>Ga0194129_10000458_pt1 | contig 78528 bp, 65 predicted proteins | sample TA2KigCa35mmetaG_FD_150862 | JGI IMG/M metagenome (GOLD analysis project Ga0194129, IMG submission 150862) | Freshwater microbial communities from Lake Tanganyika, Tanzania - TA2015038 Kigoma Deep Cast 35m | ecosystem: Environmental > Aquatic > Freshwater > Lake | place: Tanzania: Lake... | reverse complement strand
TCGTGACATGCGCTTGGATCTCCTCGTATCGGGCTCCGGGACGTCCGCACCAAAACGCAACCAGCCGGCCGGTCTTTTTTTTGATGACAGCAGAAGTCGAGAAGGCAAGGCAAGATCGATTCATTCTTATTTTTACTGACCTAATTAAACACGTCGTCCGACTACTTGACAGGCCAGTTGGCCGGTGCTCGAAATCGCGACCGACGCCGCGCCGGGGGGTGGCTCGGCGCCCATCGACCGTGGTGAAATGGCGACTTGAGCCCTCACTTCATCCCGCTCCCAGTCGATACGCGCTGGCGGCGCATGTTCTTCCTGGCCGCGTTCCTGGCCGCGGTCGTCGCCTTCCGAAGCCTGGCTCCGGTCCTCGTGTGCTTCGTGATCCTAGAGCGTTCACTAGGCTTCGCGACGGGGTACGTCATGCGCCACACGACGCTTCGAAGGAGCGGGGCGATCGCAAGCCTGCTCACCGTCATCGCGCTGCTCGTCGGCGGCGCCATGTTCCTCGCCATTCGACGGACGCTCCCTCTCCTTCAGTTCGTCCGCGAGCACGGCTCCGAGTACCTCGCCGACCTCGCGCATCACCCGTCGGTCGAGCGCCTGCGGACGATGGTCGGCCTCGAGCACGAGCCGCTGAGCAACGTCGTGCGCAAGCACGCGGGGACCGCGCTTCAGTACGCAACGGGGACGGCGCACATCGTGCTGTTCTTGCTCATCGGCTTCGTCCTCGCGATCATCTACCTCTTCGAGCGCGAAGAGCTCCACGCATGGACCGCTGAGGTTGCGCCCGACTCGCTGTCCGGAACGCTCATGCGCTGGTTCGGCTACGTCGCGGACGCGATCGCCGTCACCGTGAAGATGCAGGCCGTGGTGGCAGTCGTCAGCGCGACGGTGACGCTGCCGGTCCTCTTGTTCCTGGGGCTCCCGAACGTCCCGGTGCTGTTCTTGCTCCTGCTCGTGACCGGGCTCGTCCCGGTCGTCGGCAACATGATCGCGGGGCTCGTCCTCTGCTACGTCGCGTACACCGCGAAGGGCTTGTGGGCGGTCGGTGTCTTCCTCGGCGTCACGTTCGTGCTGCACAAGATCGAGAGCTACTACCTGAACCCAAAGCTCGCGGCGCAGCACGTGAAGCTGCCTGGGCTCGTCCTGGTGGTGTCGCTCTTGCTGTTCGAGCAAATGCTCGGATTCGCAGGTCTCTTCCTGTCGTTCCCCTCGCTCTACATCGCGAGCCGGATCGTCAACGAGTGGCGTGAGGACGACCTACGCCGCGCCGCACCCGAGCTCGAGACGCGCGCTTGACGCAACGCCCAACGCCTCTCAGGGCGCGAGCGGAGCCGGGATGGTGAGCTCGAGCGCACCGTCGGGGACGCCGCGGAGGAAGACTGCCCCTCGCCGATCCGCGAGGCCGCAGCGCATCGCTCCGTCGGGAAGCACGACCGCGAACGGTGCGCGAGGGACGGGACGCTCGCCACCATCGGGTACGACGTAGACGAGCACGTCGCGCGTGTTCGGTCCGAGCGGCGCGCCGAAGGCCCTGCCCTCGCAGCGCTGAGCGACGAGCGACGCCCGCTCCTCGACGACACACCGGGCGAGCGCCCGTCGGTCCGCTTGGGTCTCCTCCGTCGCCTCACGAGCATGAGACGTCGCCCGCACGAGCCAGTCTGCCGCCGCGGCGCGAACCACGTCCGAGCGCGACGACGCAAGCACCGCCCGCACGCGACCGGGAGCGCAGCTCACGCCGAGCGCGGAGGCCCCGCGGAGCGCCGAATGCGCGACGTAGGCCCGCGGCGCATCGACGAGCTCGCAGAGGAGCGGCGCGACCTCACCCGCGGCGCCGATTCTGCCGGCGACGGTCGTGAGAGCCGTCACCGCGTTCGCCGCGACCGCGACGTCATGGTCGGCGACGGCGGCCCGAAGGGCGAGGAGCATCGATGGATCGCGCGAGCTCGCGAGGGACCACGCCGCGTTGGCGCGCACGCCGGGATTCGGGTCACCGAGGAGCCGACGTACCACATGATCGCCGTCAACCCGTGAACCCAGGGCTTCGGCGGCCTTCCGGCGATCGTCGGGGTCGTCGGAGCGCGACGCCGCCTCGAGGATGTGCAGGCCCCAGGGAGCGCTCGCGCGACCGACGCCCTCGAACAGCGCGTCCCGGGTGGGGCCACGCACCGACCGAACCGCCGCCTCGAGCAACGGGGCGAGGCTCGGCTCGGAGGCGCGAGCGAGGGCACCGGAGAGCGCGCTCGCGAGTGCGTCACGGTCGTCCGAGGCCGATTCGACCAACCTCGAGAGGAGCGTCCTCAGTGATGCATCGCCTCCGACACGCCCGAGCGCACGAGCAGCGGCGGCTCGAACACGCTCGTTTGGATGAGCGAGCTCGGCGAGGAGCACGGCCTCAGCGGCCGGCGTGGCTCGACCGAGGTCTCCGAGGGCATCGAGGACGGCGACGCGCAGCCCAAGCGGCTCGGCACGCGCGGGCGAGCGACCAGGGGGCACAATCGACAGGAGCAGCGGCGCGGCGCGCGGCGCCCCGGTGCGGCCGAGCAAGCGCACGAGCGCGACTCGCTCGGCCATCCCGAGCCTGGGGTCCGCGAGGCGAACCCGGACGAGATCGACGACGCGGCCGTCGGGCTCGGACGGCTCGAGCAGTCGGCCTGCGATCGTGATCGCGATCCCGCGAACGGCGGCGTCCGCGGCGTCGACGTTCTCGAGCACGAAGGGCAGCGCGGCACGCTCACCAAGCCGACCGAGCGCGTGCATGGCCTGCACGACATCGAGCGCCCCTCGTCGCGCCGCGACGACCAGCTGTTCGGCCACTCGACCGCGGGACGCCTGGCTCGCGACCTGCGCGAGCGCGAGCGCGGCGGCAGAGCTTGCCCGCGCGGACGCAGGCTGGGCGATGGCGCGTAGCAACGGCTCCTCGGCGCGAGCGCCCGCGAGGCGCAGCACACGCCTCACCAAGGCGGTCGCCTCCTCGTCGTACGGGACGGGCCCCTCGCGCTCGAGCGCGCGCACGAGCGCGTGAAGGGCGTCATCGGTGCCGAGCCTCCCGAGCGCCGTGAGGCCGACCTCGCGAACGGAGCGAGAGCTTACGGCGCGACCTCCGACGCTGGACTCCTCCTCGAGGAGTGCGGCGATGACCGGCACCGACTCGCTCGCACCGGTCTTCCCGAGCGCCTCGAGCGCGGCGAGCACGACGTCCGCGTCCTTGTCCGAGAGCGCGACCTCGAGCGACGACGCCGCCCGCGGATCGCGGAGCGCCCCGACCGCGCGCGCCGCGGAGGCTCGCACCTGTGGCTCCGGATCCTGAAGTTTGCTGAGGATCGGGATCGTCGCGCGTGAGTCACCGAGCTGCCCAAGGGACCGCAACACGACAGCGCGCACCCGCGGCGAGGCATCATCCATCCGACCGAGGAGCGGCGAGACCGACCCCGTCCCACCGATGGAGCCGAGAGCTCTGGCCGCGGCCTCGCGCACCTCGGGCTTTGCGTCGGAGAGCACGCGGGCGAGCGCGGCGACTCCTTCAGGCGTCGGCGACGCGCGGACGACGTCGCAGCCCGCGATGCGCAGCCGCGCGTCGGACTCCTGCAGCCAGGGCAACACCTCGTCCGCTACCCGCGTGAGCCCGAGGCTCACCGCCGCCCGTGCCGCGTGAAGGCGAACCTCGATGTCGGGGTCGCGAAATCCAGGGAGCACGAGCTCGCGCGCGCGACCCGCGGGAAGCTCGAGCAGTTTGGCCGCCCCGGAGCGGCGCTCCGCGGCCTCGGAGGACCGCATCATGGAAACGATGCGCTCCTGCGAGGCCGGCCATTCGGAGGCGTCGACGCGTGTCGTAGCGACTCCGCTTGCGAGCAAGGCGGCGAGGACGAGGCGCTTCACGCGACGAGACTAGCAGAGCATGTCGAGGCGCGCCGTCGTGCCCGTGAACCGTCCGCGCGCGTCACTGGACGCTGGGCTGCGAGACCGCGAGGAAGATTTCCTTGAGCCCCGCGACGCAGCGACGGTTCTGCGGCTCGTCGCCGATCGTGATGCGGACGAGGCTACGACCTCCACGATGCGAGCGGAGCGAACGAAGGAGCACGCCGCGAGCGAGCATTCTCGCGACCACGCTCTCGGCGGACACGCCGGTGGCGCTTGTGTCGACGAGGACGAAATTCGCTTCGCAGGGCGTCACCTGAAGCCCCGGTAGCCGAGAGAGCTCGGCGACGAGGTACTCAGCCCCCTCGTGGAGCGCGTCGAGTCGCTTCGACTGCTCGGCCACATCGTCGAGCGCGGCGAGGGCCGCGGCGATCGAGACCGTTGGCAGATTCCACGGCACCTTCACGCGTCCCAGCAGGCGAATCTGCGCCGGGTGCGCAATCAAGTATCCGACACGCAACCCGGCGAGGCCGTAAGCCTTCGAGAAGGTCCGGAGCACGAGCGCGTTGGGGTACTCGGCGACGAGGGGAGCCATCGTTCGCGCGTCCTCGGCGAACTCGACGTAGGCCTCGTCGACGACCGTCGGGAGACCGAGCGCGAGGATGCGCCGCAGGTCGGCTTCGGGGAGCCGGTTTCCGGTTGGGTTGTTCGGCGTGCAGAGGAAGATGACCTTGGTGCGCTCGGTGATCGCCGAGATCAGCGCGGCGACGTCGAAGCCCGCGTCTTCGGTCATCGGGACGAGGACCGGGATCCCGCCGACGACGCGCGTCCGAGCCTCGTACATCGAGAACGTCGGCACGCTGAGGAGCACCTCTTCACCAGGCGCAACGAAGGTGCGTACAACGAGGTCGATGAGCTCGGCCGAGCCGGCACCGAGGAGCACGTGCTCGGCATCAACACCCTCACGCTCGCCGAGTTTTCGGCGGAGGTCTCCCGCGCGGGCGGGGTATCGATTGCCGCCGAGCGCGGCCTCGACGATCGCGGAGAGCACGCGCTCGCTGGGCGCGAAGGGGCTCTCGTTCGACATCATGCGGGCGAGGCCTGCCTGCCGCTCCGCGAGAGCGAAATGGTCCTCGTCGTAGGGCTTGGCCGCGCGCACCCAAGACGGCGCGAACATCTCGACCGACTCGGCGTCGATGCGGCCGGCACCCGGCTCGTCGCCGAGGGCCTCACCAAACACCCGCAACATCGCCTCGGCGCGCGCCGCCGCGTCGGGCGTGTCGACGTCGATCCAGCGAGCCTCACCTACGCTGCACGCAAGGAAGCGGCCTCGACGCGCGAGGGCACCGACTCCCTCGGAGAGCGAGCAGTCGCCGCTCACCTCGTAGACGCGCTCGAGCTCCTCGATCAACGCCGGCCCGATGCGAAAGACGCCGGTGTCGATCGCGTCGTAGGCGTCGAGCTCTTTCGCGATGCCGGTGATGCGCACACCGTCGAGCTTGACCTTGGTCGCGTCGTCGAGGTCGAAGCAGCGCTCGATGTCGTAGTCGACGCCGAGCGCGCACGCGCCGCGCGGCATGTCGAAGGCCTGGAGCCTTCTCACGATCTCGGGCGAGTACAGGTGGTCGGCCATGGTGAGGAGGCACTCGCGATCCACGAACTCGCGCGCCGCGAGCAGCGAGACGCCGTTCTTCTTGTGGAAGTCGAGGTTCTCGACGAAGCGCAGCTTGAGGAGCAGCGACGGGTCGGTGAGCAGGGCCTTGCGGATGCTCTCGCCGCGGTCACCGATCACGACCACCGCCTCGCGGATCCCCTCGGTCTGCAGGGTGCGCAGGATGCGAACGAGCAGCGGCACACCGGCGACCGGCTTCAGCGGCTTCGGGAGCTCATGCTCGGCCACGAGGCGCGAGCCTCGGCCGGCCGCGAGCACGATGGCTCTCGCCATGGGGACGCCGACGGAGGACGAGCGAGGGGAAGGAATGGAAGCGTCGGGCATGGCGGTCAAGAAGGTGCGGCTAATATCACGCGGCTCTCACAACCACTAATTTCTTCTTGGGCATCGGGGACTTAGCGACCGACAGGTGTGCCCAACGTTCACAGCTGTTGCAAAAAACTCACACCGCGTGACTCGATTGTCGTGAGGGGCGCGCGTCGACTGTCGGTGGTGACGCCGCGCACGCCAAACCCTCGCAAAACTGGTGCCGAACTCTGTGCATGGCCGACGATTTGCTGTACACGCGACCACCATGAAGCGTCCCAGCGAGATCGCGTCCCCCGAAGGTAAGCTCGGCGTCCTGCTGCCGGGCATGGGCGCGGTCGCAACGACCACCATCGCAGGCGTGATGCTCGCCCGTCGTGGGCTCGGTGAGCCCGTCGGCTCCCTCACTCAGAACGCGACGATCCGTCTCGGCAAGCGCACCGAGAACCGCACCCCGCTCGTGCGCGACTTCGTACCGCTCGCCGGGCTCGACCAGCTCGTCTTCGGGGGCTGGGACATCTTCCCCGACAGCGCCTACGAGGCCGCCAAGCACGCGAAGGTCCTCGAAGATCGTCACCTCGAGCCGATCCGCGAGGAGCTCGACGCCGTTCGCCCGATGCCGGGTGTCTTCTACCCCGAGTACGTCAAGCGGCTCAACGGGACGCACGTGAAGACGGGAGCGACCAAGGCCGACATGGTCGAGCAGCTGCGCGAGGACATCCGCCGGTTCAAGCGAGACAACGGCTGCAGCCGCTGCGTCGCCGTGTGGTGCGGGTCGACGGAGACCTACTTTCCCCCGAGCGCCGTGCACGACAGCGTCGAGTCCTTCGAGAAGGGCCTCGCGTCGAACGACCCCGGAATCTCGAACTCGCAGATGTACGCTTGGGCCTGCATCAAGGAGAAGGTGCCCTTCGCGAACGGCGCGCCGAACCTCACGGTCGACTTCCCCGCCGCGTTCGACCTCGCGCGGGACGAGGGCGTCGCGTTCGCGGGCAAGGACTTCAAGACCGGTCAGACCCTCATGAAGACCATCCTGGCGCCGGGCTTCAAGGCTCGCATGCTCGGCATCGCGGGATGGTTCTCGACGAACATCCTCGGCAACCGCGACGGCGAGGTCCTCGAAGACCCGGGCTCGTTCAAGTCGAAGGAGGTGACGAAGCTCGGCGTGCTCGATTACGTGCTCCAGCCCAAGATGTACCCGAAGCTCTACGGGGAGCTCTTCCACGTCGTGCGCATCAACTATTACCCACCCCGCGGCGACGCGAAGGAAGGCTGGGACAACATCGACATCTTCGGTTGGCTCGGATATCCGATGCAGATCAAGGTCGACTTCCTCTGCCGCGACTCGATCCTCGCCGCGCCGATCGTGCTCGACCTCGCGCTGTTCCTCGACCTCGCGCAGCGCTCGAGCATGAGCGGGATCCAGGAGTGGCTTAGCTTCTACTTCAAGAGCCCGACCGTCGCGCCGAACCTGTACCCAGAGCACGATCTGTTCATCCAGCTGATGAAGCTCAAGAACACGCTGCGCTGGCTGAAGGGCGAAGAACCGATCACGCACATCGGTCACGAGTATTACGACTGAGCGGCGAATCCTTGTTGCGACAGGGGGAACTTGCTAAGTCGGTCGCGGGGTCGCGCCGCGACCGCTGCGTTCGATGATTTCGGAGGCCTCGTACCTCCGCTGGACGGCTCCTCGAGGAGCCTGGAGCTTGCTTCTTCATGGCGCCCAAAAAGACGACATCCAAGGGGAAGGGAGCGGCGAAGGCCGCACCGAGCAAGGCCGGAGCCGGTAAGGCTTCGTCGAGTAAGGCTTCCTCGAGCAAGGCCGGAGCCGGTAAGGCTTCCTCGAGCAAGGCCGGAGCCGGTAAGGCTTCCTCGAGCAAGGCCGGAGCCGGTAAGGCTTCCTCGAGCAAGGCGAAGCCCGCGGCGAAGGCCAAGCCCGCAGGTGCGGGGAAGACGAAGCCCGCGGCTGCGAAGACGAAGGCCGCTCCGACCAAGCCCAACGGCAAGCTCGACAAGCGCAGCGCGAAGCTGAAGGCGATCAAAGAGGCCGCCGCAAAGGCGGACGAGCTCGACGACGACAGCGACGAGTCGAAGCGCAACTTCGGGTTGCGCGGCGCTGCCCCCTGGGTCGCGCGCCATGCCGCGAAGCACGCCGAGGAGCTTCGCAAGCGCAACGCCGAGCCGCCTCCCCCGGGGAGCGCGCGCGCCACTCTCCGCACGCCGAAGGAGGCCGAGGAGATCAAGGGGAAGATCTCGCTCCTGCATCAGCGCATCGGCACCATCAACTCCCTCCGAAAGAAGCTCGACAAGACCTACTACGAGATCGGCGAGCTCCTCGGGGAGGTGCAGCGCGATCGGCTGTTCGAAGCGAAGGGCTACGCGACGTTCGAGTCGTTCCTCGACCGCGAGATCGAGATCCCTCGGCCGCAGGCGCTCAAGCTCGTGCGCATCGTCCACACGTTCGACCGCGAAGCCGCGCGCGACTACCCGCTGGACCGGCTGCTCTCGGCGCTCTCGGCGCTCGATGGCGAGCTCGTCGCAGCGACCGCCTCGCAGGCGACCGCGTCGAGCCGCAGCATCGTCGGCTCGAGCCGCGGCTTTTCGTCCGCAACCCTCCCGCCCAAGCCTCCCATACGCTGGGAGTGACGACCCACGGCGCACTGCCGCGCCCTCGAGGACCTCATGCGTTTCATCGATGAAGTGACCATCGAGGTCGTGGCGGGCCGCGGCGGCAATGGCGCGGTCGCGTTCAGGCGCGAGAAGTACATCCCCTTCGGTGGACCCGCGGGCGGCGACGGAGGCAAGGGCGGCGACGTTCTGTTCGTCGGCGACGAGGGGCTTGGGACGCTGCTCGACCTCACGTATCAGCGGCGCATCGAGGCCGACGGCGGCGAGAGCGGCGGCAACAAGGACATGAACGGTCGTGCCGGCCGCGACCGAGTCGTGCGGGTTCCGGTCGGCACCCAGGTCTTCGACGCGAGCTCGGGCGACGCCCTCGGGGACATCACCACGCACGGCACGGAGCTCGTCGTCGCCCACGGCGGACGAGGCGGCCTCGGGAACATTCACTTCGCCACGTCCGTGGATCGCGCTCCGCGCAAGGCGCAGCCCGGCGAGAAGGGTGAGGTGCGCCACCTCCGCCTCGAGCTGAAGGTCCTCGCCGACGTCGGTCTGCTCGGCTTCCCGAACGTCGGGAAGAGCACGTTCGTCGCCTCGGTGAGCGCCGCGCGGCCGAAAATTGCCGACTATCCGTTCACGACGCTGGTGCCAAACCTGGGCGTCGTCGAGCACGCGGGCGGGACGCGGCGCGGCGGCTCGAACTTCGTCGTCGCAGACATCCCGGGGATCATCAAGGGTGCGTCCGAGGGCGCAGGCCTCGGCCACCGGTTCCTGCGTCACGTCGACCGGACGCGCGCGCTCCTCCACCTCGTGACGCTCGATCCCGGCGAGGATCGCGAGCCCGTCGCCGACTACCGCGCGCTACGCGAAGAGCTCGCAAAGTTCGATGAGGCGCTGACCGAGCGCCCCGAGGTCGTGGCGCTCACGAAGGCCGATTTGCCGGAGGTGCGCGAGGTGTACCCCGAGCTCAAGCGACGCTTCGCCGAAGAGCTCGGCGTCGAGCTCTTCCTGATGTCGGCGGCGACGAAGGACGGGACCAGTCCCGTTCTCGACACGCTCGCGCGGATCGTCGCCAACGCACGACACGGAACCCTGCCCGAGCGCGACGCCCCAACGGATTAAGGCTACACTTCGAGCGTGGCTCTGAAGATCGACCAGGATCACGCGCGCTTCCGCCACATTGTCCGCGGGCGAATTCGAGAGAACCTTCGGCAGTTCATCAGCAAGGGTGAGCTCCTCGGCCGTAAGGGCAAGGACATGGTCTCGATCCCGGTGCCGCAGATCGACATCCCACGCTTTCGCTTCGGGAGTCGTGACGCCGGCGGAGTCAGCCAGGGCGACGGAGACGTAGGCGATCCGCTCGGGGACGGCCAGGAGCGCCCCGGCAGCGGAAAGGCTGGGCAGGGCGAGGGGCAACACTCGCTCGAGGTCGAAGTGAGCGTCGACGAGCTCGCAGACGTTCTCGGCGAAGAGCTCGAGCTACCGGCGATCAAGCCGAAGGGCGAGGCGCGCATCGACGAGGACGCCGAGCGCTACACGGGGATCCGGCGCGTCGGACCGGAGTCCCTGCGGCACTTCCGACGAACGTACCGCGAAGCGCTGAAGCGGCAGATCATCAGCGGCACCTTCGACGTCGAGCGCCCGGTGATCCTCCCTACCCCGGTCGACAAGCGGTTTCGCGCGTGGAAAGCGACGAGCGCGCCCGTCGCGAACGCGGTCATCCTCTACATGATGGATGTGTCGGGCTCGATGGGCGACGAGCAGAAGCAGATCGTCCGCATGACCTCGTTCTGGCTCGATGCGTGGCTTGGTCGTCACTACAAAGGCCTGGAGTCGCGCTTCATCATCCACGACTCGAGCGCGCGCGAGGTCGACCGCGAGACGTTCTTTCGGACCAAGGAGTCCGGCGGGACGATGATCTCGAGTGCCTACAAGCTCTGCAAGAGCATCATCGAGAACGAGTATCCGCCGGACGAGTGGAACATCTACCCGTTCCACTTCTCGGACGGCGACAACTGGTCGATGGACGACACGCTCGCGTGCGTCGACCTCCTTCGCCAGTCGCTCATTCCCTGGTCCAACATGTTCGCCTACGGCCAGGTCGAGAGCCCCTACGGCTCGGGCCAGTTCGTGAAGGACCTGCGCGGGCACTTCAAGGGCGACGACAAGGTCGTCCTGTCGGAGATTCCGAACAAGGACGCCATCGTCCAGAGCATCAAGGATTTTCTAGGCAAAGGGCGATGAGGGAGCTCGGACGATGAGCCAGGACGCACGCAAGAACCAGCTCCCGGGCTACCTCCGCGCCGAGCAGGAGCGCATCGAGGCCGTCGCGCGTGGTTACGGGCTCGACTTCTTCCCGACCGCGTTCGAGATGGCGTCCTACGACCAGATGAACGAGCTGGCGGCGCTCGGAGGGTTCCCCACGCGCTATCCGCACTGGCGCTTCGGCATGGAGTACGAGCGCCTCTCGAAGAGCTCCGAGTATGGCCTCTCGCGCATCTACGAGATGGTGATCAACAACAACCCCGCCTACGCGTATTTGCTCGAGGGCAACTCGCTCACCGACCAGCGCCTCGTCATGGCGCACGTCTACGGGCACGTCGACTTCTTCAAGAACAACTTCTGCTTCCGCGCGACCGACGAGGACACGGACGGCCGCGTGATCGACGCCGCACCGCGCGGCGCCGACTACTCCCCGCTTCGACGCTGGATCGACAGGTTCGCGAACCACGCCTCGCGAGTCCGACGTCACGTAGAGCGACACGGCATCGACCGCGTCGAGTCGTTTCTCGATCACTGCTTGTCGCTCGAGAACCTGATCGACCCGTGGCAGCCGTTCCGAGGCCGAGTCTCTCCGCAGACCGAGGTCGACGAAGAACCCATCGAGGTCCCGCGGCTTGCGGCGAAGGACTACATGGACAAGTTCATCAACCCTGAGGATTACCTCGACGCGCGACGTCGGAGCCTCGAAGCCGAGCGGGAGCGAAAGAAGCGCTTCCCGGCCGAGCCGGCGCGCGACGTGCTCGCGTTTTTGATCGAGCATGCCCCGCTCGAACGGTGGGAGCGTGACGTGCTGTCGGCGATCCGCACCGAGGCCTACTACTTCGTGCCGCAGATGCAGACGAAGATCATGAACGAGGGCTGGGCCAGCTACTGGCACTCGCGCATGATGACGGAGAAGATCCTCTCCGCCGCGGAGATCGTCGACTACGCCGACCGCAACGCGAGCGTGCTCGCTACCGCGCCTGGCCAGCTGAACCCGTACAAGCTCGGGGTCGAGCTCTACCGCCATGTCGAGGAGCGGTGGGATCGCGGGCAGTTCGGGCGCGAATGGGAGGAGTGCCGGGACTACGACGCGAAGCGCAGCTGGGACATGCGCCTTGGAGCCGGTCGCGAGAAGCTGTTTCAGGTGCGCGCGCTCTACAACGACGTGACGTTCATCGATGAGTTCCTCACGCCGGAGTTCGTCGCCGAGCAGCGCCTCTACACCTTTGGTTATTCTGGCAAGAAGGGCGCCTTCGCGATCGAGTCCCGACAATTCCGCGAGGTAAAAGAGAAGCTCCTCTTTCAGCTGACGAACCTAGGGAACCCGATCGTCGAGGTGCTCGACGCGAATCACGCGAATCGCGGTGAGCTCCTGCTCCGCCACGTTCATCAAGGCATCGACCTCCAGAAGGACTACGCGAAGGCGACGCTCGAAGCGCTCGTCCGCTGTTGGAAGCGCCCCGTCGCCGTGGCGACGATCCTCGAGCAAAAGCCGGTGCTCCTGCGCCACGATGGTCGCCAACACTTCGAAGAGCCCTTCAGCGCCTGAGCCATGCGCCTCGCCGTCCTCGCCCCCCTCCTCGCGCTCGGCTGCTCGACCGCCGCGATGCACCCCCCGAGCCCGCCGGTCAGCCCGCCCTCGGCCTCGAGCGCGGCGGCGTCGAGCGCCACCACGGGGCGCATCGCGACCGGGCGCGGAGGACCGGAGGCCCTCGACCTCGCGGCCGGTGACGCCGCCTTCGAGCGCGAGGAGTGGAGCGCCGCGCTCGCGGCCTACGAGCGCGCCGCGAAGGTCGCCCCCACCGCGGCAGAACCCGTCCTCGGCATCGCCCGTGCGAAGCTCGCGGCCGCCGAAGTCCCGGAGGGAGTCGCTGCCGCCACGGGGGACCCCACCGCTCTCGCGGTCGCCGCCATGCTCGACGAGGCCTGGCGACGTCACCCGACGGACGCGCGCCTCGCTCTCGAGCTCGGTCGGACGTTGCTCGTCGCGGGCGAGCTCAGCCGCGCACGAGGGCCGCTCGAGGAGGCCGCGCGCCTCGCGCCTAAAGACGCCGAGGCCCTCTCGACGCACGGCATCGCGCTGCTCGTCGCAGGCGAGCGCGACGCGGCCGTCGCGGCCCTCTCGCGGGCGGCGGCCATGGAGCCGAAGAGCGCCGAGCGCCGTTCGAATCTCGCGACTGCAGAGCTCCAGGCGGGTCGCCTCGCCGACGCGATCGTGAGCTACCACGAGGCCGCCCGCCTCGCGCCGAAGAGCGCGGCCATTCGTACGAGCCTCGGCACGGCGCTGCTGCAGGCGGGCGACGTAGCGGGAGCTCTCCCGGAGCTCGAGGCGGCCGTCGCGCTCGAGCCGACGCGCGCCACGGCGTGGAACAACCTTGGCTTCGCGCATCAGCTCCACGGCGACCTGCCGCGTGCGCGCCAGGACTACGGGCGTGCCCTCGAGCTCGACCCTCGGCTCGTGAGCGGCCTCCTCAACGCGGCGGCGGTGACAGCGAAGCTCGGCGATCTCCGCGGAGCCCGCGAGCACCTCGAGCGCGCCCGCGCGGTAGACGCCGAGGATCCGCGCGTGATGGGGCTCGACCGCGAGCTCCGCGAGCTCGAGGCTTCGAGCACCCGCGGGCGGTGACGAAGCCGAGCGGTTCCTCGTTGACGGTCCTCCCGCGTGCGAATATTTCGCACACGAAAGAATGCCCGGTGAACCTCGCTCCCTGCTCCACGCGAAGCGCAAGCGGACCGTCGACGCGATCGTCGAGACGGTCATCTACCTGTACACCGAGAGCCGACGACTGACGAAGGAGCGCGCGCGCGCCTATGGCCTCACCGGACCGCAGCTGACGGTGATCTCGATCCTGAGCCAGCTCGGGGACCTGTCCCTGTCGTCGCTTTCGGAGCGCATCAAGGCGCAGAACAGCACCGTCACCGGCATCATCGACCGGATGGAGCGCGAGGGGCTCGTGCGCCGTGAGCGCTCGGACGAAGACCGACGGATCGTGCTGATCCGACTCACCGACAAGGGGCAGACGCTGGCGCGCGAGGTCGCGCTCGAGCCGATGGAAATCTTCCGTACGGCGCTCGACGGCATCCCTCGACGTGACATCGACGAGCTGTTCCGCGTCCTCGACCTCGTACAGGCACGAGTGCGCGAGCTCGTTGGAGAGACCGACCACGAGGCGACACCGAAGGAGGAGTGATGGAACTGTCGTTCACCGGAAACCCGAAGGCCCAAGGCCGTGACCCCGACGTCTGCATCGTCACCTGTGCGCTCACCGGCGTGCTCGCGAACCGAAAGCAGAACCCCGGTATTCCCTACACTCCCGTCGAGATCGCCGAGGAAGCCCGGCGCGCCTACGAGGCGGGCGCCTCGGTCGTTCACATCCACGCGCGCAACGACGACGGCTCTCCGACGTTCGAGCCCAAGACCTTCGCGGCGATCGAGCGCGAGGTCCGAGCGCGCTGCCCGGTCCTCTTGAACCTCTCGACCGGCACGTTGTTCGACGACGTGAGTCAGCAGGTCGCGTACCTCACCGAGGTACGCCCCGAGATCGGCGCGCTCAACATGGGCACGATGAACTACTCGAAGTACTCGCGGCAGCGGAAGTCGTTCGTCTTCGACATGGTGTTCCCAAACACTTACGAGAAGATCACCAAGCTGCTCCGCGCGATGAACGACGCCGGCGTGAAGCCTGAGCTCGAGTGCTTCGACTCGGGGCACACGCAGGGCGTGTGGCCACTCCTCGACATGGGGCTGCTCGCGCCTCCGCTGCAGTTCTCGTTCATCGTCGGTGTGCTCGGCGGGATCCCGGGCGAGGTCGAGTCGCTGCAGCTCCAGACGAAGATCATGCCGCAGGGCTCAGAGTGGGAGTGCATCGCGATAAGCCACGGGCACTGGCGCATGCTGGCCGCCGCTGCGGTGATGGGAGGCAACGTACGCACCGGGCTCGAGGATCATCTCTACATGCCCGACGGCGCAATGGCCGCGTCGAACGGCGCGATGGTCGAGCAGGCAGTCGCGCTCGTGCGCGGCATCGGACGGCGGCCGGCAACGGTCGAGGAGGCCCGCGCGATCCTCGGCGTCGGTGCCCAGACATGATCGAGCGCGCCTACCGCTCGGTGAAGCTCGCTCCCGTCGACGAGCGCGGGGCGCTCGGCGTGGCGCTGTCGAACCCTGCCCGCAAGAACGCCATCGGGCCGCGGATGGTGAGCGAGCTCTTGTACGTCCTCGAAGACGCCGCGGCCGACGACGCCGTCCGAACGATCGTCTTGACGGGAGAAGGCTCGGCCTTCTGCGCAGGCGGCGACTTCGCGCAGATGTCGGGCGGCGTGGAAGGTGACGAGCTCCCCCCGAAGGGCGACTACGTTGACCTGATGCTCGCGATGGACCGATCCCCGAAGCCGATCGTGGCGCGGGTGAATGGCCACGCGATGGGCGGCGGCCTCGGACTCGTGGCGGGCTCGCACTTCGCGATCGGTGTCCGAGACGCGAAGCTCGGGACGCCCGAGATCGACGTGGGGCTCTTCCCGATGATGATCATGGCGGTCTTGAGGCGGCATGTCTCGCGCCGGAGGCTCGTGCAGATGATGCTCTTCGGCGAGCGCCTCGACGCGTCCGAGGCCGCGAGCGTGGGCCTCCTGAATCGCGTCGTAGACCAAGGGGACCTCGACGCCGCCGTGGCCGAGGTCACGCAGCGCGTCGCCGAGAAGAGCCCGATCACCGTAAGGCTTGGGCTCGAGGCGCTAACGTCGCAGGACGATCTCGCGCTCGAAGAGGCGCTCCCACTCTTGCGCGACCAACTCGCGGCGTGCCTCGCGACGGATGACGCGCGCGAGGGACTCATGGCTTTCCTCGAGAAGCGGAAGCCCCGCTGGACCGGGCGCTGACGCCCTCAGCGAGAGGACTTGCCGGGCGCAGGCCCGAAGAAGCAGACAGTCATCGACGGGTCGCGCCGCGAGGGCTCGAAGTCGAGCGGCAGCGTGCAGTCGGTGACGACCTCGCCGGGGTGCAGCTGCGCCGAGCACGCCATCTTGCAGCTCGGCCCCTGCATGCGGATCGTCATCGAGCGGGTCGCGCCGCCCGCGCTCGAACCACCACATCCGAAGAGGAACAGGGCCATCGCGAGCGCATAGGTACGCATGATCACCTCGTGACAGGGTTGGACGTCGGCTCTGGAACGGACGAGGCCTGAGCCTCATCGGTCGGGATGGCGCGGGGCGCTTCGGTGTAGAACGACTGCGGCCCAGAGCGCACCCGGACCAGCGTCGCGTCGTCATCGACGAGGTGAGTACCGCCGACCGCCCCCGGATCGCGCGTCGTCACGGTGCCGGTCAGCGCAGAGATTCCGTACTCGGCGCCGTTGTCGTCTGCATGGAGCGTCGGGACGACGACGTAGAGGCCCGGGCGAAGGAAAGCGCTACCGCCACACGGCTCGGAGAGCGTGACGCCGATGTGCCGATGCCGTCCGCCCTGGAGCTCTTCGAACATGTCGCGCGGGATGTGATGATCCTGCGACACGCGCGGGCAATAGATCTCACCGCTCACACTATGAACCATGAACGACAGCTGGCGCGCGCGCAACGCCGCCCAGAGGGGCCGCGCCCCGACGTTGTGAGCCTCGACCTCGAACGCGACGTCTCGCCACGAGGAGGCGTCCGCGAACCGATCGGTGGTGAGGGACATCGCGGCGGCGAGTCCATCCTTCGGCGTCTGGTAAGGCGATGGCTTGACGAGCGGTGCCGTGCGGCTCGCGGCCTCGGCACTCGAGGGCCGTGCGTCCGCATCTGCGGCGCTTCGAGCCGGGCGCTCGGCGAGCGCGGGGAAGACGGCCGGAGGCGCGTCGGAGAGCACGAAGGCCTCGGCGGCAAGGCGCTTGATCGGTGACAAGTCGCGGGGGCCGCGCGCGGTATCGGCCACGAAGGGAGGCTCCTCTGGAGCCTGGACCTTGCGCCATGGAACCTGCGCCTGTGGCGCGAAGCCGTACGTCGCGGCCACCGACATGCCAGGCTCGAGCAGCGCAGCCTGCTTTCCGAAGCACAGGAGCCGCGGATCAAACGCCTCGACGTACGAGTGCCCCGGCTCGAGCACGAGCTCACGACCGAACGGAGCGCGCTCCGAGAGGCCGAACACCTGCGGCCCATCGCAGACCTCACCCTTCGAGGCGTACTGGCCCTTCTTCGCGTCCCAGCGACGCACCTCGAAGCGGAGGAGGCGCACGTCGGCGGAGACGAGCGCGGGAGCGTCACCCTTGTTGTCGAGTCGCAGCAGCCACTGCCCGCGTACCGAAGGTGCGAGGACTTGCAGCGTGACGCCGACGGGAGGCAGCGCTGGCGGAGGAGGCGTAGCCGGCCTGCGCGCGCGCGTCGCGGAAGACGGCAGGGTAGGTGCCAGGCGAGCGGAGGCCCGCTTTGCAGGGGCTAGCGGAGTCGACGCCGACGATGGGCCAGACTGCTCGCCCAGTGCCCCAGCCGCCGCAGAGGTCGAGGCTGGGCTCGAGGCGACCGTGGGCGCGCTCGCCGTGGCGTCGCTCCGTGCCACCGCAGCGCCCCGAACGACACCGTCGGCGCGGCCGGCGAGAGCATCCGCTGCCGTGACGACGAGCGCGAGCGACAGCACGAGAGCCCTACTCATGGTACGAAACGGTTACCTCATGCTCGGGCTGTACGCCATCGTCGACGTCACGTCGGTGCTCGCCGCCGACCTCGAGGTGCTGCCCTTCGCCGAAGCCGTGCTCGCGGCGCGTCCGGTCGCGCTGCAGCTGCGCGACAAATCGAGTCGACGCGGCGGGCGACGGATGCTCGAACTCCTGCGTCAGCTCGCCCCGATGTGCCGCTCGCGCGGCGTGCCGCTCCTCGCAAACGACCGCGTCGACCTCGCCCTGCTCGCCGGCGCGGACGGGGTTCATGTCGGGCAGGACGACTTGCCAGGCGGCCTCGCGCGCGATGTCCTCGCCCGGGGGCGCGGCGGGCTCGTCGGGGTCTCGGCGCACAACGAGGCCGAGGTCGAGCGAGCGCTCGCCGAGCGCCCCGACTACGTCGGACTCGGGCCGGTCTTCGGCACGACCACGAAAGAAAACCCCGATCCGACGCTCGGCCTCGCAGGCCTCGAGCGGCTCGTCGCGATGGTGCGCGCCGCGGGGCTCCCGCCCGTCGCGATCGGCGGCATTCGAGTCGAAAACGCCGGCGACGTCGCGGCGCGGTGCCCGTCCGGCGCCGTCATCGCCGGGCTGTGCGACGTCGAGCGAGGACTCCCGCAGGACGAGCGCTACGCCCGAGTCACCGCGCGCGCGCAGGAGCTTCACGCGAGGCTGTCGGGCGGCGCCGCCAGCCCATGAGGCGCACGCACCTCAGCTGACGTGCATCAATTGCCGAAAATCAAGCCAGCGAGTCGCGGGACCGCGGCGCGCGGCGCTCAACGCCGAGGGGGAGGCCCTCCGGGAGGCTTGTGCGGCCGAAGCTGCCTGCCCGCCTTCAGCGACGCGACGAGCGCCCCGAGGACGAGAGTCCCCTGCCCGTTCCGCTCAATCGACGCGACCGCATCTTCGACGAGCTCGTGGCGCCGCGCGGCGACGAGCGCCCGTGACGACGCGCTCGCGACCTGCAGACGAGCGTCAACGGCGAAGCTCGCGGCGAGGGCGCGGAGGCCATCGACGAGGCTCGCTCGGTCGCGCTCTCCCGTCTCGGCGAAGGCGATCGCGGCACCGAGGCCGGGCGCACGCATCGCCTCGAGGACCCCGCGGACGAACGCCTCTCGTGCGGCGCTCGCCTCCGGGTCGGAGAGCGCAAGCGCACGCGCCATGCTCCCGCCTGCGAGCTCGCAGAGGCCCGCGAGGCGCTCTTCGGGGACACCACGAGCCCGCAGCAGACCCGCCACCACCGCGTCGGGCAGCGGACCAAAGCGGATCGGCAACGTCCGCGAGCGAATGGTGTCGAGCAGCTGCTCGGGCTGCGATGTGAGGAGGATGAACTGAGTGTGCGGGCGCGGCTCCTCGAGCGTCTTGAGGAGCGCGTTCGCGGCGCTCATGCTGAGCTCCTCGGCCCCACGCACGATGAAGACTTGGTGCCGCGCCTCGTGAGGCGGGTAGCTCGCTCGCGCGAGGATCACGCGTCGAATCTGCTCGACCGAGATCTCGCTCGACTCCTTCTTGCCCCCCAGGAGCTCGGGCGGATAGAGACCGCGACCGACGAGCACGACGTCGGGATGGAGCGGGACCTCGGGAGCCCGCTCGCTCCGACGTCCAGCGCGTGCGCAGGCCTCGCAGCTGCCGCACGCCTCGACGCCTCCCGCGGTGCAGACGAGCGCTTGCGCCAGCGCGACAGCGGCGAGCTCTTTGCCCACTCCCTCGGGCCCCTCGAAGCGGTACGCATGGTGAAGCCGCCCGCGAGCCAAGGCACGACGGAGCGTGGCCGTCGCGGCGTCCTGACCGAGCACTCGCCCGAGCGTCATGGGGGCGTCATAGCGCGTCCTGCTCGGAGGTGGGAGGCGGCATGACGAGCGCTCCCCTTCTCACGGCCCGAGACGAACAAGCGTCAGGACAGGACGGCCCGCTTCGTTCGAGCGGACGAGGTCGACCGACAGCTCGAGGAACCAGTCGTCGTGCTCGTCCGGATCGCAGAGTCGCTGAACTACTCGCCAGCGGTCACTCGCGCTCTCGTCGATGGTGACCATGCTCGTGCCGCGCGCGCGCGGATCCACCGAGAGCGCGGCGTGCTCTTCGCCGTAAGGACGAAACGCCTCCGCGACGGCCGCGACCGACCACTCGACGTCCCCGGACACGCGCTCGAGTCGCCCAGCGAATCCCTCGAAATCTCCGGCCGCGAGAGCCTTCACGAGGCCAAAGGCGGCGTTCCGAACGAGGACGGTGAAACCCCGGCGATCCGCGACGAGCGGGCGCTCCCGCGGCACCTCGACGACGCTCGGGGCCAGGGCGAGCACGCGGTCGGGATCGCGGAGCCGCTCCCACTCCTCGAGCAAGCTCGCGTCGACACCGCGAACGACCGACTCGAAGAAGGCAACGAGCTCGTCGAGGTCCCGTGTCATGGCGCGCTCGGGAACGTTCTGAACGAGCGCCTTCGTCACGTCCGTCAGGTAGCGCAAGAGCAGCCCCTCGTGACGCTCGAGGCCATGATCGAGAATGAAGCCGTGAAAATCGAAGCAGCGCTCGAAGAGCTCACGCGCGACACCCTTCGGCCTTACGGTGTCACGACCAACCCACGGATGAACACCGCGGAAGGCGTCGAAGGTCCCGTAGATGAGCTCTTGATTCGGCTTCGGGTAGTCGAGTGAGTCGAGCCGCGCCATGCGCTCTTCGTACTCGACCCCCTCGGCCTTCCACTTGGCGATCGCCTCGTCCTTCACGCGATCGAGCTGCTTGCCAAGGATAGGCTTCGGGTCCTCGAGGATCGCCTCGACGAACGAGAGCACGTCGAGCGGGTAGTCCGGGCTCTCGCGGTCGAGCACCGCGAGGGCCTCGACCAGGTAGAGCGACAGCGCGTGGTGGAGGGAGAAATCCTGCTGCAGGTCGACGTTGACCTGGAGACGTCGCCGCCACGGAACACAAGGGTCATCGACGAAGCCGACGACCTCAGCCTCGACGAGCGAGCGCAGCATCTGCAGCGCGGTGCGCCCGAGCTGGCGCTTCATCGCAGGCCGTTCGTGGCACGTACGGACGAGCGCCTTCATCGCCTGACAGCCGCCCTCGGCGCGACCGAGGACCGCGAGCAACATCGCGTGGCTCACCGCGAAGCGCGACTCGAGCGGCTCCGGCCGAGCCGCCTGGAGCGCCTCGAAAGTGGCGCGCGTGTAGTGAGCGTAGCCGCGGGTCGGAGCCTTCCGCTTGACGACCTTCTTGCCCTTGCCGGCCTTCGCCTCGAGCCGGAGGTTCTCGATGACGTGCTCCGGCGCCTGGGCAACGACGCTCCCCTGATCGTCGAAGCCCTTGCGCCCCGCGCGCCCGCAGAGCTGATGAAACTCACGCGCTCCGAGGATGCGCGTGTTCTCCCCATCGAACTTGCACAGCTGCGTGAGCACGACCGTGCGGATCGGGATGTTGACGCCGACCCCGAGCGTGTCGGTGCCGCTCACCACCTTCAAGAGCCCCCTCTGCGCGAGTCGCTCGACCAGCCGGCGATGCTTCGGGAGCATCCCGCCGTGGTGCACGCCAATGCCGTGCCGCACGAACCGGGCGAGAGCGCGGCCGTAAGGAGTGTCGAAGCGGTGCCCCTCGAGCTCGGCTGCGATCGCGTGCTTCTCCTCGCGCGAGCACACGTTGATGCTCATGAGGTTCTGCGCCTCGTCGTGACACGCTCGCTGGGTGAAGCTCACCACGTAGATCGGCGCACGCCCCTGCTCGAGCAAGCCGAGGATGGTCTCCTGCAGGGGGACCTCGGCGTAGGTGTAATCGAGTGGTACAGGCCTCACGTCCGAGGTGACGATCGCCGTCTCGCGACCGTTGAGGTCCGACAGGCGCTCCGCGAAGAAGGCGGGGTCGCCCAGCGTCGCCGACATGAGGAGGAAGGTCGTCTTCGGCATGGTGAGCAGAGGCACCTGCCAGGCGACACCGCGATCGCGGTCGGCGTAGTAATGAAACTCGTCGAGGATCGCGAAGTCGACATCGACGGCCGCGCCCTCCGCGAGCGACCAGTTCGCGAGCACCTCGGCGGTGCAGCAGAGGATCGGCGCGTCGCGGTTGACGGTCGCGTCTCCGGTGAGGAGCCCGACGTTGTCGGGGTGGAAGAGACGACACAGCGCGAAGAACTTCTCGTTGACGAGCGCTTTGATCGGACTCGTGTAGACCGAGCGTCGATCACGCGCCATGGCGAGGAAGTGCATCGCCTCGGCGACCAGCGACTTGCCGGAGCCCGTAGGCGTCGCGAGGATCACGTTCTTATCCGCGCAAACCTCGAGGAGTGCCTCCTCCTGCGCCGGGTAGAGCTCGACCCCGCGCTCGCTCGCGTAGTCGAGGAAGCGATCGAAGACTTCGGTGGTGTCGAGCGTCCCCCCGATGGCAGGCAACCGAGCGAGGAGCGGGTGTTCGGCGGCGGTCATCGGCGTATCGGGGAGGAGCGTGTGGCGCGAACTTGACGGTTCGGCGCGAACCTGAGACGAGGGTCGGTCATGCGCACCTTACCGTTTCGGCTCGGGCGCTTCACGCTCTTCGACCACGTCGCCAGCGGCGGCATGGCGGACATTTACCTCGCGCGGGTCAAGACCGAGCTCGGGGGGGCTCGGCTCCTCGTCATCAAGGAGATCCTGCCGCACCTCTCGCAGGATCCGCGCTCGAGCGAGCTCCTGATCGATGAGGCGAAGCTCTCGGCGCAGCTGACGCACGCGAACATCGCGCGCGTCGAGGAGCTCGGCCGCCAGGAAGACACGCTCTACATCGCGATGGAGTACGTCGAGGGGCTCGATCTGCGGGAGCTCCTGAAGCAGTGCAGCGTGCGCAAGCTCCCGCTCCCCATGGAGTACCGCCTCTACGTCGTGCGAGAGCTCCTCCGGGCCCTCGACTACGCGCACCACTACCAGCTCGAGGACGCGGTCGGTGTCATTCATCGCGACGTCTCGCCGTCGAACGTGCTCCTCAGCTTCAGCGGCGAGGTGAAGCTCTGCGACTTCGGGATCGCGAGCGTCCTGCGAGTCGGCGGGAGCGCGAGTGAGACGATCGAGGGGAAGGCTGGCTACATGAGCCCGGAGCAAGCCCGCGGCGAGCGGCTCGACGGACGAGCCGACATCTTCGCGGCGGGCATCCTGCTGTGGGAGCTGCTCGCGGGTCGCCGCATGTACAAGGCGGCCGAGGGGACGTCGCTCATCGAGCTCGCGCGGAAGGGCGAGGTGCCGGCCCTTCGCAAGCTCGACCTCCCCGACGCGGGCGTGCTCGAGCGAATCGTGGCTCGGGCGCTCGCGGCCGCGCCAACAGACCGCTACGCGACCGCGGCGGAGATGTTCGACGACCTCTACGGCTACTGCCTCGGGACGCGGCAGATGGCGAGCGCACTCCGCTTCGGTGAGTGGCTCTCGTCGCACTTCGCGGAGGAGAAGCTCGCGCGTCGACGCGCACGCGAGCGGGCGCTGATGGCGCTCGAGCACGGCCCGGTGCTGGTGATGGAGCCGATCCCAAGCGTGGCAGGCTCGATCGCGACGCCGCCGACCGCGGCCTCCGAAGAAGGGCCGCTCGACGCCCTCGTGGGTGACGCTCCGGCAGAGCCCGCCCGCACACCGAAACCCTCGCCGTCGGCCGCGACGCTCGCGTCGAACGGACCACTCCGCGCGTCGCGAGAGGCTCGAGAGAGCGGCGCCACTACGACGAAGACGCTTCCATCTCCCGCTCCGGAGGACCCGAGTGACGAGGTACCTTTGGGGACCGACCAAAGCACCGCGCGCACGAGCTCGCCGTCGACGCACCGCTCCCGCGACCTCATCGTCGACGCCACGCGCGCTCGGAGCGCGGAGGGGGCGTCTGCGGGCGGGCACCTGAAGACCGTCGTCGCGGTCGTACTCGCGCTCGCCATCGCGGTCTTGCTCGCGAAGTTCCTGGGATGACGCGCTTCGGGCTCGCGTCGAGGCCTCGCACGGTGCAAGCTCCGACGGTGGGTTCGCCTTCTCGCCGCACCTTGAACGCCCTCGCGCTGCTCTCCGCGCTCGTGCTCGGTGTTCAGGGCTGCAAGGAAGAGGAGCAGACGATCAACGTCCCCTTCGACGGCCCGGACGCGCCGCTCGACCCGAAGCGACCCGACGCGAGTCGGGGCGTCGACCCAACGCCCGGGGTCACGGCCACCGCGGAAGCCAGCGCGACCCCAGGAGGGTACTCGAGCGTCGCCACCATCCAGGCATGTTGCCAGGCGCTCCGCACGAGCGCGAAGGCGGCCAAGGACGAGGCCGTGCGCGCGAACCTCACCTCGGCCGCGAACGCCTGCGACACGCAGCGGCTCCAGCTCGAGCGAGGCAAGGTCACCCGCACGCAGGCGCTCCTCGCGGTGCGCCTCTCGCTCCTCGATCAAGCCCCCGGCGCCTGTCGCTGAACGGCATCGCGAGGCGGATCGCGGCGCGGTCTCGACGGCTCAACGCACCGTGCCGTGACGACCCTACCCCAAATGCAAACGAGCCGACCGCAGGACGCGATCGACTCGTCATCACGCGCGAGGCTCGCGGTCAGTCTTTGGTGACGGGGAGGATCGGAGCCCAGCGGAGCTTGAACAGGAGCTCGTCCTCACACATCCGACCGCGGTCGCTGAAGACGAGGACGTTGCGCTCCTCGCCCTCGTGCTGCTCGCCAACGAAGAGAATGCCCTTACCCTCTCCGTTGTAGCCGAGCTGGACGACCGCGTTCTGGAGCCAGCGTCCGCCGCCCTCGAACACGATGTCACGCGGGAGGGTGTAGAACCCCTCGGACGGCAACTTCACGAGACCGTCGGCCCAGCTCTGCGCGCGAAGAGGGATGGTGGGCTCGCCCCAGTACCAGCGGTTGTTACGGTTTGCGCCAGGGCGTACGACGAAAGGGAGACCGCCGTTCGTGGGAACGCCGACGTACACCAGAACGCCAGCCGGGATGGCCTCCTCGTGTCCGGGGTAGGCCTTGTGCGTGCGGTAGAGTCCAGGATCGGGAAGCTTCATCGAAATCTCCGAGATGGTAACGGTTCGAGGCGGCCTAGCTCTGCCACATCACCAGCCGCATGTCTCGTCCTTGATCTCGTCCTTCAGGAAGTTCCGAAGCGGCGCAAAGTACTCCATCAGCGCCCCGGCATCCGCGTTCGCCTCGCCGCTCAGCGCCTTCAGCGCCTCCTGCCAAGGCTTCTCGGCGCCCAGCGCGAGCATGGCCTTGAGCTTGTCGCCCGCCGCCTTGTTTCCATAGAACGAGCACGTGTGAAGCGGCCCCTGATGCCCGGCTTCACGGCACAGCGCGCGGTAGAACTGGAACTGGTAGAGGAAGGCCAAGAAGTAGCGCGTGTAGGGGACGTTGCCGGGCACGTGGTACTTCGCCCCCGGATCGAAGTCGGCCTCGCTTCGCACGACCGGGGGGGTGATGCCTTGGTAGGACGTGCGCAACTTCCACCACGCGGCGTTGTAGTCGCTCGGCGCGGTCTTGCCCGCGAACACGTCCCACCGCCACTCGTCAATCAGCTTGCCGAACGGCAGGAAGGCGATCTTGTCGAGCGCCATCTTCATGAGGTAGTTCACGTCGGCCTTGGCGTTCGAGGGCGCGCTGTCGACAAGCTTGATCGATGCCAAGTAGCGCGGGGTCACGCTGAGCGCGATCGTGTCGCCGATCGCCTCGTGGAACCCGTCGTTGGCCCCGGTTTTGAAGAGGACGGGCTGCTTCACGTAGTAGTGGAAGTAGTAGTTGTGCCCGAGTTCGTGATGGAGCGTGTAGAGCTCCTCATCGGTGCGCTGGATGCACATCTTGATGCGGAGGTCGTCGTTGTAATGAACGTCCCACGCGCTGGCGTGACACTCGACCTCTCGGTCGGCCGGGCGCTTGAAGAGCGAGCGCTTCCAGAAGGTCTCGGGCAGTGGGTCGAGCCCCATCGAGGTGAAGAAGCGCTCGGCCATCCGCACCATCTCGAGCTCGTCGATCTTCTTCTTCTCGAGCGCCTTCGTGACGTCGATCGCGCCCTGCCCGGGGTACGGCTCGAGCTCGGGGTAGAGGTTGCTCCACGTCTGCGACCACATGTTGCCGAGCAGGTGAGCCCGGATCGGACCGGTGCGCGGCACGAGCTTGTCGCCGTAGCGCTTGCTGAGCCGCTTCCTCGCGTAGCAGTGGAGGTCGCGATAGAGCGGCTCGACGTCGCGGTAGAGCCGCGCCGCTTCCGCGCGGAACGCGTCGGCCGACATGTCGTAGCCAGAGCGCCAGAGGGCCCCGACGTCGTCGAAGCCGATCTCGCGCGCCCCTTCGTTCGCGACCTCGACGAGCCGCGCATAGCTCTTGCGCATCGCGGGCGCGATCGAGTGCCAGCCGGTCCACGCCTCGCGGAGCGCCGCCTCGTCGCGACCGTCGCCCATGTACTTCCCGAGGACGTCGAGCGTGAGGCCCGCCTCATTGGGCTTCGCCGGATCGCACGCGAGCGCCGCCTGGTTGGCCTTGTCCTTCGCGAGCTGTCGGCGCAGGGCGCCGTCCATCGTCGGGCAATACTTTCCGGTCGCGTACGTCGCGCCGAGCTCGGCAGCGAGCGTCGCGAGCTCGGTGGTCTTCGCGGCGTCGCGCGGGGCTGGGAGCGTCGCGTTTCGCTTGAGGAGGGCGAGCTTGCGCGCGGTCGCAGGCGTGAGCGCCAGACCCGAGAAACGAGCCGACTCGGCGACCTTCTTCGCGAGGAAGGTGAGCGTCTCCTCCGAGGCTCGGGCCGCGATCTCCTTCGTGTCCAGGGTGACGAAGTTGCGCGCGACCCACGAGGCTCGCTCCTCGTTGATGTAGAGCCGCTCGAGATCGCGCTCGACGTCGGCGACGAAGGCCTCCGCCTCCTCGACCGACGCTGCCCGCTGCGCCACCGGCGGAGGTGTGGCCGAAGCAGCGGCCTTGTCCGAGGTCGGACAGGGAGGTGGTGGCAAGGCCGTAGCGCCACAACCAATGGCGACGACGGCGGTGAGAATCACGGGAGCGAGGCACTTCTGCACGGGGTTCTCCTGGTAGCGAGGCGGGATGCTACACCAGCTAGGTCGAGGCCTCGCCGGCGAAGCGCGAGGCGTGCGTGCATGCAGAGGACGGGCTAGCCTTTCGGAGAGGGCGGCGGCATGAGCGGTCGAGGCTCGTTGGTGATCGCGCGGCTCCGCGGCATTCCGATCGCGGTTCATTGGTCGCTGGCGCTGTCGGCGCTGGTGCTGGGTCGCTTACGGTTCGCGCCTTGGGCGTGGCTCGGGCTCGTCCTCGTCGTGCTTGCGCACGAGCTCGGCCACGCGGCGCTCGTGAGGCGCAATGGACTCGATGTCGAGGGCATCGAGCTCTTTGGGTGGGGCGGAGAGTGCAGACACGGGGGCTACGCGACGCGCTGGCAGCTCGCAGAGATCGCGTGGGGCGGAGTGCTCGCGCAGGCGCTGCTCCTGCCGGTCGGCTATCTCGTCGCGCCGCGGCTCGGGGCGAGCATCCCGGGGGAGCTGCTCGCGAGCTTCGGCGAACCAAGCCTCCTCATGATCGGACTGAACCTCCTCCCGATCCCGCCCCTCGACGGCAGCCGGGCGTGGAGCCTCGTCGCGATGGCGTGGCGTCGACGGCGAGCGGCCCGTCAGCGAAGCTCCATCGCGCGACGTGGGGCGGCGCTCGCAAAGCAGCGAGAGCGGGACATGCGCGCGGTGCACGAGCTCGAGCGCGACAAGGTAAGCGAGCGCGGCGAACCAAGCGCGGTCGTCCTTGAGGGCGAGGTCGCGGAGCAGGTCCGTCGAGCCATAAAGCGCGCGGTCGATGAGCACGAGCCGCGCCGTTGACGCGGCGTGCGCTAGCGGTGAGCGACGCGTGTCGCTCGACGTTGCCGGCGCGACACGACGAGGGCGAGCGCTCCGAGAAGCGCAAGGCCATGCGACATCGTTTGCGATCGCTCGCCGACGAGGTGGCAGCCGCATCCGCCCTGCTTCGGCGGGACCGGCGGAGGAGCCGCGGGCTCATTCGAGCGCGCCGTGGCGCCCGAATTCGACGCGTCCGGGATGTTCGAGAGGTCGGGCCCCTGATCCTCTGCAGCCCCGCTCTTCGTCGCGGGCTCCGCGGCCTTCGCCCCGGGCTCGACCTTCTTCTTTGAGCCGCCCGCCGCAGACGGCGCGAAGCTGAGGCTCCGCCTGTCGATTGGCTTGTTCTCGCCCTTCAGCTGAAGCCGCACCGTGCCGAGCGTCTGGCCGCCCACGACCTTGACGGTGAGCTCATACTCCCCCGCCTCGAAGTCCTCCTTGCGGCGGAGCGTGATCGGGAACCTCGTCGCGTTGAAGCGCTTGCCCGTACCGGGTTCGCTGAAGGCGACCTCTTGCTCCGAGTTCATCGCGGTCTGGTTGGTGAGCGGCGCCGTCCGCGTCACGGGCTTGTCGGGTGACTCGTCGGTCAGCGAGCGCTCGTAGGTCGCCGTCTGCTTGAAGCTGAACACCATCGGCACCACGTCGCGATCGGGCGTCGAGCCATGATCGATGGTGAGCTTCAGCTTCCACGCATGCGTGTCGGGGTCCTCGTCGAGGGTCGTCTTCTCGGCGCGCACGCCGCGGGCCGCGAGCGCGGAACCTTCGACGAGCGTGAGCCCGAAGACGAGGGCGAGGAGTGCGAAGAGCAGCGGCAGCCGAACGGAGCGGAGCGTCATGGCGGCCGATTCTGGAGGGACGCGCTCGCCCCGGCAAGCGGGATCAAAGCGGCGGGAGCCAGACGCGATTTCGGAGCGACTCGCGGTAACACTCGGTGCGGACGGCGTCCTCGTCGTCCTTGCAGGGGGTCTCGTCGAGGCAGGTCGCGATGGCGTGTTGCGCGGTGAGGTTGTACGCGCTCGTAAGCCCCGCCTTCTGCATGGGAGCGAGCGTGTCGACGGCCGAGAGGCACATCTCGGGGGCGACCTTCTGGCAGCGCTCGAGGCGCGCACAGCTCGCGCGCACGGGCGCCGCGCGGGTCGCCTCGGGCGCGTCGGACTCACCGAGGATCTCCTCGGCACAGCGGGACACGAGTCCGCCGAGGTCGATGGCGTTCTCCCCTTCGGACTCGTGGTGCTTCGTGTAGCACTCCGTCATGCGCGTCACGAACACGGCCGAGCCAGTCGGTGTGGCCGCGTTGCAAGCCGCGATGTGGCCCCAGCTCTGGTCCTTCGGAGCCTCGAAGCGCGCGAGCGCGGCACACCACCCCTTCTGTGCCGACGTGACCTTCGAGGCGTCGGGGTGAGCGACGACGGCCGGCTTGCACGCCGCGAAGGACGAGGCGCCGAGGACGAAGGCGAAGACGTGACGGATGCTCATCGCGAGTTTTTCGCACGACCTCGCGGAGGCCACATCGAAAAAAGAGAGCCCGCGCATCAAGGCGTGGAGGGCATGAGGTCATGCCGTGGGCGCCCGAACGGGAGGAGGCCACGGACTCGCTGAGCGACCGCCGCCGCGTCGGGATCGACCGGCTCGGGCAGAACGAGCGAGGCGTCGCCCCCTGCGTCGGTCGCGAGCATGGTCGCAGAGTCGACGAGCGCGCTCTCGCCCGACGCGAGCTTTGAGTCGACGTACAAGCAGCGCTTCGAGCCCACCTTCGTCACGGTCGCGGTGTACGAGCACCAGCCTGACGCATCGGGCTCCTTGGCGACGGGCTTGAGCTTGGCCGAGGTGGTCGCAGCGTCGCAGTCGAGGAGCGACGGGAGCACCACCTCGCATCCCTTGCCGACCGGCGGACGCGCCCACACGGTCGCCACGAGGCCGAGCCCCTTCGGCGGCGCGGCGCCGCGACCAAAGAGCACGGTGTTCGGCTCGAGCACGCCGCAGCGGAGGCCGGTTCGACAGAGCCCGCCAGTCTCTGCGCGCAGGTAGCGCGTCGCGGTGCCGGACTTCGTGAACGCGTACCAAGCGTTGGCGTCACCGTACCCTTCGACCGTGATCGAGAGCTCGAAGTCCCCGTCGACGAGGAGGTTCTCGGCGGGGCCTCCCCACGGGCTGCGTACGTCGATCGTGCGGACGATCGGCAGGCTACCGCCCTCCCCGCCCGAGCTCGTGGACGACACGCTCGACGAGGAGCCCGTGGGAGCCGGGTCGATGCGCTCTGCGCCGCCTCGACAGGCAGCGAACCCGAGCCCGAGGAGCGACAGCGCCGTCACGACGCGTACGCTCATGGCTTCAGCTCCGTTCGCAGCCAGTCGACCGCTCGCTGCACCATCGTGTCACGCCCCGCGACGAGATCGGACTGACGCTGCAAGACGACCTCGTCGGGCTCGACACCATGGCCGAGGAGCGGCGAGCCATCGGCCCCGATGCTGTCGCCCGAGGCGAGCTGAAACGCGAGCGAGCCCGGCGGGTCGAGCGTGTAGTAGGTCGAGAACGCCCCTGCGGTCGGGCCCGCCCCGAAGATTCGCACCTTGGGAGACGCGCCCTTGATCCCGTAGGGGAAGAAGTCGCTCGCGGAGCCGTCGCGATGCAGCAGCACCGCGACGGGGAGCGCGGGATCATGCGACGAGGAGCCGACCGAATACGGCGTCGCGCTCTTCCACGCGTTGAAGATCGCGAGGCCCTCGGCCTCTGTCGCGGGCCCATCGTCACGGGCGAAGTCGATGGGCGAGCGGAACACGAGCGCGGTGCCTGGCCCCCGCATCAGGGTCGTCGCGGTCTCGGCACCATCGAGCGTACCGCCGTTCCCCGCGCGGTGATCGAGGATGACCCCTCGCGCGTTCGCCTTGAAGGCCGCGTAAGCCTTCTTCAGGCTCGAGTTGACGTAACCGTTGGGCTCACCGCTTCCGTAGAGCGTGTCCCAGATGAGCGCGCGGATCTTCTCGCCCTCGGCGGTCCCGGCGACGGCTCCCTCGTAGAACTTGTAGCCGACGTCGTGGTCGGACCCCGGATTGCCGCTCGTCAGGTAATAAGCTGGGCGGTTGTCGCACGTGAGGTAGCCCTCGTCGCTCACGAGCGTCGCCACCTCGACGGTGCGGGGGGTCTCCTCGCAGGCACCGGACGCCGCGTCGCACGCAAAGTAGGTGATGGTGCGCGCGTAGGCGGGGATCAGCTCGCGGAGCCGCTCGATGGCCTCGGCGAACACCCGATCGTCGCAGGCCTGCCAGAAGCCCCAGTCGATCGCCTTCAGGCCGAGGGCCCAGGCGACCGGGTGCTGACCGTCGATGGCGACAAGCCTATCGCCCTGCGCGAGCCCGCTCGCCGTCTTGCCGACGTGGGACACGAGCACGTCGTCGTACATCGGGTCACGCGGCCAGTAGAGCGCCGTGACATCCGCGACTCCGGCGATGAAGCAGGCGTTGAGCCGCCCGCCGCCCCCAGCGAACTGAACGTCGCCGCGCGAGCGCGTGTGCCAGTCGTGCAGCTCGCGCACTGCGAGCGCAAAACCATTCCAGAAAGCCCATGCGCTCGTCGCGCTACGGAGCGACTCGAGCCGCTCGAGCGCGCGGGGCAGATCGCGGGTTCGAGTCTTGCGTGCGCCGAAGAACAGCTCGAACAGCCCGCGCATCCGATCGACGACCTGACCGCGCACGTCCGGGTGGGGCAGCGGTGGGACGTGCAGCCGCCCCAGCACGCAGCGCCCATAGCGACAGAAGCCCTCGTCGCCGCAGACCGGATCGAACGCGCCCGAGCACGCGGCCTCCTCGACGTAATCGCCGCTCGGGACGAGCTCGAGCGCGTCGAGCTCGGAACCCACCGAGTCGAAGTCGTAGACCTTGAGGTAGAGGCTCTCGAGCGACTCACCGTCGACGGGAAGCTCGTTCGATGCGAGCTCGACCCAGCCGTCACTCGTCGCGCGACCGGTCGGCGCGAGCTTCGCGTAGCGCGTGGTGAGCCCAGACTCCTTCGAATAGAGCGCGGTCAACTGCGCATCGACCGCGCCATGGCGCAGCCACACCGTCGCGCGGTAGGACGCCTTCTTCGCGGGGACGCCTCGAAATCGGAAGCGATCGGCGCAGCCGAACTTCGTGAGATCGACGTGGAGCACTTGCCCGCCCGAGAGCGCGGTCGGCGAAGGCACTAGGGTCGACCCGCGCTTGCAATCACCTGGGCTTTCTGGGGGCTCGACGTAGTCGGTGTCGAGGTCGAAGGAGTCGCCCTCGAAGTCCACGAAGGCCACGGCCTTCGCGTCCGGAAGAAGCACGCCGCGCTCGTCGAAATCGCTCGCGCGCGCGCTCACCCCGAACAGCCCGGTCGCCGTCCCGACGGCCAAGGCCAGCAGGCGGCGCATTACTCGGACCTCCGGCGCTCGAGCTCGGCGCGGAAGCGCCGCTCGGCCTCATCCATCGGGCGCGGCATCGGACGCGCGTGTTCGCGGAGCGCCCGTCGCACGTCCGCGACCTCGGCCACCGACAGCGACGGCCCCGCCGCGACCGTCCCCGCGAGCGGCTGCTGCGCGGCCCGACGAACGACCGCGTCGTCGACGACGACCTTCTCCTTGCTCTTGTTCTGCACGAAGAGCCACGTCGCCGAGGAGCGCTCCTTCGCGACCGCTTCGTAGCGACAGAAGGCGCCGACCTTCTCCTTGGGAGCGAGCCCTACGAGGTCGTCACCATCGTCGAGGCTCACGAGCGCGGCCGTGACCCCTGCGCAATCTCCGTCGAGCCGCACATGAACCGACGCCTCGAGCCCGCTCCCCTTCGAAGAGACGGCGTACCCGACGACTACGGCATTGGGCTTCAGCTCGACGCACTTGACGCCGCTCTTGCAGCGCGCCCCGACGACCTGACGAGGGAGCTGGTATCCGATCGTCGCGGTCGAGTTGCCTGCGAGCCACGCATACTGGTCGGCGAAGGCCGAGAGCCATTCGAAGTCCCCGTCCCAGAGGAGGTTGTCCGCGACGGCGACGTTCCCGAGCGGGTTCCGCGTGAGGACGGTACGCTTGACGGGCGCCTCGCCACCCGCCCCGCCCGCGCCAGTCGAGCTCGAGCCTACCCCCTGCCCACCGACGCCGGCCTCAGGCGCGGGGTTCACGACTTCGTCGATGCACGCCGGAGCCGAGGCGACGAGCGTGCCGCCTAGCAGGATAGCCACGAGCCATCCGACACGAGCCTGCGTCATGAGTCGCGCGTACTCGCTCACGGCGTGCCCCCGTTCTGCGCTCGCAGCCAGGCGAGCGCGGCCTCGAACACCGTGTCCCGGCCTCGCGCGAGGTCGGACTGCCGCGGGACGACGACCTCGTCCGGCGGGACCCCGAAGCCGTTGATGGTCCGCCCATCTTCGACGTACGTGTCGCCCGACGCGAGGGTGAAGCTCATACCGAGCCAGTAGCCGAGTGCGAGCCGCGTCGAGAAGGCCCCGCTCGTCTCGTAGGGCCCGAAGAGCCGCACGTTCTTCGCACCCTTCATGCCGAGCGGGAGCCAATCGCTCGCCGAGATGTCGCTCGTGATGAGGAGCGCGATCGGCACCGGGTTCGCGAGCTTGCTCCCAGCGTAATCGACGGTGCCATCGGCGACCGCCGCGGTGAAGAGCGCCTTGCCATCGGCGAGGGTTGGCTGCTCGTCTTCGGCGCGCCGGCGGCTCTCGAAGAAGGTGAGCGGCCGCCGCTTGACCGCGTACGACCAGAGGATGCTCGGGCCGGCGAGCGTGCCCCCCGTCCCCCGTCGGTGGTCCAGCACGACGCCGGTCGCGCCCTCGCTCCCGATGCGAGCGACGGCCTTGCCGAGCGCAGGGCCGACCCCGTCCTGGCCCGTCGTCGTGTAGAGCGAGTCCCACTCGATTCCGAAGAGCTTTTCGTCGGCCGGGCTCCCTTCGAGGAAGCCCGCGAACACGTCTTCGGCGCCTTGATGATTGTCAGGTGCGCCTGGAACGTGGCGGAGCGGTCGGTTGTCGCACAGGCGACTCGAGAACTCCTCGTCAGGGCCGAGCGGCTCGAGCGAGAGGACATCGATCGTCTCGAGCGCGCCGCAACCCTGCTCGCTGCACCGGACGACCTCGAGCGTCCGCGCGTAACGAGATACGAGGCTGCGCAGGGCCGCCGCGTGTTCGGCGAAGGTGCTGTGATTCGAGGCGGAGCCGAGCGACCACGACACGTCGGTCATCGAGCGCGCCCAGTCGATCGGGTGGCGCCCGTCGACCCTTACGAGCCGATCGCCGGACCGCAGGCCGAGGTTTCGGAGCGGCCCCACGTGCGAGACGAGCACGTCGCGATAGAGCGGGTCTCGCGGCGCGACATCGTGCGACCAGTCGGCGTCACCCTCGAGGAAGCAGGCGTCGATCGGGCGCGGGTTCCGGAGCGCATACTCGGCGATCGACCCGCCGATGCCGGTGTGGCTGTCGTGCAAGCGCCGCAGCGCGAGGAGGAAGCCGTTCCAGAACGCCCACGGCTCTTTCGCATCGCGCATCGCTTCGATGGCCACCTTCGCCGCAGGCAGATCGCGGGCTCGGTTCTCGTACGGCCCAAACAGGAACTCGAGGCGATTCTCGAGGTAGTTCGTCACGGACTCACGCTCGTCGGGGATGGGGGGGACCCAGCCGCTCACGCGGCGACACGCGCCCCACGTGCAGACCTCGCCGGGTACGCAGCTCGCGGTGTCGGACACGCCCGAGCAGGCACGCCCCGGCTCGCGCGTCGTCTCGCCGTCCTTGACGAGCTCGAAGGCGTCAACCTCGGCGCCGGCGGGCGCGAACACCCCGAACGCGATCGGACCGCGCGCGCCGTCGAGCGGGATGCGCACGTTCGCGAGCTCGACCCAGCCATCGCTCGTCATGCGGCCGGTGGGATAGAGGACCGCTGCCTCGTCACGCCGCTCGCCGTCGTAGCTCGAACGGACGATGCCGACGGCCTCGCCCCCGCGGATCCAAACGCTTGCGCGGTAGGTCTGAAGCGCAGGCGGGAGGGTCACCGAGAAGCTCACGGACTCGTAGGCGCCGAGCTTGAGGACATGCTCCCCCGAGAGCGCGTCCGCAGCGACGACCACCTCGGGAGCGGTCGCCTCCGGGTCGCTCAAGGGCGGCAACGCCTCGCCCTCGAAGTCGAGCCGGAAGCTTCCAAATGGGGAGAACGCGAACGTGCCGTCGGAGGTGAACGAGCCTGCGAACGCCGCGCCGCCGTGGAGCACGGCAGAGGCGATGACGATGCACGTTGCCCTCCGCATGGACCGTTGAGTAGCACGAGTGCCGAGGGTCGTCCCGTCCACTCCCGCGCGGGCGCTACCCCTCTGCCGTGACGACGGGCCCCAAGAGCTCACGCTCGACCTCCTCGAGCGTCGCGCCGCGCCGATCGTCGACGGGAGGCACCTCGTATTCGAGACCGCGCGCGAGCATCGGCGCTGCGGCGAGGGCGATCGGATCGACCTCGAGCGACACCCCCGAGAGTCGCGCGACCGAGGAGACGCCGTACTCGCGGATCCCACACGGGACGATCATCCCGAAGGCGTCGAGGTCGGTCGTGAGGTTCAGCGCGAAGCCGTGCATCGTCACCCAGCGCGAGAGGCGAACCCCGATCGCGCCGATTTTCTCGAGCCGCGAGGACCACGCCGAGCCGGCCCACGCATGCGGCGACTCGGCATCGGCCCACACCCCGATCATTCCGTCGACGACGCCCGCCTCGATGCCGTGCTCGCGAGCGAAGAGCACCATCACCTCCGCCAGCGCGCGCACGTAACGGCGGACGTCGCAGCGCTCGGGCTTCAGGTCGAGGATCGGGTAACCGACGAGCTGGCCTGGACCATGGTAGGTGACGTCGCCGCCGCGCCCGGTCTCGACGAGATCGACACCCCGCGCCGCGAGCGCCTCTGAAGCGAGGAGCACGTTGTCCCTGTCCGCGGCGCGACCGAGCGTGATGACGGGCTCGTGCTCGACGAGCAGGATGACATCGTCGCCCCGCCCTTCGCCGCGTGCCTCATGGAGCGACTGCTGCAGGCGATGCACGGGGTCGTAACGTCGTCGCCCCAGCCACAGCGCGCGCGCGCGCCTCATCCCTCGTCCTCGTCACCGGTGACGAGCTCGCCGCGGATCGTCCTCGGCGCCTCGTCGAAGTCGAGCGGGTTGCGTCCTCGCAAAGACATCGGCGCCGTCGTGCCTCCGCTGCGATGGCTCGCGGGTGCGCCGGGGTACACGCTCTCCGACGCGCGCTCGCTCGGCGGGGGCTCGTCCGGGCTCATGACCCGCGCCGCCGAGCCGCCGAGGGCCTGCTTTTGATCAAGGAACCGTAGGACCGACTCGTCGGACGCGCGGAGGAGCGCGACGCGCAGATCGGGGGCGAGGGGAGCCTCGATCAAGACCCGCTGCCCGGTGTCCGCGTGGTCGAGCTCGACGCGCACGAGGTGAACGAAGCTGCGATCGAGGCCGTGCTTCTCCTCGAAGTAGCGGTTCGTCGGCGCGTGGCCGTAGCGCATGTCGCCGAGGACGGGGTGACCGACCGCGGCGAGGTGACGGCGCACCTGATGAGGGGCGAGGCGTTCCGGCACCACTCGAAGGACCGAGTGCCCACCGCCGATCGCGAGGCGCCGGTAGCGCGAGCGCGCAGCGACGGGGCCGTCCTCCCCGAGGAGCTCGCGCGCGATCGCGCCCTTGACCGGTGCGACCCCGCGCGCCGCGGCGAGGTAGACAATTCGTCCGCTCCGCTCGAGCGAGGCGCGAAAGCGCTCGGCCTGCTCCTTGGTGCGTGCGAATAGGCACACGCCGCTCTCGCTGGGATCGACCGTGAGGACCGGAGCGAAGGCGCCGCCGTCGAGCGCATCGCACGCGCGCTCGGCTAGGCTCGACGGGTAGTCGACGAGCGGCACCGACGCCTCGTGCGGAGGCTTCGCGAGCGCGAAGAGCACGCCGTCATCGAAGAGCACGACGGGCAGACGCGACGCTGCGCGCTCGAGCACCGCGACGACCTCGACCTCCCCGGTGAGCGGCAGCATGTCCTTCGGTTGGAGCGAACGGAGCGCGTAGCCGAGCCTCGCGAGGTGATCGAGGTCGCGGCTCAGGTTGTCGAGCTCGCAGGCGACATAGACGATGCGTCGCGCCCCAAGGCTCGCGATGGCCTCACGCGCAGCCGGCGAGATACCACGTCGCGGCGGGTTCACGACCACCGCGTCGAAGGGCACGCGCACCCCGGCGAGCGTCTTGACCACCGAAGCGACCTCGCCCGTCACCACGTCGACCGGGAGCTTCTGTGCCTGCGCCGCTCGCGTCGCGAGGGCGACGGCGGCGGGCTGCGACTCGACCATCGTGACGTGATGCCCTGCGCGCGCGAGGACGAGCGCGATCGCGCCTGTGCCCCCGTAGAGGTCGAGGATGCGCGCCCGCTCCACGCCAAGCCCGTCGCCTACGAGCCGGGCAAGCGCGCCGTAGAGGGCGCCCGCCTGGTCCCGATGCACGTGCAGAAACGAGGTGTGCGACACGAGCTGATAGGTCGGCTCCGCGGCGCCGGGGTCGATGACGTCTCGGAGCTCGGCGGCGCCGGACAAGAGCACGAGGTCGGACGCCGAAGGTGAGGGGCGCCCCACGACGCGAAGCTGGGCCGCGACACCGCGGACCTCGGGCAAGCGCTGCCGGAGGACACGCGCGGCTTCGCGGAGGTCGTCGACCGGACGGGCTGACGCAGCGTCGAGCGTCAGCGTGACGAGCAAGCCACCGGTCTCGTCCGCAACGTCGGCCAAGGACCCCGAGAGTTCGCGGACGTCGACGCCCATGAGGGCCCCGCCAAGCTCGTCGCCGTGTGGCGCGACGAGCGACGCGAGGGCCGGCGGCGGCTTGGACGCAAGTCCGCGAAGCTCGGCGACGAAGGCGAGGATCCGCGGACTGAGGACCTGGCAGCCGGGGACGTCGACGACGAGATGGTGGTCGTTGCGCCCGTGGAGCCCCACCGACACCCCGCCGTCGCGCCCGCGAGTGACGACGAGCATCGCGCGACGCCGATACGCGACGACACCGACCGAGGCGTCGAGCGGCTCGACCCCCCCGACGGGGTTCAGGCCGTAGCGTCCGAGAGCCCGCTCGATGCGCGAGCGCTTCTCGACCCGCTGCGCGTCGTAGCCGAGGTGCATGAGCGGACACGCCCCGCACTCCGCGAGGTGCGTGCAGCGTACGTCGCCGCCTTCCCCTGTCGCCGATCCCGCCAAGCGTCCCTCCCGCCTCTCGCCCCGAGGTTCTTACCCAGCGTCGACTGTATCAAGAAGCCTGTAGGCCCGATCGTATTTGCACGATTGCGAATATTGGAATAAACCCTCGTCGTGAACGCCGCGCCTGCCCTGCCCGACCCGCGCCCCTCGGCACGGTGGGAGCTCTACCGGCTCCTCGGCGACCCGACGCGCCTGAAGCTCCTCGCGCTGTGCGCCTCGGAGGAGCTCGCGGTGGGAGAGCTCGCGGAGCTCCTGCGCGAGCTGCAACCCAAGGTCTCGCGCCACGCCGCCGCCCTCCGGGAGGCCGGCCTCGTCGACGCTCGACGACAGGGCACCTGGGTCCTCCTGCGCCTCGCGCCCGCCGCCTCGCGGGACTCCGTGGTCTCCGACGCGCTCCGCGCGGGCCTCGAGCTGTGCCAGGCGGACGGCACGCTCGAGCGTGTCGCCTCGGTGGTCTCGGCCCGGGACGCCGAGACGCGCGCGTACTTCGCTCATCGCGGGAAGGCGGTTGGCGCAGGTCCACCCGACGAGCTCGGCGCGTACCTCGCGGCGGTCGCGCCGCTCATTCCCGATCGGCGCCTCGCGATCGACGCAGGCACCGGCGATGGCGCGCTCCTCGAGGTGCTCTCTCCGCTCTTCGAGCGCGTCGTGGCCCTTGATCGCTCGGAGGCCCAGCTCGACCTCGCACGCGAGCGGGCCGCAGCGCGGAAGCTCACCAACATCCGCTTCGTCCGCGGCGAGCTCGACGGTAGGGAGATCGAGGGCGCGATGCAGCGCTCGGGTGGCAAGGGCGGGGCCGACGCGGTGTTCGCCGTGCGCGTTCTCCACCACGCGCCTGCCCCGGCCCGAGCGATGAAGTCCCTCGTGAGGCTCGCGCGACGCGGGGGCTCCGTCATCGTCGTCGACTACGAGCCTCACCGCGACGAGGCTCTCCGAGAGCGTCAAGCCGACCTGTGGCTCGGCTTCGACGGGAGCGAGCTGACGACGCTCGCCACCGCGGCTGGACTGTGCGAGGTCCGCCGCACCCGACTCCCAGCCGCCTGGTGCGGCGAAGGACCCGATCGACACCTGAAGTGGCAACTCCTAGCCGGGAAACGAACATGAGCACGATGCGCAAGAACTACAAAGTGAAGGATCTCTCGCTCGCGGACTGGGGCCGCAAGGAGGTCCGCCTCGCCGAGCACGAGATGCCTGGCCTGATGGCGCTCCGCGCCCGACACGGCAAGACCAAGCCGCTCGCGGGCGTGAAGGTCATGGGCTCGCTCCACATGACCGTGCAGACGGCGGTGCTTATCGAGACACTCGCCGAGCTCGGCGCCGACGTGCGCTGGTGCAGCTGCAACATCTTCAGCACGCAAGACCAAGCCGCCGCCGCGGTCGTCGTCGGCAAGGGGGGCACCGTCGAGAAGCCGGCCGGCATCCCCGTCTTCGCGTGGAAGGGTGAGACGCTCGAGGAGTACTGGTGGTGCACGAACGAGGCGCTCACCTGGCCCGACGGCAGCGGCCCCGACATGATCGTCGACGACGGCGGTGACGCGACGCTGCTCGTCCACAAGGGTCTCGAGTACGAGAAGTCTGGCAAGATCCCCGAGTTCGACGCGGCGAACGAGCCCGCCGAGTGGGGCATCATTCTCCAGACCCTCCGCGACATCGCGACCAAGCAGCCCGGCCGCTGGGCGAAGGTGGCGAGGAACATTCGGGGCGTGAGCGAAGAGACGACGACCGGCGTGCACCGCCTCTACGAGATGGAGAAGCGCGGCGAGCTCTTGTTCCCGGCGATCAACGTGAACGACTCCGTCACCAAGACGAAGTTCGACAACGTCTACGGCTGCCGACACTCGCTCATCGACGGGCTGAACCGCGCGAGCGATGTGATGCTCGGCGGCAAGGTCGCGATCGTCTGCGGCTTCGGCGACGTCGGCAAGGGCTGTGTGCAGTCGCTCCGGGGCCAGGGCTGCCGCGTCATCGTCACCGAGATCGACCCAATCTGCGCGCTTCAGGCCTCGATGGAAGGCTACGAAGTCGCGACGGTGGAGGACTACCTCGAGAAGGCCGACATCTTTGTGACCGCGACGGGCTCGTGCGACGTCATCACGGTCGAGCAAATGGCTCGCATGAAGGACAAGGCCATCGTCGGCAACATCGGCCACTTCGACAACGAGATCCAGATGGCCGAGCTCGAGCGCTCGGGCGCCGAGCGCATCAACGTGAAGCCCCAGTTCGATGAGTGGCGCTTCCAGGACGGTCACTCGGTGCTCATCCTCGCCGAGGGGCGACTCTTGAACCTCGGCTGCGCGACGGGTCACCCGAGCTTCGTGATGAGCACCTCGTTCACGAACCAGGTGCTCGCGCAGCTCGAGCTGTGGGCGACGAAGGACGAGCTCGAGGCGAAGGTGTACCGCCTTCCGAAGCACCTCGACGAGGAGGTCGCGCGCCTTCACCTTGACAAGCTCGGGGTGCGCCTCACGAAGCTCACCGACAAGCAGGCGAAGTACCTCGGCGTCGACGCGAACGGCCCCTACAAGCGCGACGACTATCGCTACTGAGCCCAGGCGCTGCTGCTTCGTGGGGGCCGCCCCACGAAGCCACGAAGGCCGGCCACACTCTCCAAGTGTGCCGGCCTTCTTCGTTGCGTGTCGCTGACGAGCGCCGCGTTTACGCGCGCGACGTCGGGCGCAAGGCTCACTCCTTGTCGTCGTCCTTGTCGTCGTCCGCGTCACCCGCGGCAGCAGGCGCGACGGCAGGAGCCGCGGCTGCGTTCGCCGGGTTTGCCTCGAAGGCACACTTCTTCGTGCGACGCGCGCCGAGGTAACGGCGGGCCTTCCGCCTCGCGATCGAGCCCGGGAGCCGCTGCTCGGGCTGCACGTCCCCCGCCTCGACGACTTCGGTGAGGAGCTTCTCGTAGCTCGCCTTGTCCTGCATCGTGCAGAAGTACTTCGCCGCGAGGTTGAACTTCGCGAGGAGCGACTTGCCCTCGGTGAGGAGCAGTGCGCGGTCGAAGTGCGTCTTGGCGAGCGGCAGCTCGGTCTCGGCGGTCTTGCTGCGCGAGTGGTAGGCCCCGAGGATCACGTGACCCGAGGCGTTGTTGTAGGTCTCGTCGAGCACGACCGAGCGCTCGGCCAGCGCGACGCCGACGTGGAGCGTTCCGGCGGCGAGGATGTCGTCGGCGACGACGAGGTTCACGCGCGACAGCCACGCCTGAGCGAGCCACAGCATGGGCTCGGCGTCGGACTTGTCGGTGAACTTCGCGAGGTACGCCTGCATCGACTCCGGGCTCTTCTGAGCGCCCTCGAAGCCCGGGTGCTTCGCCTCGAGGAGCGTCGAGCCATAGTGGATCGCTCGCGCGTACGCCGTCACGGCTCGGGCGCGGTGATAGAGCGCGAGCTCGCTGTCCTCGCCGTGCAGATCCTCGGCCTGCTCCATCTCGTCCTCCATGAAGCCGAAGGCGCTCGCGGCCCAGCTGCGCAGGAGGAGGAACTGTGCGTTCGCGTTGTCCGGCGCGAGGTAGTGCATCCCCTCGAACTGCGCGAGACCGGCGAACGCGGCACCGCGCGCCACCTCATAGTCGCTCACGGAGTTGAGTGCCGCCGAGGCCTTGCGGGTCGACTCGATCTGCCCGTTCAGCAGGATCTTCTTGAGACAGCCGGTGCTGCCAAAGGCGAGCGCGCCAGCCAAGGCGAGCGATGCGAGGTTGCGATAAAGCATGGTTCCGGAGGTGTATCTGGGCACCCCGCGGGATTCAATGGGGACGTCGCTCAGTCGTCGTCATCCTCGTCATCATCGTCCGGCGACGCCGCGGCGGGCGCTGGGCTGCCGGACCCCGCAGGCGACGCGGCAGGCTTCGTGTCGTCGTCGTCGTCGTCGTCGTCGTCGAAGTCGTCCTCGTCGTCGTCGGAGGTCGTCTGGACGGTCTGGTTGCCCTTGCCGTCCTTGCCCCACTTGGCGAAGTCCTCGGCCTTGCAGGGCAGGAGGTTGTTGCGGTCCTCCTGGATGCACTCGAGCGCCCAGGCTTGCTGAGGCGCGACCCCGAGCTTCGCCGCCTCGGCGCGCAGCCGCTCGGTCTCGTTGTGTACCGTGAAGCTCGACAGGCTCGGGAAGAAGATGATGACGAGGAGCCCGGCCACGAGCATGCCGAGGAACGGCAGGACCACGCGGTAGATCTCGACTACCGGGCGACGGAAGCGGAAGCTCGAGATGTAGAGGTTGAGACCGACCGGCGGCGAGATGTAGGCGATCTCGAGGTTCAGGAGGAACATCACCGCCAGGTAGAACGGGTGCAGGCCGAAGTTCGCCGCGAGCGGGACGAGCAGCGGTAGCCCGACGAGCAGCACGCTGAAGCCGTCCATCAGCATGCCCATGATGAACAGGAACACGTTAAGGACGAGGATGAACTGCCAGGGCTGGTTCATGCCCTTCTCGACGAACCACTCGAGGAGGCTCCGTGGAATGCCGGCGTGGATGATGTAGTTCGTAAGCGCCGCGGCCATCGCGAGGATGACGATGATCGCGCCCGCGAGCGCGATCGAATCCTTCGCGACCTTGAGCACCTTCTTCCAGGTGAGGTCTCGGTAAATGTAGACCTCGACGATCAGCGTGTAGAACGCCGCCGCGGCGGCCGACTCGTGGAGCTCCATGAGGCCGGTCCCGAGGCCGACGAGCACGAGCAGCGGCGCCATCGCCTCCCACTTGATCGCCCACATCTCGCGGCCGAACGTTCCCAGCTCGAACTTCTGCCGCGGGACCTTGGTGCGAATGCCGACCACGACGGCATGAAGCGCGAGGATGACGACGAGGACAAGGCCCGGGACGACCGTGGCCTTGTAGGTGCGACCGACGTCGATGCCGGTGACGTAGCAGTAGATGAGGACGAGCGGGCTCGGCGGCAGCAAGAGCCCCACCGCGCCAGCGGTCGTCACGAGCCCGAGCGAATACGCGCGGCTGTAGCCCTGCTGCAGGAGAACCGGGAAGAGCAGGCCGCCGATCGCCACGATCGCGACGCCGCTGCCGCCCGTGAGCATGGTGAAGATCGCGGTCGCGAAGATGCACACGATGGCGAGCCCGCCGGGGAGCCATCCGAGCGCGGCGCCGGCCGCTCTGACGATGCGCTGCGGCGTGTTCGACTCGGCCATCAGGTAGCCGACGAACACGAAGAGCGGGATCGTGACAAGGATGGTCGAGTCCGCGAACTTGTCGTCGAGGACGTTGGCCGCGACGTGTCGCAGGAAGTGGTGGCGAGCGTCGGAGCTCCCGAACCAGCTCAGGATCGAGATGCCACCGAGCACCGCGAAGAGAGGCATGCCCGCGACGGCGAGCACGGCGAGGACGACACCGAGGAGCGCGAACATCAGGCAGCCTCCTTCTCGGCAGCGGCGTCGGCGTTCGTGGGGGTCTCCTCCGGCTCGGGCTCTTCCTCGACCGAGAGCTGCCCGCTCTGGACGAGCAGGATGCGGAGCAACATGCGGAGGCCGATCATAAAGAAGCCGATCGGAAAGAGGAGGTCCATCGCGTGGATCAGCACGCCGGAAGTCGACTCTCCCGGAAGCACGACGAAGGGACGACGAGGCGCCGTGAGCTCATCGGGGGCCGCGCGAAGCGTCGCGACCTTCTCTGCGCCGAAGCGCTCGACGAAGCCGCTCTCATCAAGGAACGTGTTCCAACGCTTGCCATCCATGCGCTCGTCGGCGTTCCAACTGCCGCCGCCGAGCACCGTCGGGAGCGCCGAGAGATCGAGGCCGAGCTGCTTGCGAAGCGCGAAGAAGTGGTCGCCCAGCTCGTGCGAGACCTGCGCGGCCTTCTCACGGGCGCTCGCCTCGGGCTTCGCCTCGAACCCGCTGACGGCGATGAAGTCGAAGAAGCCCCACGACGAGACCAGGCACACGACCGCAGCGCCGAGGAGGCCTGCCATGTGCGCGCCCTTACGCCAGCTCTTCGGGATGAAGCGAACGACGACGTCGATGTTGATGTGCGTCCCGGTCGAGCAGGCGAGCGACGCGCCGATCAGTGACACCTGCATCGTCAGGCGCGTGCTGATCCCCTTCAGACCTCCGAAGAGCGCGATCGACGAGCCCTGCTGCAGCCAGTCGAGCAGGTTGCCGAAGTAGGCGATGCCGACGGTCCGCCAGGTCTTCGCGAGGAGCGCACCGAGGACGACGGCGCCCAGCGTCGCGAGCGAGCGCTGGCGCTCCTCCCAGCCGAGCTTGCCCGAGCCGTAGCGGACGACGCCGCCGAGCGCGCTCATGCCGACGAGCGCGCGCAACACCGTGCCTGCAGGCGAGCCCGTCTCGACCGGGTCCTTCATGCCGCGAATGCCGAACCAGATGCAGAGCGTGACCACGAGCGCGCCGAGCGCGACGGCGAGCATGCGTGTTTCGAGCCACGTCCAGCGCGCCTCGAGCCTGACGAGGGGGTGCGCCCAAGCCTCCCCCCGAAGCTCGAGCGGCTCATCCCCGTCGGTCGACGGCGCGGGGACGCGCTCCTCGTTGGAGGGTGCCGCGCAGGCCTCGGCCTCGACGGCACCGCCGTCGTCCCGAGCGGCGGACGCGGTGTCGTTCACCTCGGCGTTGCTCGTATCGCGCTCGCTCTCGTCGGTCATCGCACCCGTCTCCTCGGCTTGCTCTCGGACTCTTCGCCGCGCCTCGGGATCGCGACGCGTCATCGCGCCCGGGCGAGGCGCTCGCTTGCGCTTCGACGGCTTTCCCATGGGACGACGGAGGATACACGAGTTCGGTTACAGCCTGATCGTCTTCCAGTCGCCGCTCTTGAACTTCAGGCTCATCACCACCGCAAGCGCGATGGCGTAGACGAGCGCGGACGCCCAGATCCCCGGGAGCCCGAAGTGCAGGACCACTCCGAGGACGTACGCGAGCGGTACGAGCACCCCAAAGTGGAGGCTCGCCTGAACGATCATGACGAAGCGGCTGTTGCCGGCACCGAACAGCGCCTCGACGACAATCATGCCGATCGCGATGATCGGCGTACAAATGCCCATGATCTGGAGCGGGACGAGCGCGTGGGCCTGAACGAGAGTGCTGTGCGTGGCGAATGCGAGGAGCGGCCGCGCGAACAGGAGCTCGGCGAGCCCGACGACGCCGAAGAAGAGCACCCCGAGCCGCACCGAGGTCCAGCCGAACCTCTCGGCCTTGTCGGGCTTCCCTTCACCGAGGCTCTGCGCAACGAGCGTCGCCGTCGACGTCCCGAAGGCGAGGCAGCCCGAGAAGGTGAGCTTCAGGATGCCGATGATCACGGTCGTGGCGGCGCCATTGACGGGCTCGGCCGCGCCGCCGGGGCAGATCGGCGACACGGTCCCGAGCGGCAAGACCGTGTCGAGGTGGATGGCGGTCTTGACGAACATCAAGACGCCGGACATCACCACCACGGTCGCCGCCGCCGAGGGGAGCGAGAGCCGGACGAGGTCCCCCGTGACAGCGCGGCTCAGGTTCTCGCGGCGGAACGGCGAGAAGGTCACGCGGCAGTCGCCGCGGAGCGCGTATACGACCATCACGAGGAGGCCGACGTAGGTCGACGCCACGCCGGCGATGCCCGCTCCCTCGATGCCCATCTTGGGAATCCCGAGCGACGGGTTCCCGAAGATAAGCAGGGTGCAGAGGATCACGTTCAGCACGTTCATCGCGATCGAGGCGACGAGGTGCACGTGGGTCTTGCCGATCCCGTCGAAGAACGCCTTCAGCGCGAAGGTCGCCGCCATCGACGTGATGCCGAAGAGGCGCCACTTCAAGTAGGCGTAGGCGGCCTCACGGACCGCCTCGGTTGGCGCGGCGAGCCGGACGATCGGCTCCATGAACGCGTAGCCGATGACGGTCATCGCCACGCCCGCGGTCAGCGCGAAGAAGAGCGCGTTCGCGAGCACCGCGCCGGCCTCGCCGAGCTTCCCCTCGGCGAAGCGGCGGCCGGTGTAAGACTGTGTGCCGACCGAGATCGCGCTGAGCGAGCCGCCGAGGGCCCACAGGATGACGAGCGACGGGAGCAGCGCGGCCTGAGTGTTCGACGACTCGGGGCACGGCAAGCGCCCGAGGAACACGATGTCGACCTCGTTCACGATGCTCTGCGAGAGCATCGCCGCGAGCGTTGGCAAGGCGAGTCGAAGCACCGCCTTCCAGGGAGGCCCCGACGTGACCGCGTTCGTTCCGATGGCTGCCAACGCTGGCGGTTTACCAGAAAGACGACCCCCGGACCAACAAGCCTAGGGCGCCGCGCTCAGGGCTCGTCGGGGGCTTCCGTCTGCGAAGGGATCACGACCCGCAAGGGTGGCCTCCGCGAGACGGTCGAGTCCGACCCGTCGCGTGGAGTCGGAGCCCCCTGTCCTGCGCGAAGCCACGGCACGTGCTCGGGGAGCCGCGCGAGGTAGGGCCGCATCTGCCCTAAGAGGAACACCAGGGCGAAGCCCATCGCCGCCGCCATCAGCGAGGCGCCGACGGTGCGACGGCGCGAGCTCGCTCGCGTCGGCTCGTCGAGCGCGTCCGACAGGGCCGCGACCATCTCCGCCGCCGACTCGAAGCGACGGCTCGGGTGCCGCGCGAGCGCCTTCATCACGAGCTGGTCGACGTAGCGCGGGAGACGCCGCGCAGGGACACGCTCACGCAGGCTGACCGGATTGCCTCGGAGCTTCGCCTCGAGGAGCAGCGTGTCGGACTCGTCGACGAACGGGAGCGACCCGGAGAGCAGCTCGTAGAGGACGCAGCCGAGCGCATAGACGTCCGCGCGCCCGTCGACTCGCCCGCCCTGCGCTTGCTCCGGCGCCATGTACTCGGGCGTCCCGAAGAGCGTGAGCGCGCCGAGCGGGTGGCTGTCGGGCTCGGCCTCGCCGAGGATCGAAGCGCCCGCCTCGCTCGCGGTCTTCGCGATGCCGAAGTCGAGGAGCTTCAGCTCGCCGCGGGGCGTGAGGATCATGTTCTCGGGCTTGATGTCCCGATGCACGAGCCCGGCGCGGTGCGCGACGTGGAGGGCGCGCGCCGCCTGAAGACCGATGCGCAACACCTGTCGCGGTTCGAGCGCTTCTCCTCGCGCGAGGTGAGCCCGCAGCGTCTCGCCCTCGACGAGCTCCATCGCCGAGTACATGCGTCCGTCGGCGGCCTGACCGAAATCGTAGACGCGGACGAGGTTCGGGTGCTGCAGCCTCGAGAGAGCGCGCGCTTCGCGGCGGAATCGCGTCGTGAACTCTCGCGAGTGCGTCCGCTCGGCGTCGAGGATCTTGAGGGCCACGCGCCGCCCGAGCTCGATGTGCTCGGCCTCGTACACGATGCTCGACGCGCCGCGCCCGAGCTCACGGATCAGGCGGTAGCGCGTGCCGGCGAGGAGGTTGGGGTCCACCGAGGGCTCGCTCGTGTCGAGCGGGCTCACCCACTCTTCCGGCTCACGATCGCGGGCCTCGCCGACGAGCTTCGCAAACTCACGTCGAGCGCGACCTGGCTGGGTCGGATAGAGGCCGTACATCAGCTGCGCGACCCGCGCGCGCACGCTCCGCTCGCCGGTCGGCAGCGGCGCGGCGTGTCGGAGCAGCGCGGCGAGCTCGACCGCGGCTTGATTCGTCGAGGGGTAGCGCTCGTCTCGCTCGTGCGTGGTCATGCGCGCGAGCACGGCGTCAAGCTCGACGGGAGCCCCGATCTGGGCCGCGATCGGAGGCAATGGCAGCGCGTCAGCCGCGACCTTCGCGGTGTGCTCCTGCGCGTCGCCTTGCAAGAACCGCCTGCCCGCGCAGAGCTCCCACAGGATGACGCCAGCCGCGTACATGTCGACGCGGAAGTCGCCCGAGTCGCCGTTCGCCACCTCGGGGGCGACGTAGCCCGGCTTCGCGAACACCACGCCCGCGACGGTGTGGCATCGACGGTTTTGGCCGCGCGCGGTGCCGAAATCGATGATCTTCACCTCGCCCGAGTACCCGATCATCACGTTGTGGGGGGACAGGTCGCGGTGCACGATCCGAAGCGGTTTTCCGCTCGCGTCGGTGCGCTCGTGAATGTGCGCGAGCCCCTCGCAGACCAGCATCCCGAGCGCCACCGCGTCTTCCCAACGGAGGCGGAGCCCGACCTCGGCGACACGCCGTCGAACGTTGCCGAGGCTGCGGCCCTCGACGTACTCGAGCACGACGTAGGGATCCCCGGTAGGCTCATGGATTGCGGCCTCGTGCACCTGCGCGACCCCCGGGTGCTGCAGCTGCGCTTGAACCCGGGCCTCGTCGAGGAAGCGCGCGAGGAAGTTCGGATCGCGGGCGTGCTCGCGGCGGATCACCTTGATGATGACGGGGCGCTCGGCGCCCTCGACGCCGCTCGTCGACGCGAGGAAGACCTGACCCATGCCGCCACGGGCCAGCAGCTTCAGCAGGTGGTGGTGACCGAAGCGCCGCGGGAGGCCGGTCTGCGAGAAGCAGTCGTGCTCGGGGGCCCCATCGATGCCGGGTGAAGGCCGGGCAGCGCCGTGGTCGGCCTCGCCGGTCGAGCCCGGCGCGGCCGCGCCGTCGAGGTCGCGGTCCTGTTCCATCGGGACCGATGGTGCCAACGTCCTACAATGTAGGCAAATAAGTTACCTTGGACGACATGGCGAGCGGCGACCTGGTGGGCGCGTCGAGGCCGCACCGAGCACGCGCCGACGCAAAGACTCGCTCGCGGAGCACCGCTGCCCTCAGGCCTCCGAGACGACGATCCGCGCCATCTCCTCGGCGGCGAGCTCGCAGAGCTCCTCGACGGCGGTGAGCCCATCGCGGTCGATCGGCATCCCGAGGTCGTCGGCGTAGAGCAGAACGATTACCCGGCCGCGGAGGCTCATCGGCAGGACCGCGACGGGTCCCCCGGCGTCGAGCCCACCGAGCGACGTGCGCACCGTGCCATCGGCGGAGTCGGACGTCAGCTCCCCGACGAACGGGGCCCCCGTGCGCGCCGCCCGCGCAAGCAAGCCGTCCCCCGAGAGATCGACGAGCAGGAGCGGCGTCCGCGGGCCGGTGCCGTAAGCGAGCCGCGCCTCGGCCGTCTCTCCCTCGACGGCAAAGACCAAGAGACGCTCGAAATACTGGCGAGCGAAGCGCGCGACGATCTGCAAGACGAGCTCGACCTCGTCGGCTGCGCGCGCGAACGCGGTAGCCTCGGCGGCCGAGAGCGGGCCCCGATGACGAAACGTCCGCTCGATGCGCGTCGCCGCGTCGACGCTCGAGACATGCCTATCGGCGCGACTACGGTCACCGAAGAGGGGAGCGCCCGGGGCGGGCACGGTCCGGGGAAGCGCTGTCGAGGGAAGCGCTGTCGAGGGAAGCGCTGTCGAGGGAAGCGCTGTCGGGACCGCGCCGCCGCTCTCGGCGGGCGCGAACTCGATTCGGAGCTCGTCGGTGTCGGGGCCTCGAGCCGCGTTCTCCGGCGGCAAGGTGGGGGCCATGGCGAAGGCCCCGCGCTGCAGACTCGAGGGCGAGGCGTCGAGCATCGCCGACGAGGCGCCCGACGTCGGGAAGTCGGAGTCGAACGGCAGCACCGAAGGCCGCGACGGCGGGACCATCGACGGGACGGCACGGCCGCGCTCGAGGACGAAGGCGTCGAGCCACAACCCCTGCGAGTCCGGGGTCGGAGCGTCACTCGGAACCGGCTGACTCGGCGGCAGCGGGGGCGGGCCGCCCGGTTGCTGGCGCGAGGTCCTCACGCCCTCGGGCACCTCGCTCATCCGTCGGTACGCGACGCCGCCGCGACTCGCGCCGGCGGTCGGCGCGGGCGACTCGTCGAGTCGAGCGAGGACCTCGGCTACTCCGACCGGCAGCGGCAGCTCGCCGCCGTCGGAGAGCGCCTCGTCGACGCGAACGGCCGGGACGATCGCGACGCGGAGCTGGAGCCCCGCGCGGTTACGCAGCTCGAGCTCGACGTCGGGAGCGAGCGGCCCTGGCGCCGCGACGTGCAGCGTGCGCGACGTTCGCTTGAACGGCACGACCCCGAGGCGCCGCGCCATGGCCGGGGGAACGAGCGCGGTGACCTCAGGAGGAGGCGCGGCCAAGCGGCCCTTCGGCCCCGCCGGCATCTCGTGGTGATCGGCGAGGAGCCGCAACACCGCGTGCTCCTTCAGGCAGCCCAGGGCGAGCAGGTTCGTCGCGGCATCGCCCCCGTGAATCAGCTGCCGCTCGAGCGCGCGTTCGAGGTCCTCGAGCGACACGAGAGCGCGGTCGAGGAGCGCAAAACACAGGGTATCCATGGCGGGAGCGAGGAGGCGCAGCAGCGGGCCGACGCGCCGCGGGACGTCGCCCCCCGGCGCGCGAGCGTCGTCAACGACCGATGCGGTCGAGCCAGCGCGCGAGGATCATCCGTCCCTCGGCGAGCAGGGTCAAGCTCGTCCACTCGTTCCGCTGATGGGCCTGGGCGTTGACGCCCGGCCCAAAGTTCACCGCCGCGATGCCGAGTGCGGCAAACCGCGCGACGTCGGTCCAGGCCTGCTTTGGCTCGACGCCGGCGACGCCCGACTCTCGCAGCGCGACCACCAGAGGGTGGTTGGCGCGTGGCGGCGCCGCGGGGCTGAGGTCACGCCACTCGACCTCGGCTCGACCCGCCACCAAGGCGGCGATCTCGGCCTGGGCCTCCGCGAGCGTCGTGTCGGGTGCGAAGCGGTGGTTCACGTTCAGCGTGAAGCGGTCAGGGACGACGTTGCGACCGCGGCCTCCTTCGGCCAGCGTCACGCTCGTCACGGTACGATACACGAGGCCATCGATGAGCGACTCGCGAGGCGCGCGCGCGGCGAGCTCGGTGAGGAACGGGCCGGCCTTGTGGATGGCGTTTTCGCCTTGCCAAGGTCGCGCAGAGTGCGCGGTTCTTCCCTGAAAATGGAGGACGGCGTGGATCGACCCGGAGGCGCCGAGGCTCATCCTGTTGTCGCTCGGCTCGAGGCAAATCGCGAGGTCGATCCCGCGAAGCTCCTCATCCTGCTCAAGGACCGGCCCGAGCTCGTTCTCGAGGTACGGCCCCTCCTCGCGCGCGTAGAACACGAGTGAGAGGTCGGCGCGCTCGGCGAGCCTACGGTCGTGCTCGAGCAGATCGAGCATCGCCGCGAGGCCAGACTTCATGTCGGAGGCGCCGGGGCCATAGAGCGCGTCCCCCTCGATGCGGACAGGCCCGTCGTGCTCGGTGCGGACGACGTCGGTGTGTCCGACGAGCGCCACCTTCGGGCCGCCGGTCCCGCGGCTCACCGGAACGACGAGCGAGTGGCCGTAGCGCCTCACCGGGCCGGCGAGCGCGGCCCCTCGGAGCCGCTCCTCGAGCGCGTCCGCGATCGGGCCCTCCTCACCCGTGAACGAGGGGATCTCGCAGAGCCACGTCAACGTCGCTCCGAGTCGAGCCGCAACCTCACCCATCACACTGGCACCCCGAAATCGCGGAGCGCGCCGTTCAGCGAGGTCTTGCGATCGGTCGATTCGCTGCGCTTGCCAATAATCAAGGCGCAGGGCACGCCGTAGTCTCCCGCTGGGAACCGCTTCGGGCGCGAGCCTGGGATGACGACGCTGCGCGCGGGGACACGACCACGAAACTCGACAGGCTCCGGGCCGGTGACGTCTACGATCGGCGTCGAGCTCGTGAGCACGACGCCTGCGCCGAGCACCGCCTCGCGCTCGACGAGGACGCCCTCGACCACGATCGCGCGCGAGCCGACGAAGCATCCGTCTTCGAGGATCACCGGGCGCGCCCCTGGCGGTTCGAGCACCCCGCCGATGCCGACGCCGCCGGAGAGGTGACAGTCTTTGCCGACCTGAGCGCAGCTCCCGACGGTCGCCCACGTGTCGACCATCGTTCCCGAGCCGACACGCGCGCCAATGTTGACGTAGCTCGGCATGACGACGCAGCCCGGCTCTAGGAACGCTCCTCGCCTGACGGTGCCCGGCGGCACGACCCGCACGCGCGCCCCGTCGAGCCCGCGCTTCAGCGGGATCTTGTCATGGAACTCGAACGGTCCGACCTCGTGCACCTCGAGGCTGCGCACCTGAAAGTAGAGCAGGATCGCGCGCATGACCCAGGCATGCGACTGCCACTCTCCATCGAGCTTTTCGGCCGTGCGCAGCTCGCCTCGATCGAGCGCCTCGATGGCGGCCTCGACCGCGTCGCGGTGCCGCGCATCGGTGAGGAGGGCGCGGTCATCGAAGGCCGCGTCGATCAGCGGTTTCAGCGTGAGGGCCTGGCTCATGGCGTCCCGATAGCACGGCTGACCGCGGGAGGCGCGACGAGCGCGGTGCGACCGCGCGCACAAGAACATGCCCGCACTCCGAAGGCGCGGGCGTCGCAGCGGACCGGGGTGAACGCGGACGTGCGCCCGGAACCACGGTCTCAAGCGGTCGGGCGAACGTCCATCCCGGGGAAGAAGTATCCGATCTCGCGCGCCGCCGTCTCGACCGCATCCGAGCCATGAACCGCGTTCTCGCCGACGTTCTTGCCGTAGAGCTTGCGGATCGTGCCATCGGCAGCCTTCGCCGGGTCAGTCGCGCCGATCACCTCGCGGTACTTCGCGATCGCGTCGTCGCGCTCGAGGGCCATGACGACGATTGGGCCGCGCGACATGAACTCCACGAGCTCGCCGAAGAACGAGCGGCCGCGGTGCACGTCGTAGAAGCCCTCGGCCTGCTCCTTCGTGAGGTGGAGCTGACGCAGCCCCTTGACGGCGAAGCCCTCCTGCTGAAGGCGGGCGATGATGGCGCCGGAGTGACCGGCTTCCATCGCATCGGGTTTGACGATCGAGAGAGTGCGCTGAAGTGCCATGGCGGGCCATGTACTGAAGCCACGCCGCTTTCGCAAGTGATAGGCTCCGCGGCGATGAAAGGAGGCCCCGTGAACGCACCGCGTCTGACCACGCTCGTGCAGGGCGGTGGGTGAGCCCGCAAGCTCCCCGCTGAGGACCTGGTCGAGGTCCTGAAACCCTTCGCGCACGCAGCGCACCCGTGGATCGACGAGCGAACCGGGCTCCTCGACGACGCGGCCGTGGTGCGCCCGGAAGGCGCCGCGCGCTCTCTCGTCCTCACGATGGACGTCATCACGCCGATCGTCGACGACCCTCGAACCTTCGGGGCGATCGCGGCGTGCAACGCGCTCAGCGACGTGTACGCGATGGGCGGGCGACCCGAGCTCGCGCTGAGCTTCCTGGGGGTCCCGAGCGATGTTCTCGGGCTGGAGGTGGTGCGCGAAATCCTGGCCGGCGTTCACGAGGTCTGCGCGCGCGCGCGCTGCGCTGTCGTGGGCGGCCATACGATGAAGGACAGCGAGCCCAAGTGCGGCCTCTCGGTCGTCGGGAGCGTCGAGCCAGACGCCGTCTGGTCGCAACGGTTCGCGCGCGAGGGCGACGCGCTCGTCTTGACGAAGGCGATCGGCACGGGGCTCCTCGGGCAGTCCGTTCGACGCGGGGACGCGAGGCCCGACCAGCTCGACGCCGCGGTGCGCCGCATGACCCAGCTAAATGACGTCGCGTGCGAGCTCGGGCGCCGCTTCGGAGCGCACGCGTGCACCGACGTCACCGGCTTCGGCCTCCTCGGTCACCTGCGAAACCTCGTGGAAGCCTCCGAGATCTCGGTCGAGCTCCACGCGAGCGCCGTGCCCCTCCTCGCGGGCGCGCTCGAGCTCGCCGAGAGCGGCTGCATTCCCGGCGGCACTCGCCGAAACCTCGACTATGCGCTCGCCGTCACGCGCTTCGACGACGCCATCGCGGCCGCGCTGCGCCTCGTCCTCGCCGACGCGCAGACGTCAGGGGGCCTGCTCCTCGCGGTGCCGAGCGACGCGGCGATCCCGCTCGTCCGGGCGCTGCTCGATGCCGGTGTCGACGACGCTCGCGTGGTCGGGCACGTCGCCGGTCGAGGCGAGGCCGTGGTTCACGTCATCGCGTAGGGCGTCACGTCCGGCGGCTCAGTTGCGAGCGCCGCCGCGGAAGAGCTCGTGGTCCTGCTCCTTCTTGAGCAAGACGCCGAGGAACGGCAGCTCGCGCGCGATGCGCTCGCCAGAAACCCCCGCGCGAGACAGGACGAGCAGCCAATCGATGAGCTCGCTCGTGCTCGGTCGCTTGCGGAGACGATCGTTTTGACGGAGCCGGTAGAACGCGGAGAGGGCCTGCTCGACGAGCGCCTCGTCGATCGCCGGGTGGTGCACGCGAACGATGCGGCGCATGCGCTCGGCGTCGGGGAAGTCGATAAAGTGGAACACGCAGCGGCGCAGGAACGCGTCCGGCAGCTCCTTTTCGTTGTTGCTCGTGAGGATCACGACGGGCCGCCGCTCCGCGCGGACCTCCTCGTCCGTCTCGAGAATGCGGAAGCGCATGCGGTCGAGCTCGTCGAGCAGATCGTTCGGAAACTCGAGGTCGGCCTTGTCGATCTCGTCGATGAGCAGGACCTTGCGCTCGCCGGCCGCGAACGCCCGTCCGAGCGGTCCAAGCTTGATGTAGCGACGCAAATCCTTGACGTCGCCGTCACCGAAGCGAGCGTCGTAGAGGCGCTGCACGGTGTCGTGAACATAGAGCCCGTCCTGCGCCTTCGTCGTGGACTTCACCGACCAGTGAAGGAGCTCGAGACCGAGCGCCTCTGCGACCGCCGTGGCGAGGAGCGTCTTGCCGGTGCCCGGCTCGCCCTTGATGAGCAACGGTCGCTCGAGCAAGAGGGCGCAGTTCACGGCCGCCTCGAGCGCGGGCTCGGTGAGGTAACGGACGGTGCCGGAGAAGCGACGAAACTCGGTCATCCGTTCTCGGGTAGCACGGATCGTCGCGGGCGCGCGGACCGCTCCCGCTCGACCGCCCGGGCCAACAGGAATTTCCGCGGCGCAGCTGAGGTAAGTAATACGATACCAGCGCTATGAGCCCGCACGACGACGATCGCCCGCACACCGCAGACGAGCACACCGCCGACGCGCGAGGCGACGCGGCGACGTCCGAGCTTCCGAGCGACCCTGCACGCAGGCGCACCCTCGGCGTCCTCGTCGCCGCGGGGAGCGCTGCCTACGCGTGTGCCTTGGTGGTCCCCGCGGCGCGCTTCCTGGAGTCGCCCACCGGCCCCGGCGGCGCGCGGTGGCTACGCGTCGCGCAAGCGGCCGGACTCGAAGACGGCAAGCCCGTCCGCGTGCAAGTCCGCGGCGAGCTCCGTGACGCCTTCACGGTCACGCCCGACGTCACCCTCGGGTCGCTGTGGCTGACGAAGCGGGGCGGCGAGTTCCTTGCCCTCAGCGCCGAGTGCCCGCACCTCGGCTGTGCAGTCGATCTCGCCTCGAACGGCGCCGTCTTCGGCTGCCCCTGCCACACCTCACGCTTCGCGCTCGACGGGCGCGCCGAGTCCGGGCCGTCACCGCGAGGCATGGACGCGCTCGCGACGCGAGTGGTCGATGGCTGGATCGAGGTCGAGTTTCGACGGTACCGCCAAGGCTCCGCCGCGCGCATCGAGGTGGGCTCGTGAGCCGGCTCGGCGATTGGCTCGACGAGCGGACGGGACACCGCAAGCTCCTCGCCGAAGCGCTAGACGAACCGGTTCGGGGCGGCGCGCGCTGGGCCTACGTGTGGGGCAGCGCACTCACGCTGTCGTTCCTCGTGCAGGCGGTGACGGGCTGGCTCCTCATGACCGTGTACCAGCCGAGCGCGACGACGGCGTGGTCGAGCGTCTGGTACGTCCAGAATCGGGTGAGCTGGGGCTTCGTCGTGCGCGGCCTCCATCACTTCGGCGCCCAGGCGATGGTGGTCCTGCTCGTCGCGCACCTCGGTCAGACCGCGATCTACGGCGCGTATCGACGCCCCCGCGAGATGAACTGGCTGCTCGGTCTCGTGCTGATGGGGCTGACGCTGGGCTTCGCGCTCACGGGGTACCTCCTGCCCTGGGACCAGAAGGGCTATTGGGCGACGCGCGTGGCGACGAACATCGCGGGCAGCGTCCCGCTCGTCGGCCCATCGCTGCAGCGGCTGCTCGTGGGCGGGAGCGACTACGGTCACCTCACGCTGACGCGGTTTTACGGGCTCCACGTCGCGCTCCTTCCTGCGGCGCTGGTCCTCGTGCTCGCGGCCCACGTCGCGCTCTTTCGTCGACACGGCGTCACGCCTCCGGCCGACGCCAACCCCGAGAAGACCGAGCCCTTCTACCCGCGCCAGCTCGGCAAGGATCTCGTCGTCGGGCTCGCCATCCTCGGCGTGCTCTTTGCGCTCACGCTGCGCGAGCACGGTGCGCCCCTCGACGCTCCGGCCGACCCCTCGAGCGACTACCCAGCACGCCCGGAGTGGTATTTCCTGGCGCTTTTCGAGCTCCTCAAGTTCGTCCCGGGGCACCTCGAATGGATCGCCGCACTCGGGCTGCCGCTCGTCCTCGGCGGCTATCTCGTCGCCCTCCCCTTCCTCGACCGAGGCGCCGACGCTCGACCATCGGCGAGGCTCCGACTGCTCGCCCCGCTCGCGCTCGTCGCGCTCGGCGGCGCCGGCCTCACCTGGCGTTCGATGTCGAACGACAGCGCCGATCCCGCATTCCTCGCGGCGCGCCGAGTGGCCGAAGAGCGCGCGGAGCACGCCTCGAAGCTCGCCGACAAGGGCATCCCCCCCGCAGGGCCCCTCGCGATGCTCGCGAGCGACCCCGCGACCCGAGGACCTCAGCTCTTCGCGAAGCACTGCGCGAGCTGCCACCGCCTCGGCGACGTCGGCCCGGCCGCCGACAAGGCGAGCGCCCCCGATCTGTCCGGTTGGGGCTCGCGGGCCTGGGTCGCCGCGCTCCTCGACGACCCGGACGCGATACACCTCTTCGGACGCACGGCGATGAAGGGCATGATGCCCTCGTTCAAGCGCGCCCCCGCCGACGAGACCGAGGCCGCGACCTTCAAGCCGCTGTCGAGCGCCGACGAGACCGCGATCGTGGATTTCCTCGAGGCGCAGGCGCGCGGTGACTCGGCCAAGGGGAGCGAGGGCGAGAAGCAGGTCAAGCAGCGCTGCACCACCTGTCACCGCCTCGACGGTGAGGAGCCGCTCGACCCCGAGTCCCTCGCGCCGGAGCTCCGCGGCTGGGCGTCGCTCGCTTGGACCCACGCGCAGATCGCGAGCCCAGGCGGAGGCAAGACCTACCCCGCCGGCGTGATGAGCGAGAAGCTCGAAGGACACATGCCAGCCTTCGCGGAAACGCTCGAGCCGAAGGACCTCGACCTGCTCGCGGGCTGGCTCCACGACACCGCCTCGCGGCTCCCCGTCGCGACCTCGAAGCCCTGAGGGTTCTGGGTTTACGGCGCGGTTCCGACCGATTAACGTCGGACGCCGACGCCATGGTGAATCGCTCCGCGCTCGTCCTCCTCGCCGCTCTCTCCTTCGTCGCTGGCTGCAGCGAGAAGGAGGTCACGTACACGCCCAAGCCGGCCTACAGCGGCAAGAAGCCGAGCCTTCCGGCGGTGCCGTCGCTTCCGAACAAGGCCAAGAAGGAAGGCGACGCCTACACGGTGTGGGGCGCGGTTCACGACCTGCGCAACGAGGTCCACGCGAAGGACTTCGAGGGCAAGGAGATCACGATCGTCGGCTACATCGTGAAGACGAACTACGCGAACGCCTGCGCCGACGAGAAGACCCCGGGCGAGAACGAGGAGCCGTGCGTTCCGAAGTGCGCGGTCCACAAGCAGGGCAAGGCCGACCCGGAGGGCTGCAACGCGCCCATCCCGGCCTTCTGGATCGCAGAGTCGGCCGACGAGAAGGACTACAAGACGAAGGCGATCCCGGCGAAGGGCTGGGCGTCGAACTTCGCAGCGCTGTTCTCGATGGTCGAGGAGATCGACGCCAAGAACGAGAAGGCCGAGCTCGTCGACACCTTCACGCAGTCGAAGCTTCCGAACCCGCTCCCGAACGTCGGCGCCAAGGTGCGCATCACCGGCAACTACGGGGTGACCGCCGCGACCTCGAGCCGCGGCAGCGAGTCGAACCCCCGCACCGGCATCGTCAAGGTGACGAAGCTCGAGTACGTCGACCCGCCGAAGCAGCACGCGTTCTTGCCGGGCCAGAAGCTCCGCAACGCCGACGTGAAGAAGTGAGCGCCGACGCGCCGCCGGTGCGGAGCGTTCAGGCGCTCGCGGAGTCGATTTTCCTGAGATGAAAGAGTAGCGTCGAAACGATGGTGGCGAGCCGACCGGTCGATCCTTCGCAGGTTCTGGTGATGGTCCTCGCCGGCGGCGAGGGCAGACGCCTCGGCCCCCTCACCCTCGATCGCGCCAAGCCCGCCGTCCCATTCGGCAGCCGCTACCGCATCGTCGACGTCGTCCTCTCGAACTTCGTCAACTCGGGCTACACGCGCATCAAGGTCCTCACGCAGTACAAGAGCGCGTCACTCGAGGAGCACATCGCGCGCGCCTGGCGCCTCTCGCCGATGCTGGACAGCTTCATCGAGACCATCCCGGCGCAGCAGCGCACGGGCAAGAGCTGGTTCAAGGGCTCGGCCGACGCGGTGTTCCAGTGCCTCCACGTCATCACCGATGAAGAGCCCTCGACGGTCGCGATCTTCGGCGGCGACCACATTTACAAAATGGATGTGCGCCAGATGATGTCGGCGCACGTTGCGAGGGAGGCCGACGTCACGATCGCGGCGGTCCCCGTACCGCTCGACGAGGCGCGCTCGTTCGGAGTGCTCGAGGTCGACGCCGAGGGACGGATCATCGCCTTCCACGAGAAGGTACAGAACCCCCCGCCGATGCCGGGGCGCCCCGACATGGCCCTCGCCTCGATGGGCAACTACATTTTCCGGACCGAGGCCCTCGTGCGAAACCTCGAGGAGGACGCCACGGTCGAGACGAGCCGCCACGACTTTGGCCACGACATCCTGCCCCGCATGGTTCAGACCGATCAGCGCGTCTTCGTCTACGACTTCCAGACGAACGAGGTCCCGGGCGAGGTCGCCAACAGCTATTGGCGCGACATCGGGACGGTCGAGTCGTACTTCTCGGCGCACATGGACCTCGTCCACACGAAGCCGCAGTTCAACCTCTACAATCGGCACTGGCCGATCCGCACCGGCATCACGCACGACCCGCCGGCGAAGTTCGTCTTTCGCGACACGGCGCAGGACCGCGTCGGCACCGCGACCGAGAGCATCGTGTCGCTCGGGTGCATCATCTCGGGTGGTCGCATCCATCGCACCGTGCTCGGCAGCCGCTGCCGGGTGAACTCGTTCAGCGAGGTCGAGGACAGCATCTTGCTCGACAACGTGACCGTGGGGCGCCACGCGAAGATCCGCCGCGCCATCATCGACAAGGACGTCGAGATCCCGCCGGGCGCGCGCATCGGCTTCGATCTCGAGCGCGACCGCCGGCGCTGGTACGTCAGCGAGGCGGGCATCGTCGTGATTCCGAAGCGCGCCAAGATCGAGCCCGAGGGCTGACACGGACGGGCGATGGCCGAAGGCAAGACGAAGAAGCGCAAGAAGAAGCTCGCGAAGCAAATCGGCAGCGCCGGCCGGACGATCGTCATCGGCGACGTGCATGGCTGCGCCCGAGAGCTCGGAGCACTCCTCGACAAGCTCGGCCCGACGCGCGGCGACCGCGTGTTCATGGTGGGCGACCTCGTGATGCGCGGCCCGATGCCGAACGAGGTGCTGCGGCTCGTTCGAGAGGTCGGCGGGCTCTCGGCTCGCGGGAACCACGAGGGCCGACTCCTCGTCTGGCGCGAGCTGCAAGCTCGCCGCGGACGCAAGCGCGTCACGCCCGTCCTCGATCCTTACGAAGAGCGGATCGTCGCGAGCAAGATGCTTCGCGCGACCGCAGCCGAGCTCGACGACGAGGGTTGGGAGCAGCTCGAGCGGATGCCGCTCTGGCTCGAGGTGCCAGACCACGAGCTCTTGATCGTGCACGCCGGCGTCGTCCCGGGGATCCGCCTTTCGAAGCAGAAAGAGCGCGACCTCCTTCACATGCGCGGCGTGCGCAAAGACGGGACGCCCACCGAGCGTCGTGACGAGGGCGTGCTCTGGGGCAAGCGCTACGAAGGCCCGCCGCACGTCGTGTTCGGCCACAACGCGAGCACGAAGCCGCAGCTCCATCGCTGGGCGACGGGGCTCGACACCGGCTGCGTGTACGGCGGTCGCCTGACCGCGCTGGTGCTGCCGGAGGGCTCGACCGTGCCTCGTGGCGCGAAGCCGCGCGAGCGCTTGCTCGTCAGCGTGAAGGCACGGCGTACGTACCAGGCGATCGAATGAGCGCTCCGCGCGACGCGAGGGCGCGCGTCGAGCGCATCCACGCCGAGCTCGAGGCGCTGCTTGTCCGTGAGCTCTCGCGAACCTGGCGAGAGCTCAACGGCTCGCATTTCAGGTTCCGGCTCTCGCCGCCCGTCATCGTGCTCGTCGAGGCGACCACCGTGCTTGGGCGCTGGGACCTCGGCCGCCGCACCATCGAGATGTCCCGCCCGCTCGTAACGGAGCGTCCGTGGGGTGAGGTCGTCGAGGTGATGAAGCACGAGATGGCCCACCAGTTCGTGCACGAAGCCTTGGGCGTGCGCGACGAGACGCCGCACGGGCCGGCCTTCCGCAAGGTGTGCGAAGACCTCGGCATCGACTCGTCTGCGACGGGTTCGCCGGCGCCGGGCGAGCCCGATCCGGAGCGTGATCGCATGAGGCAGCGCGTCGCCGACCTCCTCGCCCTGGCCCAGAGCTCGAATCGCCACGAGGCCGAGAACGCCGCCACGCTCGCGCACCGGCTGATGCTGAAGCACAACATCGCGCTGGCCGAGCGACCGGAGCGACACCGTTACGGCTATCGGCAGCTCGGCGCGCCCAAGGGACGGATTCAGGAGAGCGAGCACATCCTCGCCGCCATCCTCGGGGAGCATTTCTTTGTCGAGGCGATCTGGGTGTCCGCGTATCGACCCGAAGACGGCAAACGCGGTCACGTCCTCGAGCTGTGCGGAACGCCCGAGAACCTCGACATCGCAGGCTACGTACACGCCTTCATGCTGGCGACCAGCGAACGACTTTGGCGTGAACACGCGCGCGCCGCCGGCGTGCGAACGAACCGCGAGCGCCGCACGTACCTCGCGGGGGTGATGGAGGGCTTCCGAGAGCGCCTGGCCTCGGAGAAGCGGCGCAGCGCTGAGCAAGGGCTCGTCTGGATCGGCGACGCCGATCTGCACCACTTCTACCGGAAGCGTCACCCACACGTCCGCAGCGTGCGTCTTCGTGGCGCGGCGCCGACCGACGCGCGCGCGTACGGCCGAGCCGCGGGCCGCGGCATCGTCCTCCACCGAGGCGTCACCGACGGACCAAGCACCCCCGAGCCACGCGCCCTGCCGCCGCGTCGCAGCTAACGCAACCTTCGTCGTCGCGGAAGTGTAAGCGCCGTCCGCACCCCGCGTTCTCTGTGCGTCACGACCACGGAGGACCCCTTATGCGAACCCAACTCACCGCTCTGACGCTCTTCGCCTTCACCGCTGCCTGCTCTGCGACGCAGACTCCCGAGCCTCGCTCGGTCGGGACGACCGACGGCTCTGCCCCGAAGACGACGGTCGCCGATGCCCGGTCGACCGCGCGGGCGGACGGGTCCGCCACTACCGAGTCGAGCCGCGAGGCGGCCGAGGAGCCCGTCAGCGTCGGCGCGGCGGCACCTGAAGCGCCGGCAGCTGCCCTGGCCAAGCCCGGTGGCGCCGATAAGGGCGCGGCGCCCATCGCGGCCGAAGGCGGGGCGCGCGACAGCGAATTCGAGCCGTCGACGACGAGCTCGCGGGCCGGCACCGCCGCGAAGCGCATCGCCAAGTCGAGCGACTCCGCGATGCACGACGACAAGCCACGACCCAGCCGCCCGCTCGTCGCCCGCAGCGAGGCGTCGGTCCGTGCCGGCGAGTGGGACGACAACGCCAACTACCGCGAGTTCAAGCGCTACCTCGCGAGCGAGGCGTCCCTGCCCTACGAGCGGCTCGACCTCTCGAGCCGCCGCTTCCTCGTCGTGCGTGACGCGAACGGCAAGGGAGTCCCCAACTGCCGCGTGACCGTCGCAGACGGCATGCAACACACCGCGACCCTCACCACCACGGCCTCGGGCCGCGCGCTCCTCTTCCCGCGCGCGGAAGGCCTCGTCGGCGATGCACTCTCCGCGACGGCCTCCTGTCAGGGCAGCGTCGCCTCGGCCGCGATCGACGCCCACGCCGACGACGGCATCGTCGATCTTCGCCTCTCGATCGCCCGCGCCGAGCCTGCGCGCACGCTCGACCTCGTGTTCGTCCTCGACACGACGGGCTCGATGGTTGAGGAGATCGAGGCGGTGAAGGACACGCTGCGAAAGGTCGCGCGAGACGCCGGCCGGATGCAGACGACGCTCCGCGTAGGCCTCGTCGAGTATCGCGATCGCGGCGACTCGTTCGTCACCCGCGTCTATCCGTTCAGCACCGACCTCACCGAGTTCTCGCGCCGCATCGAGGCGATTCAAGCCGGTGGCGGAGGCGACACGCCCGAGCACGTCAACGAGGGCCTCCGCGTCGCGCTCTCGCAGCTCGCCTGGAACGATGCCGCGAGCGCCCGGCTCGCCTTCCTTGTCGCTGACGCGCCCCCGCACCTGGACTACCAAGACGACGCCGGTTACGCGCGCTCCCTACGGACCGCAGCGGCGCGCGGCATCCAGCTCTACACCGTCGCAGCCTCGGGGATGGACGCGCTCGGCCAGGTCGTCTTCCGCCAGACCGCGCAGTACACCGGCGCGACGAACATGTTCGTCCTCCGCGGCGGCGCCGGCCCGCAGTCGACCGGCGGCGGCGACCCCAAGTCGAGCTGCGGCGGGACGCAGTCGAACTACTCGAGCGCCAACCTCGACCAGCTGATCGTCGCCAAGCTCGAGCTGACGGAGCGTCTGCTCGAGCTCGACCCGATGCGCATCGCGGGCGTCGGACGCGACGAGACGGCGAAGCCCTGCGGCGAGCGCCTCGTGCTCGCGCGTTGACGCTTACCGCCCCCGCCTCAGATTGGCGCGCGGATGACTCACGGGTCATTCGCGCGTCGGTGCTTTAGCCCTTCGTCGCGCGGCGACGCTTCGCCGGCTTCGTCGCAACCCCAAGCGTCGCGTAGACGCGTCTCGTCGGCCCCTTCCGCTCGGGATCGAGCCTCAGGTAACCGCCCTGCAGCATGCCGAAGATCGCCTCGACCACCTGCTCTCGAGTGCGCTTGCCCGTCGTACGCCCCGCCGCTTCGTTCAGCACCTCCCGCAGGCCGCCGACGGTCATGCTCGCGTAGAGCCGCGTGTCGCCCTCCTTGACGATGCCGAGTCTCTGTCCCTCCTCGAGGCTCGCCGACAGGAGCGCCTTCAGCCCGTCGTAGAACGAGTCCATCTTGTGGCGAAACCCCTCATCGACGCCGCTCGCCTGATCGAAGAGCAGGCTCGTCACGTGAGGGTCCTGGGCGAGGACGCCGATGACGGCGCGGATGTTGTGCTTCACCTGCTCGACGACGTCGGCCTCGGTGTCGACGGGGATGATCGACGTCGAGAGCTGCGCCGCGAGTCCGTCGATGAGCTCCGTGAAGATGCCTCGCTTGTCCTGGAAGTACAGGTAGAGCGTGCCCTTGGCGACGTCGGCAGCAGCGGCGATGTCGTCCATCTTCGCCTCGTGGTAGCCCTTCGCCGCGAACACCTCGCTCGCGACCCTGAGGAGCACCTCGCGCCGGTCCTGCTTCTTCGTCGACACGGCGAGCGACGCTAGCGAGGCTCGAAGCGCGCGTCACGCGCCGGCTTGCTTTAACCAGCCGTGTGACCATGCTAGACCCTCCGGCCGGACTGACTGACGGGTCAGTCACCCTGCCACCACGCGCTCTCGGAGCCCTTCGCCATGTCGCCCACCGCGCACGCTCGCACCGCCCCCATCGTCATCGGAATGGACGTCGGCTCGACCACGGTGAAGGCCGTGGCGCTCGACCCGGACACCCTCGAGATCCTGTGGAGCGACTACCAGCGCCACAACACCAAGCAGCCCGAGAAGGTCCACGAGCTGCTCCTGGCGATCGAGGCGGCGTTCCCAACCTCGGACCGCGCAGCGTGGCGCCTCTTCGTCACCGGCTCGGGCGCCTCCCCGCTCGCTCCGCACCTCGGCGCGAAGTTCGTGCAAGAGGTGAACGCGGTCACGCTCGCCGTCGAGAAGCTCCACCCCGACGTCGGCAGCGTCATCGAGCTCGGCGGCCAGGACGCCAAGATCATCATGTTCACCTCCGACGGGGACAGCGGGGAGAAGATCGCGGTCCCGTCGATGAACGACAAGTGCGCCTCCGGCACGGGCGCGACCATCGACAAGTGCATGATCAAGGTCGGACTCCCGCCCGAGGAGGTCGTGCAGATTCACTTCGACGACTCGAAGCTCCACCACGTCGCCGCAAAGTGCGGCGTCTTTGCCGAGACCGACATCGTCAACCTGGTGAAGAGTGGGATCCCGGCGTCGGAGATCCTGTGCTCGCTCGCGGACGCGATCGTGCTCCAGAACCTCAGCGTGCTCACGCGCGGCAACACGCTGAAGCACCGCGTGATCCTGCTCGGCGGGCCCAACACGTACCTGCCCTTCCTGCAGGAGTGCTGGCGCAAGCGCATCCCGGAGACCTGGGATGAGCGCGGCTACGCCTGGCCCCGCGAGCTGCCGATCGAAGAGCTCGTCTTCGTGCCCGAGAACTCGCAGTACTACGCGGCGTTCGGGGCGTGCGCGTACGGCCTCGGCGAGGCGGCGAACGTCGGCCTCTACCGCGGCACCGTGGGCCTCGTCGACTACATGACGAACGGTCGAAAGGCGCGCCTCGCCGAGACCGCCGGCCCGCCGCTCGTCACCTCGCAGGTCGAGGTCGACGAGTTCACCCAACTCTACCGAATCCCGAAGTTCGAGCCGATGAAGCTCTCGCGCGGCCAGAAGGTGCGCGCGGTGATCGGCCTCGACGGCGGCTCGACCTCCTCCAAGGCCGTGCTCGTCGACGAGAGCGAGCAGATCGTCTGCAAGGCGTACCAGCTGTCGAAGGGAAACCCGATCCAAGACACGAAGGAGCTGCTCGAGAAGCTGCGCGAGTACGTCAACGAGCAGGGCGCCGACCTCGAGGTCCTCGGCATGGGCGCGACCGGCTACGCCGCCGACGTGCTCGAGGCGAGCATGAAGGTCGACGTCAACGTGGTCGAGACCGTCGCGCACATGATGAGCGCGGTGAAGTACTGCGGCGACGTCGACGTGATCTGCGACATCGGCGGCCAAGACATCAAGGTCCTGTTCATCAAGAACGGCGACATCGCGAACTTCCGGCTCTCAAACTCGTGCTCGGCCGGCAACGGCATGCTGCTCCAGGCGATGGCCGATCAGTTCGGGCTGCCCGTGACGGCGTACGCCGACACGGCCTTCAAGGCCGAGCTCGCGCCAAAATTCAGCTACGGCTGCGCCGTCTTCCTCGACACGGACCGCGTGAACTTCCAAAAAGAGGGCTTCTCGAAAGAGGAGCTCCTCGCCGGGCTCGCGCAGGTGCTCCCGAAGAACGTGTGGCAGTACGTCGTCCAGATCCCGAGGCTCGCGGCGCTGGGTCGACGCTACGTCCTGCAGGGCGGGACGCAGTACAACCTCGCAGCCGTCAAGGCACAGGTCGACTACATCAAGCAGCGCGTGCCCGACGCGGAGGTGTTCGTTCACCCGCACACGGGCGAGGCAGGCGCGCTCGGCGCGGCCTTTGAAGCGCTCCGAGTCGTCAAGCGCCGAGGCCGCTCGACCTTCATCGGCCTCGACGCGGCGATCGACATTCGCTTCGCCACGAAGAACGACGAGAGCACGGTCTGCCACTTCTGCCCGAACGAGTGCAAGCGCACCTTCATCGACACCGAGTGCCCTGACGGCTCGACCGCGCGCTACATCTCGGGCTTCTCGTGCGAGAAGGGCACCGTCGAGAGCGAAGAGGCGATGCTCGCCCTCGTGAAGGAGCGCAAGGCGATCGCGAAGGAGTTCCCGAACCTCGTCGCGTACGAGGCGAGCCGCGCCTTCAAGCACTTTTACCAGCCCGCGCCGCTCCCTCCGAACGGGACGCCGGTCGAGGACGTCTCGGTGCGACGGGGCCTCTTCGGCATCAAGCGCGAGCGCGTCGTTCGCCCCTTTCGGCGCGGGACCGCCGAGGCTCGGGAGCGGCTCCGCAAGGTACGGATCGGGATGCCGCGCGTCTTGAACATGTACTCGACCGCGCCCTACTTCCGCACGTACTTCGAGGCCCTCGGCCTCGCGAAGCAGAACGTGGTCTTCAGCGATCCGACGAGCGAAGAGCTGTGGGTCGAGGGCGGGAAGTACGGCTCGGTCGACCCCTGCTTCCCGAGCAAGGTGGCGCAGGCACACATCCACAACCTCCTCTTCAAGCACCACGAAGAGAAGACGCTCGACTTCGTCTTCTTCCCGATCTTGATGACGGTGCCGAACTTCCTCGCGAAGACGATGGACAGCACGAGCTGCCCGATCGTCGCGGGCGTCCCGGACGTGATGAAGGCAGCGTTCACGAAGGAGGTCGACTTCTTCGGGCAGCGTGGCATCGAGTACCTCGATCCGGGCATCAGCTTCTCCGAGCCGCACCTCATGGCGCGGCGCATGTTCGACACCTGGGGCGTGCGCCTGGGAGTGACCGAAGACGAGAGCGATCACGCGCACCGCGAAGGCCTCCGAGCGCTCGAGGCGTTCGACCTCGATCTGCAGGACAAGGGCCGCGCGATCCTCGAGACCGTCGAGGCCGAGAACCGCATCGCGGTGCTCGTCATCGGCCGCCCCTACCACTCCGACCCAGGCCTGAACCACGGCATCCCGGAGGAGTACCAGGTGCTCGGCTACCCGATCCTGAGCGTGCGCTCGCTGCCGCGCGACCCCGAGTTCCTCCGCCGATACTTCCGCGACGACGAGAACCCGCTCGACATCAACGACGTGTGGCCCGAGAACTACTCGGCGAACAGCGCGCAGAAGGTGTGGGCAGTGAAGTACGCCGCGCGCCACCCAAACGTCGCGCTCCTCGACCTGTCGAGCTTCAAGTGCGGCCACGACGCCCCCACCTACGGCATCGTCGACAGCATCGTGAGCGCCGCGCAGGTGCCCTATGCCGCGCAGCATGACCTCGACGCGAACAAGCCCGGCGGCTCGATCAAGATTCGCGTCAAGACCTACGCCCACAGCCTCAAGATGCACGGCGAGGCACTCGAGGACGTCGCGACCAAGAAGGCCGCGCTCGCGCACAGCCTCGATCTGAAGCGCCTCGAGCTCTTGCGCGCGAAGGAAGCCCAGCTCTCCGACCGCAAGCAGTCGGACCCTGAGCTCTCGCGCCTCATCGAGTCGCTCGCCGACCGCACGAGCCGCTACCAGCCCGAGAATCGCACGCCCGAAGCCCCCAAGACGGGCCTCGTGAAGCTCAAGAAGAAGAACGACGCGGGCTCGCTCGTAGAGCTCGATACCCCCATATTCGCCGGCTCCTCCGAGTCCACCGCGGCGCCACCGCCGCCGGCCGAGTGACGAGCCACCCTTCGCGCCACTGCATCAACCCCGAACCTCGACAACAGCCATGACCACCACCATCGAAGCGCCCACCACGACGAAAAAGAGCCTGCCCGTAGTCGGCACCGCCGAGCCCGCGAGGTCGGCGGACATCCTCTCGGACAAGGAGATCGAGGCGCACGTCCGCGCGCATGAGTCCGCCGAGCGCGAGCGTCTGGGCCTGTTGCGCGAGCGTCGCCTGTGGGTCGATGAGATGGTGAACCCCGAGGTGAAGCGAGCCGAGCGCGAGCACGTCACGCTGCTCATCAGCGGCCTCACCAAGGCGCAGGACTTCCTCGTCGAGGGCGCGCTGCGTGGCGTCGGTTACAAAGTCGAGAACATCGGCTGCCCGGACACCGAGGCCCTGCAGTTCGGCAAGGAGTACGGCAACCGCGGGCAGTGCAACCCGACGTACTTCACCGTCGGAAACCTGGTGAAGCACCTCTGCAAGCTGCGCGACGACGACGGTCTATCGACCGAAGAAATCATCAGGAACTACGTGTTCTTCACGGCCGGCGCGTGCGGTCCGTGTCGCTTCGGGATGTACGTGACCGAGTACCGTAAGGCGCTCCGCGACGCGGGCTTCGACGGCTTCCGCGTCATGCTGTTTCAGCAGCAGGGCGGTCTCTCGCAGGCCACGGGCGACGACGTCGGCATCGACCTCAACCCGAAGTTCTTTATCGCGATCATTAAGGCGCTCGTCTGCGGCGACGTCGTCAACGCGCTCACCTACCGGATCCGTCCGTACGAGCTCGAGACCGGCGCCACCAACCGCGCGAGCGAAGCCGCAAAGAAGCTCCTCTACCAGTCGCTCTTCAAGGGGACGAACGTCTTCGCCGCGCTGCTCGAGTGCCGCCGTCTCTTCGCGTCGATCAAGGTCGACAAGCTCCGCGTGCGCCCCAAGGTGGCCATCATCGGCGAGTTCTGGGCGATGACGACCGAGGGCGACGGCAACTACCACCTCCAGCATTTTCTCGAGAGCGAAGGCGCGGAGTGCGACATCCAGCTCACGACCGCGTGGCTCCTCTACAACATTTGGGAGGTGGCTCGCGACACGCGCGAGCGTGAGCTCCTTCGCCACGCCGACGTCGCGACGAGCGGCCTGTCGAGCTACCAGGGCGAGTTCGACATCGCAAAGCGACAGGCCGCGCTGCACCTCGCCGAGTGGGGTCTTCGCATCGGCTTCCAGATGTTCGCGCTACCGCCGGGCCTGCACGGGTACCACTTGCCGGACATGGACGCGATCGCGGACGTCGCGAACGACCACTACTCGAACGATCTCCGCGGCGGCGAGGGGCACATGGAGGTCGGGAAGCTCATCTGCAACGTCGTTGGGAAGAAGGCGCACATGACGCTGAGCGTGAAGCCCTTCGGCTGCATGCCCTCAAGCAGCGTGTCGGACGGAGTCCAGTCGCTCATCACGACCAAGTATCCGGGGACGATCTTCTGCGCGGTCGAGACGAGCGGCGATGGCGCCACCAACTTCTATTCTCGCGTGCAGATGTACCTCTACAAGGCGCGCATCGCGGCCGAGCAAGAGCTCACCGAGGCCTTCCGCGCGACGGGCGTCTCTCGCGACGAGGTCGTCGCCTTCCTCGAGGCGAACCCCGAGTACGCCTCGCCGCTCCACAAGAGCCCGCACGCGGCGGCCGGCGAAGCGGCGAACCTGGTCTACGAGGTCGCACCGCTCATCAAGCTGACGCGCACGGAGCGGGCGGCGCGGGCACTGCGCGAAGCTGGAGAGGCCGCCCTCGCGGCGGTGCGGGCGGTCCCGGGCCTCGGCGCGAAGGTCGTCGAGCTTGCGAAGGACCAGGACCTCCGCGAGCAGCTCGCGTGCGACGCGTCCATCCTGCGCGACGTCGTGCGCGGCAAGGTGAGCGAGCACTACGGCCCGATCGTCCGACGGCTGATGGGCAAGGCGTACTTCGAGAACAACGCCGAGGTCGCGTCGCTCGTCACGCCCATGGCCGCCGAGTGACCCGCGGGTCAGTCGCCGACGCCGAGCCCCGCGTGCGACGGGGCTCCGCTCTCGCGGACCATTCGTCCTTGATGATACGCCCCGCGCGTCAGCCGACCATCAACCAGGCGAGGAAGGCGATGGTGCCGAGCAGCGTCCCGACCGACACCACCACGAGCACGACCGAAGCGCCCTTCGGGAGCGGCTGAGGCCGGCCACCGCCGCCGCGCGGGAACGAGGTCTCGCTCATCGAGGAGGATCCTGCGCCGGCGCGCCTCGGTCTGCAAGGGACACGCGGCTCACTCGCCCGGGACCTCGCGAAGCGCATCCTCGAGGACCTCAGCCTTCACAAGCCCAACGCGGCGCCAGCACTCGCGACCCTCGCGGTCGAGGATGACGAAGCTCGGGACGTGGCGCAGCCCGTCGAACACGCCCTCCGCGGCGAGGGTATCCGCATCGGCGAGCGCGGTCGGAAAGGGCAGGTCCATCGCGCCCACGAACGCCTGGACGAGGGGCCGATTCTGCTCCGGCTCGAGGACGACGAGGAGGCCATTCGCCCGCGGCTTGTGCCGACGCACGACCGCGCCAGCGATCGAGACCGCTGCCTGCGAGGCGGTGTCATAGGTGGCGGCCACGACCACGAGCGTGGCGCGCCCCAGGAGCTCGTCGCTTTGGAGCATGCCGCCATCGGCTCGCGGCAGCTCGAAACGGACGAGGCGCCCGGAAGGGACGAGCGGGGTCGGTGCCTCGACGGAAGCAGGCCCGGGCTGACACGCAGCGATGCCGAGCACGGCCGCGAGGTACCGCGAGGCTCGGGATGCGCGCACCCTAAGTTCGACCATCGTCAAGCGTCGGAATTAAACGCGGTCGCGCTGAAGAGGTCCGCGCAGTCACGGAGCACCTGGGGCAAGGGGCGTCCCGAGCGGCGCTGCGCGAGCACGGCGTGCGCGAGCTCATCGACGACGGCGTCTCGTGACGTTGGGTAGAGCTTGATGTCGTCGAGAATCGTGCCCTTGTCGGGGGCATCCGCGTCGCGAACGATCGGGAGCTGCTGCACCCACTCGAACCCACGATCCTTGACGATGCGGCACGACAAGACGCGCACGAAATCGAGGTAGAGGGGGATCACGAGCACCGCGAGCTTCACGCCGCCGGGGGCTGTGCCCATGAGCGCGCGCCGCACCTCGGTGATCGAGCCGAGCGAGGTGTTTGTCGCGCGGAGGATTCGCTCGCGCCGCTGGGGATCGGACTCGACCGCGAGGAGCGGACCGTAGATGGCCGCCTCAGGGACACCGAGCCCAGGCGCGTCCTCGGCCAACGCCGAGAGCCATGCATCGCGTGCGCCGTCGGGGAGCTCGGCGTAGAGGTGCGCCGCCACCGTCGCGGCATCCGCGTCCGTCGCGAGCGATGCAAGCCAGACCTGCCACGCACCGCGGACGTGCTCCTCGACCTCGGGAGCCCCAGTGACCGGGGCGGGGGCATCGCCCCCCTCCGACGCATCCGCCGCGTCGCGAAGACCGCGACGAGAGGGACGCTCAGCCGCAACGCCACGCCGCGAAGGCCGCTCCGGAGCGAGCCCCGACGAGGAGGTCGTCGGGAGGGCCTCATCGGTACGCACAGCAACGCCGGCGCGTGACGAGCGCTCGTCACTGCTCATCGGGCGTCGCTCCGTGAGGCGTGCGCGTCTCCCCGCATTCGAGAGCGAGTAGCACCGATCGGCCCGGATTGGCACTATCGATCGGACGTCGCCGCCGCCGCATCATGCTCGTCGTGCGATACGACACCCGCAGTCCTCGGGGAGGTTGACGTGTTCGCGCGCTTCTCTACGCTGATGGCGTCCCTCGTGCCAACGCCACGCCCGCTCGACGACGATGACCTCGACGACCTCGAGGACCTCCCCCCGATCGATCGCCCGTCGGCGGCGACCACCGACGACGCCACGAACGACGTAGAGTTCGCCCTCGAGGTCCCCGAGGCCGCCCCATCGACCGCTGACGATGACGCGACCGAAGGCCTCCCGCTCGACGGCCTCGTCGGGACGCTCGCCGAAGAAGCGAGCGCGCTCGGAGACGACTCCGAGGGTCCGCTCGCTCACGACGATGTGCTCCGCGAGGACCTCGACGAAGAGACGACGGCATCCTTTCTCGGGCGCGACGACTCGCCGACCGAGGACGGCGCGGACGACATCGAAGACGAGCCGCTCGAGGGCGAGGACGATGGCGGGGCCGAGGGCTTCGCGACCGAGGACACGATGGAGCCCGACGAGCTGCCACCACTCGATGGCCAAGACGACGGCGACGCGCTCGACGATTCCGACCCGCTCCTCGAGAGCTAGACGACGGGCGCGCAGACGAGCGCGTCATGGAGCGCGCGCTGCGCCGACTCGGCCTCCGCGGCTGCGACGAGCGCCGAGAGCCGGAGCGGGCTAAGGGTCGTCACGACCGGCCGGATGGACGCGAGCGCGCGTCGGAACGCCGCCACCGACGAAGCCTCACTCGCGATGGCGGGACCGACCACGCTGACGAAGGCGACGTCGTCACGCACCTCGCCGACGACGCGGAGTTTGTCGCGCGTGCCCTTCCAATCCGGAGCGCTGATGAGCGAGAGGATCGCGCGAGCGCCGTCCCCGGAAGCGTCGAACGCGAGCACCGGAAGACCGGCCTCCTCGAGAACGGCGAGGGCGCGCGCCTCCGCGTCGGCGCCACGTACCTCGAGCCAAGCGACCTGGCGATCGCAGCTCACCGCCCGGGCCATGCTCTCCGTGGTCGGCGTGGCGCGGACCACGGTCTCCTTCGGCCGCTCGCTCACCGCGTCGAAGGTGGAGCGCGCGTGAATGGCGATGCCCGCTCGACGCGCCCACTCCACGGCGTGAGCGTTCAGGACCTTGGCCCCGGCGTGCGCCATCTCCTGGAGCATGTCGACGGAGATCTCGGGGAGGTGTCGTGCGTCGGCAACCACGCGCGGGTCCGCCGAGTAGACACCGTCGACATCGCTATAGATCTCACACCGATCCGCTGAGAGCGCCGCTGCAAGCGCGACGGCCGTCGTGTCGCTGCCGCCTCGGCCGAGCGTCGTGATCTCGCGGCGGTAGCTCATTCCCTGATACCCCGCGACGATCACCACCTTCCCGCGGACGAGCTCGTCTTCGATGCGGTGCGGCCTGACCTCGAGGATCCGCGCATCGAAGTGGCGATCGTTCGTGATGATCCCGCTCTGCGAGCCGGTGAAGCTTATCGCCTCGACGCCGCGCGCTTGGATCGCGATCGACAGAAGGGACATCGCCACGCGCTCGCCCGTCGAGACGAGCATGTCGAGCTCGCGGCGCGGCGGCTCGGCCGTGAGCGTCACCTCTCGCGCAAGCGCCAGCAGCTGGTCGGTGGTCTTTCCCATCGCGCTCACGACGGCGACGACGTCGTTGCCGGCGCGCCTCGCGGCCACGATGCGGTCCGCGACGCGCCCGAGGCGCTCGACGTCGGCGACCGAAGAGCCGCCATACTTCTGGACCACGATGGGGCGGCGAGCCGCCGAGCTCGAAGCGTCGTGCGAGTCAGAGAGGGACATGGCGACGATGGTCGGGGCTAGCACGTCAACGCGGCGCGGGCCGAGCTTTCGACGTCGAGCGGCCTCACTCCCTTGTCAGCAACAGCGCGTAGAGCTCGGCCTCCTCATCGCGCCCGTCGACGCGAGCCGAGTCACGCATGCGCTCGAGCACCACGCGCCGACGCGGAAGGAGCACCGAGCGCAAGGGTTCACCTTCTTCGTCGATCCGCGCAGAGAGCAGGGCGAGGAGCTCGTGGTCGCGTCCGAGGCGGTCGAGCGCATCCGCGAGCGCAAGCACGACGCCCGAGTCCGAGGGGTTCGCGCGGAGGCGCTCGGACAGCCGCTCGACGAGGAGCTCGTCGTCCTCGTCGCGGAGCGTGACGTCCGATTCGACGGCGCGCTCGCCGAGCGGTGATGCAGGCGCCGAAGCATCGACGCGCGCTTCTTCGCGTGCGGTCTTGGGCTCTGCTGCCACTCGTCGGAACGCCGCCTTCACCGAGCGCCGCTGCGGAGCGAGCCGAAGGGCGAGCGAGAGGAGGCGCCTCGCCGCGAGTCGATCGCTTCGCTCGAACTCCTCGACGTTCGCGGCCTCCTCAAGGAACGAAGAGACGAGGCTCGCCAGGTCGCGTACGCCGAGCCCGGCCTCCCCGAGAGCCGAAGACCCATCAGAATCGCTGGCGAGCGCACCAAGCGCGCGCTCGACCTCGTCACCGAGCCGCGCGAACGCCACGCTCGCACGCGCCGTGTCGCCGAGCTCCGCGCACCAGCGTCCCTCGAGCAGGCGCGCCTCGAACGACTCGGGGCGGGAGGCTGGGATCGAACGGACGTGGGCGATCGCCGCGGGACGATCATCGGCGTGCGCCGCGAGCGCCTTCGCAAAATCGAGAAGAAGCGCACAGGCGTGCGGACGCCCAGATTTTCGCGCGAGCCTTTGATCGACGGCGATCGCGCGCTGATGAAGCTCGAGCGCACGAGTCCCCTCACCCATGGTGTCGAGCACGCGGGCGAGACCCGCGAGGACAAGCGGCGAGTCGGGCCGATAGCGCAAGGCTCGCTCGAACCAAGTCGCAGCCTCGTCGAGGTGGCGCGAGCGTAGGAGCGACTCGGCGACGCGATGCGCGACCTCGTATTTTTTCTCGCTGCCGCGTCGCGAGACCTCGAGATCGGCCGCGTCGGCGAGCGCGCCCGTAACGTCACCCTGCGCGAGTCGCGCCTCGAAGCGGCGCCAACGCAGCTCGGAAACCGACGGTGACCGCGCCACCGCTCGATCCAACGCGAGGAGACGAGCCGGCCCGTCGGCGAGGTCCGCGAAGCGCACCCAGGCCAAGGACGCGAGCGGCCCGAAGGGCTCGGCGAGCGCCGCGCGTTCGAAGGCCGAGGCCGCTGCATCCACCTTGCCCACGAGTGCAAAGAGCTCTCCCTCGAGGAGCTCGGCATCGGCGGATGAGCCGAGATCCGCGAGCACGCCAAGACCGACCTCTGGGCGAGAAGCGAGGCGGTCGAGCTCCGCGACCCGCCGCACGAGCTCCGGGTGACGCGGAGCGCGCTCGAGCGCCTCAAGGTAGCGCCGGCGTGCCTCGTCGCGATCGCCTGCGAGGCAGGCGTCGTCGCCGTCCGCCGCGAGGGCTGCCGCTTCGACGGCGCGGATGGCCCGCGGCGTCGAGGCGGGCACGGGCGACCCACCGGCGCGGAGCGCGAGCGCGCCGACCTCGGGCGTGGGCGCGCCCCATCGGAGCGCGTCCGTCGCGGGAGCGCGCATTCCCGCGAGCGGCAGGAGCGCCATCGTCACCTTGCGCGCCGCTCGCTCGACGACGACGGCGCCGCCGACGATTCGACCGATCTCTCGCGTCAGCTTCGCGAGCACTGCGAGGGCTAGCTCGTGCGGGGGTGCACCGAGCCCGACACCGCGGGCCTCGAAGGGCACGAGACGGAGGTCCACGGCGGCCGGGACGAGCGCGACCTCGAAGGCGAGCGCGGCGGCATCGGCTCGAACGCCAACGAGCCAACCGTCTTCGTTGGGCGCGAGCACCAAGTCGACGCGCTCGGCCCCGAACAGCGCACGCAGGTCCGAGGCCCACGTGGCGTCGGCGCCCTCGAGCGCCACGGCAAGGTGGTCGAGGACTCCGCGGTGGTGGCGAAACGCGTCGACGCCGCCCGAGAGGTCTACCGGGAAGCGCACGTCGGGGAGCGAGAGCGCGAGCTCGCGTACCACCAGCGGACCGAAGGCGAAGGGGCGCTCGAGTTCGACCGCGAGACGTCCCTTGACGACGACCAAGCGAAGCCGCGGCCGGCCATCATCGCCGTCACTGGCCTCACCGCCGCGCCCGGCTTGGCGCAGGAGCGCGGGTGCGCGTAGCGCGCTGGCAGAGTCGGCTCGCCCCACGCGCGAAGGTTAGCAACGAGGCTTCGACGCCGCGAACTTTCGCGCTCGCGCAGTCAGGGACGGGTGACGAGGCCCCGGCGTCTGGAGAGCTCTTCAGGACCCCTTGTTCAGCTTGTCGAGCTTCTTCTGCATCTTGCCGATGAGCGCCTCGAAGCCGTCCTTGTTCAACACCTTCAAGAACTGGGAGCGGAAGGTCTTCACCATGCTGGCCTTCTCGGTGACGATGTCGACGACCTTGAGCTTCCCGCCGATGGTCTGGAGCCGAAACTCGACCTCGATGTCGGGCTCCTTGGACTGGCGCTTCGGCTTCGCGAGGGTGGTGACGGTCGTCGCGCCATCCGAGGCCCCCTCCTTGTCGTAGCTCACGTCGAAATCGATCAGCTTCTTGATGTTCTTGCGGTAATTCGCGCGGACGAGCTCGGTGAGCAGCGTCGAGAAGCGCTTCTTCTCGGCGTCGCTGCGCTCGGACCACTTTTCGCCGAGCGACCGCGCCGCGAACTCGTCGTACGCGATCATCTCGTCGAAGAGCTGGTTCAGCTTGGTCTGCTGCGCGTCGCTCGCGGGCTCGGCGATCACCTTGAAGAGCTGCGCCTGCTTCGTGCGGACGAGGTCGGTCGCCGGTCCTGCGCTCGCACTCGTGGCGACGAAGAGCGAGAAGGCCGCGGCGGCGAGGGTGGAGAGGATCTTGGACATTTGAGGTAACCTCGCAGGCGAATGGCGGGACACGAAGAAACACGTCGCGGACGCGCTCTCGATGCAGGTTCGGACGCCCTGGGCGTGCCGGATATTCAGGTGGGGCGCAAGGCCTTGGCCGCGCTCGTGGTCGGCCTCATCGCGTGCGCGTTCGGCGCAGGCTACGCGCTCGCGCGTCGTGACGTTCGCACGACGGAGGTGCCATCCACGGCGCGGCCCGTCGAGATCCGGATCGACCCGACCTCCGTGAAGCTCGCGGACACGGCGCTTGAGCTGAAGACCCTGCCGCCACTTCCCGAGCAATTGCTCGGGAGCGGCGGTGAAAAGCCGTAGACAAAGCGGAACGAGGAGGTTAGAACCTCGCTCTCTCGGGCCCGTAGCTCAGTTTGGGAGAGCGCCTGACTGGCAGTCAGGAGGTCGACAGTTCGATCCTGTTCGGGTCCACCCTGAGTCCTTACGGCGCGCGCACGGCGTCGCTTGTGTGCCCACCGTCGTGATGTTCGACGGGCTCGCGGCGGTGGAGTTCTCGTCGTGCTCGCGGGGGATGATGGTTCCCAAGCGCTGCTGCGCTTGCGCGACATGGGGCAACGTTATGTCGGCGGCGTCTCGACGTACCACGCCGCAGCGCTCGAGGGACGCGCGGCCACCGCCTCCAACACGGTCACGCGCTAGCGTCCCGCCATGAAGGTCGTTCAGCAGCAGAACGTCTGCACTTGGCTCGCGCCCGCGATTCACGCGGTGCAGGTCGAGGCCGAGCTCGCGCGACTCGGCATGCGCGACTTTCGCAGCGAGGGTTCGTAGGTGTGGTCAGGCAGCTCCGCCCCCGCCGTGCGCTACGAGTTTCGGATCGGGCCTCGAATCACGCCGGCGCACGAGACCTACGACGGGCAGAGCTCGGCCGGGATTCGGCTCGTCGGAAAGTATGTCGTGAAGTCGCCGTTCGACGGCGCCGTCTCGCTCTTTTGAGGTGAGGCTGCGCGCTCAAACCTTCAGAGATCGCACGCGCCAGTCTCCTCGGGGCCTAGCAGCCCGGGCTTCATGCACGGCGCGCACTTGAAGTTGTTGGGACACCCGTCTTGCCCGAGCAAGAACCCTCCGAGCCCCTTCGAGATCTCGGGGAGACAGTCCGGCAAGCAAACCCCGGCGGCGTACTCGTCGCCGAAGATCAGCGCGAGCGCCGTCGTCTCGCACGGGCTCGGCTTGTAGTTGAGGTCGTTGACGAAGACATCCGGCGCGCACAGAAGATTCTGGTCCTTCGGGCAGGCGTCCACCCCGAGCTGCTTCTTCTTGTCCGCCGGGACGGCGCTCGCCGGGACGCATGTTCCAATCCCCTTGCAGCACTTTGGCAACGAAGAGGGCGGCTTGCGTGGGCCAGGGTCGCACGACAAGCGGCAGGCGCCGGTGTCCTCCTGCGTCTGCGGGTCGAAGCACGGCACGCAGCGCTCGTTCGCCCCACAGGACGCCTTCGGCAAGAGCGCGATCTTCTCGGCGACCTCGGGCAAACACTCCGAGAGGCAGCGACCCTCCGCTCCGGCCACCGACTCGCACGACGGCGGGATGAAGAGCCCCTTCTGCGCGATGAAGCTATCCGGGACGCATCGGCTCGCCCCATCGCACGGCGCGAGCTGCTGGATTTGCGACGGATCTTGGAAGGTCGCGGCGATGATCGCCTCGGGGAGGCAGTGACCGCCGCCTCCGCACAGGTTGGTCGGACACACCGGAGCGCCGAGCGAGTTGGGGTTCAACGGCACGCCGTCGTAGGGACACGTCGGCTCTGCCGGATCACCGCCGCCGGTGGTGACGGAGGTCGCGTCGACCGACGTCGAGACCGTGGGGCCGCTTGGATCGTAGCCGCCGTAGCCGCCATCGTCCCCGAGGTCCACCGGCCCCTGCAGCGCGCACGCGGCGGGCCCGCCGAAGACCACGAGACACGCCGCGAGCGTCGTTCGACTTAGGTGTGCGCGCATCATCCCACTCCTTCGACTTAGTAAAGTCGGCAGCCCTGCTCTTCCTCGACCGCACCCTCGACCGGCGAGAACCACGTGCCGAAGAGGATGCACATCTCGTCCGCCGCCGTGACGCCGAACTTGAGCGTCTTCGCCGTGTCGTTCTCGAACTCGCAGGAGAATCGGAAACCGGTCCCCTTCGGCATCAGCACGGGCTCGACGAACACGTGGTCGGTCTCCTCGTAGTGCGGGCTCGTCCAGATGTGCTCGCCGTCCTTGGCGCCTCCAGCGTAGGCGACCGAGAAGTCGCGTCCCCACTGGTGGGTGTGGCGCGTCACCTTGTGGACCATGACGTCATGCGAGAACGAGCACTCGGCCTCGAACGACTTGGTCGTCTGGGGCGGCGTCTTGATGTCGAAGTTGTAGAAGCCGAACGAGTGCGCGATGCGGGTCACGTCCTCGGGCTTCGTGACGTGGAAGTTTACGGCACCACGCGCGGTGACCGGCTTCGAGCTCGAGTTGTAATAGTGGTAGTCGAAGACGAGCTTCTGCCCGCCGTGGAATACCTTGCCGACTCCCGCGGGGTAGCCCTCGGAGTGATACGGGAGCTGGCTCCCGGTGACGGCCATGATCTCGCCGCCATAGACATCGGGCGTGAAGCACTTCTTCTTGTCGCCAACGGTCATCGCGGCCTCGGTCGCGCTCCCTGGGATCGCCGCGACGACGATCAAGTGATGGCTGTGTGCCGTCATCGCGACCTCGAACTGGTCCACGTGGTAGACGTCGTCCTTGGTCCCAGGAAGCTCGACGACCTCGCAGTATTCGACGTCCTGCCCCGGCGCGATCTCGTCTCCAAGCGTCGAAACCTGAAAGCCCTCGGCCGGCGGCTTCATGCAGATGTCGCCCTCCGGACAGTCCTTCTGGGGGTCCTCGAGCTCGGTGCCGCCCCCGCTCGACCCGCTGCTCGACGACGTCGGTGGCGACGCGTCGCCCGTGCAAGCCGTGAGGCCGAGTGTGAGCGCTACAACGGCGATCCCGCGCAGGAAGGTCGTGTCGATGGTGTTCATGGCGTGTTGTCTCCCCTCTCCTCGTCTCGAACGTCAGCCACCCGTCCCGCACTCAGCCGCGCAGTTCTCGACCGCGCACTCCCCGAGCGGGGCCGCAAAGCCCACCGCGATCTGAACGCCGCCGGCGTCGTCGATGACTTGCTTGCAGGAGTCCTCCTGGTAGCAGTCGACGCCCGCGCACCCCTTCTCCT
>Ga0194129_10000455_pt1 | contig 79021 bp, 75 predicted proteins | sample TA2KigCa35mmetaG_FD_150862 | JGI IMG/M metagenome (GOLD analysis project Ga0194129, IMG submission 150862) | Freshwater microbial communities from Lake Tanganyika, Tanzania - TA2015038 Kigoma Deep Cast 35m | ecosystem: Environmental > Aquatic > Freshwater > Lake | place: Tanzania: Lake... | reverse complement strand
AAGCAAGCCGCTGCTGCCACGTATACGCATGCAATTTCAATACTGGCAAGGCATCTAGCAGTCCATGCCAATCTGGCGTTGTCTGTTGACGTCCATTCCACCAACTTGAAAAGCTGTTCCAGATCGCAGCATCATTGGGACCAAGTGCGCCGCAATACAGTGCCGAGAATGCCTGCAGCTTCACCTGATGCGCCGACTCAGCTTGAGGATAAAGCTGCCACAGCATCGGCTGCGCAGCCCACTGCGCACGTACAGCACTGTCCTCGCCGCGCACAAAATTCAAATCGCAGCTCCAGAGGAGATGGTCATACTCATCCGGCTCAAGAAAAGGTATGCCTTGCACTGTCAGCTTACCTCGGGTCCAGGTCTCTCCTGCGGCCGGCGCGAGTGGCGTAACTCCTTCAGGCACCAAACACATCACCGGTGGACCGCTCTGCATCAGTTGAAAAAGTGATTCGATCGGTGCCGACGGATAACAGAACAGCGACAACAGCTTGCTGCCCGCCACTGGCTGCACGCCGATGCGCGACAAAAATCGTTTTTTTGCATTGACATCGAATGCGGCGCGCTGCACCACTAAATCAGGCTCACGCAGCAAACCACCGGTACGCTGCGTGAACCCCGGAAAGAAAAAGTACTCGAGCAGCGGCACGCGCGGATTGGGCGATGGCAGCAAATGGCTAGCCTCCACCCACGGCTCCGCTGACAAGTACTCGAGATTCACCCACGCCGGCGCTGGCGTCATAGCAGCCATGCGCACGAGGTAGCCCTCCGGCAAGCGGCAGCCAAATGCGCTGACCACCAAATCGGCCACCACGCCGAGTGGGGCGGCGTCAGACCACGGGCACAGCGTAAAGCCGTCCAACGGTTGCTGGGCCGCGCTCGGATCGATCGCCGGACGCAGCCGCTGCAAACGGTTCAGGTCGTCTGCCCACAGCGTCACCTGCTTCCCGTCGCGGGCAAGCCGACGCGCCAGACGCCAGCAGACCCCCACGTCTCCGTAGTTATCAAGCACCTGACAAAAAATAGCGATCGTGGGCGGCTCGCGCATCATGGTCACCCCGGAAGACAACGCGCCAGACTACGCATCCCGCCTCACAAAAGCAATTCGTGCCGAAGACCGTTGCCGCTCTGATAATGGCCTGGACCGCATACCTAACTGTTAGTCGTGAAATATTTTCTTCTGGTCATAAATCGAGCTGGAATACCGCATCGTTAGCATTTTTTGAGTGCAAGTTATGCGGCAGCAGCAAGAGACTCCCCCGCGCCAGTCAACGCCGTCAGAAGCGTCTGTCATCCCGCTCCCCTCGCGGCCGGTCAATCGCTATTCTTCGCATAAACGCAATTACCTCCCGGTACGCGTCAAGTTCATGATCGCGATGGCAAGCGGCACTGCCTGGCTCGTGCTGTGCGTGTGGCTTGCGCAGCCGTGGGCAGACGCGCTAGCTGATCTAGCCGGTCCAACACTAGCGTGGGCCATCGTTGCCGGTATCGCGCTTATTCCGGGATTCATGAATGCGTTCATGATGATCAGCCTGTTAATGGACAATCGGCCCCCGTAGCCCATTAGTTCGTTATCCCGGCATCAGCATTCTGGTGGCTGCCTATAACGAGCAAGACAATATTGTTAGTACGATTGAGAGCATCGCGCTTCAACACTACCCTGGCGCGCTGGAAGTGATTGTGGTGAATGACGGCTCTCGCGACAACACAGCTGAGCTCGTCAAACAGCAGTTGCCGCACCATGCTTGGTTACGGCTGCTGGATTTACCTCGCAATGTCGGCAAGGCGCGCGCTCAACGAGGCGCTGACCCAGGTCTCGCACACAATCACCATCACCGTTGACGCTGATTCTTGGCTGTTTCGTGATGCCTTGCAAAGTATCGTAGAGCGCTACGTGCAAGATCCTCCCAGCACACGTGCGGTGGCAGGCGGTGTTATGGTTCGAAACTCCCGCGAGACCTGGATGACGCGTGCGCAAGAGTGGGATTATTTTCAAGGAATCGCTGCCATAAAACGTGTGCAGTCCTTGTACCAGGGAACCATGGTGGCGCAAGGCGCATTCTCACTGTATGACACCGCAACACTGCGCGAGATTGGCGGCTGGCCGGACTGTATCGGTGAAGATATTGTGCTGTCCTGGAGTATTTTGAAAGCGGGTCACCGTATCGGCTACTGCGAGGACGCGCTACTGTTCACCAACGCTCCCACCACCTTGCTGCAGTTTGCACGGCAGCGCAAACGCTGGTCGCGCGGCATGATCGAAGCATTCAAGCAGCACCCGGACATTCTGCTGATTCGCTCTTTACCCAGTGCCTTCGTTTACTGGAATCTGCTGTTTCCTTTTCTGGATCTAATATTCACGCTGGTCTTCATTCCCGGCGTCGTGCTGGCATTGTTTGGTTACTTCTGGATCGTTGGACCGATCACGTTAGCGCTGATTCCCATGGCGATGGGAATGAACTACTTTATGTATCGCATCGGTTGTCGTATGTTCGAACAGCTCGGTTTGCAGGTGCGCTTCAATCCTTCCGGATTTTTCATCTACTCGCTGTTTTATAGTCTGATCATGCAGCCCGTGTCTTTGGCTGGCTACGTCGCCGAGGTATTAAATCTGCGCAAGTCGTGGGGAACCAAATGAGATTTTCCGGGTTATCGCTCTTCTTTTTAAGCGCGCTAATCGGCAGCAAAGTCATGGCAGAGCCATGGGCTGCAGGTGGTGGCTATTTTCAATCGGTTGATAGCGAGCGCTTCAGTAGCCGTCGCATCAGCGCAGAAGCGATGAATAATTATCAGCATTTGGATCATCGCACCGGGCTACGGTATATCGATCATCAGTTCAGCCAGTACGACTGGCGGCGTAGTGGGCAGCAATTGCGACTGGTCGCGCGCGACATTGACCGCAAAACGATCGATGGCTGGAATGCCGAGCTAGGCTGGCTGCAGCAAGCGAATCATGACTTACTAACAGTCGATGCAAGTTACCGACATACATTCGCGGCCGGCATTGGAAATGTTTGCTAACCGTGACGTGGTTGAGACCCGTGCCGCGCTCGACCGCGGCGTGTATTTTAATTTTGTCGGTGCCTCGGTAGATGTCCCAGTCAACGACCATCTCACACTGGTTGGCTTAGCGGGTCAGCAAGCGTTCTCGGACGATAATCAGCGCCGGTATCTGCGCGCTCGCGTGATCTGGCAACCCTCGCTTGATCTCGGGCTGACGCTGCAGTTGCGCTACCGTTGGTTCGACAACAGCAAGCTTGATGTGGGTCGCGCCTACTTCAATCCCGAGCGGTACCAGGAGGGCATGCTCGCAGTCGGATGGCGCCAACGGATGGGCGACTGGCGCCACGGCTTGACCGCAGGCCTTGGTACGCAACAGATCGCTGCCGAGCCCTTTACACCAACCCAACTGCTTGAGTTCTCGAGCGAAACGCAAGCCGAGCGCTACGCGCTACGACTACGAGCAGGCTACTCACGTGCCTCCGGTGCAGCGGCGACGAATGACCCGGATTACTGGTACCGCTATGTCATGGGAGAACTGGTGTTGCCATTCTGAGGATTTATTTGATCGATCCGACGAGCGTGGACGGAAACTGGCACACTGGACCTTGTCTGCAAAGACAAACATAACCATAAAGTCCATAAGAGAGAGGCCCCACCATGAAATTCCGTTTATTAGCGTCCCTGATTGTGCTGCTACTGTGCTCTCATGCCATCGCCAAGAGCGATCAGTGTGGCGAGTACACCAGTGTCGACCTTGGCGAGGCAAGCGTCGACATGGGCAAGAAAACCACCTTTGTTCATTTTCGCTCCACCACGCAAATGCACGCCGCCGATGGCTCGAAGTACAACAACCTCACCGGGCAGTGCACCGGTGGCGCCTTGGTATTCGCCGACCAGACCTTGGAAGCAGAAGGCCTTTGCGCAGTTGAAGATATTGATGGCGATGTGCTGACCTACACCTTTACCCAGTCACGTGGTCAAAAAGAAGGCCGCTACGCGCGTAAAGGTGGCACGGGCAAATTCGCTGGTTCCCGTGAAACTGGTTGGTTTAGACCGATCAAGCTAGACGGCGAGATCACGCGGGGCGAGTGGGGTGGTCGAAGCGCCTGCGAATAATCAGAAATATTCAACAAGCGACGGCGTCGAATAACCCCAAGGCCGTCGCTATCAGGTTGCCATCGGTTCAGTGCGCTGTTAGTCTGCGGGCATGCATCTCTTTTTCTATTGTCATAAATGAAATCCGGCTCCCACCTCAAAGGCATGGGCTCGGTGTTCGGCGTCGCGACGCGTATCGAAGGCACGGTACGCATTGAGGAAAGCGTGCGGATCGACGGCAAGATTGAAGGCAATCTCGACCAGCCTGACGGCAACGCGCGCTGGATCGTGATCGGCCCCAAGGGCGAAGTACACGGCGACATTCGCGCCCAGAACGTCAGTGTGGCTGGCAAGGTGTTTGGCAATATCAGCGCGAGCGAGAGCATCGAGCTGCTTGAGGGCTCGGAGGTGCGAGGCAACATCGCGCACAAATCCATCAACGTCGAGCCGGGTGCGTCTTTGCATGGGCAACTGATCGGCAGCGAAAATGCGACCGCGGAGCCGGCTGCCAACCAAGACCAAGGCCCCGAGGTCACCGTATAAACCAAGAGCCTTATCCATCTGTGATGCAGATTGTCCCGTCTTGGCTAACCACCCTGTGCTGCGCGCTCGTGGCGTTCACGTGCTGCTTGCCCGCACAGGCTGCTACTTACCAATGTACCACCACCGCTATGCGCGGCAATAAATGGATCTGCAAAGAAGATCCCTCGGTCTGCACGTTTGCGTTTGTCGCCGATGAAAAATCGAAAGAGATCTACCGCAAGATTGATGAGCGCAATCCGCGCGTGGCGGTTGTTGTGGACAAATGGGAAGACAATGTTTTAATCGCGCATGAGGATCAAACCCGAATCGACTCACGATTTATCGAGCAGTATTTCTACAAGATCGAATTTGAAAGCGGCAATTTTTTGATGGCGAATGAATACGTCACCAACTCTGGCCGGTACCTCACGCAAGAAGAACTGAACATGGCAGATAAAAAGAAATACTCTTACTATCGTCCTCGCTTGTTCAGTGAAAAAGGTCGCTGCACCTTCAAACGCTGACATGAACGGGCCTCGTCGCTACCGTTACTATGACCTGCTGCTAGCGGCGTTTGTTGTTGCTCTACTCTGCTCCAATCTGATCGGCGCCGGCAAGGCGGCAGTACTGACACTGCCCGTGCTCGGCGAAGTCACTTTTGGCGCAGGTATATTGTTTTTCCCGATTTCTTATTTATTCGGCGACATTCTGACCGAGGTCTATGGCTACGCGCATGACAGGCGCGCCGTATGGGCCGGGTTCACCGCGCTGCTGTTTGCTGCAGTCATGTCGTTGGTGGTGATACAGCTGCCCCCTGCGCCCGGTGATTACATGGACGGCTACCAGAAAGGCTTGGAGACGGTCTTTGGAAATACGTGGCGCATCGTGCTGGCGTCGATCATCGCGTTCTGGGCGGGTAGCTTGGTGAATGCCTATGTCATGGCCAAGATGAAAATCATGACCGCTGGTCGCCATCTCTGGATGCGAACCATCGGCTCGACCGCTGCAGGAGAACTGATCGACTCGGGCATTTTCTACATGACTGCCTTTTACGGCATCTGGCCTACCGAGCAAGTGATCGCGGTCGCTATCGCGCAGTACTTTCTGAAAACCGGCTGGGAAGTTGTGATGACGCCAGTCACTTATCGCGTCGTGGCGTGGCTGAAGCAAAAAGAAGCCGAGGACTACTACGACGTAGACACTAATTTTTCACCATTCAAGGTGAGCGTTTGAGGTGACGGGGCAATGGCACCTGCCCCGATAAAGAAGCTCAAATAAATCGACGCTTGAATTAATCGACGCTTAAATCAGACAGTCGCCAGCTGCAGCTTGTCCAAAGCGGCTTCCAGATGGCCAACGGTGCGCTCAACGTGCGTCAGTTTCTCCAAGCCGAACAAACCAATTCGGAACGTACGGAAGTCGGGGCGCTCTCCCACCTGTAGCGGCACACCTGCAGCCGTCTGCATGCCCAGCGCAATGAATTTTTTGCCGTTTTGAATATCCGGATCTTCGGTATAGCTCACCACCACGCAAGGTGCTTGATAGCCCGGTGCTGCCACACTCGAAAAACCCCGTGCTTCCAGCATCTTGCGTACCTGAAGACCAAGTTCAACCTGCTGCGCTTTCAGGTGGTCAAATCCATGCGATTGCGTCTCGCGCATCACATCGCGTAATACGCGCAGTGAGTCTGTCGGCATGGTGGTGTGATAGACATGCGAACCTTTTTCATAGGTCTCAACCACTTGTAACCATTTCTTAAGATCGCAGGAGTAACTCGTGCTGGTAGTGGATTCAATACGCTCGCGTGCACGCTCCGACATAGCGATCAGCGCGCAACACGGTGAGCTGCTCCAACCCTTTTGCGGCGCGCTAATCACGACATCAACCTTGGACGCTACCATATCGACCCACATCGCACCTGAGGCAATGCAGTCAAGTACGAACAATCCATCGACCGCTTGCACGGCCTCTCCCACTGCGCGCAGATACTCCGGCGGCAGAATCAGGCCTGCAGAGGTCTCAACGTGCGGCGCAAACACAACCGCGGGCTTGTGCTCTTTGATCCATGCAACCACTTCATCGATAGCGGGTGGTGCGTACTGCTGCTGAAAGCCTTCAACTTCTGGCGATGAAGTAATGACATGCAGTTGATCAGAGATGTGGCCCATCTCAAAGATTTGTGTCCAGCGATAGCTGAACCAACCGTTTCGAATAACCAGGCATTTGCGACCCGTCGCAAATTGGCGAGCTACCGCCTCCATGCCATAGGTACCACTGCCCGGGACCACCACCGCAGATTTGGCGTGATAAACCTCTTTCAGAATGCTGGAGATGTCATTGATCACCCCCATGAAAGATTTGGACATGTGGTTCAGTGACCGATCGGTGTACACCACCGAAAATTCGAGCAGACCGTCTGGGTCAACGTGGGGTAGCAAGCCTGGCATGACTATCCTGTTAGCAAAGTAATTATGAAATCGTGTTTGCAAAGCTGCAAATAGATGCGAAGTTTATCAGACCTGCTCACACGAATCGGACCCACCCCTAGCAAATCCGCAGGAATACGACGAAAAACATCTGCGCGCGCTTCCGCAACTCGCTTTAGAATTCAGCCCCCTACGACAAAACATTATTGGAGACATATGGAAAGCGATATCGAAATTGCTCAAAAGGCAAAAATGAACAAGGTGATCGATGTCGCCGCCGGACTGGGTATTCCTGAGGACGCAATCGAGCCCTACGGCCACTACAAAGGCAAGGTGTCACTCAGCTACCTCGAGACACTGAAGAACCGCCCGAATGGCAAATTAGTTTTAGTGACCGCGATCAGCCCGACGCCTGCGGGTGAAGGCAAGACCACGACAACCGTTGGTCTGGGTGATGCACTCAACAAAATCGGTAAGAAGGCTGTGATCTGTTTACGTGAACCTTCACTCGGTCCGGTATTTGGCGTGAAAGGTGGCGCAGCCGGCGGTGGCCATGCGCAAATCGTGCCGATGGAAGATATCAATCTGCACTTCACCGGTGATTTCTCCGCAATTGCGCTTGCCAATAATTTGTTGGCAGCGATGATCGACAACCATATCAATCACGGCAATACACTCGATATTGATCCGCGTCGTATTACCTGGAAGCGGGTCGTTGATATGAATGACCGCGCGCTGCGCGACATTATTGTTGGCATCGGCGGCACCGCCAACGGTTTCGTACGGCAGGATGGATTCGACATCGTGGTGGCCTCCGAGGTGATGGCGATTTTCTGCCTTGCCACCTCAGTGCAGGATCTAAAGCAGCGACTCGGCGATATTGTCATCGGCTACACCCGTGATCAAAAGCCGGTTCATGCGCGTGACCTCAACGCCCATGGCGCGATGACAGTGCTCTTGAAAGACGCGCTGCAACCGAATCTGGTACAGACATTGGAGAACAATCCTGCGTTTGTGCATGGCGGCCCGTTCGCCAACATCGCGCATGGATGTAACTCAGTCATCGCGACACAAAGCGCGCTCAAGCTGGGCGAGTATGTTGTCACCGAGGCCGGTTTCGGCGCGGATCTGGGTGCGGAAAAATTCATTGACATCAAGTGCCGCAAAACCGGTCTCACGCCTTCGGCGTGTGTGCTGGTGGCGACCATCCGTGCGCTGAAATACCACGGCGGCAAGGATGTCAAAGAACTGAACAGCGAAGACCTGGATGCCCTGAAAAAAGGCTTGGTCAATCTCGAGCGTCATGTCGATAACGTGACGAATAACTACGGTTTGCCCTGCGTCGTGTCGATCAACCGTTTCACCGCCGATACCGATGCGGAAATCGCACTGGTAACGGAACGCATGAAAGCACTGGGCGTGAACGTGGTGTTGGCCGAGCATTGGGCCAAAGGTGGTGCTGGTGCGGAAGCGCTTGCGCATGAAGTGGTTCGTTTGTCAGAGCGTAGCGGCTCGCACAAATTGGTCTATGAGGACAGCGACTCTCTGCTCGAGAAAATGAAGAAAGTCGCCACCAAGATCTACGGTGCATCGGACGTCACGGCTTCTGCCAAAGTCAAGCAGCAACTCAAGTCGTTCGAAGAAGCAGGCTACGCGCATTACCCGATCTGTGTCGCCAAGACACAATCATCATTTAGTACCGATGCCACCTCGCGTGGTGCACCAAGCGGTCATGTGGTCAATGTGCGCGAAGTCAGATTAGCGGCTGGCGCGCAGTTCATCGTGATGATCTGCGGTGACATCATGACGATGCCTGGCCTGCCAAAGGTACCCAGCGCCGTGAAGATCGATATCGACGACCATGGCAAGGTCGTGGGCCTGTTCTGATTCAGCCGAGCATCGTCTCATCGTTTGCAGTCAGCCCCGCTGCCACCCCACGTAGGGTGGTAGCGGGCAGTACAGTACTCCATCGCTGCTTTGATATTCACGGGGTTCGCGCGACAATCAGGCCATGACACTCGAACCTGAAGCGCTACAGGCCTTGTGGCTCACTGCCAAAGTCTCGGCAGTGGTTACCCTCATTCTGCTCGTACTGGGTACACCCATCGCCTGGTGGCTTGCTCGCACCCGATCGCGCTTGAAAGCGCCGATTGCTGCAGTCGTCGCACTACCCTTAGTGCTACCGCCCACGGTACTTGGTTTTTATCTTTTGCTTGCCATGGGACCGAACGGCTTTGCGGGCCGGCTCACCGAGTCGCTTGGCCTTGGACTGCTGCCATTCACCTTTTGGGGGTTGGTGGTCGCATCGGTGTTCTACTCTTTACCTTTCATGGTGCAGCCACTGCAAAGCGCTTTCGAAGCCATCGGACGCCGTCCACTAGAGGTGGCAGCTACCTTGCGTGCAACACCATTCGACGCATTTTTCAGTGTCGTGGTCCCGATGGCGTCACCCGGATTTTTAACCGCATCCGTGATGAGCTTTGCCCACACCGTCGGTGAATTCGGTGTTGTGCTGATGATCGGTGGCAATCTCGCTGGCGAAACCCGCGTCGCCTCAGTTCAGATTTATGACTATGTCGAAGCGATGCAGTATGAGCACGCGCATGCAATGGCTGCCGTACTGATTGGGTTCTCGTTCATTGTTCTGCTGCTGCTGCATCTGTTGCGCCCGAAATCGCAGAGCACGCCCTGAGATGAGCCTCCATCTTCAATTCAATCTAACGCGCGCTGATTTCGCGCTGAATGTCGACCTGCAGTTGCCGGGTCGCGGTGTGACTGCGCTATTCGGACCCTCGGGCTGCGGCAAGACCACGCTGCTACGCTGTATCGCCGGGCTGGAGCGTGCTGCTGGTTCGCTGACAGTGAATGACCAACTATGGCAGGACGTAAACTACTGCATGCCGACCCATGAGCGCGCGCTCGGCTATGTGTTTCAGGAAGCGAGCTTGTTTCCTCATCTCTCGGTACGAGGCAACCTGGAATACGGCATGAAACGTATCGGCACGCAGCAGAAGGTCGCGACTGATCCGATTATTGATTTACTGGGGATTCGATCGCTCCTTGATCGACAGCCCGATGGTTTATCGGGAGGTGAACGTCAACGAGTCGCCATCGCGCGCGCGCTCGCGGTTGATCCCAAGCTGTTACTGATGGATGAGCCATTGGCTGCGCTGGACCTGAAACGCAAACAGGAAATACTTCCTTATCTCGATCGGTTGCAGGCAACATTACAAATTCCGATACTGTATGTGACGCACTCGCCCGACGAGGTGGCGCGCTTGGCTCATTATGTGGTGGTAATGGAGGAAGGGCGGGTCATCGGTAGCGGAGATCTCGCCGAGACCTTGTCGCGACTAGATCTGCCGGTGCGCCTGGGTGATGAACCGGGCGTGGTGATTGAATCGCGGGTCGGCAGCATTGAGCCTACCTGGCACTTGACACGGCTGGATTTTGATGGTGGCTCTGTCTGGATTCGTGATCCGGGTATGTCGGTTGGCGAGCGCGCGCGACTTCGTATTCTTGCCAGCGATGTCAGCTTGGCGCGGGAGCAGCCTGGCAAGAGCAGTATCCAGAATGTGCTGCAGGGCCGGATTGATGGTATCCGTCATGATGAACAACCAGGGCTCGCACTGGTGCGGGTCAGCATGGGTAGCACCGCCCTGCTCGCCCGCATCACCCAGCGCGCAGTAGCCGAATTAGCGCTGCAGGTAGGCGATAGCGTGTGGGCACAGGTAAAATCGGTCGCGCTAGCACGCTAATCATTGACGCCAGATGCGCATTACCCTATTGATTCGAGTTGTTCTGTTAACGGCGCTATGCCTTACGGGGTCCTATGCGCATGCCAGCAAGCTGCTGTTCAATTGCCGTGGTTACATGCCGATCTATCTGGGCAGTTGGGTTCCGATTAATCCTGACCCCACAGAATTTGATCCGCTCGCCATCGAAGTCGATGAAACCACCAAGATGACTAGCTTCGTGTTGACGATGGTTGGTCGGGTAAATTTTGCGACCAAGGTCAGCGAAGCACATATCAAAGGCGCGATCGCTTATAAAAAATTGATGATCGACGACATGATCGAGTTCATCGATTTCCATCTGAACCGGGGCACCGGTGAGGTCAATATCACCGCGCTGCAAAAATCTCCCCGCACTGGCCGCATGCTGTACCGGGGTAAGTGCAACTTGTACAAGCCGCCGTTCTAGATTTTGATGAGCACCCTATGCGACAAAAAGGATCGGTATCGCAAGATACCGACCCTTTGACTTGGCGTCCCCACGGGGATTCGAACCCCGGTACTCACCGTGAAAGGGTGATGTCCTAGGCCTCTAGACGATGGGGACAAAATTTGCCCGGACTACATGGCCTTTGCTGCACGCCGAAGTACCCAAAACTCAGTGGTGGAGGTAAGCGGGATCGAACCGCTGACCTCTTGCATGCCATGCAAGCGCTCTCCCAGCTGAGCTATACCCCCGTGTGCAGCAGGACCGCAATTATAGCCATTTCTTTGAATGTCTGACAATCCGACGCGAAAACTATTTCAGATGGGGCGCCAACCGGTACAGCACCACCTCCCGACCAAACAAAGCCAAGACCGCATCGACGGAGGGCGTTTGCAGCTGCCCGGTGACCACTAGCCGAAGCGGCATCGCCAGCTGCGGCATCTTCATCGAATGATCGGTAATCACCTGCTTGATCAGCCCCGCAATCGCTTCTTTGGTCCAATCAATGCGCTGTGCAGCCTGGGCAAAACTAGTCAGGGCAGCACGCGCGGCGTCGGTTAGATGCTGGGCCATCAATGCAGGATCAGGGTTCGGCTCGCGGTAGAAGAGCATCATCGCATCTGCCAATTCATTTACCGTGTTGGCACGATCCTTCAACAGCGCAATCACATCCTCCAAGGGCGGCGCATTGTCCAAGCGGGCACCATCTCGCATCAACTGCGGCATGGCCAGCGCCGCCAAACGCGCATTATCGCTTTGCTTGATGTAGTGATTATTCAACCACGCCAGCTTCTCGGGGTTGAACTGTGCGGGCGATTTCGTCAAATGATCGAGATCGAACCACTCACAAAACTGCGCCATGCTGAAAATCTCATCATCCCCATGGCTCCAGCCCAATCGCGCGAGGTAATTCAGCATCGCCTCGGGCAGATAGCCTTGTACCGGGTACTCCATCACGCTGACCGCGCCATGGCGTTTGGATAATTTCTCGCCATCGGCGCCGAGAATCATGGGTACATGACCATAAATCGGCAATTGCGCACCCAAGGCTTTCAGGATGTTGATTTGTCTCGGCGTGTTGTTCACATGGTCATCGCCGCGAATCACATGGGTGATACGCATATCCCAATCGTCGACCACCACACAAAAGTTGTACGTGGGCGTGCCATCGGGGCGTGCAATCACCAAATCGTCCAGCTCGCGATTGGAAATCGTAATGGTGCCCTTGACCGCGTCATCCCAACTGACATCGCCATCGAGCGGATTACGGAATCGCACCACCGGCTTCACACCCTCAGGCACTTGCGGCAACACCTTACCGGGCTCGGGTCGCCAGGTACCGTCATAACGAGGCTTCTCGCCTGCCGCGCGTTGGCGAGTACGCATCGCCTCGACTTCCTCCGGTGAGCAGTAACAGTGGTACGCGCTTCCTTCAACCAGCATCTGCGCAATCACTTCGCGATAGCGATCCATGCGCTGCATCTGATAAAAAGGCCCTTCATCGTGCTGCAAACCCAGCCATTGCATGCCATCGATGATGGCCTTCACAGCCTCGGGCGTTGAACGCTCGAGGTCGGTGTCTTCGATACGCAAAATAAAAGTGCCACCGAAGCGTCGAGCATAGGCCCAAGCAAACAGCGCAGTACGTGCGCCGCCGAGATGCAAATAGCCGGTGGGACTCGGCGCAAAGCGGGTACGGACAGTCATGGAATGGCTCGCAAGGCAAAAGCCGACATTCTAGCCGCAGCAACGGCCATGCCCCGCGCTGATAGAATCGCGGTTTACCCTTCGCCAGATTGAACGCAATGAGCACGACTGCCGCCCGTCCTGCGCCCCGCCAGTTGTTTGTGACGACGGCGCTGCCCTACGCGAACGGCCCATTCCACATTGGCCACATCATGGAATACATCCAGGCAGACATCTGGGTGCGGTTCATGCGACTGCGTGGCAATGAGGTGCATTTTGTGTGTGCGGATGATGCTCACGGCGCGCCGATCATGATCGCGGCTGAAAAAGCGGGGGTCACACCGCAAGACTTCGTGGCCAATATTGCCGCTGGCCGCAAGGCCTATCTGGATGGCTTCCATATTTCATTCGACAACTGGCATAGCACTGACGGCCCGGAAAATCATTTTCTGTCGCAGGAAATCTATCGCCGCCTGCGTGACAAGGGGCTGATCGCCACACGTACGATCGATCAGTTCTACGATCCGGTGAAGAATATGTTCTTGCCCGATCGTTACATAAAAGGTGAATGTCCAAAATGTGGCGCGCAAGATCAGTATGGTGATGCCTGTGAGGTGTGTAGTGCAGTCTATGCCCCCACCGAGCTGAAGAAGCCCTACTCCACGCTGACCGGTGCTACGCCGGTCATGAAAAGCTCGGAGCATTATTTTTTCAAATTGTCAGACCCGCAGTGCGTTGAATTTCTGCGTGCTTGGGCGCTCGATTCGCAACGCCTGCAGCCAGAAGTCGCCAACAAGGCGCGCGAGTGGCTTGAAGGCGATACTGGGCTCGGCGATTGGGATATCTCGCGCGATGCGCCCTATTTTGGTATCGAGATCCCCGATGCACCCGGCAAGTATTTTTATGTCTGGCTGGATGCGCCGATTGGCTACCTGGCTTCACTCAAAAATTATTTCGCTCGTACCGGTCGTGACTTTGATGCGTTCCTCTCAGACCCGTCGACCGAGCAGTACCACTTCATCGGTAAAGACATTACCTACTTCCACACCCTGTTTTGGCCGGCGATGCTGAAGTTTGCCGACTTCAAGGTGCCGAACAATGTTTTTGTGCATGGCTTCATCACCGTCAGCGGTGAAAAAATGTCGAAGTCGCGCGGCACCGGTATTTCTCCGCTGCGCTACCTAGACATTGGCATGAATCCGGAATGGCTGCGTTACTACATCGCGGCCAAGCTGAACGCGCGGGTTGAAGATGTCGACTTCAATCCGGATGATTTCATCGCACGTGTTAATAGCGATCTGATCGGTAAGTACATCAATATTGCCAGCCGTGCGGCTGGCTTCATTGCTAAAAAATTCGACGGCAAGCTATCAATGGCGTGGGCAACCCATGACGACAGCTTCTTGTCTGCATTGCGTGGTGCGGCCGACGAGGTCGCGAATCTGTATGAAGCGCGTGACTATGGCAAGGCGCTGCGTCTGGTGATGGAACTGGCCGATCATGTGAATGCCTACGTCGATGCCAACAAGCCGTGGGAGCTCGCCAAAGACCCGGCGAATAACGCACGCACCCAGGAAGTGTGCTCGCGGCTACTGGAGGCTTTCCGCATTCTCACGCTGTATCTGAAGCCCGTACTGCCAGCACTGGCTGCGCAAGTCGAAACGCTGCTTAACATCGCGCCTTTGCAATGGCCTGATGCCAACCGCTCGCTGCCAGATCAGCATGCCGTTAATCCCTACTCGCACCTGATGACACGTGTTGAACCAAAGATGCTGGATGCGTTGTTCGAGCCCCCCGCTGCACCTGCCGAGGAAAATGCTGAAATGACGAACGAAGCGATTGAATCGATCGAAGCAATCGATACCGAGATAAAGATCGATGATTTCCTGAAAATTGATCTGCGGGTGGCGCACATTGTTGACTGCGCATTCGTCGATGGCTCCGACAAACTGCTTCGGCTTACCTTGGATGTAGGCGAGGGCCGCTTGAGGAATGTTTTCTCAGGGATCAAGTCAGCCTATCAACCAGAGCAGCTGAAGGGCAAGTTGACCGTCATGGTTGCCAATCTGGCACCGCGCAAAATGAAATTCGGGGTCTCGGAAGGCATGGTGCTGGCCGCCAGCGCCAAAGATGAGTCCGCTGAGCCCGGGTTGTATATCTTGGAACCATGGCCTGGCGCCAAGCCCGGCATGCGCATCCGCTGAGAGTAGAATACGGCCTCTTGATTGCCCTAGATGCCCGCCATGCCACTGTTCAATAAACAAGCGTCGTATGTCTCCGAAGTCACCCGCTTTATCACCGAGCTGAAGCAGAGCCACCCCACGCTCGAGGCCGAGCAGCTAGCCGGTCGCGCCCGCCTTTGGGATAAACAAAAAATCGATCTGGAAGAAATGCGCCGCACCCAGGAATCGCGGGTCAAGCAAAAGGCCTATGTATACCAAAGCGAGTAAGGCCATCACGTGGAAACCAGTACCGAGATCAACAACGAATCACAGGAAGTGATTGATGGCGTAGCGTTTGCCAAATTGTACGGCGAACCGCTATTCAAACTGCCCAACGATCTCTACATACCACCTGATGCACTTGAGGTTTTTCTCGAGGCCTTCGAGGGTCCGCTCGACCTGTTGCTGTATCTGATCCGTAAACAGAATTTCAATATTCTGGATATTCCACTGGCAGCGGTGACGCTGCAGTACCTGGAGTACATTGAGCAGATACGTCAGCGCAATCTTGAGCTCGCCGCCGATTATCTGCTGATGGCGGCGATGCTCATAGAGATTAAATCGCGCATGCTGCTGCCCGCTAAAAAGATCGAGGGCGAGCAGGAAGCGCTCGATCCACGCGCCGAGCTGGTGCGAAAGCTGCTGGAATATGAACAGATCAAGCTGGCTGCGTTTCAGCTCGACACCTTGCCACAAGTCGGGCGCGACTTTGTGCGCACGCAGGTATATATCGATCAGACCGTGGTGACGCGCTTCCCGGATGTCGAGATCGCTGATCTGCAAGCAGCATGGAATGACTTACTGCGTCGCGCCAAGCTCACCGAAAGGCATACCATCACGCGTGAAGAGCTTTCTGTACGAGAGCATATGACGCAAATTTTGCGCAAGCTGCAAAACGCTAAATTTATTGAGTTTCAGGATTTGTTCGAAACCTCGCGGGGTGTGCCGGTAGTGGTGGTGAATTTCATCGCATTGCTTGAGCTGGCAAAAGAAACGCTGATCGAGATCACGCAGGCCGAGGCATTTGCGCCTATCTATGTGCGTCTCTCATACTCGCCGAACTGATGCGCTGCGCCCGATCTGAAATGATCGCCACAAGGGCACCCATCGGCACCTTCGAAACTGATTCACGATGAAAATCATCTCGTCGATTGCAGAGCTTCACGACCAGCTGCGGGGCCAGTTGCGTACTTCCTTCGTGCCTACTATGGGTAATCTGCATGATGGTCATTTGTCGCTGATGCGCTTAGCGCGCAAGCACGGTGACCCGGTGGTTGCATCGATATTTGTGAATCGTCTTCAGTTTGGTCCAAACGAAGACTTCGATAAGTACCCGCGCACCTTCGCCGCGGATGTTGAGAAGCTCGAGAAAGAAGGTTTATATGTGCTGTTCGCGCCAACCGAAAAAGATATTTATCCCGAGCCCCAGGAGTTCCGGATTCAGCCCCCGGATGATCTGGGTAATATTCTTGAAGGGTACTTCCGACCCGGGTTTTTTACCGGTGTCACTACGATTGTGATGAAACTCTTTTCTTGCGTACAGCCGCGTGTTGCGGTGTTCGGCAAAAAAGATTATCAGCAGCTGATGGTTGTACGGAATATGGCGAGGCAGTTTGCTTTACCTACCGAGATCGTAGCCGCTGAGACCTACCGTGCCAAGGATGGCTTGGCGCTGTCGTCGCGCAACGGTTACTTATCTGAGCATGAACGTGCCGAGGCTCCCACCCTGTTTCGTGAACTGAATCGGGTCGCTGACGCGCTCCGCAGCGGCGATCTCGATGTATCGCTGCTGGAGAAAAGTGCGATTGAGCGCCTAGGTCAACGAGGCTGGCAACCCGATTACCTTGCAATCAGAAAACGTAGCGATCTCCAGCCGCCAACCGCGGGTGATCTGGCAACTCATCAACCGCTGGTCATACTCGCAGCGGCCAAACTCGGCTCGACCCGTTTGATCGATAACCTCGAGGTCTGATCACCTAATCAGCGCCTCTCGCGAACGAGGCACGGTCAATTGATCCAGCGATACACAAGGAAAAAGACATGCAAGCCGATGTAATGGAAAAAATGCGGCAGGTCTTTGCAGGCACGTTGCCCGATCATCTGGGATTCGAATTTGTCTCAGCCGAAGACGGCCGCATCAAAGCGGGCTTTACTATCCAGCGCCATCATCTCGCACCCAATGGGTTCCTGCACGCGGCATCGATCATCATGCTAGCTGATAGCTGCTGCGGGTTTGGTTGCATGATGCACCTGCCCGATGGCGCTTCGAGTTTCACCACCATAGAAATCAAGAGTAATCATCTTGGCACGGCGCGTGACGGCTGGGTTGATTGCGAGGCGAGCCCGGTACATCGTGGACGCACTACTCAGGTGTGGGACGCAACGGTGAGCGCCGCAGGAAAAACCATTGCGCTGTTTCGCTGTACTCAGATGATTCTTTGGCCAAAGGCTTGATAACAGTAGTAACTATAAGAATACGGCCGGATTTGAAGCTGACGTATTTGAGCCTTCCGTATTTGAGCCTTCCGTATTTGAGCCTTCCGTATTTGAGTCTGCCGTATTTGAGCCGGCCGGATGTCAGCCGGCCACGCGCGCACCGACCGCGCAAGGGGTAGCAAGGTCGGCGCGCAATGAGCCAGTGCGTTATTGCTGCCAGCGCGCTCCGACGAAGAAAGTTCGCGGTAACTGGTTGTAGCCGTAGACGCTCTGATAATTCTCGTCAAAGATATTCTCTATCCTCGCCACCAACGACCACTGTTTCGATAACGAATAACTCCCGCCCGCTGCAGCAAGCACGTACGATCCCAAGCGATTCGCGCCATCAAACCGCTGGCCTGAATATGACGCTGACAGATTAATCGTCCAAGGCCCTGCCGAGCGGACTGCTGAAATACTCGCTAGCTCACTTGCCCGCCGGTTCAGACGTTGTCCGGTATCCGCGTCACGCGGGTCTTGCAGGGTCACGCTGGGTCGAATTGACCAACCGCGTAGCATGGCGCTACCGCTGATCTCAATCCCGTTATTACGCGCCGAGCTGATATTAGTAAATCCATTTGGAAAACGCCACTCGATCTGATCTCTTATTCGCGCATCAAACCAAGTGAGCCGCAGTTCAGTATCCGCCAAGGATATCTGTGCACCGATATCCCAAGAGCGGGAGTACTCGGGCCGCAAACTTGGATTTCCGTACTGACCGTACAAATAACCTATCGGTGGCGCGCTAAACCCGGTTGATGTGCTGGCAATCAGCTTGATGTTTTCATTGACCCGGTAGCCATAGCCTAGCAAGCCGGTGCTCGCCGATGCATTACGCTGAGTGTCATCGTAGCGCCCGTTGAGCTGCAGGCTATGACCGTTGACATCGGCGTATTCAAGACCTGCCAGCGTGCTCCAGACACGCCGAGAGAAATCCGATACATCACCAAAGCCATCATTTCCATATAGGGACTGATGCTGATAGCTTATGCCAGCAGTCGCGCGAACATTATCAAGCAGCTCAATCCGATTCAACCAGTCGAGCATACGAGTTTGCGTTCTGTAAGCGTTACTGAAGGGATAAGCTGTCTGAAACCGGTTGGAATTTTTATCCACCACCTCTGATAAATTCAGATTAGATAACCAGCGATCATTTAATCGATTATTCGAAAAAAAAGAGATGACGCTGACATTGGTCTTACCGGTATGTTGGTCGGTTGGCTGATCAAAACTCGTGCCGCCATCGAAACTGAATCGTCCCTGACTTTGAGTAAACCGCATACCGATCTCTTGATCCACTGACCAGTGGCTTGAAATCGAGCCGCTCGCGCTGGTGTTGCTGTAGCCATCGCGATCAGGATTACCCGTAGGGAGCTGCAGAGAGTTAATCGCTGAAAATCCGTCGGCACCTAAGGCTGATGCCGAGATCGCATACCGTAAACTGTCGGCTGCACCGCGGATCGAAGCCGCGGTGCTGTAGCTCATCCGTGAGCCATATTCAGCCGATACGCTCGTCTGTAACTGCTCAGTAGGCTTGCGCGTAAAAATCTGAATAACGCCACCCACCGCGCCCGAGCCATAGATACTTGAAACATTACCGCGCACGATTTCGATCCGGTCTATCTCGGCCAGCATGAGATGCTCGATACTGACCGTGCCCGTAGCATCCTGCTTGGTGATAGGAACGCCGTCGACTAACACCAGCGTTTGCCGCGTTGCCGCGCCTCGCATAAAGAAACCAGTCGCACTACCGATGCCGCCGGTTTGGGTAATTTGTACACCGGCTTCTGCGCGCAGTAACGATGGAAGATCCAGTTGCTGACTATGTCGGATCATGTCGGCGGTGATGACGGTGCTATGCAGCAGGGTATCGGTTTGTCGCTGCTCAGTGCGAGAGGAGGTAACGACAACCTCCGGCAATTGCGACCCGGCGCGGGCCGAGGGTAACAGCACGATCAAACAGGTGGTAAACAAACGGCGGCACGCGCGCGCGCGCGCGAGTCTCGGCAAACAGGAGATAGCTTTCATGGTCGGCTTAGTAAGGGTCGTCTCGCCAGCTTCCCCGCAAGCAAGACCGAACAGGAGCGCGACCGATGTCAGCACATCGAAAATCGATGAACAACGAACCACCCCGCTCGCCGCTCCCACCTGGTTTGGCCGGTATCCGGGCTAACAAGCGAATCGGCTCAACCTTCCCATGCCTACGGCACAGTGGTGATTTGAACCAACTGCATGACCTCGGTCATGCGCTTGCTTACCGTTGCGGGGGCAGCACACGTTGGCTTGCTCCTGAGCAGCAGGAGTGGGCTCCGTGTTTCCCGTTTAACTGCCTGTCAGAACCGACAGGCGAGCACCAAAACAGCTTTAGTGTAGATTAATGTATTGCGTGTGGTCAACAACACTGATGTGAGCGGCTAAATCCGCTACGGCGAGCCAGGCCAATACAAATACCAAGGAGATACTCATGCCCAATAAAAATGACAACAGCATCAGCACAAAGCTAGGCTCACCCGCATATTACGCTGATCAGCTGAACGCACGCGCGGCGGTGCCGGAGCATCCTGAAATCATCCAGCGTTGGCAGCGGGAGTCGGCCGAGGTAAGGCGCACAGAGGCTGGATTGCTGGATGTAGCGTTTGGCGGTGCCCCAATGGAGCTGCTGGATTTCTTCCCGGCTGCCAAGAAGAATGCCCCTTTGCTGGTTTTCATTCACGGTGGCTACTGGCGCTCGCTGGACAAGTCTGATTTCACGTTTATTGTACCGGGCTACCGTAAAGCGGGCTTCAATGTCGCGCTCACCAACTACACCTTGGCGCCGCATGCGTCGGTGGATGAAATCACGCGCCAGCAGCTGCGCGCGGTGGCTTGGCTCTACCGGCGTGCGGCGCGACTGGATTTTGACCGCGACCGGATCATGATCGCGGGTCATTCAGCAGGAGGTCACTTAGCCGCCATGATGCTGGCCGCTCATTGGAAAGTATTTGGTCCGGATTTACCGACTGATTTGATCAAGGCAGGTGTCTTGATGTCGGGGCTATATGATCTTGAACCTGTGCGCCACGCGGAATTCATTAATGCGGATTTGAAATTAGATCGAAGCAGCGCACTCCGCTTGTCACCGGCTTGGATGCCGCAGCCTAACGCCGCACCCTTCATAACCGCTGTAGGCGATTTGGAGTCAGATGAATTCAGGCGGCAAACTGCGCTGATTGGCTCTCGGTGGCACCACGGGTTTCAGCGCGAGATACCGCTGAATCAAGAAAATCATTTCTCTATTTGCGATTGCTTTGGCGACGAGTCGCATGACCTGTTCAAGGCAAGCTGCGAGTTGTTATCTTCCGTCTGAGCTGTACCAGCATGCAGGGCTGAGCGGCGCGGAGCATTTTCTACCTTCGTCTGTTCAAGCCCTGCTGAGTGTTCATGAACTCGGTAGCGAGCCATATCTCTCGCAACAAGTAAACAAAGCTTCCCGTCAGTGCGATCATCGCCAGTACAAACATGCCGGCAATAACCGAAGCTAATCGTAAATTCAGCGCATCGGCAATAAATAATCCGGCTACCACGACACAGATCAGCAGCGCGCAGCAGGTAGCAAGCAAAATCGCTCGGTTTATCTTTTTTGCGCGTCGAAACAAAATCGCTAACTCGTCTTGGTACAGCGCGATTTTGTCGATTGAGATAGCTTGCTCGGTCTCGAGTTGCTCCTCCAGGTACCGGCTGCGGTCGATGATGCGGGCCAACCGATTGGTCAGAACCAGCATATTGGTACCGACACCGGTTAACAGAAACACCGGCGCAATTGCGAGCTGAATAATATGACCGATCTCGTCCGCTTGCATCTTTAGTGCCCTGAAAAAAAATCACTGCAACAGCCAAACTGATTGGCAATTTTCGGTTATTGGCAATTTGGTCGCCGTGTATCGAGGCGGCGCTTGCTTTAAAATCCGCTTGGCGAATCCGCGGCTATCGAAATAGCACAAAGTCTATCAGCTGCCCTGATGGACTTGCCGCAAATGTTGTTCATGTGAACCGGCACTGATGGATTCGCCGCAAATATTGTTTGCCTGAATCAGAAGTATTTCCCCACGGAATTTAATCGTCATTTACAAGCATAGTTTTGCCCTCGCAGTCCGAGTTTTGATCCAAATCAGCTTGGTTAGTTTGTGGAAACCTGATAAATTCGCCAAGAATGTTGCAAATTTGTTACTAAAGGAATTCCCCATGCCAATCGGTTACCCGGCACGTCCAGCCAATTCTTCTACGGGGCGCAGTCCCGGATTCTGCTCGCGCGGTACGTCTGCCAAGAACGAACGGAGCCGGGGAAAATGATTCGGGTCGTTCTTGCCGATGACCATGCGTTGATGCGCGAGGGTCTGAAATACATCTTGCGTAAAGCTCACGATATCGAGGTAGTCGCAGAAGCGACCGACGGCTTTGAGGTTCTGGCACTTGTCAGGCGGGCGGGCTTCGATGTTTTGCTGATGGATTTATCGATGCCCGGCCGCAGCGGCATGGACATCATTAAACAAATTCGAGAAGAGGCACCCAATGTCGCGATTCTGGTGCTGACGATGCACGATGAAGATCAATACGCGGCACGTGCCATTCGTCTCGGCGCGCATGGATACATAACCAAGGAGAGCGCTGGCACTGATTTGCTGGTGGCCATTCGAAAGGTTCACGCAGGTAGGCCCTACATCAGCATGGAGGTGGCTGAGCAACTCGCCATGGATGCCATGCCTCACCGGCAAGACCTTCCGCATAAATCACTCACCAATCGAATGTTTGAAGTTTTCAATATGCTGGTGAGCGGCAAGTCAGTGACCGATATTGCCGAGTTACTGCATCTATCGGTAAAGACCATCAGTACGCACAAAGCACACATCCTGCATAAATTAGGAACCCCGTCGCTCGCCGAATTAGTGCAATACGCGGTGGCGCAAGGGCTTTTGGAAAAATTCAAGCCTTGACACCGTGCAGAAATGAACGATTAGGAATGACCTGAGTCGTTTTCGGTTCGGGCACTTGCCGTATTCAGTCTGCCCTGATAGCGCCAAACAAAACTACGCCTGATACTGCCTGACCCCAACAACAACAGATGAATTAAAAGCTTAGGAACAAAAATCAGCATTAACGAATGAACTCATTGGCTCAAACAAAAAAGGAAATAAGCATGACACTTCTTCAGCACTCTGATTTATCTTCAGGCACGCATCAACACAATGACATCGGCACCGGCTCGGAATCCGGATGGCTTAGGCAAGGCAAGCTTTGGTCTAATCTAACTGAGGTCTGCGAATTACTTCGCATCCCCACGGTATCCAATTACGACGAGGAAGAATTTCTGTTTCAGCATGTCCAGTTCAAAACCGGTCAGCGCATACATACCATAGGCCAGGCCTTTGATACGCTGTTTATTGTTCACTCAGGTTTTCTGAAAACTGTGCTCATCGATGAGTTTGGCAATGAACAAGTGTTAAGTTTTCCCATGAAGGGAGACATGTTTGGCGTTGATGGTATTCATACCAAGCGCTATATGTCTGAGGCGGTCGCTTTATCGAACTGCGACCTAGTCCTGATACCCTTCAAAAAGTTCACACAAACCGGACGTAGCCATATCGAGTTCGAGCACTCGGTCTATACAGTCATGAGCCGGGAACTGGTCAGAGAGCAGGCGATGGTCAGCATGCTGGGTGCCTTGTCAGCCGAAGCACGAGTCGCACGATTTCTGGTGTCGCTATCGGAAAGATTCGCCGAGATGGGCTACTCAAGCAAGCTGTTTAACTTACGCATGACTCGGCATGAGATCGGCAGCTATCTCGGCCTCACCCTTGAAACTGTCAGCCGTACCTTGTCTGCTTTCAACGAGATTGGTTTGATCAGTGTCGATCAACGCTCCATCGGCATCAAAGACATCGATGCACTGCGGACTCTGCGACGCCTGCCGCCGTCAAGCGTGCGCGCCAAAGCCGCAAACCGCCGCAACAAACTGGCAAGGGACGCCTCGGCTAACGCGTAACCCCACGCCATCTTGAGCCGGGATCCTATTCCCGGCTCCGCTCGCTCAACGAGTTTGTTTAGCGCGCTCGCATCACGCACACGCTCGCTCTATCCGTCACCGAGAACCGCTTTCGACCCAAGAAAAAATTGTGCGCAAACAGCAGGGGTTGCGCAGGTATAATATTGATCTGGACGCGTCAATTGACACTGGCATCATCGTAAGTCTCAGCAAGTTGTAGACTTGAGCACGGCTCCTTGTTTCGTTGGCCGCTGACGATGCCACCATCCGGGACAGTATGTCGAAAAACCAGACCAGGAAGCCCCTGGAGATCAAGATTTCTACCGTGGTTGCTGTTGCCGCTTTGATCGGCGACACCGATCTGGATAAATTGTCCTCTGCGGTGGCAGAGGTCACTGGCGGAACTCCCGATTACTTTGAAGACGAGTTCACCATTATTGACCTCGGTAACCTTCAAGCCCTTCCAGCGCCGGGTAGCATTGCCTGGTCTGACCTGATCGCACTGTTCCGAGCGCACCGGCTCAACCCGGTTGCGGTACGAAATGCCCCCGAATCGCTTGAGCAAGAAATCCGAGGCCATGGGTTATCGATTGACGGCATGGATCAATCACGTACTTTCGAGCTGACACCGCCACCCTCGCCGCCAGCCGAACCAGTCTCAGCAGTGCCACCGGCACCCGAAGCACAACATGCACCTGTTGCAAAGAACAGCGCATCGCCTGCGCCGGTTGCAACCAAAGTCATTGACACGCCCGTACGCAGCGGTCAGCGCGTCTACGCGCGCGGTGGTGATCTGGTCATCATGGCGACCGTTAACGCCGGTGCCGAGGTCATTGCCGATGGCAGCATTCATGTGTACGCGCCGCTACGTGGCAGGGCGCTGGCGGGCGCGGCTGGCGCCGCCGACGCACGCATCATCACTACCTGTATGGAAGCAGAATTAGTCTCGATTGCTGGCGTGTACCGCACCTTCGACGATGGCTGGCCGAAAGAACTAAAAGCTAAGCCCGTTCAAGTCCTGCTACAAGACGATCGGCTTGATTTACGCCCCATGGCGCTGAAATAGCAAGTTTTTTATTTGTTGAACTAACGAACTCAGATAAGGAGTTGTTCGTGACAAAAATTATCGTTGTTACCTCTGGCAAAGGCGGTGTGGGGAAGACCACCTCTAGCGCTAGTTTTGCTTCTGGTCTGGCACTACGCGGCAAAAAAACTGCAGTGATCGATTTTGATGTGGGTTTGCGCAACCTTGATCTCATCATGGGCTGCGAGCGTCGCGTGGTATATGACATGATCAATGTTATCAACCGCGAGGCAACGCTGACGCAGGCACTGATCAAGGATAAGCACTGCGACAACCTGTTCGTGCTGCCGGCTTCGCAAACACGCGACAAAGACGCGCTCACTGAAGAAGGTGTCGAGCGTATTTTGGAAGAAATGAAAAATTCCGGCTTCGAGTACATCGTCTGCGACTCGCCCGCCGGTATTGAGCGCGGTGCGGTCATGGCGCTGACCTTTGCTGACGAAGCCATTATCGTCACCAACCCCGAGGTATCTTCGGTGCGCGACTCCGACCGCATTCTCGGTATTATCCAGGCAAAGTCACGCCGCGCGCAGACAGGCGTCGAGCCGGTCAAGGAGCACCTGCTGATTACGCGTTACTCGCCCAAGCGTGTTGAAGCGGGCGAGATGCTGTCCTACGAAGACGTACAGGAGATCTTGCGAATTCCGCTGCTTGGCATCATTCCCGAATCCGAGGCGGTGCTGCATGCCTCCAACCAGGGCACGCCTGTCGTGCATCTGGCCGATAGTGATGTCGCCGAGGCCTACAAAGATCTGGTTGCCCGCTTCCTCGGTGAAGACCGTCCGCTGCGGTTCGCAGAATATGAAAAGCCTGGCTTGCTATCTCGCATTTTCGGAGGCAAGTGAGATGGACATTTTCTCATTTCTGTTCAATAACAAGAAAGCGTCGGCCGGTGCCGCCAAAGAGCGACTGCAGATTATTATCGCGCGTGAGCGGCACATTCTTAATGGGCCTGATTTCATGCCAGCGCTGCACCGCGAACTGATCGAAGTCATCTCCAAGTATGTTCGCGTCAACCCCGAAGATATTAAAATCTCGCTCGATAAAAAAGGCAACCTCGAGGTACTCGATGTGAATGTTGTGTTGCCGGATGGCGGCTGAGCAGCGATCGATACTGCTGCACGGCGTCGACTTTACCTCGGCGCCGCGCCCGAGAAAAGGCATCACGATCGCCTCGGGCTATCTCGAGAATGACCAATTCTTCCTCGAAACGCTGTCAACGCTGTATGACTTTTCTAGCTTCATTGCGTGGCTACGGCAACCGGGCCCGTGGCTGGGTGGATTTGATTTTCCTTTTTCATTTCCGCGTCCACTGATCCAGCTGCTCGACTGGCCAGTTGAGTGGTCGGCACTGATTCAGCACGTGCGGCAATTACAGCGCGCGGAACTTCGCCTGTGCTTCAAAGCGATTTGCGATGCACGCCCCACTGGTTTGAAATTCATTCATCGCGGTTGTGATCTACCGGCAAAATCATCATCGCCAATGAAATGGGTCAACCCGCCGGTGGCTTACATGCTGCACGCGGGCGCCCCGCTGCTGCTGGATGCGGGTATACATATTCCGTTCATGCACACAGGAGATCCCTCACGTATTGCGCTCGAGGCTTACCCGGGCTTGGTTGCGCGCGGCATCACCAGCGCTTCATACAAGAGTGACACGCCGCAGCAGCAAACTCCTGAGCGACAGGTGGCCCGACGTACGATTGTGCGCGCACTTGAACAGGGCGATTATGCGCAACAAATACGGCTAAAAGCCGGCCGTTTCAAGCGACAGTTAGTCGATGACGGTAGCGGAGATCTACTCGATGCAGTGCTATGCGGCTTGATGGCGGCATGGGCTTGGCAGCGGCGCGACCACAACTTTGGTCTGCCGCCGCATGATCCACTGGAAGGCTGGATACTCGGTGCCTAGCGATTTGCCACCATCGTCATGATTGCCGCGACGTAGCCCACCAGGTGAGCAAGCCGACCGCAACCGCACCAGCAAGCCATCCGGCCGCTTTAGCCGGTGTGGGCAGTGTTGAATCAGGCTGATGCTCGGCACTACTTTCAACGAGATGAGGATGACTGATTTCCGGCTTACGTACCGCAAGGAATCGATTGGCCTCAGCCTGCAGTCCGGCAAGTCGATTACGTGCATCACGAATTCGGCTGTCGATCAGTTTTTGAGTGCGAGAGCGGTAGTGCGCGATCTTGTCTTTGAGTAGCGCGCGACGTTGCCGGCCAACCGATGGATCAGAGATATACATCGCCGCTGCACCGAGCGCGACTCCGCCCAGCCATTTGATCCAAGTGGTATCCATGCTCTGGGTCCGATACTCCACGTTATGCTCCTTTCAGATGGTTCAAGTTGATGCCTTGCTGCTTACCGATACATGCGTTGGCAGTCGCTGTACCTGTGACAGCAAGCTGATCACTTCGTTATCGCCAAGTTGCGGAAACTTGCGGTACCACTGTCCGACCGCATCAAACAGCGGCGGGCAAAGTAAGTAGCGTACCTGCCGCACTAACGGTGTCACGCGTTGCAGCGCTTCACGCGACAGTACGGGCACTGCCACCGTGATATCTCCCGCCTCGGCCGCACGGAGTGCAGCGATCGCCGCCTGCATGCTGCGCCCGGTCGCCATGCCGTCATCACACACAATCAACGCACGATGTTTCAGGTGCGATAAGGGCACGCTTGGACCGTAGCGGCGCTCACGCTCTGCCAGCACACGCCGCTGTACCAAGATCAACTGATCAACGACCTCAGTCGTCACCTTCAGCGCCTTGATGACGTCCTGATCAAGTACGCAAATGCCGCCGCTGGCAATTGCACCGATCGCAAACTCCGGAAAAGCGGGCAGACCCAGTTTCCTGACGATCAGCGGCTCAAGAGGCAAGCCCAGCCGCCGCGCAATCGCCACCCCGATCGGTAATCCACCCCGCGCCAGTGCCAGCACGACCGTACCCGCCTCCGGCGCAGGCTGTGCAAGTCATTCGGCCAGGCGCTGGCCCGCCTGCTGCCGATCAGCAAAGCATTGGGGAGTGGCATCGGCTCGCATCGCTATTTGACCGATCTACCGTAGAAAAAGATCATAATTTCCTTCAAGTAAAATCCAGTTTCGTATGGTCGATATACGCCCGGAACTTCGGATGTCCTTGCACTTCGAATCCGCACCCTTCGCTGATCGAAACTGCAATGAAAAAATTACTCGCAGTATTCTTTTTCTCGAGTCTTCTGGCCTCAGCAGCGGCGCAACCGCCGCGCTGCGAGCGGCATTTTTTTCATAAAACTGCGCCCGAGGTCACGCGCAAGGCGCTACAAAGCAATACGGTGGCGCTCTGCTTCGAGGCATTTGCGGTCCTGCACTCAGGTGTTTCGAGAACGCCGCTGTGGTCAGCTGAATATCTGACTCGTGATAGCTTGAAGGCAGCGCGTGAGATTCCGCGCGCGGATAGTTTTCATGCCGAGCCCGCGCTACCGCCCGGCCAAGGCGCGGAATTAGCCGACTACGTACGCTCGGGTTTTGATCGCGGTCATATGGCGCCGGCAGCAGATATGCCGACGGCGCAGGCACAGCATGAGAGCTTCTCGCTGGCCAATGTGGTGCCGCAAAACCGAAAAAATAATCAAATTCTTTGGTCAGCTATTGAAGGAGCGACGCGACATCTGACGAACCTTCGCGGCGAGCTGTATGTTATTACAGGCCCGGTATTTGAAGGCGACAAACTTGATCGTATTAATGGCCGTGTACTGGTGCCTACCCATGTATTCAAGGCGGTGCTTGATCCCGTTAAATCAGAGGCGGCAGCATGGCTTGCGCCGAATAATGATAGCGGCGACTACCAAGTGATGAGTATTGATGCCTTGGAGCGGCGCGTTGGGTTTAACTTGTTCCCCAAGCTACCCGAAGCAGCTAAACAGCGCGCTATGGAATTACCCGAGCCACGAATTCGCAGTCGCAACTCAGATTCAAAATTACAATGATGACGAAGTTATCGATGACGAAGCTATCCATGACGAATTCATGATTTCGTATTACTTCTTTAGAATTTCTCGAGCATACAAATATGATGCGGTACTTTTAGCTAAAGGTTTGTTATGAACAAAACACTGCAGCCTTTCGAGAATGAGTCTGCCTCACTCACGATTGATGCGCTGACGATCGAGAACCGGCTTGATCAGCTGGAGATTTACGGATCGCTGGCGATTACCCGAGACAAAATCGGGCTAGCCCATGCGCTGCAACTCAAGCAGATCCTGGATGCAGCCATCAGCACACTTCAAAACGACCCTTCGCTACCGGAGCAGATTGTTTTCAAGCCGAGCGATCAGATCGATAACCCGTTTAAATAGCAATTCGAATCCGGTTCTTCACCAATTCACCGCTACCACATTGACAATGGGTATGTGATGTCTTGATATCGCGGGACTCCAGCCCTCGCCGCAGTGGCGAGCCGAGATAATCACCGTTTCTCCATAGACTGGCATACTTGCGCCCTGAATTTGCTTCTCTGCCCCCATGCAAGCCACGCCAACGAACCTCCGAGCCTACCCGCGCTTTCGCCCCGAGCTAAAGCCGGCGCCATTCTTGCCCATGTCGAGGCGCGAGATGGAAAAACTCGGCTGGGACTCGTGCGACATTATTTTGATCACGGGTGATGCCTATATCGATCACCCCAGCTTCGGCATGGCATTGGTCGGGCGCTTGCTGGAGGCACAAGGCTTTAGAGTCGGCATCATCAGCCAGCCCGATTGGCAATCTGCGGCGCCATTCCGTGCGCTCGGCAAACCAAATCTGTATTTCGGCGTTGCTGCCGGCAATATGGATTCGATGATCAACCGCTACACCGCTGATCGCAAGCCACGCTCGGAAGATGGGTATACGCCGCACGGCGCGCCCAACAAGCGTCCGGATAGAACATTAACCGTATACGCCCACCGAGCGCGCGAGGCTTTTCCCGGTGTGCCGATCGTGATTGGCAGTATCGAAGCCAGCTTGCGCCGCATCGCGCACTTCGATTATTGGTCCGATACTGTTCGGCGCTCGGTATTACTTGATTCAAAAGCCGATATTCTTTTGTTTGGCAATGCAGAGCGCGCCTTGCTTGAGCTGTCGCATCGCTTGGCCGAGGGCGAGTCAGTGAAAGCGATACGCGATCTGCGCGGTACCGCATTTATTGTGCCCAGCGGATGGAAGCCAGCAGATGACTGGCGTGAGGTGGACTCCACGCGCGTGGATACGCCCGGCAAAGTCGAGCCGCATCCTGACCCGTATGAAATGAAAGAAAAAGAGCCGCAAGTGTGCGGCACGGCAGACAACTCACCGCAGCAAGCGCCGCAACCGATACGCATCATCAGCCGCGAGGAGCGATTGGCACGGCAAGCAGAGGTTCGCGCTCGCAGCGTCGTACGGCTGCCCTCATTCGACACGGTGAAACACGATGAGGTGGCCTATGCCCATGCGTCGCGGGTGTTTCATCTGGAATCCAACCCGGGCAATGCACGTGCGCTGGTGCAGGCCCATGGTGATCGTGATGTCTGGCTGAATCTACCGCCCATACCGCTGGCCATGGAAGAGATGGATCACGTCTACGACCTTCCCTACGCGCGTGCTCCGCATCCTGCCTACGGCGACGCGAAAATCCCTGCGTGGGACATGATTCGCTTCTCGGTGAATATCATGCGTGGCTGCTTTGGCGGCTGTACCTTCTGCTCCATCACCGAGCACGAAGGCCGGATTATTCAAAGCCGCTCCGAGCCGTCCATCCTGCGCGAGATTGAACTGATCCGCGACAAGACCAAAGGATTTACCGGCACCATCTCTGATCTCGGTGGGCCGACCGCGAATATGTACCGGCTCGGCTGCAAAGATAAAACCATCGAGCAAAGTTGTCGGCGACTATCTTGTGTCTATCCGACGATTTGCAGCAACCTGAACACCGATCACGGCAAACTGGTACAACTCTATCGCCGCGCGCGCGCCATCAAAGGCGTAAAAAAGATCCTGATTGGGTCTGGCTTGCGCTACGACCTGGCGGTTCGCTCACCCGAGTATGTCAAAGAACTGGCCACGCACCATGTGGGCGGCTTGCTGAAAATCGCGCCCGAGCATTCAGAAGAAGGCCCGCTATCGAAAATGATGAAGCCGGGCATGGGCTCGTATTACAAGTTCAAAGAGTTATTCGACAAATACTCGAAAGAAGCAGGCAAGGAGCAGTACCTGATCCCCTACTTCATCGCTGCGCACCCGGGCACGACCGATGAAGATATGGTGAATCTTGCGATTTGGTTAAAGCAGAATGATTTCCGGCTCGATCAGGTGCAATCGTTTTTACCGACACCGCTCGCGATGGCGACGGCGATGTACCACACGCGTAAAAATCCGCTACGCAAGATTGCGCGCGATTCCGAAACCGTAGAAACACCGCGTACCGCAAAAATTCGCCGGTTTCACAAAGCCCTCCTGCGCTATCACGACCCTGCGAACTGGGAGACTTTACGCGATGGTTTGCGCCGTATGGGTCGTGCAGACTTGGTGGGCAATGGTCCTCAGCGTCTGGTACCGCGCTCGGACACGCCTGCACTGGTCACAAGACGCGCGCGCAACGCAGAAACGCCACCGCTGAAAACACTGGCAAAGCGGTTCGGACATAAAACACTGCGCCCGGGTGCAGCGATACAGCGCAAGCGCACGCCTTGAACCGGCGCCACCAACCGCTGACAGCGAACTGAACCTATCGCGCATAAAAAAGCCGACCACAGCGGGTCGGCTTAAGACTGCTTGGTGGGAAGTGCTGGCTTCGAACCAGCGACCTATCGCGTGTGAAGCGATCGCTCTACCCCTGAGCTAACCTCCCGAATGGGGCCGAATTATCGCATAGCAAGACTGGCCCATCAACCGAAGTGGTCGGCTGCCCGCTGCTGCTCACCGAGTGGTTAAATCAAAGGCTTGTCGTTGTCTTTTTCAAGTTCACCAAGCTGTTGCATGGCATCGCGCTGGTCTGCTTTCACTTTCGCGATACGCTCTGCGATGCTGCTCTGATGATGCTCTATATCGATTGGCGCGTCCGTCACCACGCTCGCCGACTTTTTGGGCAACACAGCCTCAATAATTCGATGAAACAGTGTCGGCCCCTTTGCATCAGTAATCAGACGTCGATCAGTGGGGCCAACAGCATCATCGAGACTGTTAGGCGCGTTGGGGCCTGCGGCATCTATCACCTCCCTGGGTGATAGCAGTCCCGATGCATCTTTTGCTTCTCTTGGTGCGATGGGTCCTTCTGCGTCTGTAGCCTCTCTGGGTAACACAGGGCCTTGCGCATCCTCTGCCTGCCGGGCAGTCTGTGGACCGATCGAATCGTCAACGCCTTTGACACTGGACGGACCGACGGCGTCGGCCAGCCGTGTTGGTACCACAGGACCAATCGCGTCATCTGAATTACGTGCTTTAACGGGGCCTGCGGTATCGACAAAATCGTTCGCATCAGTTTCCCGCTCCGAACCAGACCCGTGCTTTGCCATTAAAGGGCCTACAACATCCTCCAGACTCTTCAAATAGCTAATGGCTGTCAACTGAGATTGTGTGGCTTTATCAAACCGCGGATCCAGATCCGACATGGCTCTATCTTTTTGCGGACCATCGGCGTCTTGCATGGCATTCAAGCACTTAAGTGCCTCTTGTTGTTCTGAACGCGCCGTTTGTATTCTTTCGAGCAGCTTTTGTAATGAGATATTTTTTCTATCTTCCGGATCGTTCCGAGATGATGATGCCGATGGAATTATCGGGCCATTACCGTCATCAAATTTCCGTGGGTCGAAAGGTCCAGGGAGACGATCTTTCTGCGGCGTGGATGAGGAAAAAATTATATCCTTGATCGCATGAATCTCTTTCAGTGCATTCTGCTGCGCGAGGTGAGCCTTGGTCATGGGCTCGCCTAAGGATGCGATTCGGACGAACGAAGGAAGAACCGGGCCATCTGCGTCTGACATGATGCGTTGATGCTCAGGTCCTGCACCATCTGAAATGATGCGTTGATACTCAGGGCTTGCGCTGTCTGACAAAGCACGGTGTTGCTCAGGGCCTTGACTGTCGCTTATCTCTCTTTGAATAATGATTCCTGATTCATCACTAATCGCATGGAGATCTTTTAGCGCCTGCTGCTGCGCATAGCGAGCATCTCGAATCAATCGCTGCGCGTCAGTTTCTACTTTTTGGTCATCAATCAGCCTGGTAGAGCGAGTGCCTTGCGCCGCCTTTGAATGACGAATTTTATCTTTGTCAAAACGCTGACCGTCTAGCCGATCAATATCACCTTCCACACGAAAAACATCGAAGGGGTCGACTTCAATGAATGAATTCGCATCAGGTGGCTTGCGGACCATGGCAGGCTATCGATACTGCGCCGAAACGTGACTGATCATGATGTTGTCCCAAGGTCTCGCCAAACTACAGCGCCCTTTGCATCTTTTTCCAGCCCCTTCAGCAGTAACTCATGCTCTGCCAGCTCATCCGCAGTCGGCGGCAGGATGAGCATATCAGCGATCGGCAGCCCGACACCCCGGGTATCGTCCTCATCGCCATTACCTTGCAGATCCATGGAGAGGCTGTCTTGACCGCGCGTCATCGCGAGATAGACCTCGGCCAGCAGCTCGGCATCCAGCAACGCGCCATGCAAGGTGCGGTGGGCATTCGAGACGCCGTAGCGATCGCACAGCGCATCGAGTGAATTCCGTTTGCCGGGGAATAGCTCTTTAGCCTGCACTAGCGTATCGACTACTCTGCGCACGTACGCGGCAAAGCCTGATTTACCCACGCGCTCAAATTCTGCATCCAAAAAACCGATGTCAAACGGCGCGTTATGAATAATGATTTCAGCATCCTGCACGAACTCGCACAAGGTATCAGCAATATCTGCAAACTTTGGCTTGTCACTTAAAAATTCAGTGGTAAGGCCGTGCACCGCTAAAGCACCAGGATCGGAATCACGCTCCGGATTGATGTAGTAATGAAAGTTGTTTCCGGTAAGACGACGATTCACCATCTCGACACAGCCGATTTCAATAATGCGGTCGCCGCTTTTGGGATTGAGTCCGGTAGTCTCGGTATCCAGAATAATTTGTCGCATGAATATCGTCGGTAAGGAAAGCGGCGTCAGGCAGCACGCGCGTTTGCGCGTGCATGCTCAACACCCTGATTTGCAAGTTGGTCCGCCATTTCATTGCCTTCATGCCCGGCATGGCCCTTGACCCAGCGCCATTCTATCTGGTGCCGCGCGCTCGCTTGATCAAGCGCCTGCCACAAGTCGACATTTTTTACTGGCGTTTTGTTGGCAGTCTTCCAACCCTTGGCCTTCCAGCCTGCCAACCACTCACTGATACCTTTGTGCACATACTGGCTATCGGTATGTAGTACGACTGCACACGGTCGCTTGAGCGCATTCAGCGCTTCGATCACGGCGCGCAACTCCATCCGGTTATTGGTGGTCTCCATCTCACCACCAAATAATGATTTGGCTTTCGTGCTTGGCCTACCCGCCGCATGCCACGCCGCCAAAGTCCCATGGATGATCCATGCGCCCCAACCGCCCGGGCCGGGATTCCCCTTGCAGGCACCGTCGGTAAATATCTCAACCTGGTCCATGTCGGTCTTGTTGTTTCTTCATGCGATTGGTCACCGGTATCGCGCTGGCCACGACAGGCCGCTTTTTATCCCATGCCGGGCCAATCAGTCGCATGCCTTGCACGCGCTTGATCGCCTGCACAATATACAGCGCGCCCAGGTAGGGCCACCAGCGATTGCCTGCCTTCTCAAGAAACGAGAAGCGCCGCAACCACCTATCAGTCGCGCAGGGTGGCGCGTAGCAGCCGAAATGCCCGCGATTGATTTCCATATTCAACAGCTTCAGCCAATCTTTAAGACGAGGCACACTGATAAATTCACCATGCAAAGGCAAGAAATGCGCGCCTGTCATTCGGCTAGCGGTCTGCCGCGCACCCCACATACTGATCGGATTAAAACCGCAGATAATCACTTGCCCCTCGGGGATCAACACACGCTCAACCTCGCGCAGTACCTGATGCGGTTCCGCCGCAAACTCAAGCACATGTGGCATCACCACTAGATCCAGGCTCTGGGTGGCGAAAGGCAGCTCGGTGAGGTCGTGTACCACCACGACCTGACGATCACCATCCATGGCGTCAGCAGGTAAATCCGAATCGGTAACCCAACGATTCGGCATGCGGTTCGCGGCCAAGGTATCCAGCACGGGCAAACCAAGCTGCACCGCGTTGTACCCGAAAATATCTGCGGTTAGCTCATCTAGCCGTGACTGCTCCCACGCGCGCGCGTAGGCGCCCGCTGGCGTATCGAACCAAGGAGCGAGAGATATAATCGGCGAATACGAAGCGTCTAGGTTCATGCTGATGTCTACGCCACAATCCCTGCAAGTTACCGCGATACCGGCCTTTGCCGATAACTATCTTTGGTTGATTCACGATCAGCAACATGCTGCTGTCGTTGATCCGGGTGATGCCGCGCCGATCGAGGCCGCGCTGCGTTCACGCGGCTTGAAACTGCACGCTATTCTACTCACTCACCACCATGCCGACCATGCGGGCGGTGTCGAGCAATTACTTGCACAATGGTCAGTGCCGGTGTATGGGCCTGCAGGTGAATCCATTCAAGGCGTATCGCACCCGCTCTGCGAAGGCGACCGCGTTGATCTCAGCGCACTGGGTCTGCAGCTTGCCGTGCTTGATGTGCCGGGTCATACCGCTGGCCATATCGCTTACGTTGTGGCTGATCAGCACTGGCTGTTTTGTGGCGACACGCTATTTGCCGGTGGCTGTGGCCGCTTGTTTGAAGGCACACCGCAGCAAATGACTCAGTCGCTAGCGAAATTGGTATCGCTACCCGACGATACCTTGGTGTACTGCGCGCATGAGTACACGCTGTCTAATTTGCGCTTTGCCATCGCGGCTGAGCCGGATAACACTGACCTCGCCACGCGGCTGGAACAAGTACAGCAAATGCGCGCGCGCGGCGAGTCTACCGTGCCCTCGAGCATCGGCCTGGAGAAGCGAACCAATCCCTTCCTGCGCTACCGCGAGCCTTCGGTACGACGAACCTTGCACGATGCCGGTCGATTAACTACCGAGGACCCGGTTGCCGCATTTGCCGCGCTGAGAGAATGGAAAAATAGTTTTCGTTAAGCTGCCTCCGCACCGCTCGATTCGGAATCCCGCTGCGTGCCCTGGCCATCGCCCCAAATTGGCAACTTTTTCTTGACGGCATCACCCCTGCTTCTTACACTTGAGGCAACTTTACTTGCGCCAACGACCTATTGAACGGTCGATCGCGCCCGATTGCCCCATGCATCACAATCAATTTCGCCGGCTGACCATTCCGGCGCTGCTAGCTTCGCTGGCCTTGCCCGCCGCCCACGCGATCGATCTGAGTGTCGAGCCCTCGACCCAGGCGCAGGACACTCGAGATGCGCGTTCTGTCGACGGCCCGCGCCTTGCCAATCCGGAATTCGACCCGACGGTTGAGGACATCACGGTCGCCAGCTTTGACGTTTGGGACCGCATCCGCAAAGGCTTTGCGATTCCTGACTTGAATAGCCCGCTGGTGGCTAACCATGTCAACTGGTACAGCTCGCGGCCTGACTACATACAGCGCACCACGCAGCGTGCGTCGCGCTACCTGTTTCATGTCGTACAAGAGCTGGAGCGGCGTGGCATGCCGATGGAACTTGCGCTATTGCCATTCATCGAGTCGGCTTTTAATCCGCAGGCCTATTCCAGTGCCAAGGCTGCTGGTATGTGGCAGTTCATCCCGAGCACCGGGCGTGACTACAACCTGAAGCAAAATATTTTCCGGGACGAGCGCCGTGATGTGTTGGCCTCGACCGATGCCGCGCTCAACTATCTGCAAAAACTGTACGGTATGTTTGGTGACTGGCCGCTGGCATTGGCGGCTTACAACTGGGGCGAAGGCTCGGTCTCGCGCGCTATTGCCAAGGCACAGGCTGCGGGTCGCGACACCGACTACAACAGCCTGTCGGCTTATATGCCGGCAGAAACGCGAAACTACTACCCGAAACTGCAGGCGGTTAAGAATCTGGTGTCAACGCCGGCACAATACGGGCTGACACTACCCGTGGTTGAGAATCAGCCTTACTTCGTTTCTATCAATAAAACGCGCGATATTGATGTCAAGTTGGCGGCGCAGTTGGCTGAGCTGCCGATGGAAGAATTCAAAGCGCTGAATCCGCAATTCAATAAGCCGGTGATTACCGGCAGCCCAAACACACGGATTCTGCTACCGCAGACCAATGCGGAAAAATTCAAGGAAAACTTATCGAAATGGTCGCATGCGTTATCGAGCTGGACAGCGCATAAAGTGACGGCAGCACGCGAGCGTATCGAGACTATCGCAACAAAATTCAAGACCACGCCCGCAGTAATCCGCGAGGCGAACGCTATCCCTCCGAATATGCACCCGACCATGGGCTCGGTGGTGCTGGTGCCGAAACCCGCTGCTGAGTCGGGTAAAGATATCGGACAAGATCTGGCCGACAATGCGACGCTGGCCGTTGCGCCGGATGAACCGCCACGCAAGAAAATCAAAGTACGTGCCGGCAAGCGCGACACCGTGAACAGCATTGCGACGCGCTACAAAGTGACCGTCGCCGAGGTGCGCGAGTGGAATGATCTGAAAAACGATCGCTTGAAGCCGGGGCAGGAATTAAAGCTGCAAGTGCGTGCCGACAAGCGCGGCAAATCGCGCGTAACGATTGCCTCTGCGCGTGAGGATTCACCGGCAACAGCACGACGCGTCAGTAAACACTCACGGGTCGAGGTTGCGGAGCGACGTGGCACTCGACGTGTTGAGCCGCGCCACCGCAAGCGCTACGAGTAAACATCATCTATAGCTTCAGGCAGCTAGAGAAAATTCTGCTGCCGCCAATAGCCGCTGCGTATAGGGGTCGCGCGGTGAGGACAGCACCTCTTGGGTGGTTCCGCTCTCGACCACTTTGCCATCTTTCATGACCAGTACCCGATGCGCCATCGCGCGAATCACGGCCAAGTCATGGCTAATAAATAAATAGGCGATGCCGTGCCGTTGCTGCAGCGTCGCCAGCAGCTCAAGCACTTGGTACTGTACCGATACGTCTAATGATGAGGTCGGCTCATCTAACAAAATTAACGCCGGCTTCAGCACCAGCGCGCGCGCAATTGCAATCCGCTGACGCTGACCACCCGAGAATTCATGCGGGTAACGCGACATCATTTCCGGCGACAATCCCACCTCTTTCAGCGCTTGCGAGACTAATGACCGTATCTGCGAGCGCGACAGATGCGGCTGGTGCAGCGCAAGCCCCTCGCCCACGGTCTGCTCTATCGTTCTGCGCGGCGACAGTGAGGCAAAAGGATCTTGAAATACGACCTGCATCTGTGCGCGTAAAGGGCGGAGCTGCGCGCTATGCATGTCGGTAATACTGTGCCCATCAAACTCGACGGCGCCTGCTGTACTCGCCACAGACAGTCGCAGCAGCGCCATGCCAAGCGTGGACTTACCCGAGCCTGATTCACCCACAATGCCCAGTGTTTCACCGCGCGCCAGCGCAAGATCCAGCGGCTCTACTGCGACAAACTCACGCTGCTTGAACCAGCCCTGCTTGATGAAGAAACTGCACCGCACACCACGCGCCGATACCAGGGTTGCACCGTCTAAATGCTCCGATACCAAGCGCTTGGCATGACTTGCCAGTAATTGCTGAGTGTAAGACTCGCGCGGCGATGCAAACAGCGTTGCGGTATCGGCCTGCTCAAGTAAACGCCCTTGCTGCATCACACCTACGCGATCAGCAAAGCGCTTTACCAGGTTCAGGTCATGCGTGATCATCAGTATCGCCATACCTTCATCGCGCTGCAGCTGGTTCAGCAGCTCGAGAATCTGAACCTGAATCGTGACATCCAGTGCCGTGGTCGGCTCATCAGCAATCAGGAGCTTGGGCTTGCAGGCAAGAGCCATTGCAATCATGGCGCGCTGGCGCTGGCCGCCCGATAGCTGATGCGGATACGATAGCGCTCGGCGTGCGGGCTCCGGAATGCCGGTCTTGTCGAGCAATTCAACCGCACGCAGCGCAGCGTCACGCGCATTCAAGCCCTCGTGCAGCATGAGCACTTCGGCGATCTGGTTACCAATCGTGAACAGCGGATTAAGCGCTGTCATCGGCTCTTGAAAAATCATCGCGATATCTTTACCGCGTAGCGCACGTAGCTGCGTATCCGACATTAATCGAATCTCACGCTGCTCGAATAAAATATTACCGCTGGTATCGGCATCGGGCGTCATGCCCATGAGCTGCAAGGCAGTCACGGTTTTACCCGATCCGGATTCGCCCACCAGCGCAAATTTTTCGCCGGCAGCGATATCAAAGCTGACGCGATCGACCACGGTGGCGGTGCCAAACCGCACCGACAGATCACGCACTGTCAGTAGGCTCATGCTTTTCTCCGCACATCAAGGGAGTTACGCAGCGCATCACCAATATTGGTGAGTAGCAGGAGCGTAATGGTCAGGACCATGAAAGTTGATAGTGCAATCCACCACGCATCTAAATTATTTTTGCCTTGCGCAAGCAATTCACCAAGGCTGGGCATGGCCGGTGGTACGCCTAAGCCTAGAAAATCCAGACTGGTGAGCGCCAAGATAGCAGCGCTCATGCGAAACGGCAGAAAGGTGACCACCGGCGTCAGGCTATTCGGCAGCACATGGCGCCATATAATTTGTGCATTGGATAAACCCAAGGCGCGCGCCGCCTGAACATAATCAAGGTTACGGTTGCGCAGAAAATCTGCACGCACATAATCCGACAAACCCATCCAACCAAACAGCGACAGCAGCAACAGTAACAACAAGATGCTGGGGTCAAAGATCGACGCGAAAATAATCAGTAAGTACAGCTCGGGCATCGACCCCCAAATCTCCATGAAACGCTGGAATAGCAGATCAGTTCTGCCAGCAAAGTAGCCCTGTATTGCGCCCGTAATAACGCCGAGAACAATCCCGGTAATTGTCAGTGCCAGACCAAACAGTATCGATACCCGGAAGCCGTACAGCAAACGCGCCAGCACATCTCGGCCGCGATCATCAGTGCCAAGCCAGTTATCTAGCGAGGGCGGGGCCGGGTTGGGCGACTTGGCAAAATAATTCAGCGTGTCATGCCGGTAGTGATTAATCGGATAGATTGCCCAGTTGCCATCCTTGGCGAGCTGCTGCCGAATAAAGGGATCGAGATAATCCGCAGGAGATTCAAAGTCGCCACCGAAAATCTTTTCGGAGTAGTCATGAGCAATCGGCACCATCCACTGCCCGTTGTATTGCACCAGGAGCGGCCGATCGTTCGAGATGAATTCTGCAAACAAGCTGACGACGAACAACACACTAAATATCAGCAAGCTGATATAGCCGCGCTTATCCTGACGAAAGCGCTGCCATATACGCCGGCCCGGCGATAGCGATGGCGCCGGCGCATTCGTACCGGTGTTCGTGTCTTTGTCGGTAGCCATGCTCATGACGCCAAGCTCTCGAACTGTACACGCGGGTCGGCCCAGACATAGCAAAGATCACCTAACAACTTAACGACCAAGCCAATCAGTGTGAATAAATACAGGGTGCCGAGCACCACAGGGTAGTCACGCCGCACCACCGATTCATACGACAGCAGCCCTAGTCCATCCAGCGAAAACAAAGTCTCGATCAGCAAGCTACCTGCAAAGAAAGCGCCAATAAACGCTGCCGGAAAACCAGTCACCAAAGGAATCAGCGCGTTGCGGAATACATGCTTGTACAGCACTGCTCGCTCAGAGAGTCCCTTGGCGCGCGCGGTCATGACATACTGCTTGCGAATCTCTTCCAAGAACGTGTTCTTGGTGAGCATCGTCATCACTGCAAACGCGCCCGCTACGGAAGCAGTCACCGGCAAGGTAATATGCCAGAGATAATCTTTGACCTTGCCAAACGCCGTCAGCGTTTCCCAATCATCAGAGGTTAAGCCTCGCAACGGGAACCACTGCACAAAACTCGACCCCGCGAACAGCACCAGCAACGCAACGCCCAGCACGAAGCCCGGTATCGAGTACCCGACCAGCACTACCATACTGGTGACATGATCAAACCGGGAACCTTCTTGTACGGCCTTGGCAATGCCGAGCGGTACCGATATCAGGTAGGTCAGAAAAAATGTCCACAGCCCGATTGAAATCGATACCGGTAGTTTGGACTTCACCAACTGCCACACATCTTGGTGGTGATAAAAGCTCTGGCCCAGATCAAACTTTGCAAAGCCTTTCAGCATTTGCCAGAAACGCTCCAGCGGCGGTTTATCAAAGCCATATAGCGCCTTGATCTCGGCCACCCGCTCAGGGTCTATACCCTGCCGACCGCGGTACTCGGAACGCCCGCCGCCGGAGGATTCGCCCGCACCGACCTGACCTTTTTTCAGTTCGATCAAGGCTTGCTCCACCGGGCCACCGGGTACGAACTGAATCACCGCGAACGTAATCGCGATCACCCCCAGTAGCGTGGGGATCATCAGCAAAACGCGCTTCAGTATGTAGGACCAGAGACTCATTGTCTGGATAAACTCAAGAATTCATAATCAACTAATTCGATTTTCTGGATTTCACCTGCCACCAGCTCGATATCACATACGGATCAGCCTGATAGTACTTGGGTGATACCGCCGGAATACCAAAGCGGTTGCGGTATGCCACGCGGTGAGTGCCCGAGTACCAGTGCGGAATCGCCATGTACTTGTGCAGCAGCACGCGATCCAGCACGCGCGCTGCTGTGACTAGCTCGGCACGCGTATTCGCCTGCACCAGCGCCGTCACTAATTTGTCGACCGCCGGATCTTTTAGTCCCCAGTAATTACTTGAGCCATTCTCTTCTGCTGCCTTGGAGCCGAACATATCGAACATTTCGTTACCCGGGCTGGTGACGTCAGGGAAGCGCTGGCTAGTCATATCAAAATCAAAGGCCTCCATGCGCTTCTGCACGAGCGCAAAATCTGCCGTGCGCTGACGCACGGTAATACCCAGTTTCTCCAAGTTGCGTACATACACTGCAATAATGCGTGATAGCGCAGACTGATCATCAAGAATTTCAAAGGTGAACGGCTCACCCTTGGCATTGCGCAGCGCGCCGTCCCGGTACTCCCAGCCGGCCTGCTTCAATAAATCTCTCGCCTTGATCAGGTTAGCCCGCAGCGATGCCGGCGCCTCGGTTGACGGCGGCACTGGTACCGGCCCGAATACCTCCGGATCCAGCTGATCACGCAGGGGCTCGAGCAAAGCAAGCTCGGCAGGCGTTGGCTCGCCGCGCGCTGCGAGTTCAGAGTTACTGAAGAAGGAAGCGATGCGCATGTACTGCGCATAGAACAGCTGCCGGTTCATCCACTCGAAGTCAAGTGCAAGACCTAAGGCTTGTCGTACGCGCTTGTCTTGGAACTGCGGGCGCCGCATGTTAATGACAAACGCTTGCATCCCGGCGCCATTTTGGTGCTTGAGTGTTTTTTTAATTAACTCACCACTATCGAATTTCGGCCCTTTGTACATGCGCGCCCAATTCTTTGCGCGGTTCTCCACCACTACATCAAACTCACCGGCGAGGAAGGCCTCAAGCCGTGCCAAGTCATCTTTATAGAAGCGGTAAATAATGCGATCAAAATTGAATGCACCCTTCCGTACCGGTAGATCAGTACCCCAATAGTCCGGGTTCTTGCGGTAGGTGATCGCGCGACCAACATCGTAACGCTCGATCAGGTAGGGGCCACTCGCAATCGGCGCGACCAGCTGTATCTTGTCGAACGGTGTACCTGCTGCCCATTTTCGAGAAAACACCGGCATGCCACCCACGATCAGCGGTAGCTCGCGATTCAGCGTCTTGAAATCGAAGCGTATGGTGCGCGTATCCATCACCACCGCTTGTTTAACATCCGCAAAAATCATTTTGAATTGCGGCGCGCCCTTCGCCATCAGGATCTCGAATGAGTACTTCACATCCTCTGCGGTCACCGCATCGCCATTGTTGAAGCGCGCCTTACCATTCAAACGGAAGGTCATCGACATACGGTCGGAGGCCAGCGTCATGTCCTCGGCCAGCAAGCCGTACATCGTCGCTACTTCATCTGCCGAATTCACCGCCAGCGACTCGAACATCAGGTTAGTTAGCCCGGCTGCGGCCACCCCCTTCATGGAGAAAGGGTTGAACTTATCAAAGCTGTTGGCGGCGCCTGGGTTCGCCAGATAGATCTCACCGCCCTTGGTCGCATCAGGATTGTGGTACGCGAAATTCGAAAAATCTGGCGGGTACTTGGGCGTGTCATACAAGGAAAACGCATGCCCCGCCCATGCCGCCGGGACGAGCAGAGCGATACTGACAAACACCAGGCTGACAATTAAACGCTGCATGAAGAGCAAGCCAAATAATCTCGAAGGGTCAAGCATAGCCGGTTTTGCTGCGCCCAGTCGCAACTGCGTGCAATCACCCACCAGACTGCGAGATTTGCCGCGCCCATGCGGCACAGCCTACAATGTCGACTTTGCATCGGTCAGCCAGGATTCAATTAACAAGGCGACCATTTTCGTGAATCTCTCGGAGTCAACGCATGGCATTCTTGCAAGGCAAAAAAATCTTGATTACCGGTGTACTGTCAAACCGATCGATTGCGTACGGCGTCGCGCGTGCTTGTCACCGTGAGGGCGCCGAGCTTGCGTTCACCTACGTCGGCGAGCGCTTCAAAGGGCGCATCACCGAGTTCGCGCAGGAATTCAATAGTGAACTAGTATTCGACTGCGATGTAGGTAGTGATGAACAGATCGATGCTCTGTTTCAGGATTTAGGTAAGTCATGGTCTCAGTTCGATGGCTTGGTACACGCCATTGGCTTTGCACCGCGTGAAGCGATTGCCGGCGACTTCCTCGACGGCATGACACGCGAGAATTTTCGAATCGCGCACGATATCTCTGCTTACAGTTTTGCGGCGATGGCGAAAGCCGCGCTGCCCATGCTGTCGCCCAATTCTGCTTTACTGACGCTTTCTTATTTAGGTGCGATCCGCGCCCTCCCCAACTACAACACCATGGGTCTGGCCAAGGCATCTCTCGAGGCCAGTGTGCGTTACCTTGCTGCGTCGCTCGGCAAACGAGGCACGCGCGTGAATGGCATCTCTGCCGGCCCGATCAAGACGCTTGCCGCCAGTGGCATTAAAGACTTCGGCAAGATTCTGAATTACGTTCAGCAAAACGCGCCACTTCGCCGCAATGTCACGATTGATGATGTCGGCAACGCGGCCGCCTTCTTGCTTTCAGATCTGGCCGGTGGCCTCACGGGCGAGATCACCTATGTCGACGGCGGGTTTTCGCAAGTGGTGCCGGGGATGGAGGAGTCAGATTCCTAGGACACCTAGCCCAAACAGCTCAGAATAAAGCCGCACGGCTTCGGAAAAGGCTGTAGAATTCGCGGTGCGCTGCAATAAACAGCGCGTGGTTGCACCGCAGCCCCTGACGAGCAGCATTACCTGAAGCCCTCCCGCCTCCTGGTGCCGATCTACAGAGCACCAATGTGGTGTACCGAAAATCCGATCCTATCGATCTTTGGTACTCCGCTTAACGGCGCAAAGCTTTTGTGCCGTATCTCTTCTGGCAAGTTTTTCTCCGAAGCCGCATCGGTTTCGCGTTGAACTGTTGTTGTCGCTGGTATCACCGGTCCGCGTTGCTTTTGCAATGTCTCTGCTTGGTTTCCGAGCAGCGACGCTCTTTTGAGAGAAATTCATGACGTTTGAATCACTCGGACTGCACCCGCAGATCCTGAAAGCACTCACCGACGCCGGCTACACACAACCCACACCGGTACAGCAGGAAGCGGTTCCCGCAGCGATCGCAGGACGCGATTTAATGGTGTCCTCGCAAACCGGCTCGGGCAAGACCGCAGCCTTCATGCTGCCGGCACTGAACAAATTCGCTAACGAGCCATTCGAGGCACGCGCAGGCAAAACCCCGAATCAGCAGGCGCAAGCAGCGCGCTCGCGCGGTGAGCGTCCGCGCTTTATGCCAGCGCAACCAAGAATGCTGGTGCTCACCCCAACCCGAGAGCTGGCACTTCAAGTAACTACGGCTACCGACAAGTACGGCATCCACATGCGACGCGTCAAAGCGGCATCGATTCTCGGTGGTATGCCGTACCCAAAGCAGATGCAACTGCTGGCACGTAATCCGGAAATCTTGGTGGCAACGCCAGGCCGTCTGATCGACCACATGGAATCGGGCAAGATCGATTTCTCCAAGCTGGAGATTTTGGTACTGGATGAAGCCGATCGCATGCTGGACATGGGCTTTATCGACGATATCGAGTTGATCGTCAGCCGCACGCCTGCCACACGACAGACCCTGTTGTTCTCGGCGACCCTGGATGGCATGGTCGGCAATATCGCGCGTCGTATTACCACCGATCCGCTGCGTATCCAGATTGCGGGTGCTTCAGCACGCCATGAAAACATCGAGCAATGCGTGCATTTTGTTGATGATTTACTACATAAGAACCGTCTGCTGGATCATCTGCTGCGGGATACCGCCATTGAGCAGGCTGTAGTTTTCACGGCCACAAAACGTGACGCCGATAACATTGCTGACCGTTTGAACATTGCTGGCTTCGCTGCTGCTGCGCTGCATGGCGACATGCATCAGGGTGCGCGCAACCGCACGCTGGATGCGCTGCGTCGCGGTCAGCTACGCGTGCTAGTGGCAACCGACGTCGCTGCGCGTGGCATTGACGTGCCGGGTATCACCCATGTATTCAACTATGACTTGCCGAAGTTTGCTGAAGACTACGTGCACCGTATTGGCCGAACCGGTCGCGCGGGCCGTAACGGTATGGCGATCTCTTTGGTCAACCACGCCGAGGGCGTGCACGTGAAGCGTATCGAGCGCTTAACCAAGCAAACGATACCGGTCGATGTGATTGCAGGCTACGAGCCCAAAAAGACCGCTTCGCCGCGCTCGCGTCCGGGTTGGAAGCCGGGCGATGGTCGCAGCAAGCCGGGTAAGCCGGGTCAGCGCACATTCGCCAAGCCGGGCGCACCCCGTAAAGAGGGTGGCCATCGTGGTCAGCGTGACGGCCGTAGTGCCGAAGGCCGGCGCGGCTGAGTCGCAACCTCTCCAAAGAAGGCTCCTGCGGGAGCCTTTTTTATGCAATGAGATAATCCAATGAATCGAACTAATCGAACTACCACACGGAGTAGCGCATGAGTGGCACCGACTCGCAGCCAATTCGCTTGACCTCGTTTTCGCACGGTGGTGGCTGCGGCTGCAAGATTGCACCCGGATTACTGTCAGACATACTCAAACAGTCACGCGGCTTTCCGGTGCCTCCTCAGCTGCTGGTGGGCATAGAAACCGCTGATGATGCGGCAGTGTATCGATTGAATGATGAGCAGGCGCTGATAGCAACCACCGACTTTTTTATGCCGATCGTCGACGATCCGTTCGACTTCGGCCGTATCGCAGCCACCAATGCAATTTCCGATGTGTATGCGATGGGTGGCACGCCCATCATGGCGCTGGCGCTGGTCGGTATGCCGATCGATAAGCTGCCGGTAGAAACCATTGGCCGCATCCTCGCGGGCGGTGAGACTGTCTGCGCTACTGCCGGTATTCCGATCGCAGGTGGTCATACCATCGACTCTGTAGAACCGATCTATGGTCTAGTCGTGATGGGCTTGGTACATCCCAATAAGCTGAAACGAAACGCTGATGCGCAAGCGGGCGATAAGCTTATTCTCGGCAAACCGCTCGGTGTGGGCGTGCTGTCAGCAGCCTTGAAAAAAGGTGCACTGGATGCAGCAGGCTACAACGCCATGATTATCAGTACTACCCAGCTCAATACCCCCGGCAAGGCGTTAGCAGATATCGATGGCGTGCATGCACTGACCGATGTCACTGGTTTCGGTTTGCTTGGTCATGCGCGCGAGATGGCGCTTGGCGCGCAGTTGCGTGCGCGTATCGATATGCGCTCGGTTCCTTTACTGCCTGATGCCGAGCGCTTGGCTGCCGAGGGTTATGTCACCGGCGCCTCAGCGCGAAACTGGGCGGGCTACAGCAATGATGTAGCGCTCGATAAAACCATCACGCCGGTACAACAAGCCCTGCTATGCGACCCACAAACCTCAGGCGGTTTACTGGTTGCTTGTGACCAGACAGTAGTCGATCAGGTCATCGATTTATTTCACGCTCACGGATTCTCACACGCGGCCGTGATCGGCGAACTTCAGCACGGTAGGCCTGGGGTCGAGGCGCGGTACGAATGATGCGTAGTAGCGAGGAACCGCTTGCGCTGGATTGCCGCCGTCTGCGTAAAGCCTACGGTGCACGCACTGTGCTGCGGCGTGTCGATCTGCAACTACAACGCGGCGAGTATGTCGCGATCATGGGTGAATCCGGCGTTGGCAAATCTACGCTACTCAACCTGATCGCCGGCCTCGATCAGGCTGATGAGGGCGAGCTACTCATTGATGGTGTTGCCGTGCATAACCTGAAAGACGAACAGGCGACACTACTGCGGCGGCAGAAACTCGGGTTTATTTTTCAGGCCTTTCATTTATTACCGCATCTCAGCGTGCTACACAACGTAGCGCTGCCGTTAATATTGAACCAGTTACCGCAACAGCGTGCGCGCGACATGTTGAAAGCGGTTGGCTTGAGTGGGCGTGAAAATGATTTTCCGCGTCAACTCTCTGGTGGAGAGATGCAGCGTGTGGCGATTGCTCGGGCGCTGGTACACCGCCCTCGTTTGCTGCTAGCGGACGAGCCCACCGGCAATCTCGATCCGGATACCGCGAGCGAAATTCTGCAGCTACTGAAACATGAGATTCGGAGTAGCGAGGCAGCAGCGATCATCGTAACCCACTCACCGGTCGCTGCGGCCACTACAGACAGCATATTGACACTGACGCGCGATGGTCTGGCTTCAACACTACCAAACGCAAGTGATCAGCTATGACGCTGCTGCGTTGCCTGCTGATCGGCGAGTGGCGCGCGTATCCGCTACGGGCACTGGTTGCGATTATCGCGATCGCTATCGGCATCGCGCTAGGTTTCGGTATTCATGTCATTAACAGCGCGGCCTTTAATGAGTTTTCAGCGGCGGCGCGTAGCCTATCAGGCAGCGCAGATTTACAAGCACGCGCGATAAACAGTAGCGTTGACGAGCAGCTCTACCCGCAACTCGCCAATCTACCCGAAGTTGATACTGCCTCACCGGTGCTCGAGCTCGACTTGCCGGTACCAGGACAGCGCGGCGCGCTCAAGCTACTTGGTATCGATAGCTTTGTAGCAGCCTCGGTCACGCCTGATCTTTTGGGTGTGGCTGATAATGATCAGCCGTTCGATGCACTAATGCACGACACGGTATTTTTATCCGCCGCTGCCATGCAGTGGTTGAATCTAAAAACGGGCGACACGCTACGCGTACTCAGCGGCACGCGCGAAGTGAAACTGAGGGTTGCCGGTAGCTTGTTGCAAGCACGTGCCGGGCAGCGTCTTGCAGTAATGGATATCGCTGCCGCGCAGTGGCAGCTGGATCGCATTGGGCAGATCTCACGCATCGATCTGAAACTAAAGCCCGGCGTTGACCGCTCTGTATTTCGCCGGTCACTGCAAAGCCAACTGAGTCGGTCGCTGGTGTTAACCGAGACCGAAGACCAAGACAAACGCAGTGCCACCATGTCACGCGCCTACCGCGTTAATCTAAACGTATTAGCACTAGTAGCGTTGTTTACCGGTGCGTTTTTGGTGTTTTCAACACAGGCGCTATCAGTACTAGGACGTCGACCTCAGCTAGCGCTGCTGCGCACGCTGGGTGTGACGCGTACTCAATTAGTACGTCAGATACTTGTCGAAGGTAGCGCCTTGGGTGTGCTCGGCGCTTTGCTGGGTATTACACTCGGTTGGGCATTGGCAAGCGCTGCGCTGACACTGCTCGGTGGTGATCTGGGTGGTGGCTACTTCCCCGGCGTACAGCCTACTGCGCAGTTCAGCGTGGGCGCTGCATTGGTTTTTTTTGTTTCTGGCGCAGGCGTGGCGCTGCTCGGCAGCATCGCACCCGCGCTGGAAGCAGCCCGCGCCCAGCCAGCTGCGGCGCTCAAAGCAGGTAGCGAAGACCTTGCGCTGGCGCCACTAGCTACCCCATGGCCAGCGCTCTCGGCCTTACTGATTGGCGCGATATTCACGCAATTACCGCCGGTATCCGGCCTGCCTATTTTCGGGTACTTGGCTATCGTACTGATGCTCGTAGGTAGCATCGCGTTGATGCCGCGCTGCGCTGCGTGGTTGTTCGGTGCGCTGGCTGATCGCTGGCACGGTAGAAGTCATGGGCTGGCGCTGGCACGGCTGGCGAATGCGCCAAACCAGGCGGCCATTGCTCTGGCTGGTGTGCTGGCAAGTTTTTCATTGATGGTAGCGATGGCGATCATGGTGGCAAGTTTCCGCGTCTCGGTAGATGACTGGCTGCAGCATTTGCTGTCGGCCGATATGTATGTGCGGGTGGCAGGCGGACATGAATCAGCCCGGATTAAACCGAATGAGCAAGCGGCGATTGCTGCACTACCTGCGGTCGCGCGTGCCGAACGAACCCGATGGTCAAGCGTCTCGTTCGACCCAGCGCGTCCGAATGTCGCGCTGATCGCACGCTCACTCAACGCAGATGACCCGGAGCGCGTCTTGCCCATGGTCGGCGACTCGCTTAAAGACGTGGTGCGGCCCGTCTGGATCTCGGAAGCGATGGTCGACCTTTATGGTTGGCGTGTTGGCCAAGCGGTAGATTTACCTTTGGCGGGTCAGCGTCATAGCTTCACCGTCGCGGGTGTCTGGCGTGACTACGCGCGTCAGACCGGCGCATTGCAAATAAAGTTATCCGACTACCGACAACTCAGCGGCGACCAGGAGATCAGTGATATGTCGCTATGGCTTGCCCGAGATGCTGATATCACCGATCTTCGCGCGCAACTCGACACACTGCCCTTTAGCGCTGCGCTTGAGTTTGCGGAGCCCGGTGAGATTCGTGCGATTAGCCTGCGCATCTTTGATCGCAGCTTTGTGATTACCTATGTGCTTGAGGGCGTTGCAATCATTATCGGGCTGTTCGGTGTGGCGGCGACTTTTTCTTCGCAGGTGTTATCGCGCGCCAAGGAATTCGGGATGCTCCGTCACCTTGGTGTCACGCGGCGTCAAATTTTGATGCAGCTGGCAAGCGAAGGTGCTTTACTCGCCACCCTGGCGATCCTGGCAGGTGCTGCGGTTGGCTTTTGTATCAGTCTTATTTTGGTGTTTATCGTCAACCCGCAATCTTTTCACTGGACCATGCAGCTGCACCTACCGTGGGGTTTGCTTTCGAGTGTTGCGCTGGCAATGCTGCTATGCGCTACGCTAACCGCGCTATTGTCAGGCAGGATGGCGGTGTCTGGCAGCGCAGTGCGTGCGGTACGCGAGGATTGGTAATGTCACTACGGTTGAACAATTTGCGCGGCATGTTTTATTCGCTGCAGAGTTTATTAAGCAGGATGCTGCGAACGCCAGCGAATAACTCAATACCAAAGTTGCCGACGAATTTACTGTTCATCATGTCGTTGATCTTCTTCACAGCGGCACAGGCTAACGCAGAACCGCTACGCTTTGCGCCAGTCAATCCCGGAACCAAGCTCAGCTTTCCGCGCGACTTTGGCGCCCATCCGGATTTTCGTACCGAGTGGTGGTACGCCACCGGCTGGCTACAAACCGCTGACGGTAAACCACTAGGCTTTCAAGTCACCTTCTTCCGCTCGGCGACCGAGCACGAGCGTCATAATCCGAGTCAATTCGCACCCAAGCAATTGATCGTCGCGCACGCTGCCTTGTCTGATCCTGCAGTCGGCAAGCTGCAACATGATCAGCGCGTTGCGCGCGCCGGCTTTGGGCTGGCACAAACCTCCGAATCAACGACCGATATCAAGCTCGGCAAATGGTCAATGCGACGAGATACGAATGGCATGTATCGCGTCACTCTGCCCGCGCGCGATTTCAGCTTTGATCTGACACTCTCGCCGACGCAGCCCGTTCTGCTGCAAGGGGTTAATGGCTACTCGCGCAAAGGTCCCAAGCCCGAGCAGGCCAGCCATTACTACAGCGAGCCGCACCTGCAAGTGAGCGGAACCCTCACCCGTAACGGTAAGCCCATCGTGGTCAGCGGTACTGCATGGCTAGATCACGAATGGTCGAGTACCGTGCTCGATACCAAGGCGGTTGGTTGGGACTGGGTCGGTGTGAATTTGGATGATGGTCGCGCCTTGATGGCATTTCGTATTCGTGCTGCTGATGGCAGCAGCTTATGGCAGCATGCGAGCTTGCGTGAAAAAGATGGTCGTCTGCAGCAGTTCAATGGCGATGCGATCCGCTTCACGCCTGTGCGATCTTGGCGATCGCCGCGTACGCAAGCCAGTTATCCGGTGGAGCTTACGCTGGAGATTGATCAACAGCGTTGGCAAATACGACCGCTACAGGATGATCAGGAACTCGATTCACGCCAATCAACCGGCGCTGTGTACTGGGAAGGCGCTATCACCTTGGAACGTGACGGCCGTCGCGCAGGACGCGGCTACCTGGAGATGACAGGCTACGTTAAACCATTAAAACTATGAACACACCGACTGATCGACCGAAGTCCAGCAAGGGCCTGAGAACACTTGCCGGGCTGATGCCTTTTCTGAGGCCCTACCGTACCCGTATCATTCTGGCAGTGGTGGCTTTGATCGTCGCGGCGTCAACCACGCTCACGCTGCCGTATGGCTTTCGTAATCTGATTGATCTCGGCTTCACCACCGCGGGCAGTGCGCAAGCCGAGAACGTAAACATCTACTTCATTGCACTGTTTCTGTTGGCCTGTTTGCTTGCACTCGCGACTGCAGCGCGCTTCTATATGGTGTCGTGGCTGGGTGAGCGCGTTACCTCGGATATCCGTAGCGCGGTCTATGCCCATGTGCTGCGCCAGAGTCCGGTGTTTTTCGAGATCACGCAAACTGGTGAAGTGCTGTCACGCCTGACTACCGACACTACCCTCATTCAAACGGTCGTGGGTACCAGTATCTCGATGGCCTTGCGGAATATTTTGCTACTGATTGGTGGTGTGCTGATGATGTTCATTACCAGCCCCAAACTCTCCGCCATTATTATCGTGATGCTGGTGCTGGTCATTCTGCCGGTGATGGTGTTTGGTCGCCGCGTACGCAAGCTGTCACGCGCGTCACAAGATCGCATCGCCGATGCTTCTGGTTTGGCCGGCGAGATGTTGAATGCCATTAGCATCGTACAAGCGTATGCGCAAGAAACCCGTGAAGCAAAGCGCTTCGGTAGCGCCGTCGAGGCAGCGTTTCGGACAGCAATTGCCCGTATTCGGGCCCGGTCGTTATTAACTGCAATCGCGATCCTGCTGATCTTCGGCGCTATTGTGTTTGTGTTGTGGCTGGGTGCCCATGCGGTCATCGAGGGCAGCATGACCGCCGGTGAGTTAGGCCAGTTTATCTTGTATGCCGTCATAGTCGCAGGTGCGATTGCGGCGCTGTCGGAAGTCATCGGTGATGCGCAACGCGCTGCCGGTGCGAGTGAACGATTACTTGAACTACTGGCAGAAGAATCTCCGATTCGTTCGCCGGCACATCCGGCCACGGTACCGTCACGCGCAGCGAATGGTGCCGCGCTGAGTATTGATCATCTGTCTTTCCGCTATCCGTCACGGCCGGACACACTCGCACTGTCAGACATATCGATGGCGGTGAATGCCGGCGAAACCATTGCTATCGTCGGTCCTTCCGGCGCCGGCAAGACGACTTTGTTTCAGCTGCTACTCCGCTTCTACGATCCGGAGCAAGGCAGTATTCGCCTCGATGGTGTTGATATCCGCGAACTGAGTTTGTATGACCTACGCAATATGATCGGTATCGTACCGCAAGATACTGTGGTGTTCTCTGCGAATGCCATGGAGAACATACGCTATGGTCGCCCCGAGGCGAGTGATGACGAGGTGATTGCCGCCGCCAAGTTAGCGGCCGCGCATGAATTTATTGAGCGACTGCCCGAAGGCTACCAATCCTTCCTCGGCGAACGTGGCGTGCGGCTCTCCGGTGGTCAACGACAACGTATTGCAATCGCGCGCGCATTACTCAAGAACCCGCCTTTACTGCTGTTGGATGAGGCGACCAGCGCGCTGGATGCGGAATCAGAGCGACTTGTGCAACACGCGCTCGATGCGGCGATGCAGGGAAGGACCACGCTGGTGATTGCTCACCGCCTGGCGACCGTACAACGTGCGACGCGCATTATCGTATTGGATCACGGGCGTATCGTTGAAACTGGTACCCATGCCGAGCTGGTGGAGGCAGGTGGTTTATATGCAAGCCTGGCGGCGATGCAGTTCAGCGCCAGCTGAGTAGCTCTCGCGCGGTAAAATAATGCCTTCGCACTTGTCTCGTTAGGCCGCTTGCGGCGTTGGCACTCCGTGACGTACGTCGCGGACTGTCTTCGGTACCGCCGCCTTGCCATCAATCTAACGCGATAGGTTCGCACTACTTTTCTACCGATCATGCATCAATACCTCGACTTCATGCGCCATGTGCTCGACCATGGTACCGAAAAAACCGACCGCACCGGCACCGGCACGCGCTCAGTGTTCGGCTATCAGATGCGTTTTGATCTGCAAGAAGGTTTTCCGTTAGTCACCACCAAAAAGCTGCATCTGAAATCCATCATTCACGAGCTGATCTGGTTTCTGCAAGGCTCGACCAATATCGGCTACCTGAAAGACAATGGCGTCACGATCTGGGATGAGTGGGCTGATGATAACGGTGACCTTGGACCAATTTATGGCTATCAGTGGCGCTCATGGCCCGCACCGAACGGTGAGCATATTGATCAAATCGCTCAACTGATCCAGCAAATCAAAACCAATCCGGATTCGCGCCGATTAATCGTTTCAGCGTGGAATGTCTCCGATATCCCGCGCATGAAACTCCCCCCCTGCCATGCGTTCTTTCAGTTCTATGTGGCAGATGGCAAGCTCTCCTGCCAGCTGTATCAGCGCAGCGCCGATATTTTTCTCGGTGTGCCATTCAATATCGCATCATATGCATTGCTGACGCACATGGTGGCAGAGCAGACAGGCCTGGATGTCGGTGACTTTATCTGGACCGGTGGCGACTGTCATATCTATTCCAATCACTTCGAGCAGGTTCGCGAGCAACTCTCACGCTCGCCGCTGCCATTACCGAAGCTACATCTCAAGCGCAAGCCGGATAGTATTTTTGATTACCGCTTTGAAGACATCGAGATCATCGACTACCAATCACATCCAGCGATCAAGGCGCCGGTGGCCGTATAAGACCACCGGCGCAATCCGTCACAGTACAAAGTCTGCTGCAGTTAGCCCAAGACTCGTACCCACCAAGACGATCTGCATATCAGCGGTCTTGTTAGGATCTACATCAAGCTGAATCACGGTATTGCCCCCGCTTTCGAACCAGCTGATTGCGTTGGATAACACGCTGGTCGAGCGGCCAGCAAACGCAAATGCCTGATCACCGGTACGCTTGGTATTGGCGTCAATCGCTGATAAATCGATCTTGTCGATACCTCGGCTGAAGTCTTCGATGATGTCGGGTGCTGACAGCGTGCTATCCGACAGCCTGCGGAAGATGAAGATATCGCTACCGCCACCACCATTCAACCGGTCTGATCCGCTACCACCGTATAGCCTGTCGTTACCAATGCCGCCGAACAGCCGATCGGCCCCTGTTCCGCCCTCCAGCCAGTCAGTGCCTCCTGATCCGTATAAAAAGTCATTGCCGCTACTACCGAACAGGAAGTCGTCGGACGCCACCCCATACAGAAAATCATGACCGCGTCCGCCCTCGCCAAAACCGGAGAAGATGGCGATCGTCTGCCCACTTTCATTGGTAATACCGGCAATTAGATCGGATGCCGGTTGGTAGCCCTGAAGCGGGTTAGCATCATCCGCAGCATCCTGCACGTTCGCTACAAACCTGGGTGTCGATCGCGATAGCACGACATTTTCTGCACCCAACGTCAAAATCGATCTACTGCCATAGGTCCAGTCGCCGGCGTCGTTGTAGTCGAAAGCAGCATCACTACCGCCGTTCGCTGCGAGGTAATGATCATAGGTGCGCGCAAATACGGTGTCCGACGAAGATGCAAGCAATCCGCTGAACTGTAGATTCTGATTCAGTAGGCTCATGACATCAGTTGGTATCGCAACTCCCGAGGGCGACACCTGCGCCTTACCAAACCAGGGCGAGGATAAATCGGGTAGCTGGAATGGATTTACGGAGCCTTGTGCATGCACACCGCTCGCCAGGGAGGCGACGCCGCTGAGCGAAGTTTGTGTACTTCCACTATCAGTCAAGCCGGAAAGCGGCACACCGTTCGCTGCAAAGAAATCGATCGATAAACCTTGCTCGACCAAGTTGATCGCGATAGGCGATGTAACAGAAGACCCCAGACCCCAACTACTGTCTTGATAGGTACCCGACAGCAGCAGTGAGCCGCTTGCGCTGTAAGTTTGCCAAATACCGATACCACTGCCATTCGGTTCATATAAAACCAGCGACCCATTTGCCTGCAACGCGACGCCAGATAGCGGCGTGCCACTAGCGCTCTCTGTCAGGCCAGTCAAATGATCCAGGCCGATCACACTGAGTTTTGCGTTCAAGCCAACCACTTCCAGACTCGCTTTCGCCAGATCGGTCGCCAATACAGTGCCACCTGAAAAATTAAACAACTCGATACGGCCTACGCCGGTAGTCACTTGGTCAGGTAACGCGCCGTTATTTGTGTTGATTGTGATCGTTGCGGTACCGGCATTGACGGCAATCTCATTGATGAGCAGTTTTTTGTCCAGCTTCAGCGGGGGCGCTTGTATCGTGACACTGACCTCTGTCGCAGTGCTGGATACGCTGCCATCAAAGGCACGATAGACAAAGCTATCGGTACCGATGAAGCCTGCCGATGGTGTGTAGCTAAAGCTACCATCGGAATTCAGTGTCAGGGTGCCGTTTGAAGGCCCGCTCTGGAGCGAAGCGTTCAACGCGTCGCCATCGTCGTCGCCGTCGTTGCTGAGTACTCCGGAAGATGCAGCGACTGTTAAGGTCTGGCCATAGCCAAGTGTGTAGCTATCTGCAGCAGCGCTCGGCGCATGATTAGCACCTACAACATCAAAACTTAATTGGGCGTCGCTACTCGCGCCGTCGGGATCTTTAATCGATTAGCTGAAGATATCGGTGGCTTGTACTCCCTTGATCAATGTGCTACTTGCAGTAGTCGTCGCGGCATAGCTGAGCTGGCCATTGGCATCAATCGTCAACACACCATAGGTACCGTTCAGGGTTGTGGTGCCGCTCAAGGGCACGTCAACCACCGTACCCATAAAGCCGAATGTAGCTACCCTCAGCAAGGCAGTCTCGTGGTTATCGGAGTCGCTGTCATTCGCCAGCAATGCAGAGGTTGCGAACTGGATAGTACTGCCCGCTAACACTGGCGCAAAGTTATCTGCATTAGCCCGTGGCGCGTCGTTGACTCCTGACACATTCAGCGACGCATTCGCAGTTGACAAGCTGCCCATACTATCAGCGACTTGAAACTGTAGATTGACTGGAATCGATTCACTGCTCGCCATCGATTCATTTTCCGGTGTACGAAGGAAGCTGTAGCTACCATCACTATTGATTTGCAATACACCGGCAGCAGTCGGCAAAAATATTGAGAATCTGTCGCCGAAGACCGTATCATTCACGCTGATGAGGCGAGGCTGATCACCCGCATCAGGATCTGTCACATGGATCAACAGGTTCGCATCGGCCGTGGAAACATCACCCACCCGGATGCTTGTCTCAAAATCAGAGGCAATCGGTGCATCATTGGAGCCCGTCAGCTCTAGCGGTATAATGACGCCCGATCGCAAACCATCACCATCACTCACGATCAGCTTGTATCGGAAACGAATACCTTCGCCAGCCTGCAAGAAATCGAGATTCATCGGTGCGCTGCCCAGTGTTGGCGATATCGTCAACATCGTTCCTGAACCTAGCGGGGTGCTGCTTGTCGTGATTGACAAGGCGTTTTCGAGTGCCTGAGTTACAGCCGTTGGGATCGGGGAGACCGAATTAACCAACGTTAACTCAAAGCTAGTCTCGACAGATAATGATGCTGAGTCTCGATCGATGAATTGAAGCGGCAGCAGCGGCACCGTCAGAGACTGCGCGGCCGCATCTACGGCCTCGGTGAACAAGAGTTCCTCTGGTGGATCCGATTGAAGTAACGGTCTATCGGGCACGCTGGCGATGTTCAGCGTTACTGTCGCCGGCAAGCTATACTCATCAATGCTGCGTACGGCGTATTCGAAACTGGTAGTACCAAAAAAGTCTTGCGCAGGTGTAAAAACAAGTTTACCTGCTGCCAGTTGTACTACGCTAACCACTTCATTGAGACCGATGGCAACACCATCCAGCGTCAGTGACCCATTGTCAGGTAAGCGAAGGATACGTATCTCGGTGAATGCCTCGCCCTCGGATTGCGTATCATTTTGCGGGCCAGCGCCATCCGAACCGAATAATGACTCTACGGTGATTACTAATCTCTGATCCTCGATACCACTGAGTTCATCGTTAAACGCTACCGGTGTCGTGGTTGGATTACGTAGCTGTAATGTCACCAGTGTCTCATTCTCAGCCTGCGCGACACCGGTCAATACGCGATAGCTGAATGTGACTTGCTGCACTGTGCCGGGCGCACTGGCTAGCATCTCGGGTGTCGCTTGGTAGGTGAAGCTGCCGTCACTATTGAAATCAAGCACCCCTTGCGACGGGCCACGTACCAACTGTGCTCCGATACCAGCACCCGATGCGGCGAAATCGTTCACAAGGACGCCCTGCATCTGTCCAACGGCGAATATCGGTAGCAGTGGAAGCGCGTAGACATCGGCAACACCGACCGGCACAGGATCCGGAACTGGTGCCGGTATTACGTTAATGAAGACTTGCTGCGAGTAAGGGATTCCACCTAAATCGCCCCCGGTCGACAGCTCATAAATTCCCCCGTAGCTGAAGCTGACCGCGCCTGTATAACCATTGAGCGGCGTAAATAGTAGTGCTTCATTGGTACTCTTGGCGACTGTACCGATCGCATTACCGGTGCTCGGATGGTAGATGGTCACCGGTGTATCGGTTGACAAGGGCTGTCCATTAATCGAGGTCACCGTAGTCGGAGTTCTCGTACCGTCAGGGAAGACGCCGCCATCGTTCGCCAATACATTCAAAAAAATCGGCTGGCCGGATGCTGTAGCGCCATAGTCATCTGGTGCGGGTAGAGCTGTACCCGCTCCGGTATAAAAGATTTGAATCGAGGTGTTGGAGTACGCCATGCCGTCGTACACCATGAAATTAAATGTCTCAATCCGGGACTGGCCCGCAGGAAGATCGAGCGTGGCATCGTAGGTAAAGCTGCCGGTCGCCGAAATTGATACATTATTCAGTGAGCTATTACCCAGAACTGCGCCCGTCATCGGATCGGTCGCAATAACGCCGGTCAGCGTCCACCTCAGCGTGTCGCCCTCCGCATCAAAAACACTATTCAAGAAGTTCAGCTCAAGTAGCCCGCCTTCTATAACTCCGGTAGCGTATTCTGGAATCGTTATTATCGTGTTGTTCGTCGTTGCCACGTCAGTCTCCTCGTTAAATGCAACCATCGCCGGGATGTGAATATCTCGACTCACTGCCGAGAAGTTGCACTGCTTCGACCTCCTAATCAATGACACAGATGTATCAGCGATTGGTTGGTCTACAACGAAGTCGTCGATACGAGCAAGAGATAAGCCTCGATCACCACAGCCCGCCTGTACCGCAACTGGGCAGGTGTGCTGCCGCTTTCGGACGATGAGCTATACGATCCGGTGGTTGAATCATGTGGTGAGAGCGAGATGATTTACCATAGCGAACATCCGTCTCTGAAGATATGACCATGTCCGTCTCGCTGTCGCTCATCGTCGCCACTGACCGCAACAACGGTATCGGCATCAATAACGCGTTGCCGTGGCGGCTGCCTGAAGATCTGGCGTTCTTCAAGCGCATCACCTCCGGCCATACCATCATCATGGGTCGCAAGACCTTCGAGTCGATTGGTCGGCCGCTGCCTAACCGACGCAATATTGTGGTCACCCGCAATCCGGCATGGGTACATAGCGGTGTCGAAAGTGCGAATTCGCTAGATCAGGCAATCGCTGCCGCCGGCGATGGAGGTGTAGATGGCGATGTTTTCATCATTGGCGGCGCTCAAATTTATGTCGATGCCATCATGCGGGCTGATCGGCTGATCGTGACCGAGATTGATGCGGAGTTTGCCTGTGATGCTTTCTTCCCAAGCATCGACCCGGCGCAGTGGCAAGCCGAGTCACGCGAGACACATCACTCGGTCAGTAATAGCTGGGATTACTCTTTTGTTATGTATCGACGTCGGTAATTGTTAGCGGCAAATCCGGGTCAGCTCCGGATACCCTGGCAGCTGCGCTTTACTCTCATAATCCTTCCTCTAGAACCCGGCTCAGCAGCTGCAGTCAAAGCCGCTAGCACGCTGCCTTTTAACCGCCGCTGGCGCATATCTGAGACAATCCCGCTTTCGTTTTTTTACCCCTCGCCGGATGCCCCAGCGAGCCGCTCCGCCATCGGGAGAACCGCATGAAGTTCCGCTTCCCCATCGTCATCATCGATGAAGATTTTCGCTCTGAAAATACCTCCGGCCTCGGTATCCGTGCGCTGGCCAATGCGCTGGAAAGCGAGGGCATGGAAGTGGTCGGCGTGACCAGTTACGTCGACTTATCGCAGTTTGCGCAGCAGCAATCGCGCGCCTCTGCATTTATTTTGTCGATCGACGATGAAGAGTTTGGTGGTGGCTCGCCCGAAGAGACAGAAGTTGCGCTTAAATCCCTGCGTGCTTTTGTGGAAGAGATTCGTTATAAAAACGCTGACATACCGATTTATCTGTACGGCGAGACACGCACCTCGCGCCACATTCCTAACGATATCCTGCGCGAACTGCACGGCTTCATTCACATGTTTGAAGACACGCCGGAGTTCGTCGCGCGTCACATCATTCGCGAAGCACGCTCCTATCTCGATGGCCTTGCACCGCCCTTCTTTCGGGCGATGGTGCATTACGCGCAAGATGGCTCGTACTCATGGCACTGCCCCGGGCACTCGGGTGGCGTCGCGTTCCTGAAGTCGCCGATCGGCCAAATGTTTCACCAATTCTTCGGTGAGAACATGCTGCGGGCCGATGTCTGCAACGCGGTAGAAGAACTTGGTCAGCTGCTTGACCATACCGGCCCCGTCGCTGCGTCCGAGCGCAATGCAGCGCGCATCTTCAACGCAGACCATTGCTTCTTCGTGACCAACGGCACCTCCACCTCCAACAAAATGGTGTGGCACTCGACCGTCGCGCCAGGCGATATCGTGGTGGTGGACCGCAACTGCCATAAATCAGTGCTGCATTCGATCATCATGACCGGTGCGATTCCGGTATTCCTGATGCCTACGCGTAATCACCTCGGCATCATCGGTCCGATTCCACGTGAAGAGTTCACGATGGAAAATATCATGAAGAAAATCGAGGCCAACCCATTTGCGCGCGAAGCAAAAAACAAAAAGCCACGCATACTGACGATTACACAGTCTACCTATGATGGGGTCATTTATAACGTCGAAGTGATCAAGCAAATGCTCGATGGTCAGATCGACTCTCTACACTTTGATGAAGCTTGGTTACCGCATGCCAGCTTCCATGATTTTTACAAAGATATGCACGCCATTGGTAAAGACAGGCCACGTGCGCACAAGTCACTGATCTTCTCCACCCAATCAACGCACAAGCTGCTGGCCGGCTTGTCGCAAGCATCACAAATTCTGGTACAAGAGTCAGAGACCGTGCAACTTGATCGAAATAGCTTCAATGAAGCCTATTTAATGCATATTTCTACATCACCGCAGTACGCGATTATTGCCTCGTGCGATATCGCGGCGGCGATGATGGAACCGCCAGGTGGGACTGCACTGGTCGAAGAAAGTATTCTGGAAGCGCTCGATTTTCGTCGCGCCATGAAAAAGGTCGATGAAGAATGGGGTAAGGACTGGTGGTTCCAGGTCTGGGGTCCGGAGAAGTTTTCGGAAGAAGGCATCGGCACCCAAGATGACTGGATGATCGACGATCAGCATGACTGGCACGGCTTTGGCAAGATCGAGCCGGGCTTCAACATGCTTGATCCGATCAAGGCCACGATTGTCACACCGGGTTTGTCGATTGACGGCCAGTTCGGTACCACGGGCATCCCCGCCTCTATCGTCACCAAGTATCTGGCGGAGCACGGCGTGATTGTCGAGAAGGCGGGCTTATATTCCTTCTTCATCATGTTCACTATCGGCATTACCAAAGGCCGCTGGAATACGCTACTGACTGCCTTGCAGCAGTTCAAGGATGATTACGACAAGAACCAGCCGATGTGGCGCATCCTGCCGGAATTTGCTGCGGCAAATCCGCGCTATGAACGCGTTGGTCTGCGTGACCTGTGCCAGCAAATCCATGACATGTACAAGCAGCATGACATTGCTCGCCTGACTACCGAGATGTATCTATCGGATATGCAGCCAGCGATGAAGCCTTCCGATGCCTTTGCCAAAATGGCGCACCGTGAAATCGACCGGGTACCGATTGATGATCTTGAAGGGCGCGTGACCGCCATGCTGGTCACCCCCTACCCACCCGGCATTCCGCTGCTGATTCCCGGCGAGCGCTTCAACAAAACAATCGTCGACTATCTGAAGTTCGTGCGCGAGTTCAATGAAAAACTACCCGGCTTCGAGAGCGATGTGCACGGCCTCGTCAAAACCGAAGTCAACGGCGTGAAGGGCTACTACGTTGATTGCGTGCACCAATAAAATGTCACCGGCCTGGTAGGAGCGACGAAGACAGCACAGAGGCTGTCTCGTTAGGTCGATGGCAAGGCGGCAGCGACGAATTCACCATTGAGGCAAAAGCCGCTACAAAATGTCGCTGGCTAGGCAGGAGCGACGAAGACAGTACAGAGGCGGTTTCGTTAGGTCGATGGCAAGGCGGCAGCGACGAATTCACCATTGGGGCAAAAGCCGCTACAAAATGTTGCTGGCTAGGCGGTAGCGACGAAGACAGTACAGAGGCGGTCTCGTTAGGTCGATGGCAAGGCGGCAATGCCGCAGACAGTACATGACGTACGACAAGGCATTGCCAACGCAGCAAGCGGCCTCACGAGACTGCCTCTAAACCCGCTCGATGAGGATGGCGATACCCTGCCCCACGCCTATGCACATCGTGCACAACGCATAACGACCACCTGATCGATGTAACTGATAGGTGGCCGTCGTAACCAAGCGCGCGCCACTCATGCCGAGCGGATGACCGAGCGCAATCGCGCCACCGTTCGGGTTCACGCGCGGATCATCATCTGCAATGCCGAGTTGTCGCAGCACGGCAAGACCCTGCGCGGCAAAGGCCTCATTCAGCTCAATCACATCAATTTGATCCAGCGTGATACCGGTCTGCATAAGCAACTTCTGCACGGCAGGTACCGGGCCAATGCCCATCACGCGTGGCGCCACACCGGCTGTCGCCATGCCGACGATACGGGCTCTGGGCGTCAAACTATATCGCTTGGCGCTCTCCTCGTCGGCGAGCAAGACCGCGCAGGCACCATCGTTCACGCCGGACGCATTACCCGCAGTGACCGTACCATCGGGCCGCACAATACCTTTTAACTTGGCGAGCGCTTCCATACTGGTCGCGCGTGGATGCTCATCGTGCAGCACCGTCACAGGGTCGCCTTTTTTCTGGGGGATGATCACGGGCGTAATTTCGTCCGCCAGCGTGCCATTCGCTTGTGCGGCAGAGGCTTTGGCTTGGCTGCGCAGCGCGAAGGCGTCTTGATCTTCTCGATTAATCTGAAAATCTGTCGCCACGTTTTCGGCAGTCTCTGGCATGGAGTCTACGCCATACAGCGCTCTCATCTGCGGGTTAACAAAGCGCCAACCGATGGTCGTGTCGAAGATTTGCGCATTACGCGAAAATGCGCTGTCAGCCTTGCCCATGACAAACGGGGCGCGTGTCATTGACTCCACGCCGCCGGCAATCATTAAACTCGTGTCGCCCGATTTGATCGCACGCGCCGCGTTACCAATCGCATCCATACCGGACCCGCACAGACGATTGATGGTGGTACCGGGTACCGCGATCGGAAGACCAGCGAGCAGCAATGACATACGCGCGACATTACGGTTGTCATCACCGGCCTGATTAGCGCAACCAAAAATGATGTCGTCAACCAGCGACCAATCGACGGTCGGGTTACGCTCTTGCAGCGCGCGTAGGGGTATCGCGCCCAGATCGTCAGTGCGAACATCTTTCAGTGCACCGCCGTAGCGGCCAATCGGCGTTCTGATGGCATCACAAATAAAGGCTTGTTTCATTGTTATGGTCGTTCGAGATATTGAAGAGGTGTAAAAACCGGAGCTGGAATAGTTTAAAACATCATCCCGGCGAAGGCCGGGATCCATGAGTACAGAAGTTCAAATTTGTCGTAACGGTACGCCCGTCATGTCTGTTAGGGCTTCCAGCGTCAAGCCGTCGATCATATCCACCACCACCAGCCCTTCGGGCGTCACATCAATCGTCGCCAGGTCAGTATAGATGCGCGACACACAGGCCACGCCGGTGAGTGGATAGGTACAAGCACTGACAATCTTGCTCTCACCAGTTTTGGTCTGATGCTCCATCATCACGAATACTTTTTTAGCGCCAATCGCTAAATCCATCGCACCACCGACCGCCGGTATCGCATCTGGCGCACCGGTATGCCAGTTCGCCAAATCGCCGCGCGCCGAGACCTGAAATGCGCCGAGCACACAGATATCCAGATGACCGCCGCGCATCATGGCAAAAGAATCAGCATGATGGAAAAACGCGCCACCAGTCAGTAGTGTTACCGGCTGCTTGCCGGCATTAATCAGATCTTCGTCTTCCTCACCCGGTGACGGTGCCGGCCCCATTCCCAGCAGGCCGTTCTCGCTGTGTAAAAAGATCTCTTTGGAAGGGTCGAGATGATTTGCCACCATGGTGGGCAAACCTATGCCCAGATTAACGTACGCGCCCTCCGGGATATCCAGCGCAACGCGTTGCGCGATTTCGTCTCGGCTACGGCATTTCATTGCGCACCCCCGATCTGCACGACGCGCTGAACAAAAATGCCGGGCGTAATAATCACCTCCGGGTCCAGCGCACCCAGTGGCACAATCTCATCAACCTGAGCAATAGTACAGCGCGCCGCACTCGCCATGATCGGACCAAAATTACGCGCCGCCTTGCGGTAAACAAGATTGCCCCAGCGGTCGCCCTTCAGCGCTTTAATGAATGCGAAGTCGGCATGAATCGGTGACTCAAGCACGTAATGCCTGCCGTTGATCAGTCGCGTCTCTTTACCCTCGGCTAGTTGGGTGCCATAACCGGTCGGCGTGAAAAATCCGGCAATGCCTGCACCGGCTGCACGAATACGCTCGGCCAGATTTCCCTGCGGTGTCAGTTCCAGCTCGATTTTCCCGGCACGGTATAACGCATCAAATACATGAGAGTCGGATTGCCGGGGAAACGAGCAAATAATCTTCTTCACACGCCCCGCAGCAAGTAAGGCGGCCAAGCCGGTATCGCCATTACCCGCGTTGTTATTCACGATCGTAAGATCAGTGGCACCCTGCACAATCAGCGCATCAATCAGCGCCTTGGGCATACCTGCATTACCAAAGCCACCAATCATTACGGTGGCGGCATCATGAATGCCGGCGACTGCTGCGTGCAAATCCGGTACGGTTTTATCAATCACACCCTACTCCTGCCAAACTCAAAAACTGCTTCTCTCGGTCACTCGCTGCGTTGGAAGCGTCTTGCACCCGCGCGAGATCGCTTACTGATCACTATCCTTAGCACTTGTTACCGTGCACTTGTTATTTAGCCCTTGTTCATCAGGACTGTATCATTACCCCGCGACATTGCTCCTCGAACCAAAATACACCACATCATCCCGCACGTAAGAGGGTAACGCTACCAAGCCATCGCCAATGCATGGTCCGTCAACACAGCGACCATCGTTAAAATTAAAAAAAGCAGTGTGATGGGCGCACATAATCAAACCATCCAGGGTCACGAAAGTTTGTGGTTCGTAATTGAGCGGCAAAGAAAAATGGGGACAGAAATTCACGTAGGTCCATACCTGTTCACCTTGCCGAAGCAGTAGTACCTTGAAATTCTCTTTACCTGCACCGAAGCAGACCTCGCGGCCATTTTGATCGGGGATGTCATCAATCCGGCAAAGCGGCGTACCGTCGGCTGGCCGATCAGGATGCTCTTGCCAGTTCAATGCGTAGCCTCCGTTAACGGCACTGGTTGCCCCAGCGTCCATGCCCACGGACGAATCTCGACCGACTGAAACACGCCTGCCTGGGCATACGGATCATCAGCCATGAACTCAGATACTGCATCCATCTCATCCGCCTCGACAATCAACAAGGTGCCGTTGGTTTGCTCATGCTGCATCGTCAGCGTCGGGCCACCCAGATGGACTTTCACCCGGTGATTACCCGGATGACGCAAGTACGCGCGATGAATAGGTCCGATCTCTTCACGCTTGGCCGCTGTGTCAGGTGCGTCGGTCGCCAGTACCAGGTAATACATCAGCTATCTCCTCAGCATGACGGCGAGCAGCTGCCCGACGTTTTCTTTCGTAGAGACGACATCTCAGCCATTGACTTTCAACCGGCGATGCGTGGGAAACAAGGACCAGCCGAAGCGGCGCTGTAGCGCACCCCAGAGCCCATCGCGGAAAAAGATTGTCACCACGATAGCAATCAGGCCAAGGCCGACGAGATACCAGCTACCGTAGTCGCTGAAAAATTTATTGAGAAACCAGAATAGCAACGCACCAATCATCGGGCCCTCAATACGGCCGATGTCTCCGATCACGACCATAAAGATCGCGAATGCCGACCAGTTCACCGAGAACGCCGCATCCGGTGAGATACGCAGATTACTGACAAAATAAAGCGCGCCTGCCAAGCCTGCACCACCTGCTGCAATCAAATACACCGCGAGCTTCATACGCCCGACATCGATACTCTGCGACGATGCGGCGACCTCGTTATCGCGAATTGCCAGCAATGCCAGTCCCCGCTTGGAGCGCAAAAATGCATACACGCCAAAAGTCACGAGTAATACACAGGCCAGCGCAATGAAATACGTGGTGGATTCGCGTACCGATCGCTCGATGTCACGCAAGGCGATCAGTGAGGTACCAGAGCCGCCGCCGACCCAGTGCAAATTCGCGAATGACAGCCGGAATACCTCCGCAATCACCCAGGTACCAATCGCGAAATAGCCGCCCTGCAAACGAAATGCGATGAAAGATACCGGGTACGCAATCGCAACCGTCGCCAACGCGGCAATCGGTATCGCTATAAAGGGATTGACGCCCGCCTCGTTCCCGAGAATGAGCATGATGTAACCACCAAAGCCCAGAAAAGCCTGCTGCCCGATGCTGACCATACCGCCATAGCCGGCGAGCAGATTCCACATCATTGCGAAGACAAAATAACAGCTGATCTCAACCACCTCGCGCATCCAGCTCGACTCACCCCACCAGGGAATTGAGATGGCATACAGCATGATGGCAGCAGTTATCAACGGTAACAGCACCGAGAACCGGTTGCTACGGATGACATCGAACGATGGTCTACCATCACCAGATGAAAATCGCTGGGTTAGCGTCTTGTTCATGATCATCTCGTCCTTGGAAACAAACCCTGCGGTCTGATCAGCAGCACCAACAAGAAGGTAAGATGACCAAACCAGATTCCCCAACCCGGATCAAATCGAAAGCCGATTTGCTGCGCAACGCCGAGCAATAAAGCACCCAGCAAGGTGCCCCAAAAAGAGCCCATACCGCCGATGATCACGGCCTCGAAGGCAAACAACAGGATCAATGGCCCATCACTGGGCGATACGGTTGTACGCATCGCCTGCAATGTGCCCGCCAAGGCGATCAATACAAATGCAATGCCTGTGGCTTGCGCATACACCATCGATGGTCGTAGTCCCATCAGCTGCGCAGCCTCGCGGTCATCTGATACCGCACGAAACGATCGCCCCAAGGCAGTGAATGAAAACAAGGATTGCAATGCGAGCGTCGCAAGCACTGCCACAGCGAACGTCAGCAGGGGCAAAGTGCCGACGGTAGCAGCACCCAAAGAGAGGCTATCAAGCGCAATCGCACCTGCATCCAATGAGCGCGGATCAGCCGAATATATTTCCAGCAGCAAGTTTTGAATAATAATTGCCAGACCAAAGGTGACGACCAGTGACGGTAGCGGGTCTTTTCCGAGCGTGCCATTCAACACAAAGCGCTGTAACCCGTAACCAAACACAAACGCTGCCGGTGCAATCAGTAACAAAGCCCAGCCCGGCGCCAGCCCGGTGGCACTCACCAGACTGATGGCGAAGAAGCCGCCGAGTATGATGAAGTCACCTTGCGCCGTGTTCGTCAGTCGCATCACACCGAACATCAATGACTGCCCAAGCGCGAACAGCGCATACAAGCCGCCAAGCAACAACCCCTGAAGCAGAATATCCGTCATCGCTAGAGTCCGAAATAAGCTTGACTGATCTGCTCGCGGGTCAGCTCGCCAGATCGTCCGACTAATGACACTCGCCCCTCCTGCAGACACACCACGCGCGATGACACCTGCATCGCCAGTTGCACATCCTGCTCCACAATCAGCAAGGTCATGCCGTCTTGCTGCAATGAAGGTAATGCGGCATAGATTTCTCGCTTGACCACAGGTGCCAGGCCAAGTGATATCTCGTCCCATAACAGCACACGCGGATTACTCATCAACGCACGTCCAATTGCGACCATTTGCTGCTGCCCACCTGACAATGACGTCGAAGGCTGACGGCGCTTCTCTTTCAGAATCGGGAACAGGCTATAGACGCGCTCCAAATTCCATGCGCCACTGCGACGCGATAGCGCACCCATCTGCAGATTTTCTTCCACCGATAAGGAAGGAAACAGACGCCGCCCCTCCGGTACCATAGCGATACCGCGCGCAACAATATCGGCCGCCTCGGCGCGATCAATGCGTTCGCCATCGAACCGAATCTCGCCCGCGCTCGGTGCCAACATACCCGTGATGGTTTTTAGAAAAGTGGATTTGCCGGCGCCATTGGCACCGATCAGGGCAACCACTTCACCAGCATCTACGTCCAGATCAATACCAAACAACGCCTGTGCGTCACCATAGGATGCGGTGACTGATCTTGTCTGTAGCAGCATCAGCTCTCCAGACCCATATACACACGACGCACTTCCGGGTCTTGCATCACTTGCTGTGGCTGACCGGTGCAGAGTGTTTTACCGAAATTAATGACGTGCAGACGATCTGCCAGTGACAGCAAGGCATGCACAACATGCTCAATCCAGATCATGGTGACACCGGACTGCTTGATTCGTCTGAGCTCGTCTACCAGCGCCTGCGCTTCATGCTCAGTCAGGCCACCCGCGATCTCATCAAGTAGTAAAAGCTTTGGCCGGGTGGCTAGTGCACGCGCCAGCTCCAGTCGTTTGCGATTCAACAGCGTTAATCCACCGGCAGCATGATTAGCAAAGCGTGTCAGCTCGGTTTGCTGCAGCACATCCCAGGCGATATCCCAGGCCTCACGCTCACTGACTTGCGCGCCGAAGCAGGCAGCGGTGACCAGATTTTCAAACACGCTCAACTGCCCGAATGGCTGCGGCACTTGATACGAGCGACCGATACCTAATCGACAGCGCTCGAACGGTGCGAGCGTATTGATACGCTGACCCTGATATTCAACCTCGCCCGCGTCTGTCTTCACGTCGCCGGAGATTAAATTAAACAAGGTGGTCTTCCCGGCCCCGTTGGGGCCGAGAATACCGAGTACCTCACCCTCATTCACCGATAGCGATACTGCATCCGTGACTTTCAGCGCGCCATAAGACTTGCTGACGTTATTGAGAGTGAGCAGTGCCATCACGAAACTTACGGATTCATCAGGCGCATTTTGCCGCCTGCAGGAATCGTCGTCGCCGCCTGATTGTTCACTACGGTCAGCTCATACTTGTACTTGCCGCCTTTGTTCCATTGACCAAGCACCAGCGGTGTTTTGCTGACATTTTTGAATGGGCCTGGCCCACCCCACTTCACATCACCCACTACGGTCTTCAGCTCGGTAGCTGCTACCGCGCCTACCAGATCATCCGGCTTGGTGGATTTTGCGCGCTTGAGTGCATCGGCGGCCACCTCGAACAAGGCATGCGCAAAACCGATCGGCTGCGTCCACTGCTTCTTGGTGGAGGCTTCATACGCCGCCGCTAAGTCTTTCGCTGATTGCTTGGTCAGGCTGGACGCAAACGGATGCGATGGTGTCCACCACACTTCGGTCGTCAGGCCGTCACCCAAATCGCCGAGCGCTTCGATCGCACCCGGGAACAGCAGCGCTTTGCCCAGCGTGATGACCTTCGGTTTGAAGCCTTGCTGGCGCGCCTGCGTCAGGAAAGTTTTGGCATCGGGTGGAATCACCACACCAGTCACGATCTCGACATTGTCCTTCTTGAAGGCAGCGATCTGTGCAGAGAAATCTTGCGTGCCATTCTGGAAGCGGCCCGGATCTGTCAACGAGTAGCCTTGTGTTGAGAGCGGTTTCGGGAAACCAATTTCCTTGTCACCCCAGGCATTACCGTCACCATCGTTCGGGAACAGGCCACCCACTTTTTTATTGGTCTTAACGCTGTTCCAACCATTAGTGAAGTTGGTGATCACGTCTTCCAAGCCCCAGAAGATGTGGTAAGTCCATTTGAAACCTTTTGCCGGGTCACCCTTGCGACCGAAGAACCATGGCTGCCAAGGCACAACCGATGAAATGCAGGGCAATTGATTCAACTCGCATGCATCCGATACCGGGTTGGCAGTCTCTGGGGTGCCTGCCGTCAGAATCATCGCCACTTTATCTTTCAGGATGAGATCGTTAGCGACTTCACCGGCTCGCTTTGGATTGGACTGGCTGTCTTTGAGCACGATCTCGACAGCGTATTTTTTGCCGCCAACGGTTACGCCGTCCTTAAACGCGCCTTTCATTTGCTCGATGACCCACTTGTCGGCTTCACCGAATGGTGCCAGCGGGCCGGTCTGTGGTGATACGTAGCCGACTTTGATGGTGTCAGCAGCGAATGAAACGCCGCTTGCGCTGACCAGTGCTGCCGCAGCAACGCTCTGGATCAGCTCTCGTCTGGTAATTGCCATAGTGATGTCTCCTCTTCGGTGGTTATCAACTGCTTACTTGCTTTACGCCGGTGGCGCGCCCTGCCATGCACGCTGCAATAAGGCACGCAGCGCACCTTCCGCCTCCGTATTGACGGGGCGCGGATTCCAATAGGGGTTTTGCACCGCGATGTGCGCGATGCGATCAATATCTTTTTCTTGCATGCCAATATCACGCAAGGCATAGGGCGCGCCGTTTTCTTTGGCGAGCTGGTACAAACCATGTGCTGCATTGTCACCATGCAAAGCGCGTGCGATACGCTGCATTGCAGTCGGTGCAGCGTCGGCATTGAAAGCAATCGCATGCGGCAGCAATACTGTATGAACCTCGGCATGCGGCAAATTCAAAGTGCCGCCTAAGGTGTGGCACAGCTTGTGGTGCAAGGCCATGCCAACATTCCCGAGTACGGTTCCGCACAGCCACGCACCGAACAGCGCATTACTACGCGCCTCGATGTCGCTCGAGCGATCACGCAGCACCGGGATGGCTGCCGCCAACGCGCGTATGCCCTCTTCAGCCATCAGATCCATCACCGGATTACTGTCTTGTGCGTACAAGCCCTCAGCCGCATGCGCGATTGCATTCATGCCGGACGTGATCGACAGCGATGTCGGCAGCGATAGGGTCAGCTGCGGGTCATATATCACCGTGCGTGGCAGCACTCGGATATCGCGGCCAGTTTTTTTCAAGCCGTTCTCGGTCATGCCCCAGATCGGCGTCATCTCACTGCCAGCATAGGTGGTAGGTATGGCAAGAATCGGTCGCGATGACTGTAACGAAATCGCTTTTGCCAAACCAATCGTCGAGCCACCACCCGCAGCAATCAGGCAGTCAGCGGCTAATCGATCTGCTTCTTGTATCGCAGCAGTGGCCACCTCGACCGGCACATGCATCACGGCCTTGGCATACACACCGACCGCGCGCTGACCCAGCCGCTTTGCAACGTCTTCTGCCAACGCCTGCTGCTCTGGGGTGCACAGTACCAGTGCACGTTTCGCACCCAGCAGATCAACTTCGCGCTCCAAATGCGCAAGGGATCCCGCACCGAAAACGACGCGGCTGGCTTGACCACTGAAGACAAAGTCGCGCACGGCGTCAACTAGCGTTTGAAGTGCGGCAGAATTTGCGCATCCACATTCACCCACACCGATTTTGCTTCGGTGTAGTCGTGCATCGCTTCGAAGCCCATCTCGCGGCCATAGCCCGATTGACCAACGCCACCAAATGGTGAACCTGGGTTCACCCGTTTATAGCTATTCACCCAGACCATACCAGCACGAATTTCGCGTGCCATCTTGTGTGCGCGTGACAAATCACGCGTCCATAAACCGCCACCGAGACCGTATTCCGTCATGTTGGCGATCTGCAGCGCTTCAGCATCGTCTTTGAATGTCGTCACACTCACAAACGGCCCGAATACTTCTTCTTGCGATACGCGATCAGTCGGCTTGGCACGGACCACGGTGGGCTCGATGTAGCAGCCTTTCGCCAGATCCGGGTTCGATGGCGCCTTGCCACCCGTCAGAACCGTTGCGCCTTGCTGCTGCGCGATCTCGACATACGACAACACGCGATCACGGTGCATGGTTGAGGTGAGCGGACCCATCTCTGTCTCAGGATCCAGCGGGTTACCTAATCGGATCGAGCTGGCCAGTTTGACGAAGCGTTCCAGAAATTCATCGGCGATTTTTTCATGAATGATCAGACGCGAGCCGGCGATACACGCCTGACCCTGATTATGGAAAATCGCCCAGGCCGAGCCATTGACCGCAGCAATCAGATTTGCATCCTCGAACACGATATTCGCGCCCTTGCCGCCGAGTTCAAGCTGCACGCGCTTGAGATTGCCTTTCGAGGCCTCGACAATACGACGGCCGGTTTCAGTTGAACCGGTAAACGAGATCTTGCCGACCTTGGAGTGCTCTGCCAGGTGCTGTCCTGCGGTATGGCCGTAACCCACTACGATATTCACCACACCTTCCGGAAAGCCAATCTCAGTCATCAACTCGGCAATACGCAACGTAGAGAGTGGCGTAATCTCGGAGGGCTTCATCACCACGGTGTTACCCGCGGCAAGTGCCGGACCCAGCTTCCAGCTGGTAAACATCAACGGAAAATTCCACGGCACGATCTGGCCCACCACACCAATCGGTGCGCGCTGTACATAATTTATGAACCCCGCATCGACCGGGATCACGCTACCCTGAAACTTGTCGGCCATACCGCCGAAGTAGCGGTAGCAAGCCGCTGTGCGCAGCACATCAATATTTTTTGCGTCACGAATCGGGTGGCCAGTGTCGATCGCCTCCAGCTGCGCCAGCGCATCCGCCTCCGCTTCAATACGATCAGCCAGTTTCAGCAGTAACTTGCCGCGCTCGGCGGCCGCCATACCACTCCACTGCGGGAAGGCACGCTCGGCCGCATCAACCGCCGCATCCACATCTGCGGCTTTTGCCTCGGCCACTTGCGTAATCAGCGAATTGTCATGCGGGTTGTGGACAGCGATGGTGGCGCCATCTTTGGCATCGACGAATTTTCCGCCGATGAACAGTTTGTTTTGTATCGCACTCATGAAAGCTCTGTCATTCATGTTTTAGGTCCGCCTGTAGGGTAAGCCTCACCTTCGCTCGTGCGCGGGCACCGGCTCAGTAAAAAATCTAATTGAATTGCAGATCTGCCGCTGACGCATTACCTGCAGCAAAGGTCTTGCGAGATCGGTTGGGGTTTCGGCTATTCGTCTGCAAAGACAGACCGACAGCCCCAACCGTGTCAGCAACGAGGATGAGTCGTTCAGAACTCCACTGGGTACGGTGGGAGTTGCTTGGACTCGTACATCTTGACGATTTCCGGATTCGCGTTCTCCCAAACCAACAACATCGAGCGCTTTTTGGAGAAACCTTGATGTGCGATATCCGCTGGCATGGCCGCCACATCACCGGCTTTCATTAATACGCGTGCGCGTGGTCGGCCGGTGTCTTTGTCGTTGATATTCCACATGATCTCGTCTGACAACTGTACGAACCATTCAACCCGATCATTACCGTGAATGATAGGCAGGATGTATTCCTCCGTGGTTGGGCAGAACAAGCTGTTTTTGCACACTGAGGTAACAGACGGGTTCCACGTCACATCGGAGCGGGACAGATACGCAAACAAGTTAAAGCCATGTAGTTCTTTTTCAAAGCCGGGCTCAGCGTGAATCTCGGGCTGATCTTGCGCGACATCGGCAAACGCGCGGTTGATAGGGTAACCGTTATCGTCACCGCGCAAAGGTGAGTCACCCTCAAGGCCCGGCATACGCTTGGTCGGTACACGATACCGATCGATCGCTTTCAGATTGTCGCCATGTTTCACACCAAAAGCAGCATCACCGGTTTCCATCGGCGCAGCGAACGGATCGAAACCTTCATTAACCCAGTCAGCGAGAATTTCTTTGATCAGTTTCATCGTCACTGGTGTGTCGAATACTTCTACATAAGACAAACCATTGTTGTGGTAGTGCTCATTCAAACGACCACCAAAGAATTCGACCTTGCCGTACAAATTACGGGTACCAAAAACCGGGTCAAAGTTGACTACGCCGTAGAAGAAGCCCCAGGCTACATCGCGCATCAAGGCACGCAGAAAGGCATCGGCACTAATCGTGTGCGACTGCCGGCGACCGCCCTGTACTGGCCAGGTAATCGTGACGAAATACTCATCGCGCGAAAAAGTAAATGCGCCGAGTTCGAATGTCTTGTAACCAGCAATCGTGGCTGGGAATTTTTCTGGAGGTGCGTTCATGTTTGTCTCCTGAATTCTGTGATCGATCAGCGGTAGCAAATTTCTGCCCACTTCTGAACCGTGAGATCACCTTGCAGTGTTTGCTGAATCATGACGGATGGCTTGGCGCTATCGAAGCGATACGCAGCCCCTTTGGGTAGTAAAGCCTGATGACCGCGCTTGAGACGTATCGTCCCCATGCGCTTGCCTTGCGGCTCACCACTGACCGGTACGGTGCCTTCTTTGTCTGAAGCCGCTACAGACTCCGGATGGTCGAGTTTGACGAATTCGATCGTGACATCGCCGTCCATCACAACGCAAAATTCATCGTGCGCCGCTGCCATCCAACTCGACTTACCTTCGGCGCGGATCGCCTCGATCACGTACTCGAAATTTTTTGCGACAGCGATTTTCTCGTAGGGCTTGGCGCCACTCGCCACCTCAAACACATTTGAGAAGCAATAGTGTTTAGGCTTGTCGTTGATGATCTCGATGTGGCCCTTCTCATAGTCATTGAGCGAGCCGAAGCGGGTCACGAATTCGGACATGGAAATAATCTCCTCAGTTAGTTTTTTATTAATGGCAGGCGGTTACTGGACAGCGTTGCATGAAGCGCACTGTATGCCGGATAGCATTAGAGCAGAAGTATCCGTAATCCGATCACGGCGTTCTGAAAACCCGAACAATCAGCGCAACCGCGAGCCGAAACCGAGAGACGGCTATACCTCGTGATTCAGATTGTCCATCACCAAATCCCAAGGCGGAATCTCGGAAAAGCTCTGCGTGATGTGGTCGAGGAAGAGGCGCAGCTTGAACATGTTGCGCTGGGTTTTTGGGTAGACCGCAGAAAACCAGAAATGAGAAAGTTGAAAATCTTGTAACAACAAGCCAAGTCTTCCATCGGCAATGCCCTCAGCCGCGACGATGGTAGGAATACACACCACGCCGCCACCATCAATTGCGTAGTCACGCAGCATGTGCACGCTATTGGTTCGTAGTGCGGGCTTAAGATCAAGAATGACTTGGCGCGCGGGGCCATTAAATATCCAACGATCGCGCGACGGATAGCGCGAGTACAAACCCAGCCTGTGCTGCAACAAATCTTCAGGCTGGTTTATCGGGGAATGCTGCGCAAGATAATCAGGTGCAGCACAAAACACCCGACGCACCTGAAACAGCCGCCGCTCGATCAGCTCTTCAGACGCCGGCGGAAAAATTTGCAAAGCACAATCAAAGCCCTCTTTCACCGGGTCGACCACCGCATCATTCACGGTGAGATCAATCCCGATGCCCGGGTAGAGATTTTGAAATTCACTCAGCAGATGCGCCATATGGCCCAGCACGAAACCCGGCAAGGCATGTATCCGCAACATGCCGGTCGGGGCAACGCGCGAATCGCGCATCTGATCGACCAAGCCATTAGCACGCGCAATCAGGTCGGCGCACTCTTTGTGAAACAACTCACCAATTTCGGATAAACGAACATGGCGCGTGGTGCGGTGAAACAGCGGAGCACCGACAAACTCTTCGAGCTGCTGAACGCGGGTGGTGATGACGGACTTTGACACGCCGAGCTGACGCGCGACATCCGCGAAGCTCGAGGCTTCCGCGACGCGGACAAAGGCATCAATACTCTGAAAGGTATCCACCGCTTCGCCTCATCTCGGGTTCCGGCGCATGCGGGCGGGGTTGCTGTAAGGAAAATGCTAACAGATGCACGGCCAATTGAAATGCTGCACCCGTAGATATACAATTTCATTTGTATATCCAACAGACATCGGAGCCTCAAATGCTGGTATCGAAATGGGGAAATAGCCTGGCGGTAAGGCTGCCCGCCACGGTGGTGGATGCAATGAATCTGAAAGAGGGCGATGACATTCAGATCGAGGTTGCCGGCCCTCGTACCTTTGCGATCACGCTAAAGCCGTCTGCCAAAGAGTTACTGGCACGACTGCGAAAATTCCGAGGCCGACTGCCCGACGACTTTCGCTTTGATCGGCTCGAGGCCAATGAGCGAGGTTAAATGCGCCCGACCAACAGTTTTTTTGATACCAACCTGCTGCTTTACCTGTTCTCATCCTCTGCCAAAAAAGCAGACACAGTCGAATCATTGATCACCGAGGGCGGCACTATCAGCGTGCAGGTACTGAATGAGTTCGCGGCCGTGGCGCGCCGCAAACTGAACATGACCATTGCAGAGATTAGCGAGACAGTCGATACACTGACGCAAACGCTCAAAGTCGTTCCGCTCACATTGGACATACACCGACGGGGCCTGGAGTTGGCCGATCGCTATGGATATTCGGTCTACGACGCGATGATTCTCGCTGCGGCATTAGACAGCGGATGTACGCAACTGCTCACCGAAGATTTACAACACCAGCAGCGTATCGAATCGACGCTTGATATCGTTAACCCATTCGCTCCGTAGCGCCTGAAAAAACCGCAAAGAGTCGTAGACGAGAGGTGAGTCGCGGTGCTCTGTTGACGTTTGCCGGATCAACATCTACCTTGCACCCACCTAAATTACCCGTTCGGGAAATTTATAGCTCAGACACCCTCTATTCGATAAAAAATTCCCGAACGGGAAATATCGCTTGCCTAGCTGGCCAAACTCATTAATAATTTCCCGAACGGGAAATAAAATCAATGTGCGCTATGAAGACCACGGCACAACTCGGTAACGCGCTGCGTTCAGCACGCAAGCAGCTTGGCCTGACGCAGCCTCAGCTAGCCCTGGCTGCGGGTGTCGGTGTGCGCTTCATCGTCGACCTTGAAGCCGGCAAGACCACGCTGCGACTGGAAAACGTGCTGCGTGTAATTGATGCGCTAGGGGGTGAGCTCCAGCTCATCGGTCTGCCGCCGCCCGCCTCTGCAAATCACCCCAAGAGCAAGCAGCATGACATTTGAGCTGGAAGTCTGGCTCTTCTCGGAGCAGGTCGGCATCCTGTCTCTCGTCAATGGAAGGCTGAATTTCCGATATATCCCGGATTGGCTGTCACGGCTTGATGCGGCCGCTCTATCCAACTCGCTACCGCTTCAAGCAGAAAATTTCGATGACCACCACACGCGCCCATTCTTTGCAGGGCTGCTGCCAGAGGGACGGCTACGACGCCTGATCGCGCAGAAATTTCAGGTATCCAGCCAAAATGATTTTGCATTACTCGATCACATCGGTGGCGAGTGTGCCGGGGCCGTTACTCTGTTGGAGCCGGGGCAGTTGCCGCCTCGTCCCGATCACGACGATGAGATTCAGTGGTTGAGCAATCAAGAGATCGTCGACATCCTTGATGAACTGCCGCAGCGACCGATGTTGGCTGGTAAAGATGGCTTACGACTCTCACTCGCTGGCGCCCAAGACAAATTGCCTGTGGTATTTGATGGCGCCCGTATCGGTCTGTCAAAAAATGGCGCGCCAAGCTCACATATCCTGAAGCCTGCCATTAGTACCTTGTCGGACACCGTAAATAACGAAGGCTTTTGTCTATCGCTGGCCGAGGCAATCGGGCTCAAGACGGCAAAGTCGCAGGTGCGTTCTGTGCTTGGGCGCCAGTTCCTCTTGGTCGAGCGCTACGACCGCGTATGCAATCCCAAAAGTCAGTTGCGGCGTCTGCATCAGGAAGACTTTTGTCAGGCTCTGGGAGCAGTGCCGGAAATGAAGTACCAGAACGAGGGTGGGCCGGATTTAGCGCAATGTTTCAATTTGGTCAGGCGTGTCACACGCCCCAACGCACCGCAAGTTCTGGGCTTGCTGGACTTTGTCATCTTCAATGCCTTGATTGGCAATCACGACGCACACGCCAAGAATTTCTCATTACTATACGAAGGCACATCCGTTGTCCTCGCGCCTCTGTACGACACGCTCTCTACAGCGGTCTATCCGACCCTAAGCTCGAAAATGGCCATGAAGATTGGGAGCAAATACGCCTTCAGCGAAGTGCAAGCACGCCACTGGGATCAGTTCGCTGAGGCAGCGAATCTCGGCAAGGCGTCGGCCAGAAAAAGAATTCTGGCTTTGGCAAATTCAATGCCGACTACCGCGCGGGAGCTGCAGTCAGATCCCAAGCGCGGCCTCGCTAACAATGAAATAATTGAGCAGATCGTAAAATTGATCGAGCAACGCTGCGCACTCACCGTACGCAGGCTCGGTGAGTAATTAGAAGATGGCACTTGTCGTGCGGAGAGGAGGATGCAACGAAGCTGGCCGCCAAAAAATCTGGCGTTAAGCTTTGGGAAGCGTGACGCCGCGCTGCCCTTGGTATTTGCCGCCTCTGTCCTTGTAAGATACATCGCACACTTCATCACTCTCGAAGAACAGCACTTGCGCGCAGCCTTCACCGGCATAAATTTTTGCCGGTAGCGGTGTGGTATTCGAAAACTCGAGCGTGACATAACCTTCCCACTCTGGCTCGAACGGTGTCACATTCACAATGATGCCGCAACGCGCGTACGTTGATTTACCCAGGCAAATCGTTAATACGTTACGGGGAATACGAAAAAACTCGATCGTACGGGCTAGCGCAAATGAATTGGGCGGGATGATGCAAACATCGCTTTTCAGATCAACGAACGAATTCTCATCGAAATTTTTCGGATCAACGATGGTGCTGTTAATGTTGGTAAAAATCTTGAACTCATTCGCGCAGCGGATATCGTAGCCATAGGAAGACGTGCCATACGACACAATACGCTGACCATTGGCCTCAAGCACCTGGCCGGGCTCGAACGGCTCGATCATGCCGTGCTCTGCCGCCATACGACGGATCCACTTATCGGATTTAATACTCATAGTGATTAACTTATCCAGTAATTGGCGCAATTTTACGCGATTTCTCAGCATGAAAATGATTAGGCCCGTACTGCTTCGTTCATGCTTCGTTCATGCTTGGTTCATGCTTCGTTCACGCCTCGCCCATAAATCGCTCATGATTCGCTGACTATTCATTCATCATTGATTCA
>Ga0194129_10000454_pt1 | contig 79071 bp, 75 predicted proteins | sample TA2KigCa35mmetaG_FD_150862 | JGI IMG/M metagenome (GOLD analysis project Ga0194129, IMG submission 150862) | Freshwater microbial communities from Lake Tanganyika, Tanzania - TA2015038 Kigoma Deep Cast 35m | ecosystem: Environmental > Aquatic > Freshwater > Lake | place: Tanzania: Lake... | reverse complement strand
GTTGCGCTTGTACCGCTTGTTCTTGCACCAGTACCGCTTGTACCATTATTACCACTTGTACCACTGCTACCAGTACTACCACTAGTAGAACTTACAGTACTTGTACCACCTGTAGCAGCAGCACCACTGGTACCGCTGCTACCAGTACTACCACTGGTAGAACTTACAGTACTTGTACCACCTGTAGCAGAAGCACCACTGGTACCACTGGTACCACTGCTACCACTGCTACCACTTGTACCGCTTGTAAAACTTAAAGTACTTGTACCACCTGTAGCAGAAGCACCACTTGTACCACTGGTACCACTGCTACCACTGGTAGAACTTACAGTACTTGTACCACCTGTAGCAGCAGCACCACTGGTACCGCTGCTACCAGCACTACCACTAGTAAAACTTACAGTACTTGTACCACCTGTAGCAGAAGCACCACTGGTACCACTTGTACCACTGCTACCACTGCTACCACTTGTACCGCTGGTAAAACTTAAAGTACTTGTGCCACCTGTAGCAGAAGCACCACTGGTACCACTGCTACCACTGCTACCACTGCTACCACTTGTACCGCTGGTAAAACTTAAACTACTTGTACCACCTGTAGCAGAAGCACCACTGGTACCGCTGCTACCAGTACTACCACTGGTAAAACTTATAGTACTTATACCACCTGTAGCGGACGCACCACTGGTACCACTGGTACCACTGCTACCACTGCTACCACTTGTACCGCTGGTAAAACTTAAACTACTTGTACCACCTGTAGCAGAAGCACCACTGGTACCGCTGCTACCAGTACTACCACTGGTAAAACTTATAGTACTTATACCACCTGTAGCGGACGCACCACTGGTACCACTGGTACCACTGCTACCACTGCTACCACTTGTACCGCTGGTAAAACTTTCAGTACTTGTACCACCTGTAGCAGAAGCACCACTGGTACCGCTGCTACCACTTGTACCGCTGGTAAAACTTAAAGTACTTGTACCACTTGTTCCGCTTACACCACTGGTACCAGCAGTACCACCTGTACCACTTGTGCCACTTGATGATCCACTTAAACCACTGGTACCAACCAAACCACTGCTACCAGCAGTACCGCCTGTACCACTTGTACCACTGGTACCACTTGTACCACTTGTACCACTGGTATCACTTGTACCGCTTGTACCATTATTACCACTGGTACCACTTGTGCCACTGCTACCACTTGTAAATGCACCCGAACCACTTGTACCACTTGTTCCGCTTACACCACTGGTACCAGCAGTACCACCTGTACCACTTGTGCCACTTGATGATCCACTTAAACCACTGGTACCAACCAAACCACTGCTACCAGCAGTACCGCCTGTACCACTTGTACCACTGGTACCACTTGTACCACTTGTACCACTTGTACCACTTGTTTGGCTTACACCACTGGTACCAGCAGTACCGCCTGTACCACTTGTACCACTTGTTGATCCACTTAAACCACTGGTACCAACCAAACCACTGCTTCCATTAGTTCCTCCAAATCCACTTGTACCACTTGTACCACTTATACCACTTGAAAAACAACTGTTACCACTTGTACCATTTGTACCATTTTGACCACTGCTACCACTGGTACCAGTGGTACCGCTTGTTCTTGCACCAGTACCACTAGTGCCATTTGTACCATTTGCACCACTGCTACCACTGCTACCACTTGTACCACTTGAAAAACAACTGCTACCACTTGTACCATTCAAACCACTTGTACCATTTGTACCACTTGTACCACTTGAAAAACAACTGCTACCACTTGTACCACTTGTACCATTTGCACCACTGGTACCACTGGTACCACTGGTACCGGTAGTACCGCTTGTTCCTGAACCACCACTAGTGCCATTTGTAGCAGATAATCCGCTGCTACCACTCGTACCATTCAAACCACTTGTACCATTTGTACCACTCGTACCACTTGAAAAACAACTGATACCACTTGTACCACTCGTTCCGCTTTTACCACTTGTACCACTTGTACCACTGCTACCACTGCTACCACTAGTGCCACTTGTACCACTCGTTCCGCTTGTACCACCCGTACCATTTGTACCACTCGTTCCGCTTGTACCACTCGTTCCGCTTGTACCAGATGTACCACTTATACCACTAGTACCATTTGTACCAAATATACCACTTGTACCGGAAGTACCGGTTACACCACTAGTGCCTGACGCGGGTGCTATAAAAACTTCTTTTGTGATATTATCTATGGCTAAAACATGAGTTAACGGAAATGGACCAGCGCCTGTACCTGACGGAAGATTAGTATATAGATTATTGGAAACATATATTTTTGAAGCAGTTATTTCGTTTAGGTTTTTTGAACCTGTTAAAAGGCCTTGTGCGTTTGTAATAATTAATAAATTGCTACCAGAAACCACCCTTTCTGTAAAATTATTTCCAGAGGAGTCACGTTGAGTAAAAAGAGATGCAAATCTATCGATACTACTACCCATACATTATTAAATAAATATAAAATAGTTTGTTTAACACGGTAGTCTTATTATTTAATATGACTGAAACAATGATGTAACTATTCTTCTCCATTGACCCGCGCTATAAATATAAAAATAATTACCATCATAGCTTATCCAACCATCTTGACCATAATCATTTGATTGAACTGGTGTTTGTTGATAAAACTTATCTGGGAATCGTTGAAATACTCTAAATGCTGTATTTATAGGTCTACGAGAACTTGTTGTATATATTGGATTATTGCATTCATCATAGCCACTTATATAGGTACTGGTAGAAGGATCATAATCGAACACAGAAATAGCTCTTCTCATCCAACCGAGAGGGTATTGATATATATAGATATAATTTGAATCGTATGCGAGCCAACCATTTTCTCCATATTCGTTTGAACTTTTTGGCGGTGGGTGAAATGGAATCTTTGTGATAGAAACAGATTTCTTTTCAGTTGGATATACATCCTTTATAATATTTTTATCTATAGGCTGTACACCCACTCCATCAACATAATCAAAATCTTGTTGTTTATCTTTAATAGCTGTTGTATCTTCGAAACCATATTGTTTTGCATTATTCTTAATATTATCCATCTGTTCAGCATCTACCGCAGCCTCCATCAACTTAATCTTTCTGATGGTAAACATCTTTTGGGTAGTATTCTTGATACCTTCTAGGCCAGGTATAAACGATGGATTCAACAAATAACCATTTACGGTTAAATTGAATGTGGTTTTAACATTTCTATCATTGGTATCATCCAACTCAATATCGGTGGTAAAGTTATCAGCTTTTACCAAAAACTTAAATCTTTCTTTATCACCCCAATAATCATTGCAAGCGTAACTTATTTCTTCTAAAAGTTTGTTATTTTGATCAACATAATCGGTCCAAATTACGCATTCATATGTAACTATGACTTGTTTAGGCAATGTTACGGTGAATATTTGTTTGGTTGGTCTAGAATTAAACAATATGTTGCTGTTTAAGATGTTGAATCTGTCATACTTATTTTTTTCTGAATAAGGTACAATAGCTTGATATGCCAAATAACGATTAAACGTAGCACGATCCTTATTATCCGCAACTTCTGAGCGTCTCATCATAAATGCAGGCAATAGTATTTTACCTTGATTATCTCTAATATACCCATCTTTTTTCATAGCGGCCCATCTTTCTGGACTACCATATATGATAGGTACTTTAACCAATTCACCATTATCCATCACTTGTAGATTGATCTTATTATTGATAAAACCCATAATGGTACTATCAATGTCCATCAAATCTATCGTGAGATTTTTTACTTCATCTGTATCACGACGTATAGCAAATTGGCGCTTATATGTGATATCTTTGTCAGATTGTGCCATTGGATCTTGCACCATGTTTGGTACAGGATTTACTTGATTATTAGATATTGAACTTACTTGCCATGGCATAATTAATTTTGTCTTTGTATGATATTTAGTTTACTTAATCTCGTATAGTGAGTATTGACTATTAAACTCCAAGACTTATCTGGGTGACCTCCAAGGAATTGTTCTTGTACAACATTATCCATTTCATAAAATCTTTCGTTATACAAAACAACATCTCCAATTTCTGGAAAAAAGTTTGTAATAATACAATCACGTTCTCTGAACTTAAAAATTGTGTTTTGGTTTCTGTCAGGACCAAATTTTGATGCATTTTCACCAGTTATATCTTCACGTTCGGCTAAACATGAAAGATTAATTGCCGGATAAAACATTTTACCTTGTGAAGAAACTGATTCACCATACATGTTTACGGTAGTTTCGTTAATAGCAATCTTAAACACTTGTACAACTATTTCAGCGATATCACCAAAAAATTCTGCGTTAACAGAACTTAATAAGTTCATATCTCTTTTTGAATAAAATCTACCTGGCAAATAATTTGGATTATAAATCCCAACATCTTTTCTTCCTTGTGTCCAATATTCTTTAAACGCAGGATTTTGCTGTGGATATTGTGGTGAATTTGGGATAGCCATAAATTATCCAATATAAATGTGTAATGGAACTTTAGATAGCATTTTGTTCATAGACTCAGATTCTTTATCCTTGTTTTCTAATTGGTTGACACGTAAACTTTTCTCCAACATTTCTCGTAATTTCTCGATAAGATTGCTTGTTTCCTCCTTAGCCTCAGCACGTAATTCAGCACCATCTAAGGTAACTTCGCCACCTGGAATTGGAACCGTGCTATACTTTTGAAGTATACGACCAAGTGTTTCTTTACAAAGTGCTAAGAAATACTTTTTAATCCATTGTTTTCCTGACTGATTAATTTTACAATATGTACAATATTCGTAAGGGATATCACTCGGATCACTAACATATTCGTATCTTGAACCACTAAAAAAATTGGTAATATTTTTATCATTTTCTAGATAATAATCAATCCAAATTTTTACATCATTCATTGGTATTGGGAATATTCTGAGTTTATTATTACCAACTATTTCAAAACTATATTGACTCTTACGTACCATATCATTGAATTCAATAGCTTGAATACGTTCTAAGTCTTCAAATATCGGAGTCATCAAGAATTGAGTTGCCGGACTATAAGCACTAAAACCAAGTTCTGATAATATGTTACTATAACTCATACCAGTCATGCTGAATGGATCGTATATACGAGCAACAGCCGGTGTTCTAAAATGAAATACTCTACGAACTTCAATTCTTGATCCGGTCAAGTGTTCTATATCTTCACCAATCAATTTGTTTAAATCGTATAATTGTTCACTACCACTTATACTTGCAGATACGTTTATATAATTTCTCTTTAGTGGTGTTTCACCATTCACTAGAGCTTCACTACCATATTGTTTACTAAGTTGTACAACAAATGGCAAACCAGTGCTTTTTACGCCCAGTCCAGTTAAATTTGGATATTGATCTTGTGGTAAACCAGTTAAATCTGCCATGTTGTTAACAATATTAAACTCGTTAACTACACGATTATATTCAAGAACGGATTCTTCAAAACAAGCATAGAAATTTTCATCTATCATTTCTATATCAACAATTGGATACCCAAGACGTTTCGCAGCCCACATTGCACTGCTACTACAATCATTTTCAAACGTGGTCTCACCACTATTACAGATCTCGTCCAAATAATAACCAAAAGGAACGTTGCTAGACGTTACAGCACTACCACTGCCGGGCCATCTTATCCTATCTTGATCTAAATTAGCACTCATTTATTATAAATATCGAATGAATGGTAATTTCACTATTTTAATGGTATATATGTAATTTTATATAAAAGAATCCGCAATTATCTTATATACAGATGGTTTTGGTTTTGATTGTAGTTTTTCTTTAAGAAGCAACGCATCTTTCTTTTTCTTGGTGTCCAACACCTTTTTTAGAATATTTTTTACCTTTTTGTTCATATAAATTTGATTATTTTAACAACAAGATTTCCTGTTCCTTTGATAACCCTATGATATGTTTCTTTTGGTATAAAAATTTTTTTATCAAAAGAAACTGGTAGCGAATTATCTAATTGTATTTGCCAATTACCTTCATTTTTTACCACTTCTATCAGCCTATCTTCTTTATCCAAATGCCATTCTAATTGATGAATATCTACATTTGAATTGAATTCACGAATATATTCATTATTTCCTAAATTTGTTTCGTTATATGGTAAACTCATATTTTAATGATCTTACTAGCAGACCCTTTTTCTCTCATATATCTATTGAATTCAACAAATAAATCTTCCGCATTCATTCTGGCATCTACTTCCCAAGGTAGAGTTTTTTCTTTTTCTTCATCGTCATATTTAGGATATTCTTTACCATCCCAACTATTATCTACAATGTTGTATCTACCATCTTCAACTTGTTTGATGTGCCAGCATTCGTGTGCTAATGTTTTAATTTGATTATCGCTACTATGAGGACTGTTTGTTCTCATAATAATCTTATAGCTGTCTACTTTATATGGTTTACTCTTACCTTTAACATCTACCTTACCCTGAACTTTTCCATCTAAATTACCAAACTCTAATTTGATTTTACCGGTGGGTAGATTTAATCTTTTAGCAAAAAATTTATACGCAGTTTTAAGTCTTTCTTTATCAACGATATTTTTTAGTATTTCATTTAAATTAGTACCAAATTTAGGTAAATTATCAACCTCATGTTTTAAAGGTGTAGACAAATCAACCAATTTATACTTGATTGGCAAATTCTTAATTGAATTGAAAACTGTATTAACATTCTTTGGACTATCATCGATAAAAAATATATCATTAAATCCTTCGTTATTAATTTTATCAACAATCCAATCCGCTTTAGCCTGCGGATTACCAGTTCCAAGAGTTATAACCGGCAAATCAATTTTAAATATCTTATTGATAATATTCTTGATGTGCTTATTAGCTTCATCTCCTCTAGCCGTCAGTATGACAGTCAACCTATCTTTAACGCCTGCATTTACAATTTTATAAAATCGTTTAGCAACTGGCTTAATGATTTGAGGATTAATAATTGTTTCAAATTGACTGAAATCAAACTCATCTCCTGGTTTTGGTTCATAGACTGCATATTCAGCAGGTGTAAGATATGAAAACTTACCAGGCCCTTGCTTTAATAATACCTTTGCGGTTGTATGAAAAAGTGTATCGTCAAAATCAAACACCCTTAATTTTTTGGTTTGAATCATAGTAAAGCCTTAATAATTTTTTTGTAAATTGATTCTTTCTTAACTAATTGATCCAATGGCACACCTCTATATTTTTGTCTTATTTGCGCAATAGGCATACCATATTGTTTTTCAGCCTGTGCTGCTAAACTATATCTATCAAGCTTTTCTTTTTCTTTAGCATGTAGTTTACGTGATACACTAGCCGCAACAACACTTTTTACATTGTCGGTATAATACTTTTCACCCGAATTCAATAAATCATTTAGTATCTTAATTTCAATTTCTAAACTATCCACTTCACGTTCCAAATTGGCTTTTTCAGCAGTTGTAAACTTTGCTCCTGTTGTATGTAATTTGCCTCTCTTTTCAACAAACTCTTGGGTCTTATCATCAATTACTTTTTCTAATGATATACCAGCTGGTTTATTATCAGGTTCCAAAAATGCATAGGAAATAGTTTTTTCAGAATCTATTGGTGCCATTGTTGGCATATCTGTATCAGTTATTACTATAGTAACATTATTACCATCAATGAATAATACATCACCGAAAATTTTCATGCCTTTTAATTTTACTTTGTCTCCAATCGTAAAATACTTTGTAGCTTCATTATCATCAGATTGTGATTTAGGTGTTGTAGGTGTCGTTGGTTCTTTCTTGGGTTCATCAATACCATACAATTCATTGTAGGTATAGATTTTGCTGCCTGGTTCATATAATACTTCTTTTACATTATAACCATTGAATTCTATGGCATATTCATATTCTTTCTTAAACGGCATCAATTTAGACAAATTAGATGTCCAAAATGATACAATAATAGCTTTACCTCTTGGAATAGCTGATTCAATTTTTATATCTAAATTTGTAGTTGTTGTTTCTTCAGAATCATCATCTACTTCGAATATCCTACCCTTTAGTAGTGGATCGGCATAAGGACCAAATCTACCAAGACCTTTTAATAAATTTTCTAGTTGTAAATGACCACCGCCATTATTTCCGCTCTTTAATTGTCTTAATGCTTTTTGTGCCCAATAATCAAGTTGATCACGATCAGATGTATATTGTATATCAGGAGCTTTATCCAATTCATCAATCTCTTTTAGTACATCCGGATCATCACAAAGAAATACTTTTTTAATAACGCTATATCCAAATACCAAATTCTTATTTGCTTTTTCATCTTTATAAACAAGAAAAGCACATTTATTAGCTGGAGTAGAGTAATTATAAGTCTTTTTCTTAAAATATACGGTATCTGGATTTTCAATCAAAAGTCGGTTTAAACTAATCATATAGTTATAAATATTATTTGTAGGATATATCGTTTGATATTTATATGAAGAATGATATTAATGACATTTTTAACCATATTGCTACTAATTCTCTGGTGTAGTATATTTGAGTGGCTATTACATAAATATTTGATGCATAAGTCACTTTTCAAGTTTGAATACGCGTATAAAGCTCACACCAAGGTACATCATAATATTTATAAGTACGACGAAACTTATCACGCTCAAAATGGAGATGATGGTAAAAAGATTCCTATGGCTTGGTGGAATGGCGTGGTAATCTCATTACTAGCTGCATTACCTATGTTTATATTTGGATATAAAATATTCTTGTTAACATTTGTTGTGTCTATGTGTTATTACGGAATGTATGAATTTATACACTGGTGTATGCATTTTCCAAAAAGTAGAAATGTAGAATATAGATTATGGTTTAAGAAACTAAACGGACACCATTTATTACATCATAGATATATGCATAAAAACTATAATGTGGTACTGCCATTTGCTGATTGGTTATTTGGTACTTTATTAATAAAAAGTCCAATTAAATTTGGTCAATGTAAACCATCTTATTGTGTACCAAATGTTCAGCCAGAATAATTACTTCTAGGACGCATTGGTTCTATATTAGGATAAACCAAGTCTAGATGATCAAAATCGTCTTTAGTAGTGTCTACTTTTTTGACATTATTATAATAATTTTGCAACCACATCTTACCGATTGGATTCTTAACAGGACTCTTCAAGAATTGAATCACACTTCTCAATACACTTTTATCGATTGGCTCACCACTTTTTGTACGATCAACAATCTTGAAATTGTTCCCAAATATGTTTTGAAAATGTCCCATGTTATTTTGACAACTGAACCACATTTGCGACAATAAATCTTCAGGTATTTTACGAGGTCTTTTATTGTTTCGTTCGATTGCTACTTGCAAGCTTGTGTTTACAAATATCATATAACAATCATAACCATATTGCTCCATAATTCTTTTCTTTATTTGTATGGATTGTATACTATCACCTGTACCATCTATGATAAGACCCAATCGGGAGTTTCTATACATGACCAATTTTTTATTTGTTATTTGTTTTGCTTTTTCTCTAGTAGATTGTGGGCCGATTGTCAATTTTTTAAATTCATCTGGACTCAACTTACTCAAATCAGATGAAATCTTCATTTTCTGAAGCATTTGTTCAAATTCATTATCACTGTTGATTAACTTTAACCCATACTTGTTGACCGAGGAATCAGACGGTAAATCAAACAATTCATTTGCAACTGTGCTTTTACCACTACCAGGTCCACCCGCCATAAATATACATTTGAGTGTAGATGGATCGTCTACACCTTCTGTCAATCTGTTTTTTTTAAGTAATTCAAGTAAGTTCATATATTTAAATATAATTCACATTACGAATATATCGCCTATATTAGCTCCTAAAACATCTTCAATTAGATATGGTATTGTATTTGCAATATTATCTAATTTTTCTTGTGCTTCTTCTAAATTTTGTGTGGTTGCTATAGTTTTGCTACCATAAGGACCAAATCCTACCAAAAGCTTTTTGGTAAGAGGATTAAATGTAATTTTACCGTCTTTTAAATATTGTACAAACAATTCATAGTAAAATTCGTAGTATCTACGATGTAGTTTACCTTCTCTGGCACTACGCATTGTACCAATATGGTTAAACAATCTACCTTTGGCTAAATCAAATGTTCTGGATTTTTTATAATCATCACTGCCATATCTTGTGTTTTCTTTGCTTTTACCGTAAATCTTTAACAGTTCATTAAATTCTTTATCAACCCAGTCAGTATATTCTTTAAATTGATGTGTTTTATTCATTACGTGACCTACTCTATGAATTATAGTCCACGCAGTCATAGGAATTTTATCAGCGGCTGTATTGCTTACAAAGAATACTGCGATGTTATCACTATTGATTTTGAATTGGTTAGGATCTAAACCCAAACCTTCTGGATATGGTTTTACGAGAAATTCGTATGGTACTCTACCTTTTTCGCTGAATTGTCTTAAACCAGGCTTGTTAACAAAATAAAAATCAAAGTTGACTGATGTATTTTTTAACATATCCTTGACTTTTTGTATGGTTACTGGATGACTTAGTGCAGCTCTGTCTCTTGGATCTTTGTATGAAGCGCCTTTTTCAAATCCGCCTAATGTTGTATATGCGCCTAGGGGGGCTTCGTTTAGTATATCTTTAAATTTGATCATAGAGGAGGTGGTGTTGGACTTGGAAATGTATGTGTAGCTGTTGGAATATTTAAACTGGTAAACACAAACTCTCTTTCAAATAAACCGGCTGAATTAATTACTATTCCATTGTAACTATCAATAAACAAATATTGACAGGCTTGATTGTTCAAACTACCATCACTTGTTAGCGAGTATCCAACGCCTAAATTACTTTGTGTTTCCCAATAGGCATCATTTTTAGAATTTTTGGCAGATTCGTACACCCAAGTATTATAGTAAGCTAGATTTTTTCCATAAAAACTTGCAGCATTGTTCTGCATATCTTGTTCAGTAAATTGTGAAGTAACATACTCTTGGGATGGTTGATATGATGTAATTACAAACCTCTTTAACAATACTGACCAAATAGATTGATCCAAAGCATATGTAGCTGTTTCCAATAAACTATTGAATAGTGGATCATCTTGGCTTGGAAATAAATTTGGTGTAGCCAAATCAGAAACATTGCCAGAAATTGTCGTAGTAGCAAATGGAGTGATTAATTGTCCACTATAAGTATTGTTCCACAATCCAGATGTATTGGCATACAAATTTTGTAAATCACTACCACATTGTAGTGATGTTTGTTCAAATCTACTCATAAGATCAGCAAACTCTCCAGCCAAACACGGTGGTGTAGTTGTAGCATATTGAGCTACCATAGAAGCAATAAAATTACCAGCTAATGCTCCTCCAAATCCAATACAACCACCCAATGCTGATGTTGCACTTGTAAGAAGATTTACACCTATTTGTAAACCCATATCTTGATTATCTGTTTGTTGTAACAAGGCATATGCATTTAATATCTTAGAATTACCATACGAGTAAAACTGGTTATTGAATATTATCATGTTATTCAAATTAACTTGTGCATTAGCTATATCAGTTGAAGAAGGAGTTGTTGTCATCTGTTAATAAATATTAAAAAAACTCACTTGGAAAATATCATAGAGAGTAATTAGTTCTGTAGGATTGGACAATTGCCCACTTATTTTCGGGTTGAAATATTTGAGGATACTTTAAATACGAAGCATGTCCATCTGCATATATATATGATGCTCCATTGTTGTGCTTTTTAAAATCTAATTCAGTTTGATCATTACCTTTTCCTTCAAATATATCCATATAAAAATGTCTTGAATTTCCTAACTTTTCCCCAAATATTACTGTTTCACTTACCAATGGAATGGAACTAGACTTCAATGGTTCCTCTAAAATGTCCCAATCCGCTTCAAAATATTCATAGTAATAATCATTAAATCCATTGATTATAAAACTACGATTCGCTTTGTTAATGTTTGTTTCAACTAGATTATTTGTAAATTTATCGACAGGACATCTTAATACACCAACATTTTCATAATATGGTTTTAATGCTAATGGCCACTGATTTGTCAAACTACGCGGCGGATATATGTCATTATAATCTAACTTATATTGTTCAGCTGAAAGACCCAATTGCCTAGAGTTGTTTAAACATTGTATTTGAAGCGCTTTACTTTTTGCTTTACTCAATGATGGTAATAAAAGACCGGCTAATATTGCAATTATAGCTATTACCACTAGTAATTCAATCAAAGTAAATGCTTTTTTATTTTTCATAACTAATTGTTTGTTTTTTTAAATTATACTTACCAATTCTATAATAACCAGTATTAGCTGTAAATTTTATCAGATAATTGTCTGTTTTAATAGTCATATCTTCTTCTTACATTCTTCTTACATTCTGGTTCTACTCGATCTTATAACATGTAATCCGCATGTAGGAATTACTTGTGTCATCAAACAACCACACTTAACATGTCTATTTTTAGTTAATATCATACTCTTATAAATAGAAAATCCCGCCAGAACCTAGCGGGACTTTGTCATAAATTTATTATTTGATTAAACCTTATTTCCAAGTCTCTTGTTAACAATAGATTGGACTTTCCTTAAAAAAGCAGCATCATCTGTTTTACCATCTCTTTCAGCAGCTGCTGCTTTTCTGGCAGCAATTACAGCATCACCAGTAGTAATCTTGCCATCACCGGTTTGATCCAATTTCTTGGTAACCTTTGGAGCTGGTGGTGATTGTTTCTTAGGCGCTTCTTTCTTAGGAGATTCTTTTTTAGCTTCTAATTTAAGTTCTTCTAGTATTTCTTTGATTAAATTTTTAATTTCGTTACGCGTCATATAATTTCTCCTCTTAATAAATATATTTTAAAATTTAAATTACCAATATTTTCTTTTACCTTTATTGCTCAATGATTTCATTCTATGACTTCTATAAAGCCAATATCCAGCTGTTGTTTGATCTTTTGAGCACATATACGTCTTAATTCAGTAAGAACTGGACGTTTTTCAACCTCAAACTTAACCATATTATATTTGTCGTTTTTAAACGTAGTTTATTTTTTTGTCTTTTAAAAGACAATAAATTTTACCATAAAAAATTTAATTAAAACTTTTACCACAACCACAAGTGCTTGCTGCATTTGGATTAATAAATTTAAAACCTCCGCCCATTAATTCATAAGAATAATCTAGTTCAGCCTCTTTAATATAATTCGCACTAAAATTGTCTATGACTACACTCACACTTTCATATTCATATACCAAATCATTGTCTCTGATTTCATCAAATGTCATACCATACTGTAAACCACTACATCCACCTGCTTCTACAAATATTCTCAAACTTTTGTTTTTATAATCCTCTGTATTTTTAACTAAATTATTTACTTCGGTTAAAGCATTATCAGTTAATTTAATTATTGAAGTTTCTAATTTTATCATAATTTACCAAAATCTACCTCGGCCTTTATTACCTAAACTGCGCATACGATGACTACGACAACTCCAATAACCGGCTGTTGTTCTGTCTTTCTTTTGAGCACATCTATGTCTAGCAGCAAAACTTTTTCGACGAGCTTTATTGCCTGCTCTACTTCTCATATTTGGATCTCCGAATGTTACTTTCTTGATTTTACCATTTTTACCTTTGACGTAGACAGCATATTTTTTTGGTCCACCTGGAGTTCTAACTGGTCTATTAAGTGTAACACTTCTGCCACGATGTTTAGCTTCAATTATCAAATCTTCTTCAATTTCAATCGGAGCATCCAAATAAACTTCTCTACCCTCAAAAATTTCTTTTTTACCAAGGTCACTCTCAACCAATTCAGCGTCTGGATCACATAGTTCAATTAAATTATTGTAATATAACTTACGAACTTCTTCAATTAACTCAAAATAAGATTCACTATAAGTTCTAAAAATGTTTTCCATTAATGGAATTTGTTTTTCTAAATGATAATTTAAATTAGCTGTAATTACTGTATCTTGCAGCATTTTCATCGGACAAAGTTCTTGATTTTCAAATAAATCGATTAATTTAATCATATAATATAAATATTATTCATACTTGTTTGTTAGTTTTAATTCGCCAATTAGTCTCTTTTCGTTGTCATTTAAGTTTTTATCCAATTCAACACCTAAATCCTTTAACGTATAACTAACCCCAGTCTTTTTCTCTACATTCTTCATTATTTCTATAGTATCCACAACACTATCCAAAGTGGTCTTGTATTTACCAAATTCAACCGAAGAAGTCAAATTACTAAAATCAACAGATCTAGGAGCTATACCCTTTATTATTGATATTGCATATGAAGCAATATGTTCAAATACACTAAATATCGCGCTTGCAATTGGATTTGTAGCTGCCAAAAATCTCAATACCATAAAGCATATCAAGAATATTAATATGCCAGTAACACCTATTGTCACAAACCTCTTCAAACCATACATTACACCGCCTAAACCCATCCAACTATTAACTTCATTAACGGTAACTTGTAATGCATCTGCTTTTTTTGCAACTTGTGATGCTTGTGTTTCAAGACCTTTTATTTGTGACTCATATACATCCTCTATTTCTTTTTGTCTAACCTGAAGTTCCAAAATTTCATCATCTCTTTCTTTTAACAGTTTACCGCCCTTTTGTTTTTCCTTTTCAACTTCACTATTCAATAAATCTGTGAGTTCTTTTATTTTGTTCAAATCATCGATATTTGGATTACCAGTGATGTTCAAAATTCTACCATTAAAGTCTATAGCAGTCTTGACTTGAACGGGCGGATTTGTAACAGATTTAAGAGAATAGTCGGTTCCGCTAGCTAGTGTAGCAACTTGTTGTAACTTCTCACCTTCGTTTTTTGCCATTTCAACTCGGGTGTTTGCAAGAACATCTTTGGTCTTTTGGACCTTTTCTACATTCGTAGATTTGCATCCGCTGACCAATAAAAATGATGTTAAAAATAGTGTAAATAGTTTTCTCATGTCTATAAATATCAATCCATACTATAAAAACTTGTATATTTCACCACTATAATATATGATACTAACATGTCAAAATATTGTGATACATCGTTAATTGACATCAAAAGTATCAATAAAAATGTTGCAAAAACACTTATTGAAAAAAATCATTACACTCACAAATGGAGTTTATGTACTGTAGCTTATGGTGTTTATCATAAAGAATATATAGAAAGCACATTCTTTGGTGGTTATAACGAAAAATTAATTGGCGTATTGATATACGGAAATGCAGTAGGTAGAAATGCCAGTACAAGCATATCTCCACTACTTACTAACAACAATGTACTAGAACTTACAAGACTGTGGATATCTGATGGTTATGGCAAGAATATTGAAAGCTATTGTATTGCTGAAAGTTTTAGATTATTAAACATCGAATATCCCCACATAAAATGTATATTAAGTTACGCTGACAGCGAGGTGGGTCATAAAGGTACAATATATCAAGCAACAGGATTCCTATATCAAGGGGATAATTATGTAGATATAGCACTAATGCCTAACTATAGTGTTAGTTTAAACGGTCCTCCTAATTATGAGTGGATACATAGTAGAAGTGTTTATGCTAGATGGAAAACACATAGTGTGGATAAACTAAAAGAACGTATAGGTAGAACATTTTGGCGCAAACGTGAAAGCGGTAAACATCGTTATATCAAGTTTATTGGCAACAAGATAGAAAATAAAAAGTTAGCTAAATCACTAAAACATAAAGTTCTACCTTACCCAAAAAATACTTCGTTCAAAGAAGAAGTAACGGAAATCCTTGTGGAAAATATCAATCAATTTTTTGAATAAAAAACCCCCAACCTTTCGGAAGGGGGTTTGTTTAATTAAAATTACTTATTAGAATTGACTTTAAAATTGTTATGACACCCAATTACATACTTTTGAGCCTCTTTATTATGAATCCATCCCTTTACTTTAATAGGATTGGGTTTTTTATTAACCTTCTTATACAACCTAAAAAAGTCTTCACACACTGTTAAAAACATAGAATCTAGATCATCTATATCTTCGTAATTATTTGGATTATATGTTGGAACTCCTAATATTTTATAGTCTTTCTTATCGTAATCATATGTTACTAATCCACCCACAATCTTAACCGTTATAAGAGATAAAGGTATAAGAGGTACGGTGTTATATATTAAAATATCGGTTGGATCTCCATCCTCGGATAAAGTTTGGGGTAAAAATCCATAACTGGCTGGATATTGAAGTGAACTAATTAAACATCTATCCAATCGTAACATGTTTAATTTAACATCATATTCATATTTTGCATTTGTATCTTTTGGTATTTCTACAATAGCATGAGCCTCAGTTGGAAACAGTATGGGTTGCGAAACATTAATTAAATTTTGTAGCATAAAACGGAGAACTAATATAAGTATATATAAATTTTATGATAATGTCAAATATATAAAAAACAAAAAAAACAAAAAAAAATTAATATTTTCTTTTATGTAATTTAATCGTGGTTAGTGATACACCATACTTTTCACTCAATTCGTTATTACTAAAATTACCACTCTTCAAATCATCAACAAATTCATTTTTTCTAAGCGCAAAGTTTCTCTTTTGTTCACTAATCTTACGTTTCATTTCATCACTCATAGCACCACGCTTTTTGCCTTTTAAGCCGTTATCATAACTGTAATTAATATTGCGATTAGCCAACTTTTCATTTCTCTCCTTATATTTAAGTGTACCAACGTCAGTACCATATTTAGCAACAAACCACTCTAATGTATAACGTCCTACAGCACGTTCTCGCTGTCTCTCCTTAGCCTCATCACTATGTTTTTTACCATGCATATGACCCACATTATTTGCAGCAGTCATATTTTCTAAGATTTTTTCTTTATTAGGATTATATGTAAAATTATCTCCACCGTTAGCTATTGGACTGATATTATAACCAATATCACGCATATAAGGTTTAAATATATCTAAATAAAATTGTTCTCGTTTAAATAATTCACTTTCATTCACATTCTCCAAAATAACAAATTCAAAACCAGACTCTCCATAAAAATCCCACGCATGTTGCAGCTTAGGATTGATATGTTTATTTTGCTTTAAATCGTTTTTGTGTTCCCACCAACGACGGTCAATATCTTTAGCAGAGCCAATGTAAAACTTACCATTTTTAATATTTGTTATTTTGTATACACCACTTTTCATATAATATAAGTATATACAAATTCTATGGTAATGTCAAATATTTTATTTATGTGCAACAAAAAACCCCAACTTTCGTTGGGGTTTTGAGTTATTTTAATTGAACCAAGAATTATACGGTGTCAAGATCACTGATAAGAACTTTTCCATAGAATTCGGGGCGCACTACCTTCTTAGCGTAGCGGGTCATTACGCCTCTACGTGGTGTGAAGTTAGTTGGGTCATAAACCAATGGAGTTTGGATTAGTGGAATATATGGAGCATATACTGCACCGGTTTCTAGGAAGTTGCTTCCACGGAAACCAACCAAGATTACGTTATCAGTCATGTATGGGTTCTTGTAAACTTGGAAGCGACTTGCGAAGCTACCAACACGACTTACACCCATTGCGAACTTAGCTTGATCACCATCTGTGTTAACAACATAACCTGGGATTGATTCCAAGATAGTTGCTACGTCTGGTGAACATACTAGGAAGTTTGCACCACCACGTAGAGTCAATTGGTGAATCTTGTTTGAGACCTTTTGGATCTTGTTACCAAGAGTTTGGAACCAAGTGCTCTTAACGTAAGCAGTACGATTTGGTGAGCTGTTAACTACACGGGTGAAGTTAGCAACCGGAGTACCTGTTGTACCACCACCTGCAAAGCTTAGAGTCTTAGTGAACTCAGTACCAATTTGGGCTGACCAAGCTTCGGTAGTAGTACCAGTTACGGACTCGTTCAACATGTCTAGGATTTCGAGGTCGATTTCCATAGATACATATTCACTCAATAGAGCAGTAAGTTCTGCTTCTGCATCGATGGAATGATATGCGTTCAAGTCTTGAGCCAATTCTGGAGTCCAGACTGCTTTCAACTTACGGGTCTTAGCAACTATTGGTTCGCTGTTTAGTACCAAGTTTACTTCAGGAATACTGATATCGTCACCGATAGGTTGTGTAGCGGTACCAGCAACATTACCAGAACCTTCACCTGCGGTCTTACCAGCTTCAAAGTCACCACGGCGATTATCTGTAGGTTGAATTGTGTAGTTCAACTTTGGAGTTTGTGCTGGGGTAGCAGCGGTACTTGATTGACTTACGAACAAGTTAATTACGTAGTTTGGTGCAGCAATAGTACCTGTATTTACTACGTTGGCGTAGGTGTTTAATACAGTTAGGCCTACGTTACCCGTAGTTTGCAGACCAAATGAACGTACTGCGTTCAAGTCAGCATTCCATACATAACCAGTAGCGGCTAAAGATCCGTTTGTGGCTTGAGTATTGTCGTTAATATCTAGAGCAATCTTGAAGACACCCTTAACATTAGTGCCTGACAATGAGGAGCTAAATGCTGAATCAAATTGTAGATCTTTCCAGCTTGCGGAAGTTACAGTTGCGTTTGCGGATGTGAATGCTGAACTCGTTACTACACGTTCAGAGTAAGCAAAACGACCTTGACCGTATAGACCATTTACTGCTGCATCGGTTGAACCGAACTTAGCAGAATTGGTACCACCGAACAAGCTAGTGCCTGGGGTTTGACCCAACTTACCAGTACCATACTTAAAGTCTAAGTAAAATACTAGACCGGATGGTAAATTCATTGGTTGAACGCTTACGAATTCCTTAGCAGCAATTTCAGCGAATACACGGCGAACTAATGGTAGAGCAACGCCAGCCCATTGTTCTGAACTGGTTGATGTACCAGTTGTAGAAGCTTCATCTAGCAATTGCTTTGCTTGGTTTTCTAATAGGATTGACATGTGTGCCTTTTCAACACCAGTTACGCCTTCAAGAAGGCCTGTCTTTTCCCACTTAGTTTGTAATCCACGGGTTTCGGCCATCAATTTGGCTTGTGGATTCATATTATTTGTTAATAGACTTTTTACATCCATAATATTTTTTCCTTTTTTTATCTTTTTGGTTTGTTAATACTCGCAAACTAATTACTTCTTAATTCCTGCGAGCTTTTGGAATCTTGAAGCCATCACATCAGCTTGAGGTTCTACAATGGTAGATTCAGGCTTTGTGCTGGATACTGGTTTGCTTGCCAAACCTTCGGTGATAGTACTTACAGTTGCATTTGTCTTCTTTTTAACAACTGATCCACCTCCATTAATTGATTCGGCCAAAACTGTATATGCCAACTTGACTTCACGAATATTTTTAGTCAAGTCGAAAGTGTTAATAATCTTCAACTTTTGTTCTTCGGTCAAAGTCTTGCCCTTGAACAACTTGTTGGTGTATAGCAACTTAGCATTTAACAAATTGGTTTCTGATAGAACACCTTTCAAATACTTGACAGTTTCTACGTGTTCACTCAATTGGTTCTTCAATGCTTCGTTTTCTTCATTAATAGCTACTAGAGCTTCTGCCATTTCTTCACAGGTTACATCCCCTTCAGATGGTGATGGAACTTGACCTGGGGCAGGAGCTGCGGATGCGGCTGGAACTGCTTCTGGAGCAGCTGCAGCTGGAGCAACAGGAGCGGCTGGAGCTGCTGGAGCTGCTACGGCAGCAGCGGCTGGATCGACGTTTTCTTCTTCAGTTTCTAGTTCTGCTAGAAGTTCATCTAAATTTACTGTTTCATCCATATCATCCATTTCCTCCAGGCCATCCGCATCTTTATTGATGCTTTCGTCTTTCTCTGGTTTGTCTGTGTCATCATGTCTGTGTCCGACCTCACCTTCTAGCTCTGCTAGAATTTCTTCAAGTTCTTCGCTGGTTACTTCGGCACCCTCTTCTTCTTCAAGCTTAGCAACTTCAGTTTCGTTACCACTTGTTTCGGTTGATGTCTTGTTAGCCGAAGCAGATGGAGATTTTGGATGTTGCGTATCAGCAGTATTACCCTTTTCACCGCCGATACCGGATGAAGCTAACTTTTCTTCAACTTTACCTTCTTTAGTTTCGGTGTTTTCTTCTTCAACCATTTCTTTCTTGAGTTGGTCTGCGAACATTTCTTTCATGCTCTTAGCAAAATTTTCCTCAAGAAAAGTTTTTGCATTAGCAATTGCAGTTTCACGAACTGCCTTTGCGTCTGCGATGCTTTCCTTTAATAGATCGCTCATATTAATTTTACCTTTCTTATATTGTTTGTGAAGTTATTATAGAACTCCAAAGAAGATTGATTTTTTGTAGACATCAAATGATTGACGTATTTAATAAATAAATATAATTAAAATGCATAATATATTAAAAAAAATCATATTTATTGTATATGCCTGCTAAAAGTGAAAAACAAGCAAGACTATTCAGATTAGTACGTGGATTACAAAAAGGTGATATATCACCAAATAAAGTATCTCCACAAATTCTTAAAATGGCAAAAACAATCAAACCAACTAGTGTGAATCATTTTATCAAAATTAAAGAAATACTTCACAAATTAAAAGAAGGATACAAAGAAAGTGGATCTGAATATACTCTTAGTAAGGCAAAAGAAATCATTGATAAACCGTTTGACCAAGTATTAAGAGAAAATGTTGGTCTACCATTTAATCAAAAAGAATTATTAGTATTTCAATCCAAACAAAATGGATTTGCTGGGTTTGGAAAAACAAATTTTATACACAAAAGAAGCACCGGTGAAATCATCGCGGATATACATAGTAATGATTCTTCAAAAAAATTTGTCTTCAAAAAGTTAGCCAATAATCAAAATAAAGGTCTTTATAACTATGCTTGTTTTATCAGAATTATGTCAGATGATACAGATAAACCTGAAGATAAAGTGTTTTATACACTAAGTAATATTTTTGAAGATGATGAATCTGGGAAAACCAAAGTCTTATCAGACTTTATTGATAGAATTAACTCATATGGCCTATAATTATAATCCAAAATTTAAAAATTACATTGAATCACAAGATAGTAATTTGAAATTTATTATTAATAAAGATAGAGATAATCATGATTTTAACTATAGACCTACAACTATGAAAATGAAAAACTTTCTTAATGTAGAAACTGAAGATAATCCTAAATATAAAATAATGGATATCGATAATCCAAACGGATGGTCATTTAATGAACTTGATACATTAGGTCACATGGGGTTCAAAATGGATAATGACTATGATATGACCTGCGAAGTAGAGATTCCATCACTTGAAATGGAAAATGAAAAACAATTTGTTAAGATTTATAAAGAAGAAGACGGATATGTTTTAGAAACAACTCGTCGTTACGTATTTGAAAGTTTTAATAAACTATTGGAATTTATTGATAATATTCCAACAAAGATATTTTAATTAGGTTGGTCGATATCTCTTGAAGAAACAATGCTAACTGAATCAGGTCTACCTTGTACTTGATACGATTGAGGAGATTCCGTAATTGGATCCGCAATCTCAAAATAACGTTCTAGTTTCATACCGATTTCTTCATAAAGCATTTCAAGTTTGTGTTCTATTTCTTTAATCTTTTGTGATTCTTCGTAAAGTTTACCGGCCATCCTCTTTACTTCTTTCATATCACGTTCAACCATCTTAGCTTCCATCCAATCACCACACTCCTTTAGTGTGTAACGCTCGGCTAAATTAATCACATCAATAATTTTATGTGCTGTTTCATAAATAGATTCAGCCTTTAAGCTCTTGCGATATTCATTATAAGCTTTGATGGTTTCATATAGCTTTACTTTTTCTTCTTTTGTAAGAGGAGTATAAGCAACTTCGGTTGAATTCTCTACTAGATGTTTTAGCTTTATCATATGAATATAAATATTAGTTAAATTACAATTCGGAAAGAATATTATGAATTAATCTTTCTGCATTTGTATAAGGATTTACGATAATTTTATTATCTACACTTTCGTTGATTTTACCTTGTGGATACATGAATGCACCTTGTGTGCTTGGATTGCTTACAAAGTCAAAAGCAATTAAATCAAAATCATCTTGTACAATATCAGCACCTTCACGCATATCTTTCTTTACACTACCTAGACCACGACTACTAATACCCAATAGAATACCAGATTGTAATAGATCTTTTAAAATATTACCACTGGGTGTAGGAAGAATTTCTACAGTACCAACCAAATCTTTACCATCCCATCCCATGTCAACAATGTTATGGCTAACATTCTTTAAATTAACAACGGACGATTCTGGATGGTCAAGTTCGCCCATAGCACGACGTTGCTTTACAAAGTTTTCCATATACTTGTCAGCTTCACGTTTTAATACGTCTTCTGGATATAAACGACCATTTTGGTTCTTTGCGTCAGCACGTTGTAATACTCCACTAACTAATAATTTGCCGTCTTTTAAAGACTCATTTAATGAAGTTTTTTTAAATTTGAATGGTAATACATCAATTAATATTTGTTTCATATTAAGCAGTAGGTTGAGTTCCTGGTGGCTTTTCACCAGCGGTTTGTTTAGCAACTGCAGGCTCGTCAGATGTTACAACATTTGATGGTTGTGTAACAACTTGTTTATTTGGATCAACCAAAGCCTTTGATTTAGCAATTTGATATTGATCTTTAGGTTTCACATCTGCCTTTCCTAAAATTCTGATTTTAAATCCTGGTTTAATAAAGAACTTAGCAACTTTTTGTTTACTTTCTTCGCGACCCGTTATTACAATTACATATCTATCATAATAATAATCAATATTTACTCCTGTAACGTTGATTGTATAATCTGCTTCTGGTTGTTTATATCCCTTACTAGCACGCACAACTATCTTTTTATCCAAAATAGCATCTTGAATTTTTCTTTGTAAATTAGTCTTTAATTGTTCAGTACTATCCTTTAATTTTGAATCAAAATCTGTAAAATCGGTTTGTACATTATACGATTGAACATTTATATCTACATTTGATGTTTTTGGTTTTGTTGCGACTGGATTAGGTTGAGCTGTTGACGCAGCGGTTGCTGGTTCCGCAACTGGTTGACCTTCAACTTCATGTTGTAATTTATAAATTAAACCACCAACGCCTTCTTTACGTATTTTTTTGACAAGTTTAATAGCTTGTTCGGTCATTGGCAATTGACCTTGTTCATGACCTGCTAAACCAGGATCCAATTCAGGATCACCATGTTGTACTAAACCATTTTGATCTCTATAGGTAGATACTGGTTCAATATTTTGAGCAGGTGTTACATAAGCTGGTTCACTATACATTTGATTTTCCAACTTATAATTTTGACTTTTTTTAACTTTCTTAGTAGGTGTAAATCCGGCTTGATGTACAACGCTTGGTCTAGCACCTTTTCTATTAAAAGCAAATGGTGTAGTACCAATATCACCACCCATATGCGCTCCGCCTGTAGCAACGCCCATAGTGCCCGTTGTACTAGCCTCATTCTTCTTTAACTCGGCATCTACCTGATTTTCTATTTTTTCACGATAAATTTGAGCATATTTTTTTACAACTTCTCCAAACGAATCGCTAGACTTTTTAAGATGATTTTTCATTTTGAATCTTATTCAGTTCCTCAATTAATTCATATGCAGTTAAGAGTGATGTCAATTGGTTTTCTTTTACCAATCCATTTATGGTTTTATTTGAAAGTTGTGTAATAGTCTCGTTTAATTTAATCTTAATAATATCATTATTAACAATCTTAGATGAACTTTCTTTCAATATACCAGATACTCTTTTGTATTCAAGATTCACAAATTCAGTAAATTTATTTGTATTTGATACATTTGTGATATATTCTTTCAACAAACGTTTTTGGTCAGGTAGTAAATTACTATACTTTTTGTTGAAGTTTTCAATTAGGAACTTATAAGCAATCAAACGAACTTCAGCAGTTTGAGAACTATACAAATCAAGTGGTTGTGATTCATTCTTTTTTATCTTAGTCAAATTCTCAACAACATATTCTCTTGATTCGATTAATTCTTCCACCCCAAACTTTACCTCATTAACATTTTCATTTTCAAACAATTTATATATTGATGCATACAACTTATAATTTGGAATCTTATTCTTTAGGAACTCATCGATATTATACTTTTCTTTTATTTCTTTTACCAAATTATACTTTTGTTTATTTAATTCACGACTATTAATCTTAGAACGAGTCTGCAAAACAACATCTAAAATACGATCTGCCGATTCTGGATTCCTAGAAGATTGTGATGATATAAAGTTGTATAATTGGAACTCTTTACCCAACTCCTTTGACTCGTTGAAATAATTGAACATTAGATTTTTCGTGAATGTTTCATCACGTCCGGCAAGAATATCAGACGTTATTTGTCGGGTAAGTAATTCAAATAGCACTCCGCTATTTTTAAACTTAGAATGTTTCGCTTTCTTATGCATAAGTTCCAATTAAATATAAATATATGTAAAGATTAAAATTATTCGCTATTTATACTTTTCTTTTATTCTTTTATATTATTTTCGTCCATAAAAGATGGTTTTTTTACAGACTCTTTCAAAACTTCCTTGGTTTCGAAATCTTTTAACAAAACCGACAATGACTCTAGCGACAACGGTGATTTATTTTTATATTTGTGCGTTGGTGATAAATCGCTAACTCTCTTGTTTTCTAAATTACCAAATGGGTCTTCTCCGAATGGGTATTTACTAGCATCCTTTCTACCAGTTTGATCTCTTTTCTTTTCAGTTAATTTTGGAGTTTCACTTCCACCACCAGATGATTCTGGGGGTGTACCACCAGCCTCACTGCCAGACTCAGTTCCTCCAGTTTCGCCACTACCCGCATCTCCACCAGTATCAGTGCCTCCAGATTCTTCTCCCTTTGATTTTAAGAATGCTAAAGCTGGATCATTACCATCTTCTTCAATTTGTTTAAATCTATAAATTCCTTTAGCATCATCGATTAATTGTTTTTGTAAATTAATCATATCTTGCTCAGACATGCTAAATACGTTATCATAAATCCATTTTTTGCTGAACAATTTTTGTTCTTGCATGTCTTTGGCTACTTCTACTTTGCTTTTCCAAACATCAATCTTTTCCTTTTCAAAGATAGTAGATGGGTTTGTTAATTGTAAACTAAAGTCTACCAACGATTCATCTCTATATCCTTGACTATACAAATGAATTACCGCAATCTTGTTCAATTCACTAACAATAATACGTTGTACACGTTGAATTGTTCTAGCAAAACGAATATCTTCAGCCGCCAATGTAGCCTTACCAGATAATGATTCATCATACCCCAAGAATGCCTTTGGAATCTTAAGTGCTGACATCATCTTATTGCGTAGATATTCAATATCATCTGTACCTGTCCATTCTAGTCCAGGCAAATTATCAATACTTGTACCACTATCGCCACCACGAACTGGTAGGAAAAAGTCTTCAACCATGTTTTGAAGGTTAAAACGTAAATTATAGTCACCAGTTTGTTGATCCAAATATGGAGTCTTTTTCATTTGCGCAATAATTCGTTCCATGTGATTATCAACTTCATTTGGAGGAATATTACCAATATCGACTTTAAAAATACGTTTTTCTGGAGCACGCATGATGCGATGAATCAACATTGCATCTTCCATTAAACTCAATTGTTTCCAAACACGGCGAGCACCTTCTAACATACTCTTACCATAAGGTAAGAAGTTACTATCACTCAGTAAACGAAAGTGTGCAATTTGATAGTTCTCAAGATCTTCAATTTTATTACCATATGGAAGATTAACTTGAAACTTAACAAAATTCTTATTTTGTAGATGTGCATTTTCAATACGAGTAACATAATATGAACTAAGTGGTTCAACCATGTATACGCCATATTCTGGACTGATATGTAACCTTAAATAAAAATCGCCATACTTGACCATGCTACGAGTCCAAGACCAAAGATTAAACTCAATATTAAGAATATCATAAAATAAATTGTTTAATATTTGTTTGATATCATCATTCGAAGATTGAACAGAGATAATGTCACCCAATTCATTTTTACTTGTACATTCATCCGAATAAATGTCTAATGCAGATGCGAGAATTGGATCCATATCCATTGTATCATAATCGCGAAATAGTTCTACACGACTACTTTGATAGCTAAGATTAAAGTCACGGGTATATTGATTATATGCGGTAGTTCTAAGACGATTAAAACGATCTCTTAAACTATTACGATCTGTAGCATATTGAATTTCATCAGTGTCAATTACCTTTAATTTCTTACCACCAATATTACGTACAATAACATCATTACTAAAAAGACGTTTTAATCTTGCAAAAAGCGATCTATTCTTTAATTCTTGAAATGATTTATCAGTCATATCTTACCGCCATATATATAAGTATTTATAACAACCAAGTTAAACTTTCTTTTTTACTGTTTATATTAGCATTTGGGTTGAAATCCCACCCTTCTGTAGGAGAACCAAATGGTTTTGTTAATATAGGAGAATTATGAACGCTGGATACTTTACTAATGCCTGCTAACATTTGTCTATTGTAAGCAATCTGATCATTTCTAAGTCTAAGTGCAGTTTCACGTACCCATAATCCTATTCCCATAGACATTACCAAATCATCATTGTAGCCACGTAGTGCTTCTGCTTTTGGTCCATTCCAAATAAAAACATTCAACTCTTCATATAATCGTTTCGATTTAATAATTACTTGTTTTTGTCTAAAAAATAACTCCAAATTACTTACAACTAATGGTCTGTTTTTAGTAGTTGTAGTAAATCCAGCAACCATCTTTTTATCTTGTGCATGTAATTTGTTGCTATATGTTTTTTCCACATCCACAATTGTGAGATCACTTGAACTATAAAACGTATGAGGATAATTTCTGTCAATAATCTGTTGAAGTGTACCCCAACCAACGTTATTGTTTTCTACAACTAATAGTGCATTATTATATTCAGTAGCAATAGTTACTAATAGATTGCCATAATCTTTTGTAGTTAATTGCCCTTTATATTCTGCAACTTGTTCCATAGTATCAACATCTATAACATGAAAAGCGCTGAAATCTGCACCATCGCCTCTAGCACAATCAGCTGTCACTAAATAATTCTTGCTATAATTTGGGTAATCCCATATCCATAAATCTTGATTATTACCTCGCCTTTCTATAGGATCTTTTATGTATGTTTGTTTATAAAATTCCAATACATCAACACTAACTACTTGATTGCCTGATGTACTAAAATCACAATCACATTCTTGCGCAGCACCCTTTACACCTGATAATTCTGTCTGATTATCTCTCCACGATTGATCTCTTTCTGGATGTAAATGCCATGGCAATTTTATTGTTTTGAATCCTTTTTTACCAGACTTTTCGTTTTCTTCCGATTCAATCCATGTTTTATGAAAAAAGTTACCAACGCCGTTCGGTGTACTTAATATAATCGATCTACCACCAGTAGATAAAGTATATTGTGATGATAACCAAATTTCTTCTATACCATCAATAAACGCAGCTTCGTCTATAATTAACAATGATAATGCTGATGAACGACCTGCTGTGCCAGCCGATGAGACAGCTTTAATTTGTGATCCATTCTTTAATCTTAATGACAATCTATTATCTTCCACACATGGCACTTTTAACCAACTAGGAAGATTATCATTAGCAAATCTTACCTTGGTAACGATTTCCTTTGCGGTTTCCTGTGTTATACTAATACATAAAATATTCTTATCATTATGGAATGTCATTAACCATAAACTATAAGCAGCAGTAAGAGTGCTAATACCCATCTGACGACTTTTAAGAACAATGTTCAATTGATTATCAACAAAGTCTTGTAATGCCTTCTCTTGAAATGGATACAATTCAAATCCAACTGTACCACGTATGGGATGTTGAATCTTTACATACTTCTTTATGAAGTATATAGGATTTTCAATACATTTTTTATATTCTTGCTTTATTATCTCTCTTAAGTTTTGCTGACTCATATTTTGTTTCTAATTCACTAATCTCAGCATCTATATTTTCTAATCTTTTTACTACGGCTGTTAAGTCTAACTCTATATTTTCACGGATTTTTGACATATCTGGCACTCCTTCCCAATGTTCTATAGATCCATCTTCTTCAAGAAATTCAACTGGTTTATTATGATTTTGGTCACACCAGTTTTTAGCCTCTTCAAATTTATTCTTATAATCCAACAATGCTGATTTTATATTCTTGAGTTCACGGATTTTGTTGAATGTATCCCAAATACCCAATTTTTTAAGATGAGTTTCTTCATTTATAAAACATTCATAACATAATCCAGACTTTGGCCATGTTCTATCATCCAAATAACTACCCCATCGAACATCCATATTGCAGTGTTTACAACGTTGTTCCACAACGATTGATGCTCGTTTTGAAACACGGCGTTTACTACCATTTTTCCAAATCCACTTCCGTCCCTGCCCATCCTCCCACTCATCACCTTCTTTGCGTTTACTATTTTCAAGATTAGAATCATAACCAACTTGCACGAATGGACGATTACCATCCACGTAATCTTTAATAATATCGAGATTGCTTTTACCTAATGCTCTTTTCATAACAAATATGTATTTATTTTATTTACCAAAACCACTTTGTAGTCCCCTAATAATGAAACTACCAGTTATTTTAAATGGCTTACTATGAATACTTGGATCTCTTACAACAATGCCTTCATGTTTTTCTAGATCACCAATTTCACTAGTAGCATTCTTGAGAATTTCATCGCCCAACTTGATTGTAGTAATATAAACAATAATATCATTAACTATCTTGTCTATGTCTTGACCCTCAAAATCTCGCGTAATATTTTTACTTGCAGCTGCTTTCTGAAATTGTTCACGGGTAATTAACGGTGTTTGAATAGTCACATTAGTCAACCAATCTTTCAAACTCTTGGTTACTGGTTTTCCTTGAGGATACAATGTAACTTTTTCGCCCAATGGTTTTGAAAGATTTGGACGAGTTTTGAATTTAGTATCAACACTTCCTAATACTTTAAATCCATATTTCTTAGCAACCAAATTCAACTTATTGATATAAGATTGCATTGCGGTTTTATCATAAGAAATTTCAGTAGCTACTCTTGATTTGACACTACCGTCTTTACCAAATGTCTTTGGCTTTATTTCTTTTAAACCATGAATTGCCAAAAAGTTACCAATGTCTTCGTATCCAAGAACGTTTGTTTGTCCTTCAACATATTCAATGTTCAACAAAATGTTTGGATTGTTCAATAACCCAAGAGCTTTCAATTCGTTTTGAGTTGTTGGTATAGCTTCATCAAATATTTGAATGACTCTGGTACCAATTTTAATGAACCCATGTTCTGAACCTGTTTCTTGATTTGGTAAAAATCTAGCACTTAGATCTTGTGGGCGCATTCCCTTAATGTCTAGTGGTTTCGCACTACCACGGTCCATCACAAATTCTCCATTGACTAAACGAATACTAGCATTGACACCATCAATCTTGACACTACCAGTTCCTTTCTCCAACGATGCGATTGACTTTTGAAAAACGTTTATAAATTCTTTTGCAGTAGATGTAAAATCAAATGGATGCTCCATATGACCACCAGCACCACCTTCTTTGAGAACTTCCGACAAAATATTACTTAGCTTTATCATGGTTTAATAAATGTTTTTTCAAATGTAGACACACCCTTCAAATAAGAACGAGCAGTTTCATCAAGCGCGTTATCTGTAAATTGCCAATTCCAAAATAATTGATCAGGCGTTTTAAATCCAAAAAATTCTAGAACATTTTTTTGAATTTCTGCTACATCTTTACCATTCCAATTTTGTCCCACAGCAATAAATCCGGCGTCAATATCTTTTACAATATTTTTTTCTCCTAGAGTTGAATGTCTATTTTCAATCCAAGTTAGTCTTTCTATAAGTTTTTGATAATAACTGTTAGCTTGACCCCATCTTATACTAGCAAAAAATACTACACAATCGCTTTCAAATAATTCTTTACTAATTTTCCATAATTCATCACTTTTATCATTGTAACTTGCCCAACAACGATGATATCCACTTGGATTCTGATCTTTGTTTTTTAATAAAGAACCAATCGTTCCACAATGATTACCACCAAACTCTTTGTTACTACTTACGTTACCTTCACATGGAACAATATGCAACTTAGTAGTGTCAATTAAGGTTACCTTTTCTTTGCCAAGTAATTCTTGAATTTTGATAGCTAGTTGGCTACTTTTTGGAACGTCTTCTTTGTGTTTGACCCATCTGTTGCTAGTGGTTAATAATAAAATTTTGTTTTTACTACGTAAATAATCTATGGTTTTCTTGTATTTTTTGGCATACAAGTCCATATCTTGCTCGCTAATTGGTAACTTAGCTTCTATTAGTAGGTCTGAAAGACTAATCATCGCTTATAAATATGTAAATTATAATAAAAATAATATATATAAACAAAAAACCCCCGGCTTTTTAGGGCCGGGGTTCTTGTTTAATTTATGCTTTATTCACCGAAACTAGCACCAGTTGGTAGAATGTTGAAGTCAAGGATAATGAATTCAGCAGTTCTAGCTGGTTGGATGAAGATTTGACCATAAAGGATATTTCTATCAATTAGGTCAGGTGTATTGTTTTGTTCATCCATCTTAACTTGGTAAGCATAGATACCATTGCGTTGTTGTACAGATTCTAAATATGGATTTACGATACTCAAGAATCTATTACGTGTAGCAGCTACGTTTTGTTCGAATACCAAGTATTTGCTTGAACTTGCGATAAACTTCTTCAAGTTAATCAACAAGCGACGAACATTGATACGATCCAAAGCGCTTGGAGCAATTTGTAGAGTCTTTTGACCCCACACACAGATACCTTGACCTGGAAAGGCTGCGATTGGATTTACACGACCTTCGTACAATTCATCACGTTCACTATGTGTAGTTCTATCCAGAACTTGTACAGCGATTGGAATACCACCACGATTTAGACCAGCAGGAGCATACCATTCAGCAGATGCATTATCGTTAGCAGCATAAACTGCTGGTAATACCACTGAAGGAGGTACACTAATAATCTTGTTGGTATTAGTATCTAGAATCTTTACCCATGGATAATATGTAGCAACATAGTTACTATCAATTGTAGCGACTGAGTTGACGGCGGCATCAATCAATCCGACAGTTTGGTTACTTGCTGGGAACACGACGTTATCCATGATATAGAAACAATCACCACGAGCTTCGCACATATCGATTGTAATTTCAGTTACGTAGCTGTGTTGTTCACGGAAGATGCCAGGCAATACAATCAAGTTGATATCAAATTCATCCGCATTACCTAGAGCAGCGATACATTGTTTGTATGCAATACTACCTGGACTATTGATATTTGTACAATCTAGACCTTGTGTATTACCAGCGGTAATATCACTTCCTAGAGCGATTGGAATTGATGGCCATTTACCATCAAATCCACCTTGGAATCCCACTAGGAACTTACGTAGTTTTACGTATGTAGATTCATTAACTGGATCATAGTTACTTGGAATACTACCACTCAAGGATGGATCTAGTAGTGAACCAGTACCATTTGCATAGAACTTGGCGTTTTGAGTACCTCGAGTCTTGTCTTCCAAGTCAAAGTCAATATTTATACCATTTACGCTACTTGGCAATGGTTTGAAATATTCGTCGGTATCGTTATATACACCAACATTTGCTGAAGAAGTTGGATACAAAGATACCAATTCATCGTCGGCTTGAGGTACGTCGTTGAATACTGTACCACAACTATATTTACCAGGCGCTAGAGACCAGATACTTGCTTTGCTATATCTGACCGGAGGAATAATATCTGCTAAAGTACCAGCGACTGGAGTAGAATATGATTCAAATCCATATGGTACAGATACTTCTGGATATAAACCATCAGCCATTTCAATTCTGATGAATTGACTCAAGTTAACATATGTACCAAATTCGATGATTTTACCAGCGAATGTGATGTATGCGTAACGATCACCAATTCTACGTGCAATGAAGTTTGCACTATCAGGATTTAAATTCAAGTTTTGATAAATTTCCAAATACTTTGGACGTTTATCTGTGTCACTATAAGCACGAACTGCAAGTGAGAATGAACCCCAATCACTACCTGGGACTGTACCAGCCAACTTAACGTTGCTGATTTCAATCTTGTATTTCTTGTTACTCAACGTACCATCACTTAGTGTATGTATCTTGAACAATTGATACTTGGTTGGTACTGCGGATTCATTTGCACTACCTCTAAATGGAGCAATCTTTTGTGAGTAGATCCATGGAGTATATGCATTAGTGATACTAAATTGACTATCACCCGCAGTAAGATTTGTGCTGTATTGGTCAACAAACTTTAATGGTTCACCAATTGCAAATCCAGCTTCTGGAGCTGTATTTGCTAGCAACTTCCAACCACCGCCTTCAGCACTTGGACGAGTCTTTTCAGCGACAAATCTTTGAATACTATCTTGGAACAACATGTAGTTGTAAGCAGCTTCTACTTTTTGACCAGCAACTTGTTTTGCTGGGTTACCAGCGGTTGGATCAAATCCAAATACATTTCCAACGAAATTATTATCACTCTCATTTAGGGTGAAGTCATAATAACCATATGTTCCTGCACTTGTGGTACCATCATCATTTGCGAAGCTATACTTTAAGATTAGTTGATATGCATTTTCATTTGGATTAATCAATCCCTTATATGGGAATACTGAACTTGTTAGTTGACTTAGTGTTGATGTATCAAAACCATATACTTCATATCTATTGTTGAATTGTGAAGAAGCATTTTGAGTATTATTCAATACTGCCAATACCATCTTGGTTCTTGCAGATGAATTTGGGTTACATGGATCACCACCAGATGTGTCTTGATTTGTGAATGTACCATCAAAATCACCATAAGCACCAGCTACTAGACCCAAGAATTGTAGACTTGATCCACAAGTGCTTGCACCTCTAATAGACTTGAAACTTGCACTATGTAGTGATAGTGTACCATTTACATCAAATGTGGTTGTATCATAATCCAAACTTACCTTCGCACTTGAAGTCATAGATGCGGACAAATAAGCTACCGTTTCAGAGCTTTCATTAAATGCCGTAGCAATCTTAGTCTCGGGTGTTACGTTTTGGTTTTGTACACTAGAGGTCAAATAATAGTATCCAGCAAAAATTCCTGCTGTTGGCGTTGTACCGGTGATCTTTCTTAGCAAATATGTATTTGCGCCCGATGAATTGGTGGTGCTAACAGTACCCAGTGTTACTTGTTTACCCGCGTATAGTACTGATCCACTCAAAAATCCACCCGTACCATTATAATTACTATAATAAACCGCTGTTGCTGCTTTTGGTGCGAACTTACCACTTACAATACCATTTACTCTTAAACGTGATGTATCATGTCTGTATGTAAATACTGCGTCTGACTTTGAACTGCTAATACTAGCATTGCTAAAGTCTAAAGCGCAATCAGCTGGATATCTACCGAAGACTAATCCAAATGTAACATTATTACTATTCAATGTATAAGATTGAGTTAAATAATTATAATATGCACTAGGTAAAAACGAAGATGAGAATGCAATTGAATATTTGGTGGCACCTATAGAAGCAGATATATTTCCTGCTATTTTGTATTTTTGATAATCAAAGTTTGCTAGGACATATTCAGAAGATCCACCTGATGGTTGAACTTTGTATCCTTGTTGCACTACAGATGCGCTGAAGATATAAGAATTGTTCGTTGTAGTAATTTTAAACAATTTACCTTTACTACCAGACGATGCTAATGAGGCTGACAACGTATTACTATTTGCGATAGTTGGCCAACCAATTGATACTAGGAATTGTTGAATTTCCAAATTAGTAGCGCGGGTTACACTTAATGATGATGATATTCTACCAGTAGTACCAGCTAATCCTTTAATACCTGTTGTACTTGACTTAAGTTCTGATGAACTATATTCTAGAATTAAATTTGAAGAATAATTATCACTATCCAAAAACATGAATGATGCGGTAGTCAATGCACCCAAATCACTATTTCTGTTCCAATAACCTGGCTGAGCATAGATGACCAATGGGTTTTTTTGCCAGTATCCGGTCAAACCACCAACACGAACAACAGTTACCACACCTTGTTGTAACAAGTATTCTTTAGCGGTATATGGACCATAATATACCCCATCTGCTAATCCAAATCGTTGTTCAAGCTCCGCAACCTCTGTAATTCTGGCTGGGAAAAATGCGGGTCCGTCTGAAAACGGTGCTACTATAGCACCTCCGATATTGGCTACACCTTGGGCTAGCCCCGATAGATCATTTTCTCTAGTAAATACACCAGGACTTACTATATTTTGTACTGGTGAAAATCTCCCACCTTCTGTTATTGGCATAATTTAATCCTTTCAAATGTTATTTAATTTATAAATAGTGCCAAAAAAACTGAACACGTTACTATTTATATAACTTTTAAATTTTACCAACTAATTTTTTTATTATATCAATTGACGGAATTTTCTCCAACTCATTTTTTAGAAATGAGTATTTGAGGTTATATTTTTGTCTGGAGATTTCATAATTATCATAATTTTCATTAAAAAAAGTTAAATTTATACCATATTTGAAACGTGTGTTATTTACTTTATTAAATAAATCAATATACTTAGTCCACACGTTTGCTTCATCAATATTATCGGTCTTCAAGTTAAACATAAAATTGAAATCTGATATTTTAAAATTATACTCATCTATACATTCTACACCAGTATCCATATCAAACGCATATAATTTTATAGAATCAAATTCTAAAGGAATGAATTCTGGTTTTGTATACCAATATCCAAATTTTATATTTTCTGTGGAATAGTATTGATTTGTACTACTTTTCATTACATAGTGTAATGCATGGTTGATATATTTTTGGGGTACATTATAGAAGTTTAACCTCTGTACGGAAGTGATATAATCTATTTTAAAATAACCATTTTTAGAATTCATACTAATTTATAAATTTTATTGTTAATAATTAAAAGATCTACAGTACCTTCAGCCAAATGTTTTAGTGCGTGATTTGGTGAATTGATAATAGGCTCTCCATGACCATTAAAACTTGTATTCATTAAAACGGGTATTTTAGATCGATGATTATAAGCGGAAAGTATCTTATGAAATAGAGAATGTCTATATTTATTTACAACTTGTGGTCTAGCTGTATTATCATAAAAATTTATAACCGCCGGTATTTTATTGGCCCATTGTTCTTTTACGGTATAACATAAAGTCATAAACTCTGCAGTTCTTTTAGATTTATATACATAGCATACATCCTCAATGTATTCTTCCATGACTATAGGTGCGAATGGCATAATATCGTCACGTTTTAATCTTTCATTTATATATGCATGAGTTTCTTTTCTGGTTGGCTCTACAACAATAGAACGTGAACCTAAAGCTCTTGGACCATATTCTGTAGCACCATCAAATATACCAATAACTTTACCATCAACCAGATAGTCTCCAATTTTATTAAAATCTAAATCTTCGGATGCTAGTGTCTTTCCAAAATTGGATTGGAAATTATCAATATCAATTTGTGTGTCTTGATATGATGTTTTATTACCAAGAAATACATTATCAATTCTTCTATTTGTAAACACACCCAATTCTACAGCATATGCAATTGCTGATCCAAGAGATAATCCTTCATCATTCATAGCAGGATATACCCACATCTCTTTAAATGGTAATAATTCGTTTATCTTTTGGTTGATTTTAACATTTGCAAAAATACCACCTGCTAAACATAGATTATCAAATGGTCCATACTCATCGTAATATTTCTTTATAAAATTAAGAATAGTAATTTCGCTGATATATTGTAGATTGTATGCTAAATCTCTTTTTAGATTCAAAGCATCTTCTTTTGATAGTGTTTTCAACAATGTGGTGTACTTTTCCTGAATCATACACGATGCTTTTAACATATCGTTTTGCACAAAGAAATTCAATGTATCAAATATCTTTTGATTGAATTTTCCCTGCGCAGCAAGACCCATAATCTTACCCTCGTCTTTAATAGGAGTAAGACCAAATATCAAACACATCAAAAACCAAAGATTAGCAACGCTTCCATTTTTAACACGTTCACCAATTTCAATTAGTTTACCATTTTTAACAATATAACATGCAGTTTGACTATCGTTTTTTGCCTTCCACGGATTATAACGATCATAATTTTCTTTATTCAATATTGTCCAATCATCATCGCCACAATCGCCACCATCATATGCAACGATTAATGTATTTTCGTTAAAGCCGGATGTATAATAAGCACCGCATGCGTGTGCATATTCGTGTCCAATAGTTCTAAGTTCTCTGTTATTTACAATATCACGCAAAAATTTATGTTCTGTAGCTATAGGTTTAGCACAAGCAAATTTTACGTTTGGATCGTTAATATCAAAATTAAAGTTTTTTTGTAAAGCATCTAGACTATTGATTGGGAATATACAACCTGCGTGTGCTGATTTAACTCTTGTGAATCTTTCTTCGGAATAACAAGCTAATATTTGATTATTCTCAATTAAAGCAACGCCAACATCATGTGGTCCTATGTAGCTACCTACTATTTTCATAAATTATTATCTTTAATTAGACGATCAATTGTTTCTATAACCATTTGTGGGGTGATAGATTTTGTACATTCAAATATTTCCTTTTTCTCGGACTTCGGACACCACATCCAATTACCCCTATCAAAATAATTATCATTCCAACAACCAGTACATACATTTTTATTTTGCACACGATATGGAGTTTCAAACTCTGTATAATCATATGAAAATCCACTAATCAATATGGTTGGCTTTTCTAATGCCCATGACAACCACGATAATCCCGATGGTAAACCTATAAAAAATGAGCTGTGATATATTTGATTCATACGATCACTTAATGGATGATCACCTGTTAAATCAATAGCATTTTGAGGTATAACATTCATATTGTCGCCATTACCCCAACTATAATTTTTATCTATACAAACAACATCAAATCCTTTAGTCTTCAAGTATTCGATAACAATTTCCCAACCTCCTTTGTGATTCCAATACTTACATTGTGATGTACTTTGTGTAGCAATAGTCACGGTAGGTTTTGTAAATGTCGAAGGCTTTAATGGAAAATCTAACAAAGGTCTTTCTGGAACATATGACAAACCTAGATAATCGGAAACTATCTTTTGTAGAGGCTCTTTTCTTATATCAGTCTTACATCTATTGGTATTGATGGTTTTATCATCCACATACCAGCCTGGTTTATATGTAGCAAACATTTCTGGACCGGATTCATCCATATTCAAAAATTTGATATTCTTATATTTCTTTTCGAAAAATGGACGTAGATTTGGAATCTTTACGTACAAATTACACTTATGTTTTACTCTGAATTGTTCAGTTATAGGCATCCAACACAACTGATCACCCAACGCTGGTGTATCAAATTGAATCAAAACATTTCTATCTGTCAAATCTAAATCGTAATCTAGTAAAGTCTTGCCTGTTAAATTGCTTTTTACTGAAATATTAAATGGAATATAATATGCAAAGTCACATCTTCCCCACCAACCATCTTTGAGAGTTGTGTTATATAGAACTTGATCGGTTACCCTGTTTTTAAATACCACATCAAACGATTCATCTTTATTAACACAATTTGTTATTTCTATACACGCATTATCATTGAATGAATAGTTTATATTAGCTGTAATGGTTGCTTGATTAGTATTCTTATCCAATGTGTCGTATATGTTGACAAATTTATTTGCAAATAACTTATCAATATATTCATCGTATAGTTCTATTAACTGATCTGATCTCTTATCATAAGAATTATTTTTTGCAGCTTTTAATGCCTCTGTATGATAGCGTTCATAATTGCTAATAACTTTTCCAATAGCATCTTTGATTTGTTTGGTATTTCTATCAACCACAATCATACCTTCGTATTTTTTGTCTTCAAATGTTCCTACTACAGGAAGACCACAAGCCATAGCTTCCAACAAAGTTAGATTTGGATGACCGGCTTCCAGTTCTGATGCGTGTATAAAAACATCATGGTTGTTATATAACTCTATCAATCCATTTTCATCCAGATCAAATACTTTTGTCAGCTTTTCATAATTGTTTAATGACGACTCCAATGTTTCAAAAAATTTCCTGTTGTTACTTGGACCGGCGATTGTGATAGGTAGGTTTAATTCTTTAGCCGCCTGTATTGCAAACTTAAAACCTTTTCTATCGGCTGATTGATTGTTCGCATAACCATTATTAGCTACACATAATAGTTTATAGTTTTCTCTATTATAGTTTTTGTATTTAAAAGTATCTGTATTAACAGCATGCGAAAAATATCTTAATTTTTTACTACCAAAGTAGTCAACTAGATATTTTGCAGGACATGTTGATATAATACTATTTTCTATAGCCTTTAAATTCTCTTTAAATACTGGAGAATCTTTACCATAAAGATAAGCATGATGATCGTGTAAAGTAAAGATGTATGGAATACCACGTTTATGACATTCATTTGCTAAATTAGCGACATGTACGTGAACAATAGTATTGTCATTATACTTTATATCGTCCAAAAATTTGATCTCACATTCCAATCCTTTTTTGTTTAATTGAAGATAATAATCCCAAATTATTTTTTCTATAGCACCCCAACCATTAGGAGGAATAGGCAATAAACCCAAATGTACTTGTATTACTTTCATGATTATTTAGCTGTGAAATGTCCGTTATTCTGCAAATCCTCTAGTTTAGAAAACACCTGTACTACTTCTTTTACCATGTTTTTGTTTTCAGAGTCGTACAAAGCGTTTACTACTTTATACACGTTGTTTGGTTCAAAATCAACCTCAATATGCCACCAACCTTTGGTTTGTATTTCATTTTGTGATTCTCGTATCAACACATCATTCTTGTAAACAGATATTCTATTGTATTTTTTATCTATTTTGTTATTGAAACTACTCAAACAAACAAACTTAGAAGTATTAGTCATTGGCAAAACTGACAAATATTCACACATAGAAAACATATTGATTTCACTATTACTAAAGAATGACTCTTCGTTGTTGTTAGTATCTATGTATAGATCTTTTTTATGATCCAACACTCTGTTATAATAGAATTGTTCTAAACCATTTGATATATTCTTCTCTTTAACAAACATCTCATATGATATAGGTGTGAAATACTCAAAATGATCCAGATAAAAATCCGTGTTAATAGCATGAAATACCGTTTTGATTGTATCTCCTTCAAGTGCTTTATCATAGAAAAAGAAACCTTTCTTGGTCTTCAATAAATTCTTAATAAAATCTAATTTATTAAAATCTTTTTCGTTTACAACCACATCGTAGTTAAAAGCAAATACATTCTTGTATCCCAATTTATTTGCGAGTGATATACCATTGTAATAATTTAATGCGACACCCAACCCATGATATATGTTCGCACCACATGATGGTAAGTGTACTCTTATATCGTGATATTGATTAACCAACGACCAATTCGCATAAAAATTGTGTATTATAGACGGATTGTTTTTATCATATATACAATAATCCACCAACGATTGTAACTCTTGACTGACTGGATAATGTGATGTTAATATTACTTTATACCCTGCCTTCTGAATCTGTTGAATGGCTTTTATTGTAGTATCTTCTACTATCTTATAATTTGGATGTGTAGAAATAACCGCAATAAATTCTTTATCATCAACTCGTTCACTTGTTTTAACGCCTATCAATTTATTACGAATCAAATCTACATTATTATTAAAACTAGATTCATCAAGATAAGAAATATTATCATAACATGAATATCTATTCAAATAGACTGGTAGATTATAAAACAAACTTGGTATATTATATGAAATAGCTTCTTTAATTACAATTGGCGCGGTTTCTTTATCGTTTGCATGACCACGACTTGTAAACAAAAATAAATCCATACAACTATAAAAATTATGTACGTCTTTTCGTTCACCCCAAACCTTTACATTTTTAGGTAAATCATTTAATAATGGTTCCCAATATGATCTAAAGTTATCGGCCATATTACCAATACAATGAAACTGAACATTTTCATTTTCCATCGCACGTGCATATTCGATAAACTCTTTTTGATTTTTTCTTGGTGTGAATAGACCTACATGCATAACATGTTTTTTACTAGGATCTAAACCCAATTCTTTTAATCCATCATTACGATTCTTACGAGTTCTTACTTCAACTGGATATTCAATAACATCCGATTTAACAGGTAATTTTTTAACATTTTGTTTCTGGAAGTTACTTACAAACAAAAATTGATCAGGCAAAACTCTCTTATTATCTGAATTAAAACTACTATCGTGTGATGTTTCTACTATAAAATAGTTTCGATCTTTATCATAAATTCTGGATGATATAGATAGATCCATAAAATACTCAGGCATTTCTTCAAAGTGAATAATATTCGGTTTTATTTTACTTATCAAATTTATGATATCTTCCTTGTTATCATATAAAGTATAAAACTTGTTTTTACATATATTTTTAATCTGGTCTCGTTGTACGATAAACTTTCCACCTGTTACGTCCGCATATTCAATACAATATACGTCGTATATATCAATCAGACACTTTATCTTCTTTAAAAGAAATTGAGGAAGACCACCGGTGGACAAATGTGGAGCGATAAATAACAATTTTTTCATATTCACTTAATGAAGAATATAGTACCCATATTCTGAGACAATACATAATCTTTGTCGGTCAAAAAATACATTTTATAATTTAAATTGGTCAATCTAGATATTAACATGTTGAGTCTTTCGTCTTTATTATGAAATTCTAAAAAGATAGTATGACAATTTTTAATAAAATCATCGGACGTTGATTCAAAAAAGTCATACTCAGCGCCTTCAATATCCACTTTAAGATATGTTGGGTACTGGAGATTATTAACTTTAGCAAACACTTCAAGATGAATGCCGTCAACAGAACATAAATTTTTATCTTTATTTATGATAGAACATGCAACTGATCCTTGACTTAATCCACCCTCTAGATTACCAAAATTTAGTGATTCAAATGTTTTATAAATGGCTTTTTTATATGTAGATACATTTTTACCATATACATCACAATTATACTTTAGATAATCATATATCAATGGGTTTGGTTCGAATGCATATATGTTTTTAGTATCATAGTTTGAACACATTAAAGAAAAAGCGCCTATGTTAGCACCCAAATCGTAGACTACATCACCATCTTTAACATTACAGAGTTTTTTAAAAGATTCATCGTAGAAAAATGTTTGATATGGCGGATACGTTATATCAATATCATTAGATTTCAACTTTATATTTAATCCAGTATTTTTAAATCTATAGTATTTGGTACAAATTGGTTTAGAGTTTTCATTAAAAAACTCCATGATGATACCGGGATGACATTCCAACTTTGTTATATTTATGGGCCAACTATAACTCCATACATTATGATTGGGGCCCATTTGAACATGAAGCAAGTTGTTAGTTAAATTTGTATCAATACTTTTAAGTATGACAAAAAAATTAACAGATGTATCAAAATTTTTATGAAAATGACACTCTCCATTTTGGTTAATTGTGAAACTTAAGTTTACATCACCAATAATGAGAGAATCTGATATTTCCATATTATTTATATACTACTTTACTAAACCCATTTTCTTTTTTTATTTCAATTTGGCTATCAACCATATCACGCATCTGATCCAAGTGACTGATTACCCAAATAAAATCGAATTGATGTTTCAAGTAATTAAATAAAGCACCCATCTGACCCAAATGATCGCTGTCAGCACATCCGAATCCTTCGTCGATACAAATAATGTTTGGTCTTGGTAGATTACTAATATTAATCAAAGCTACTCTGATTGCAAGTCCACTTACAAATTTTTCCATACCACTTGCCATTTCAAGAGGCCATTGTCTATCATCATAAACGATATTGGTACTAATATTTTTACCATCAGTTTGCAATGATACACTAAATTCTACTAACTGATGAAGAATATTATTAACTTCCTTCTCAATTTCAGGTAGAGTCTTGGTAATAATTTCATATGGAATACCATCACGACTGATAATATTGGTATAGAATTTATAAGCTTCATAAGAATCTTCTAGTTCTTTTACCTTGTAGAACTGGTCGGTTGTATTTTTATATTGTAGTTCTAATCTACCCTTTTCTCCAGATGTAGTAAATAATTTGTTATTTAATGTTTTAATCTGAGATTCATAATTTTTAACCAACAACTTTACTGATTCGATTTCCGTGACCAATTTACTATTGTTTTCAATAATATCTTTATTTTTGTAAAAGGTTTCAATTTTTTGATTGACTTCTTTTAAATTATTTTTCAACATAATCGTCAAATTTTCATCTCTCAATATCGAGGTAGACAATACTTCTTTGCTTTTTTCTAGTTTGATTTTTTCATTATTGAGTTTTTGACATTCTTTATAACGAATATCAATATCTCCAAATGAATCCATTTTTGTCTTAATGTTATTATATTCATCAACTAAAGTTTTACCCTTATTCTTATCAAGTTCAATCTCTTCCTTAGTTTTAATAGCATCTTTTACAAAAACATTGTTTACGCAATAAATACAATTAGGATCGTATTTGTGATCTTCAAGTTTCTTCAATTTATCAATTTTATTTTTTACAATCAACTTGAGTTTATCAATTTCAGCTGACTTTTTAGATTCCGTATCCTTTAAAATTTTATATTGATCATAATCAGATTCTATATTATCGCAACTCTTTAAAGAAGAAGTTAATATTGACAAATTACTTTCAACATCTGATAATTTGTTTTTCTTTTCTGCAATATCTGATTCAGATGTTGAAATCTTATTGTCTAATGCGGACTTTTCTGATTCAAGTTCTACTATATCAAAATCAAATGATGTAGTTTTAATGACATTATTAGATAACTCTAGTAATTTGTTATTAGATTCTTCTCGTTTTTGATCCAAATCCTTAATATTAATATTATATTGTTCAATAAGTTTATTATTTGAATCAATACTTCCAGATATGCTTTGTAGAGACTCTACAAGTTGGTCCTTGCTAATATTTTTTAGAAGTGTATTGGTCTCTTTGAAACGATCATTAGCGATTGTATATAGCTGATCAAAGATAGTCAATCCCATGAATTGGCACAACAAATCTTTACGTTCAGTCTGTCCAAGATCAATAAACGATCCAGCCTTACTATTTTGAATACTTAATACTGTTAGAATAAAATCGTCATATGTGCCAACATAATCACGTATAATATCATTTGTACTACGACGAGCTTCTCCATTTAGAGGCACTTCTGTTCCATTCTCTTTCTTATAAAACTTAACATCGACTTTTATGGTACCTTTTTTATCAGCCTTACCTTCACGTTCAATATAATAATCAACGCCATTTACCTCAAAATTAAATTTACACTTGAAACCCATTTTCTGGGTGTTCAATACATGACTTGCTTTAAATCCCTTACTGAATTTATCAAACACACAAAATGCTAGAGCATCCATGATGCTAGATTTACCACTCGCGTTTGGTGCAAATAACCCAATTGCACCCTTAAGCTTGGTAAAATCAATATAATTGTTTTCACCATAACTAAACATATTATCAAATTCAAAAGTCTTTGGTTTCCATCGAATATTTTTTGGAGTCTTATCCTTTGAAATTTCACCATTAAGAGATTTATTTAGTGATTTTATTTTTTCAATCAAATTCTTATCAATTTTCTTTGCGATAAGATTATCTTCAATAAGTTTGTTTTGATAATCTACATTAAAGATGTTATGAATATCAAATATTTGACCTGACTTTAAGGTCATATCCATTATCTGATCATCTTTTCTAATAAAGGTACTTTCAATGATGTCACACTTTTCCTTCAAGTCATTCATGACCTCTTTAACTTGTGATGGAATCGATTCATAACACAAGGTTCTAATTCTAGCCTTCTTTGGAATATCACTGATATCAGTTACTAACTTACCCTTGTTAATTTCAATGGTATAAAATCCGTAATTGTTTTGTAAATCATAATGTTTAAACACTCTACGTTTCAAATCCCACAATAAAAACCCATGTCCTTTAATGTCTTCACCATGATTCTGTTGAATCATAGATCCAGCATATACTATAAGCGGTTTAATTTCCATTTCATCATACTCTTGTAGAATTTGATGTTTGTGGATATCACCCAACATTGCAATATGATGACCATCAAATAGTTGATTGGTTATAGATCTACTACTAACAGTATACCCAACGTCAGTTATAGCGTTATTTACTGGTCCATGAAACAAAGCTATATGATGATCTGTTTCATTCTTATGTTTTGTTGGAATATTTTGATACTTTATATACTTCTCGACATCATCAAACACACTAAAGTTATTAAATAGAATGTTTTCATAACGATATATGTCTGTGTTTTTTAGATAATATAGATTATCATGATTAAGTGCTTCTACGATTGGAGTCAAACAATCCAAACGTGATTTATTTGCTAATGTAGCATCGTGATTTCCAGCGGTTAAAATCGTTGGAACACGATCTGCGCAGTACTTTAGAAAGTCACTTCCAATTTTAACACATTCTGGACTCAAATCTGATTTATTATGAAATACATCGCCAGCAATAACCAACACAGGTTTTGCAACACTATTAAGTTTGTCAAGAGATAAATAAAATTTTTCAAAAACAGAAGTATATTCTTCGTGCCGCTTAGTTAAGCGAATATGAATATCTGCAATATGCACTATATTATCTACTTTTTGATCTGTGTTTTTTAATACTATCATAATATATTTTTGATCTTTAAGCTATAAAAGTCACTCTCTGTTAGTTTATCACAGCTATCGATTATTTTCCAAGTTTTTTTATGGCCAATTTCATTTGGATCTTTTTCGTCTAATCTAACCAAATATGTGTTTATATTATTTTGAATTAAAAATTCACATATTCTGAAACTTGAGTTTAAAGCATCATTGTCCAGCAATACATTTACCCTTGGTGGTTTATTAGTAAGTAATTTCATTTTTAACTTATTGGATAAAGTCTTGCCAAACAATGGTACCACGTTGTATTTGACTGCAAACGCATCAAACACACCTTCTACTAAAGTGATTGGTTTACTGAAATCTGTAAACAATTCAAATCCGACAATATCTTTTGTCGATTCACATAATCGATATTTCATCCTTCCATCACAAAAATCTCTACCACAATAAAAATTTAAATTGCCATATGCATCATAAGATGGTACAATAATTCTATTTCTAAATTCACCAGAAGTACAATATCCAATATTGTATCTTACGATTTCATAGATAGATAAACCACGTTTGAAGCAATAAGATAATGCGTGTTTATACTCAATATTATCGCTTGGTTTGTATAAAGGTTTAAACCCATCTGGTAACATTAATTTAATCTCTGACTTTTTGTTGAGGTCAATCTTGATTTTATGTTTACAGAGAAGATCAAAATATTCTTTTGGTGCTCCAATCTTTTTTAGAAGAGTGCCAAAACTCTTACCACTAAAATTACAGACCCAACAGTGATAAAAACCAGTATTGGTATTGATATTTAACTTTCTTTTATAGTGTTTACAATTAGGACAGAAAAATAATACTTCGTTACCACCCTTTTGAATTGATGGTTTATGCTTAAATAACTTTGTAAGTGTATCTATTACCGAAATTTCTATCATAACACGTCATTCGAATGATATGATTTATTTTTCAAACTTCAAGTTTTTTTATATAGAGCGCAAACGATGCTATCATACATGTCGCCATTTTTCTCATCCCAGTTGCCCTTTTTATTTAACATTACAAATTTTGTAATATCTGGAATAAGTCGTTCCAATTCCACTTTGACAAAATCTTTAGATTTAACTCCCTTGATTCTACATTTACCAAACAATTGTTTACGCATAGTATTAACAGAAAGAAGATTTACTTTTAACTTGAAGTGTTGTTCAATTATATACGCAAAAACGGCGTTATGTCTAGCTAAAGTTATGATTGTTTGTTGACTGGTGAATCCGCCGGCATATCCACTAAGAGCTGCTTCTAAGTTAATATATTCAACAGATTTTATTAACTTATTCTTCTCTAATACACTTATTACGTGATATGTCTTTTCTTTTGTGGTTTCAAACTTTTTTGTATCAATAAAACCAGCATCAATAATAACGCAATTATCACTAAATGCCCATCCTGTAACGGATGTAGATGAATCTAATCCTAATATAACCATTTACAATACATATCAACGATTTATCTGAGCATTACCATATTTTGTGTTTGTAAAGCCTTTTAAATAAATAGATTGTTGTAATGATTTTTCTCCGCTAGCATCTTTAAATTCTGTCTTACCTTGGGCCATTTTAATTTTAAAACCTTTAGTCGTGGTGTATTTTGTATCAAATGTACTACCTCCCAAAGAAATTTCATTGGATCCATCGGTCTTAACATTTTGCTTTACATTAAACGCACCACCAGCCTTTTGGGTACTATATCTATCAGCCAAGCTAATTTTGTTGGATTCACGATCAATTGTCTTACTATCAGATGATGTTGCCATATGTTATGTCCTTATTATAATAATAAATATTGTTAAGTATCCCATTTAACAGCAATATTAATAGGTAATTGTCCAGAATTTTTAATTGGCTGAGCGAGTTTAGCAATAGCTACTAAATCAGCACCATTATACAAACCTACTTGTGTTATATAAGGAGCCAAATAAGATCCTGTTGGATCTATTGAAGAACTATATGAGAACTCAAAAAATTCTGGTTTAATATAATTCTTATTACCTTTACCAGTATTGGTATCTAAAAACTTAATTAAACCATCGTATGTATTTCTCCTACTAGTTGGATTTATGTAATTCTTGTAATTCTGATAAGTTAGATTATTAATAAAGTATTTCCATATTGCTCTACCATCTTGGAAATCAACTTTACCATCGCCATTAACATCAAAATTCTTAGTTGCCAAAACACACTTCAACGGATATGTTAATCTATTTTCTTGATATTTCGATCCTGGTAATATGCCCGCACCAATTGTAAATGGATTGTTTATATCATATGAAGCTGAATAAAATGACAATATACTAATTTCGGTATCCCCCGATACCATATTCGTCCACCACTCTTCACTTCTGGGCGATGTAATATTGTAGTTTATATATCTAAGGATTAAATCTAAATTATTAAAATCAAAGACAACTTTATCAACAATTCCATAATTTATAAGACTTCCAGTTATAGCAGTTGGATTGGTCGAAATATTAAACTCTCCAGGTTCTAACGTACAAATATATTGTTTTTCATGCAATTGAACCAAACTTTCGTAATCCATGTAGATAAAAGACAGGTTTGTATCAGTTGCATTTCTACCAATCAAATTTAAACCACTACCAGTGTTATTTATAACAACTCTATTATTATTATAAAATACATTACCTACGTTAAAATTAGTTTGAAGATCGCTCAAATTATAAACATAAGCATTACCTTCAATAGTGGTATAGGGTGTGGTTTCCTCACACAATGCTACATATATGGGATTTCCAGCGCATGTTGTAACTGATTGTTCTATTTGAAAATATACAACACTTGAAGTTACATCACATCCTTCTTCATAATAAGATGATGTAAGTACATAATTTGGGTCTGATATACTACCGGATTCGGTTATATATGGAACATCCAAATAATAATCTCTTAGTAATGGTATAGGAGAACCAACTGCTATATTATTTCCATATATAGAAACAGCAGCTCCATATGCAGAGAATGGACTATTTTCACTTTCTTTTCTTTTTGAGATAGGATAACTAGTCATCTTTATAATCTTGGATCCTGTAACTTGGTAGTATAAAACTTGTCCTAAAAACGTTGATGCACCAAAGTCATTTTCATTAGCTATATTTTTGTAAAAATTTAAAGATGATGATAAGAACACTGATGAAAATGGAAAATACCTTTTTGGTGATCCAACAATTATATTGTTATTATTCGTGGATACTGAATAACCCAAAAAGTTATCTTTAAATGTATTTTCATCACCATATAGTTTTGTTAATAACAAATAACTACCTGATGGCGTTGAATTACATAGATCAGTTGAATATACATAAAAAGCACCTCTTTGTCTTTGAATTGTAGATCCAGAATATTCATAATAAACTAAATCATTAGGAGCTCCAACAACAATTATTCTGTCGTGTATTGAAACTGAGTGACCATAATTTGAATTTTTGAGAGATACTGGGTACCAATTAAATAAACTATTCTCAACAGAAAGTGATCCGGTAACTTGTGAGAAATATTGTTTTAATCCCCAACCACCAGATGATGATTGATACAAATATACATTTGAATGTGATAACTGATTACTTCCAATCACAATTTTGTCTTGGTATTTTTTGTCAATAGATACTGAATATCCAAATCCATATTGAGATGGAAATTGAGTAACATTTGGAGTTAGAGTCGCTTCCAACTTATATTTAGAAGCTGAAAATTGGTATACATAAACCTTACCACGGCCATTGTTTTCTTTAGGAGACCCAACCGCTAAGTATTTGTTTGTTATACTAACGGACGTACCAAACGAATTTGATCCCGTTAATGTAATAAATGGAGTATTAGTGTATATTTGAGTATTTAAATTTTCAACTGCACATGTTTCGTCGTTTATTAAACTACCATTTATAATATTATAGTTTGAATCAATTATATAAACGTCAACATAAGATCCTGTTATCGTAACACAATTACAATTACCAGATGTTACGCTAGCAGAAAGTACGCTATTACCTATTGCCAAAAAATAGTCCGATAAATCTATAGATTCACCAAATCTAGTACTATTGATAGTTTTGCCATGCAAACTTTTAGTAAAACTAAATGAGGCTGAATAGTTTGAATTGAAGTTATTTTTTTTAATTAAAACTACCTCACCATGTCTATAAAATCCTTCGGCTAGATTATAATCATGGGTAGGCGGATTTCCAACAGCTACATAGTTATCATTTGTAGCCACGGATGTTCCATATCTTTCGTTATATATGTTCGTAAGACTCATAAATTAAAGACATTCTCTAGAATGTTCTCTTTTAGATCACAAATTAATACTAAACTCGACATCGTAATATAAATATTTAAGGTAACCAACTATAATTGGTTTTATCTATATATATTTTTAAATATACTATACATATGATATTAGATCAATTTGATGCATCTTGGAAAGCTTGGATATGGACCGTTATTTCAAATGGAGTGACAAAGGAAGATGTTTTCAATGTTTTATTGAACCACGGATTTCAATATGATCTAATCCAAAAAGAACTGGATGTATATCCCCAAAATAAAAAAATCACAGATCGTAGACTTACTCAGTCCAGGTTAAATATGGACAAAGATGTAGATTTGGGGATACTATATAAACCTTTAGCAGATAACCCAAAGATATTTAGAATAGAAACCAACAACTTAGAAATATACCGAGTTTATAACTTCTTAACCAATCAAGAATGTGATTCTTTAATAGAGGAAATGGCTAGCAATTTTGCACCATCGACCATCACAAATCCAAATGCGAACAAATATGAAAGAACAAGTTCAACGTGCAACATGATGTTGAACAACAAACTTTATGGTGATATAAACCAAAAAATTCATGACTTTATACAAATACCACTAGAACTAGGTGAAGTTCCGCAGGGACAAAAGTATCTTGTTGGTCAAGAATTCAAACCCCACACAGATTACTTTCATCTCAACGAAGAGTATAATAAGAAATATGTAGAATCAAAAGGTCAACGCACATGGACATTTATGATTTATTTAAACGATGTGGAAGAAGGTGGTAGTACTAAATTTCCAAAGATTGATAAAGAATTCTTTCCATCTAAAGGAGACGCTTTAATTTGGAAAAACATTCTATCGGATAATACAGGAAACTTCAACTCGCTTCATTGTGGTATGCCTGTAATAAAAGGAGAAAAAATTATAATAACAAAGTGGTTTAGAGAACGTTAAATTCTACTCCAGTGTAAAAACATTTGAATTACATACTCATCGTCCGCACAGGTTAAATCTTCCCTCCAATGATTCATTTCAGTACCATGTATCAACAATCCATCTTTACGATTAATGTTACATCTAATCTCTTTTCCCAATTTATCAACCGCAATCAATGGCCATTCACTTTTTAAATTGGAAAACAAGGTGACCGACATTGTATAGTCTAATCCTGGTCTATCAACATGTGGCTTCAATGTACTTCCATTATAATATATTCTAGCGTATGTATTTGATGGTTTAATTTTCAAACTCAGTACATCGGATATCGGAAGTGTCAATTTTTGAAGAAACTCTTCCATCTCGGCAATTCCACCCTGACCATACGAATTTTTATACATATCAGCATTTGATATATTTTCAAATGCTAATTTATTCTTTTCTTTTAAATCTAACATTATACTTGTAAATTTATTACACAAATCTTCTGAAATGATGTTTTCTAAATAAGCAAACCCATATTCATTAAAAAAATCAACAGACATTTCTGTATTTATATTCATAAAACTTTTATTCTATCTTTTAAATGTATATACGATTCAATTTTACCAGCATCACATCCATCTGCCCATTTGCCAGTCATAACATGTTTTATATAAACATCTTTTGAAGACCATTCAACCGTGTTATGTACAGGATTAAAAACAGATTTTGGTAATTTATGAAACTTCTCAGATATTTTTGTTAAAAAAATATCCGACGTAAGACTTAATATAATATTACCTACAGATGAGAATTTTTTAGGATCAGCAAGAGCTTGTTTTAAATCGTTTATTAACGTAGAAGTTTCGGCAATAATTTTTGCAGCATTTACTACATCAATCCAGGTGTCATTATTTTTATCTGATACCATGAAACAACTTTGTAATCCGTCTTTTAAGTAGTTAGATTCTAGTATACTTATACCATTTGGTTGTAAAGCATCATAAAAATTTTTAACAACAAATATATCCATATCAGAAAATATACCGCCATATTTGTGTAATATTAAAAATCTAGTAAAATCTATTTTACACAAAATATGTGGATATGAATTATATAATTCAACATACTGTGGGTAGTTAGTTTTAACAAATTCATCTATATCAGAATCAGTCCAGATTTTATGTTCAAAATCAGGAAAGTGTAATTGCCAAGTAGGTAGACAAATATTCCAAACAGGATGCCATTGACTTTTTTTATAAGGTGCAGTTTGATGTATTATTTTTGGTATCATAAAATTATAGTATTAAAACTCAATAAATTTTATTTTTAATTAACTATCATTTAATTCGATAACGAAATGAGTAGTTGCTGGATTTGCATCATATTGTAATCATATTAAAAACAATTAATATCCAACAGTTAATACCACAGGATAAGTAGCTCTTAAAGGATCCTCATTATAAAGCAATTTTATTTTAAACGCTAACGCGGAAAGAGTTAAATTAAAAGGATTTAAAGCATCATCTGGTTCATATAATGTACAACATAATCCTTCACATGGGTCTGCTCCCGGTGATCCTTTACATCTATATTGAACGGGATCTCCATAGGCTTCCCACTGACAAGAATTTCTTTCTACTTCGACGGCTAAAGTATTATTTCCATTATATACATCATTAACGCAATTATCCAAAAATGTCACATTAAACGATGAAACTGCAAGACCTGTATATAAAGTACCATAAGTAGGAGTTGAAGCTTGTGTTCCAATATTTTCTGCTAATGCAGCACCATCCCCACCATTAAATTGATTTATTGTAGTTTGTATATAAGAATCGGAACATCCATTTGCATTACTTAATTGAATGTCCAAAACAAAACTTGTTGGAGCAGGACTTGGTGTAGGAGTTGGTGTTGGTGTTGGCGTTGGTGTAGGTGTAGGCGTTGGTGTAGGTGTAGGCGTTGGTGTAGGTGTAGGCGTTGGTGTAGGAGTTGGTGTTGGTGTAGGTGTAGGCGTTGGTGTAGGCGTTGGTGTAGGCGTTGGTGTAGGTGTAGGCGTTGGTGTAGGTGTAGGCGTTGGTGTAGGTGTAGGCGTTGGTGTTGGTGTAGGCGTTGGTGTTGGTGTAGGCGTTGGTGTAGGTGTAGGCGTTGGTGTAGGTGTAGGCGTTGGTGTTGGTGTAGGCGTTGGTGTTGGTGTAGGCGTTGGTGTTGGTGTAGGCGTTGGCGTTGGTGTTGGTGTTGGTGTTGGTGTAGGCGTTGGTGTTGGTGTTGGCGTTGGTGTTGGTGTTGGTGTTGGTGTAGGCGTTGGTGTTGGTGTAGGCGTTGGTGTTGGTGTTGGTGTAGGTGTTGGTGTAGGTGTAGGCGTTGGTGTTGGTGTAGGTACCGGCGTACTACAATAAGCTGGTGTTGGACTTATGACGCTAGATAAACCGCAACATCCTTGTGTGATTAAATCACTATTTGAATTAAAACTAAAATAGTCTATGAAATAACTTCCAGATAGGAATAGGTTATAATTACTATCATCAACTATATAACCAATTATATCACCACTTTGGTTATTAATTCGCACTGATCCAGGTTTTATTCTGTCGCCCGCTTGTGACGGCGCAAAACTAAATAAAGAAAATTCGTTGGTCAGATTTAATTTGGCTTTTGAAATATCATAACCATCAAATCCAAATATATTATAAGAATTGTTATAAGAGTTATAATACATATTTTTGATTGTATTATAAACTTGACCCTGATAAGTGCCTACGGAATTTGTTGGATTCGTTTTAACATTATAAAACTGACTTTCTTTTGGATAAAAAACCGCACTAGCTGTTATGTACTTGCCAATTTCAAAATTTGGAATAACACCGCTATATTGTGATTCAGCAAGATATGATTGGTCAATTACTGATGTCGCACAACTACCGGAAACATTGTAATCACATTCATCATTTAACAATGATATTGGAAAATAGTTGTCATCGCTATCGTTGCCGGCAATTAAATTTGTAACGATATTGTTAACAACCTTAGGAGATGCTATAGAAAATGCCGTTACAAGAATATCTTCGTTTTTAAAAAATTTAATCATCCCAATATAAATAGGAGGATTTATTGATAATTAAAAGTCAATTCTTACTTTAATCAACAATTCATTATCAAATGATTTTTGTGTTGGTTTACTTAGCTTACCAATTGCTAGTAATTCATTGTTTACATTGTATAGTCCAACCGAAGTGATATATGTACGAGGATTATTTATTAAATCTTGATAAATAATAGTACCTTTGGTAAGTCCATCTGTGCCATCAGACACAAATGTTGGATTATTACTATAGTTAAATTGTCTATTTTTAATACGAACGAAGTAGTTTGATGATGGAACAAATTCACTCTTTCTTACACTCATTAATTTGTTAGTACCTTTAAGTGATTTAAAAAAGTCTCTTGTCCAAACTCTCCAATTACCCAGAACTTGGGTTGAATATTCATTTGTACCTGAAGCAATTGTTCTATTAAATGTTGTGATTACACCAACTCTTGTTTGTAGTGTTAATGCATTAAATATAACAATACCATTGGTTGGATAAAACAACCCAATACCTTCATAAACAGGACTATTATTTTTCAAATAAGGAGTTGGTAGGCCATTGATAACTGATCCTGAAATAAGATTATATACGCCGAGTGATTTATTTACAACTTGTGAATCGTCGATATACGAATAAACGCCATTTGCACCACTTAAATTAAATTGAATTTGACCCGGATCGATTTGATCTTTAAACTTATCAGCCGAATAGTTAACAGCAAAAATTGCTTCACTATCAACTGGATTATCTACGCTACCAGATGCAAAACTAAATAGTGAATCACCTGGTTGTAATAGTGTATTCTTATATTGAGTATAAATAACTTTTGTTTCGTTAGTTAATACTGGGACGGCATTGCCTGGCCAACTGAATTTTGAACTACCACTATTAGCATAATCTCCATAAGCAACTGAAAAATATTGTTCGGAGTCATAATAAACATCCACATAATACTGGCCATTTTTTACATCGTATGGTGTCGAGCCAGTTAACTGACGACCTTGTGTTGATGATGTAGTAAATAGCGATTGACTAACTTGTAAATCGCCTGTTCCGAACATACCAGATGAGACTTGGTTAATTCTACCTGCTACTATATCATCGTTTGTAAATTGACTGAATATCATAATTTATCAAGTTGTTGGCACCGTTACTGTAACATTAATTGCTGTATTACCACCACTTTCATTACCAATCAATGTAATATTTGTGGTTGTAGTCTTAGAAAGAGAAGCGTTTGGAATAAATCTAAATTTATTACCCACGACGGCTTGAGAAGTATTGGATGCCAAATCTCCAGCAAATGTTGGAACTGTAGCAGTTGTAGAATTTATACTATTAGTTTCTGTAACAACCAAAGTACCAACATTCTTATTTGCCAAAATTGCAGTGTATCCTAGTGTTACATTGTATGTTGGATTTGTACTTGGACTCAACAATATTTCCCCGGTAAAATCTCTTGGTACATTAATACTGGAAATATTCAAATTGATTGTAGGTACAGCTGTTACACCATCATTCAATGTGACCAACTTATATTTCATAAGTTGTGATTCGTCGGTAATAGGTTCCATAACTGGTGTATTACGAATAGCTATATCGTAAAAAGCACTTCCTTGTGGATGATTTGGATTAAATTGAGTATAATCAATTTCATCGTCGGATAAAGCAAATGCTGTGATATTTAAACCACCAGTTTTTGCTAAAATTTCTCTACCTTTCTTGGTGAGAACGGCGTTTACCGTAAGAACATTGTTATCTAAATATGCCATATATAATAATTATATCAAAGTTTTAGTTTTTTATCGAAATTTGTAATTATAAATTCATTATGTACGTGTCTAAACTTGAACTTGTATATATCGATGCGGTAAGTGGTTGTTGTACAAATATTGACTGAGGACTTGATATAGACCCAGTCAATTTACCATATTTGGTAAAAGTACTACTAGTGACTTGTAGAGATAAATAACCAGGTATAGTTATAATTGGAGATGAACCATTCGGCAAACCACTTCTATTTACGGTACGAGTATAATCATTTTTACCCTTGGTAAATGTATAATATGTTAAAGAAGCATTTTTGTCCAATTTTACACCATTGATAATTTTATAAATAGAACCACTTACGGCCCTATATTTGGTTCTAGATCCTGCAAATACAAATTTGCTTAAGTGACGTTTTGAATATCCGGAATTTAAGTCTCCTTTATACAAATCTTTATAAATACTACTACCTGTTATAGATCCAGATCCAATTTGAGTAACTCTGTAAAAGCTAGACGAAAATGCTACCAGAGAAGGTAATCTATTATTTGTCATCAAATAATATTGATTATCATTCACCTTAGCTAAATCTTTGATATATGGACCATCATTATCTATACCTACATCTTTACCATATTTACTATAAACAAAGTCTCTAGGGTCAAATTCAGATGGAATTTCAAACATCGAATAATTATATTGATCGTGATCAATATCAATATCATTAGTCTCAAGCAATCTTAAAACTCCGTAACTTGATGTACTCTCGGTATTAGTTAAGGACGATGTAAGTGTAGCGTAGTTATTAAATGTTATTAAACTAGATGAAGAGACCAAAGCGTTATCAGGATTTAAAGCGGTGACTTCAACGTTTCTATAGTTGAATTTTTGACGTTCAAATACTGATGGTTCTAATAATATACCACGTTTTAAAGTAGCTCTTTGTGGAGTTATTTTCTTAATAAAATCAAAAATAGAAAAATCTATGTAAAAATTATAGGTTGATAAAAACTCTTGTGGATATATGTACTTTTCATTTAACGCAGCAAATTCCCTTTGCAAAACTTTAAGTTCTGGATAACTTTGTTGTGTTAAATATGCTGGATCGCCAATGATATTTGCAATACCATCCTTGCCTAAAAAGTCTTCAATCTTTGTGTTTAGGTAGTTATATGGAGTGATATAATATCCAATAACATTTGAGTCCGCACCAAGTACATCTGTTGTATATGCGGATTCCTCAGATGGAACTAAATTAGTATCCAATTTCAAATCGATTTTATTAATCTTACTATTATTTCTATAATTTGGACCAAATTTATTTGAATTAATAGTTTGTTTTAATGACAACTTTTCAAATTGATATGGAAAGTCTGTTACTTCCATAGGTTTACATACAGGATAACCAACATTTTTAATTTGTGCTGGAAAATTTACAGCTGTGAAAAAATCTTTATAATAAGGGTTTTGATTTGGTACTAACTTTCCAGATGCGGTTGTGTACAGGCTGATAGGAGTATCAAAACTCCAAACATACCTAGCATTTTCATACTCTCTACTCTTATCATCTATAGAAAATGAATTGATATTATATGAATGTTCATTAAAATTATCTTGAGAGATAGGATCCAAATAAACTTTGATTTTATCAATATTTCCTACAAATTTAGTTGTGGTTAAAAAATTACCAACATGATAACTACCGCTTGAGAAAAACTGATTATATTCGTATAATACTGTTGATGTCTTTTTTGCAGTAAAATTTAATTGGCTTCCATAATATTGATTAACAGCTAATGTGTACACATATGGTGCATATTTTTCAGCCGTAGACGATGTTATAGACTGAGTTAGTGCACTGCTATTGATAATAGTTTCCGGTATATCAAATGCGATTGGAGCTAATTCTCTTGATAATAACAAAGTATATACGTCACCATTGAGTAAAGGCAATTCTGGTAACACTATATTAATAGCTTCATTAGATTCATAAGGTTGGAAATTAAATATTAATTGACCACTTTCTTTCTGTATAGACTTCTTAACATAAATTTGCCAATCGGTACCATTTCGCTGTTTCTTAATTAGTGGAATACGGTCTAAAAAATCATAATTTTTAATTTTGAATTTAAATGATAATTCTAAAGCGGATAGACCTGTAAACACTTCTCTAAAAGATTGTGTTATACCAGTACTTGCACTTTGTGAATATGCATTTCCAGAAGGTACCAATTTAAATTCGCTGCCAGTATAATTAAATTTTATATACTCGTTGTTTGTAAATTTGGACATGTATACAATATCATCAAAGTCATAGAATACTTGTCTATTTACAAAAACATCACTACTTCCATATTCTACAGGCTGTATTAAGTCAGATGACACACCAAATATACTTCTAATCAATTCATATGACGTACCAGTTCCTTTTGTTTTATATACACCACTTAAATTATTGGTAAATCTATTTAATATAGATTTGGCATAATCAAAGTAAGAAGATGAAAGTGAACCTGTGTATTCGGTATTATTGAATAAAAGTTGACGTATATCACTCTTTTCAAATTTAACGTTATCTAAATTCCAGTTAAATGAATTTAATAGTTCTTCGATGTAATTTTTTGGATAATCATTGCTGTCATTGTATGATATTGGATAAGCTCTTGGAAACTTTTTAATGTATACTAAGATATTATCGAAAAAGTGACCAACCATCGATGTAAATTTTATATAATCTTCAGATTGTGGATCATTCTTTAAATAAGCAGGCAACTGATTTAATAAACTATCATAGTTGTCTTTATCATATGATATACCCTCTTGAATTTTATCATCTATACTAGACGTATTGAAGAACAAATATGATTCATATTCATCAAATGTGTTTAGTATGTTAATTTGATCTTGAGTTAAAACATTAAATCTTTCAGATAAAGACGACGAAATTGAAGGACTTGAATTACTTGCTCGAGTAGATACTTGTTCTTTAGAAGTATCTAGACCAACATATTGAATAATTTTATTCTTTGCAATCTTTGTTCTCAACTCAGCAGAAGAATAATTTATAAAATTATTAAAATCATTATAATCAATCAACAAATCATTAATCTTTTGTTTTAATCTTGATTTTGCATAAAACAAAGAGTTTTGATCTATATTTGAGAATGTATCATTGGATGCCGCAATTGTCGGAACTTTTACAGAAAAATTAACTCCATTCAAATATACCTTACGAGATACCGAATCAGCATACATGTTTACTTTAAAGTATAATGGTGCTATAGAAATATTAGATATCCAACATGTTGTCTTGAGATTATATTCAGTTGGTAATGGTGAATCTAATTTGATTTGTACATTATTAACACCCTCAATTGAATTAAAGTAACTTGTGTGAGATAAAATCTTTACTAAATTTCCATTATCAAAATTCAAAGCATTTTTGTATAATCCAAAAAATCTGATACTATAGTTAGTTAGTAAGTCTGATGTTTGTGGTTGTAACCAATCTTCATATATAACTTGTACAAAAAAGTCTACAGCATCTTGCAAATCAATCGGATTTAATGATGTTTTTTGTACAATTCTATCTTGAGAAATCTTTGTTACTATAGTTTTTATTGCCAATTGAATTTCGTCAGCGGAAAATTCTAAATCGTTATATTGATAAATGAAATTCTTTAATTGGTCAGCAATACCAGTAAACTTTACTGATTGATATGAAAGTACATCTGTATTTTCATTTCTATTTAAAACAAGTACCTTATCAAAACCAGTGTAACTATCAATTATGAATTGTAACAAATCTGCTTCACTTTTAAACCCAAGATTTTGACAAATCTTTATAATATTTGATTGAAAATCTTGGTTTCTAATATAGAAATTGCTTGAAAGAGGATTGTTATTTATGATCTTTTTCAAATTATCTCCAAGCTGCAAGAACAAATATTTTTTACTAGCAAATGCTGATGTTTTAATTGAGGTTAATCTATTTGATTCACTGATATTTTTATTAAATGCAAATGAAAGTCTTAATTCTGTTCTGCTTGGTGAGATTTCTTTAATAACCAAACGTGTATTGGTATTACCCGCAATATTACGTATTGGATTATATAAAAGATAATATAAACCTGGACTTACTTCATTAAATCTCAAATCAAATTGTGGGTGTAACAGCATGTTATCACCAAATCTGAGAATATTTGTATTAGGATTTAAAATTCTATAGTTTTTTGATTGACCATTTATATCTAAATAATCTCCCTGAATTACATTATACGTAACGTTAGGAATAATTCTATTAAATGCTAAAGGTTCTTGTTCAGAATTGTATAGACTGAATTCAACTAAATCATCATCAGAATCACCAAAAAATATTTCATTGGTCAGGTATGATTGTTCGTACAAAGATTGAAGTTCTGTATCGAAATACGAAGCACTCACTAAACCTGTATTTGATCCATTTTCATCAATTGTCAAATAATTGTAAGGCATATTATATTAGTGGTAAAAACGGGAAGTCATCTCCAAAATCAGACGCTGCATTCCCCTGTCCCAGTTCGATTCTAAGATTAATAATTTCGCTTTTCATAGCAGCAATAACTTGTTTATCATCACTATCTTCATATTTTGTAACCAATTCATTTATAGTTTCGTTCAAAATACGATTTTCAGCTATGGCTTTATTATATTCTTCTATTACCGTATTGATATTTCTATTATCAGCGGCGGCAGGAGTTTGTAATTCTGTAAAATCTAATGTATTTGTATCTTCAATTTTTGATTCATTATACACAAATGCTTTCAAAGGAAGATTTACGTAATTTAAACTACCACTTACCGATTGACTAACAGAATACACTTGTTTTAGATTTCCAAACTCATCAAAGTTATTGGCGAATGTCCCAAAATCTTTAAATTTTTGAATATCTACTAAAGATACGTTATAAACTAATGGTATATTTGCCATATCATCTTACAATCTTAAATATTTTGCCAGTATCCGTTATGTCGACGGTACCATCATCATATTCTACTTTAATAAGTATTTTGAAATATCTTTCTTGGGGTAATCCTGAAGTATCAATTATAAAATAATTGCCTAAATTTGCATCACAACTCAATTTAGTATATCTATCAAAATTGATGAGTACTTCTTCCGATTCAGCATCCTTAATCATGTAATATGATGATGTTGGCAAATACTTTGGAGTAACCATAACAGGTTGTTGATATGCTTTGCTAAAAGATTTAAGTGGATATTTATCCCTACCAAATACAAAAACTTTTGGAATACTACCAGCCTTATATGCTTGTTTTAAATACTGAATATTGATTAAATTTTCAGTGGATCCGGTTAATGGAGCTAGACTACCTGTATTAAATACTACATCATCCCATGCTACGTCTAGGTATGGAGAATATATAGTATTTGATTCTTTACTGAAGAATTGTAATAATCCATCGGTATAATCTAAAGGTGGTGTACTAAGTTCTAATGATGTAATCAATATTAATCCATTATTAGGTACACAACCGCATAACCAAGATCTTACCATGGTTGTGATATCCATACTTATATCACTTTGAGCACCAAATGTAAATGATTGACTTGCAATCAGGCTAGATCCACTTAAACCTGGAAAAAATGAAGAGCTACATATCCATTTAGATTTGTTATTATATGATTGTGGCACATCATAATACCAAGTTCCGCCTTGATTTTTAAAACTTGCAGTAGCATATGATGAAGTTAACAAATAATCTATTTTTTCGTAACTGCGTGATATTGAATTACCAAACCACAATCCACTTCCACTATAGTTTCTATAGTCCCAACTAGCACCCATTTTACTACCATTATCTGCATAACGACCATTACCATTTTCCCAACTTGCACTTAGTGGATACGCATATATTTTATAATCCAGTGGAAGATTTCTAGCACCACAAGCTTTTAAGTTCAATGTAAACTTGATATGTGAACTTGAAATTTGATTCGATGCGATTGATTGGCTTAATTGTGTCAAATCGAATTTAACCAAAGTTCTGGAAAATTCTGGATATAGTAGATACGTTGCAGTCGAAGGTTTTGCAAATGTACCATCGTACATTCCATCAAAATAACCAATAAAGTTTACAACATCTGCATAATATAATGTTGATGATGTTATGGTTTGAATAAATCCATTAAAATGAGATGATGAAAATGTTCCACTAAAGGATCCACTTCTAAAAGCACTAACAGGTCTGTAAAAACCTGTTTTAACTGGGAGACCAGTATTTGATCTGCCATTTATAATACCTTGAAGATTCTTAAAACTACCTGTTCCAGTTAATGATGCGGTCAATGGAGAAACTATATAGTTTCGTGGACCCATATTTAATTTGGTAAATTTCGAACCAGATTTTACAGAACCCGAAAAACTACCTGTTGTCCAAGATCCACTAGCGTAAAAATAATTATTTGTAAAGTTATAACTACCACTGAATGATCCAGATGAAAAACCTGCAGAACCAGATACAAATAATCTCTTTCTGGGAACACTTGTTACATTTGATAATCTACCTGTAAAATTTGCGATGAAAGTCGTGTTAGCTATTGTATCAGATACAAGATCAAATTTTCTCCACATACTGCCAGAGTATACATAAAGAGATGATGTAGTATATGCTAGCCATCCTTCGTTACCATATGATTGTGTGGTTTGTGGTGGTGTATGCCAATTTATATCGGTAAACAATGTCTCAGCACCTTTATTTGACGCATAAATTTCTAGTGTTTCATCTATACCAAAATTTTTACTTTCATACTTAGATGAGTTGTTTATGTATGTATCTTTTGCTGGATATATAAATTTATGCATATTATACTACTAATCCTTTAATGTCTAAATTTGGAAATTTTACTTCGAATACTGATGGATCTTTCGATGGATATACTATGTTATTTTGCGTAGCTATACTAATATTATAAGCCACTGGAGAATAATTTCCATCGTCAATAGTTAAATTTTTAATTTTGATATCTGTTACAGATTGTACTCCTTCAATCTTCATTATTTCAAAATTTAATTGGCTCAAATTGATTGGTTGATTAAAACTCCATTTGTCAATATCAAAAAATAATTTAACGGATTCAATACAATTATTCAATACTTCACGTTTATTAAATCCTTGAAATACTGAAATCTTAAAATCTATACCTATGTTTATAATGAATCCATCAATTATGTTAATCTTATCAGTCAAAATCCTGTAGTTGTTTATATACGTAACCAAGTTTTGCAAAGTGGCCGCATTTACAACTGTTAAATTTCTGTTTGTATCATAACCCAACAAATACAAATTATTTGTAAATGGATTATTAGATTCTAAGAATTTTCTACGATCTAGTGGATTAATAGGGTTTAAATTTAAACTCAAATTATTATCTATTGTTGTCAAACCAGATACCAATCCATTATAAGTTACTTGTTGAGTTAAATTATTTTGTACATATGCTTTAGCAATATTACCCAAATCCGGCGGTAATGCATATATCCTCAATAAGAAATCATCTTGAGTTACCATTCTGTTCTGTGCTGAAAAGTTTAGTATAGCATTTTGTCTTATTTCTTCATCGGTTTCAGCATCATCACCACCAGTTGAAGCTTCTTCATTATTGACTCTTAGTGAGTTTTGAACACTTCTAAGAAGATTAATTTCACTATCTGTTAAACCAGTTGTATCATTTTGAAATGATGTAGATGATATCTTACTTATATCACCAGAATTAACATTTGAATTGACTCCACCACCAATAATATATGTTATTGTCAACGTTGTATTCGATGGTGATACACCATACGAATTACTCTTCAATACGTTTGTTCCATCCAAACTTATGTTTAAATTCTTCAAGTTTGATAAAGCAACACCAACGTTAGTTGGATTAGGAATTACAATTGTATTTTGAAAATTTTCAGTATTTGCACCAAACTGCAAATATGTATAATTACTTTCATCAATAGTTGTTACAAATCTTTTTTCGGTTCTTAAATACTTTAAAATTTTTGGTGTTTCACCTCTGTACTTAGACAATGTTTGATTAGTAAGTGGAACATTATCTACTTTTAATGGAATTGTATCTTGTGCCAAATAGTCTACTTCATAATAATTGTTGTTATTACTATCTACAATACTTATAACTTTAAGAACATTTGTTTCATCTAATTTCAAAGTTAAAAATGGAGTAGCAGCGTCAACACTTACTTGTTTGGTAACGATAGTACCAGAATAAGCCTTGCTTGATTTCTTTAATAAAAAGAATTGAGGAGCACCTGATACGTCTCTATTGAACACACTGATTTCTCTTGGTGAAAATAAAGTGTCTTGTGTAAAATCTATGCTTTCTTCTACGATAAAGTTTATACCACTTAAACTAGTAAGTTGTGTAAATGGTCTTAATATAAGAGCATATCTTTCATCCGGTATAAACTTATTGTCTAGAGTTTGTATAGATGGTATAAGTTGAAAAATATCAACATCCGCAGTTGATGCGGAAGAAACTTTTGGTTTATAACCCAAAAACTTAGCTAGGTTTATGATGTTTCTACGATCTACCGCAAATTGAATAAAACTTTCCAAAAATTGTTGATCGGTATAATAAGATAAAACATCACCAACATAAGAGGCTTGTTCAATAAAAATTTGACCAGGAGAACTTTCACTGAAATCTCTATAAGACAGCGGATAATATTGTTTTGTAAACTCAATAAGCTGTTGTTTTAAAGATGTGAAATCTCTATTGACGTAATTTACGTCTTTGGTATTATTTCTAAATGTTTTATTAATTATTTCTGACATCAGATTCTAGGGGTTGAGATTGTTACATCCGTTTGTGTTGTAGCATTATTATAAGTAAATACAACGCTTATAAATATTTTATTTTCATCATTATTTATAGATCCTCTGTAATTTTGTTCACTAGAAAGTTGAACCTTTACATCATTGACAATCACACCATTGACAAATTTATCAATATCACGCTGTACAGTATCTACAACAATTTCTCTGGAAACCTCCGTAACATTCATTTCGAATAGTAAGTTATATAAACTCGATCCAAATGTATTATTAAATCTTCTCTCGCCGGGTTTAGTCGATAGAAGATTATGAATATTTGATGATAATTGTTCTGAGGTCAATGAATTGGTTTCAAAATATCCATCTTGACCCAACGTAATCGGTAATTTTAAACCTAGAGCTTTTTTAGCCATGGATTAAGCCTTATTTCTTTTCTTATCTATAGCCTTCATCAACTTTGAATAGTCTCTGGTCATGGCTTGATAAACAGATTTTACCTCTTTTGGAGCAACTTCAGGTACTTGAACTGGAGATTCAGTATCAGATATTACAGATACATTTCCACCAATCGGATTAAATCCCTCAGATAAACCAACATATTGGCCCTCTCTTGGAACTCCACCTGTAGTTTCGTTCAGTACTTGATTTAATACGTCATTATTTGAGTATTTGACAAATTTCTTAGGTACTGGTGTTGGTTGTTCCTCAACTTGTTCTTGTTCAATTAAGTCTTGCATCTTTGTAGATGAAGTTTCTTTTAATTGAGACTTTTTACCGTCTTGAGTCAACAAAATTTCAGCTAAACATGTTCTCAATTCGTTTTTAAGAACAGCTTTAACTTCTTGTTGTACAATCTTACGTATAATTTCTTTAAGAGCATCAGTTTTCATATTATTATATATAATTATTAGATTGTTTGATATTTAACTAAATTTATCTTATCACAATATTATCCGAATCCACCATAAGAGTTCAATTTATTTGTATCAATATTAGCGGTTATCTGTGAACCTACATTAGTTTTGATAGCTCCCAATTTTGATTTTGATAAATTTAATAGTTGTTCCGCACCTTTGGTACTATCAGGTCTTGGTATTTTAATTGTTTTAATTCTAGGAGTACTTGGTGGTTTGGGAATTTTAAGTTTAGGCATGTTCTTTTTAATACTTGACAATTTAGCAGCTGCAGCTCCTAAAGCACCACCCGCACCTCCTCCAATTAAAGCACCTTTTGCTCCACTCACTAATCCTCCTATACCGGCACCAACTCCAGCACCGGCTAAAGCTCCACCCACTAAACCACCCATAGAACCTACATCTGGTGCGCCACCAACACCGCTAACTAAATTACCTGCTGCACCACCAACACCACTAACTAAACCACCTGCTGCGCCACCAACACCACTTACTAGACTACCTGCTGCGCCACCAACACCACTTACTAAACCGCCTGCTACGCCACCAACTAATGGGATTTTACTTAATGCACCGCCAACTGCACCGGTTACCCCACCTACCACACTACCCGCTGCACCCGTTACGCCACCAACCACACTACCTGCTGCACCAGTTACTCCACCAACTACACTACCAGCTGCACCTAATACACCACTGGCAGCACCTTGAGCTTTACCAATTAAACCCCCAACTGATTTTGCTAGTTTTGAAGTGGAACTAATAACTCCGGTCTTTGCATCAATAATCTTATCATTACCCGCAATCGATTCAGGACTAAATTTATCCGGAGACCAATCCTTACCCAAACCATCTACTTTTATACCTTTAGGATTAAGTTTATCAACCACACTTCCAGCTATACCCCCAGCCAAAACACCAGCTCCAGCTCCAATTAAAGCAGCCTTACCACCACCGGCTAATGCACCGATACCAGCACCTAAAGCACCACCTCCTAAAGCGCCTTTGACACCAGAAGATAAATTGTTTAGTATACCACCGGCACTTTGTTGTACATTTCCAACCGCACTTTGTGCTTGAGATGTGAGATTGCCTACAGAACCCTGTGCTTGGCTGACCGCACTTTGTGATTGAGATGTGAGATTGCCTACAGAACCCTGTGCTTGGCTGACCGCACTTTGTGCTTGAGATGTGAGATTGCCTACAGAACTAACTGCGGATGTAGCAGAACTTTGCACTTGTGATGTTGCTTTGGAAGCAGCTTGTTGAGCGGCATTTGCATCCAATCCTTTAACTTCTTGTGTTGGAAGTTTAATATTTGGATTATCAACGACAGGAGCTTTATTTGTCACACCAGATATGGTTTGTGTTGGAGGACCAACTAGTGCTGGTTCTGGGTCAGTGAACGCATCTTGTCTTTCTATCTTAATACCTCTTCCACCTATCTGATCGGCTAATGTTTGTAAAATAGATTCTCTTAATTGTTTAAAAGCTTTATTAAAAGCAATTGCGGGTGTTGTACCATCTGCTACTAAGCTTTTATTTGCTGAGGCTATTGTTACGCTCAATGTTTTTCCCGAAGTTGTTGGTCTTGGGACTTTTATATCACCACTCAATGTTACAAATACTCTGGGTAAACCGGTTAATTCATCTTTTTTTGTATCGGAAAATTTACCAGTTAATCCAAATCCTAATTCGTTTGGAAATTTTGCATCAGGAGATAAATCTCGCACAGATATAGTAGGCATCGGCGCATCATCGGCAGTTTTTACATTTGGGTTTACAAGATCAACCTTTGAATAAAACGCATTAATGGCTTTTCTATATTCATTTGCATTAAAAACACTACCATTCCAAGGCACCTTCTGTTCGTATGATATATAATATTCACTCATGATGATTAATTTTCAAATTCAAATTCTATTTGTACCGGACCTTCACGACGATTTCTACCTTTGAAATCACCAACAACTCCATCACCTGTAACAGTATTAATTTCAACGGGATCTTTGCACTCACCAGCACTGCCTGTTGGTTTTACACCATTACTACCCGGTGCATAACCACCTCCAGTAACGAACACTCTTCTACTCATGGTCTTGTGTAGATTATCTCTCAATAATTTTAAAGTTATTTGTTGTACTGGTATTTGCGTTTGATCTGGATTTGAGTCATTGGTATTTTGTTGATTTATAGCACCGGCATCTTCATGACCATGTGGATGTGGATGTACGTGATGATACCAATGTACGTGGTCCAATAGCCAATTACATAGATCATATAACCAATCGACGGTGGTTTGTCCTAATAATGCTGGTTCATTAGTGTCTCCATATTGACCCAAAAATATTTGAGGAGCATTTAAACATGCTAATCTATTTGTGGTCATTACTATCTGATCATTGGCATCAACAGTATATTCATTATCGGTAACAACCGCATAACGCTTTTTACTAAAATGTAAAGTTTCTGCGAATCTACTACTCAATACCAAACGATCTGTATTGATGACTATTTGATCTCCAGTAAGTGTGGGTAGTACAAACTTTGTAGAATTGGTTGTATTATATTTTACCTGTTCTTCGGTAGGCAAAGAATCTACGGTCACACCAAATATACTTTTGTATACAGTTGTTCTCCACATTGATTGTGTAGCACCGCTTGTTATTTGTATAGTACTACCATCGTGGTTTATATCTTCTTCTATCTGACCGCCATAATTTTTTTCTTGTTCATCTATTTTTGGAATGGGTGGTAATTTTGGATGTATAATTTGATCTATATCTTTAGAAATGTTTCGTTGTCTATTTCTAATTGTAATTTTTGGATTACCATAACCACCATAGGCTGATCTCTTCAATAAGTTTTTATCAAGAATATATGAAGAGTCTCTTATATTTTTATCAATTAATCTATTTTCATCGTATGCGCTAAATCTAATTGATTGACCAAATCTACTTTCAATAGCAGTATCACCTTCATATTTTTTAACAGATCTAATATATGGATTTATAACAAAGTAGTTACCAAAAAATCCTGTTTGGTTTAAGTTAGTAAATGCGGGATGTGATATATAACTTTCCCAAGTTTGTTTGGGATCCAGAGGTTTACGATATGGTATGGCACTATTTGATGTATCGCTTGCTGATTTCTCTGTAACGAAATCACCATTTGTTCCAACAAAATTAAACTTACTTAGTGGTTTTGTGTAAAAATAATTATCTCCTATTTTGATCACCAATACTTGTTCGTTAATCAGAGGATATTGTGTAATCGTAGTATCAAGTGGTATAGCCCATGGCAACTTTTCAACTGCGGTTTGTTTTTCCAAACTTAAAATTCTAACTTTGGCTCTACCAATATAGCTAAAATCTGTATCTGATGGGTTTGGTATACCAGTATTATAATTTACTGGTATCTGTTGGTACTTGATGGTAGGTGCTGGATAAGAATTAGGATCGTTTTGATTCTTACCTAGAAACGGATGATTTTTATCCAATATGATATCTACCACCACCGCAACTTGCAAGTTTGGATTAGCTGATAAGATATTAGTTGGATCCAAAGACTTTGGAGCTTGACTTTGGTTTTTAATAATACTTACTATATTTGTAGAACTGCTCATATTATGATTTACCTATTTTTATGACTTCATCCATTAATTGTTTACGTTCTTCATCTGTAATCATCATATTTAACCCTTCGGCTGTATTTTCAGTCTTAGCAACTAATCTTTGTACTACAGATGCTAATTTAACTAGTTGTTCATCATTCTTTACACCAACATCGTAATAGTCTTTTATAAGAGGTACAATAATAACAGCATCGTTAACAGTCTTAATTAATGTTCTCAATTCAGAAACCAATATATCAATTTGGTCCTTTTTACTTTCGGAATTCTTTACAATATCTTTGCAAAGACCCGAAAAAGATTTTCCCTTGTATATTTCAAAGTTTAGATCCATATCATATAAATAGAAAAAACCACCTAATTTCTTAGGTGGTTGGTTAATTTAATTAATTTTAAATAACGCCTTTGTTTAGATAACTTTGCATTATAGTGTTTTGATAATTCTTCATCTTATCAATTACTTTAGTAACCTGTTGAGTTTTACATCCGCTAATCTCTCTAATATAGAGATATAAGGTTTTTTTATTGAATGTTTCTAATCTATCACAGTTTCTAAATAACTCAATGACTGCGTATGCTATATTTAGATCTTTTTCCTTACTAAATATCTTTTTAAGATTTTTTTCCCAATAATCTACTAATAATCGCATAAGTTCTTTTGTCTGAACATTCTTGTAATGTTCATCCTCTGTCTGTAAACAGACTGATGATTCACTTGGAGTTTCTGCAATATCTACGTGTTGATTAAATCTTTTATAATTAGAATTATTATGAAATATAAGATAATTCTTTGCTACTATACTAAAATAACTAAATGCTTTACCTTTACCGGCTTGAAATTTATGTATATTGGAAACTAAATGACTAACAGTTTCTTTTTGTATTTCTAGTGGACTATTATCAAAATATGTAAACTTAAATGTATTGAATATATTTTCTACTAATTTTTCAAAACTATATCTAATCTTAGTTTCATATATATTGTTTCGAATATTATTATCTTTCTCATCGTTGTATTCTATAATAGCTTCTTCTGTAGCCTTACTAAAATAAATCTTTTCTTTCTTATTTCTACCTCTACGTCTTTTCTTTGGTTCATTTTCATCTACCAAAGTTACTTCATCTGATTCTTCAATCATCACATCTTTTTTGATAGGTTCATTGGTTCTTGGAACAATAATCTCTGATTTCTTAATAGGCTTTTCTTTTTTTACCAATGTTTTTTTATTTTTAATATCATTCTCTGATATTATAGAAATGGAAATTTTTGGTTTCTTTTTATTTTTAAATAAAACCTTAGATGCCTTTGTTTTATTAACTATCTTAACAAGTTTCTTTTTAGATTTGGTTTGTTTTTTCATCAACATCGGTTGTAGTGGCTGACTCATCATTTATCCTTTGGTTAGTTATCTTTATTATGTTAACGATGTCATTAAATAAAAAACCAACATCGTCATCTTTTTCAAAGATACCACGTTCATCAATACTTTTCAACTTTTTGTATACATTATTAATTGATTTTTTAAAGTCAATTAACCAAGTCTCCAAAATATCAATTGTGTAAAATGCGCGTTTTAAAGCTACAAACAAAAATATGTTTGTTACTAGTGATATTAATAGAAAAATAATAATTACGTACATTTATTTATTCAACTATATCATCTGACACTTCAATATATTCAGCGATATAGTCTAGTGATTCTTTTACAGAATTCCAATCAGTATTTTCATATCCATACTTGATTAGATTATATAATTCTAACAATTCTTCTTCGTTCATATATATTCGATTTTTCACCTCAAGTATAAAATATATATTACGAATGTTTCAAAATAATTTTTTTATTTAAAAACTAGCAAACGCACCTCTAACACTTTCATTCTTTTGTTTAACAATTTTTTCTACTACTTTTTCCACTTCCTTTACAACTTCGACTGGTTTTTCCACAATCTTTACAACTTCGACTGGTTTTTCCACAATTTTTTCAACGATTTTAACATCGTTATTAGCGTTGTTAGGTTGTTCTGAATCTGATATTGAACTAGTTTGAACAGAGTCAGTTGTGGAAGATTCTTTGATATCTTCTTTTTTGTATATTTGATAATGTTTTGATTCTTTTTCATAGTTATTATTTGTTATGATATTATAGGCTAAAAGCAAAACGATTGCTAATGGATCAAATACAATAATTAATATTATTATAAACCATTTTGCCACTTTTTGAATGGTTGTATTAAATTCATCCGCAACAAATTTAAATGTAGTTATATCTTTTTTCTGACTATTTTCAATTTTAAGTTTGAATACGTCTTCATCTATTTTTGATAACCTATCCCCAGAAATTTTAAGCTTTTCATTTTCAGTTTCCATTTGTTTATTCAAACCTTCAATTTGATCGTTAATTTGGTTTTGAAGATTTTGAAACTGAATTGGATTTCTTGCAATTACTACATTTGTTAATGTTTCTGACAATCTTGCCTCTTGAGAAGATCTTAATTTAAACAAATTACTTATAGATATCGTGGTAGATTCAATCTTTTTCAACTCTTCTACTTTTTGTGATTCAAATGCAGCAATTTTAGCTGTTGATACTTCCGTTTCTAATGAAGACTTTTGAAATGCAGAGGTTAAAAATCCAAATACACCCAACGATGTAATAAACATTAAAGCAAATACTGCAAAAATCATATACAACTTCAACAATATATTAGCACGTTTCCAATATCTAAAGAGCCAAGATGTTGTAACAAGTTTACCAAGTTCTAACGCCGATGCCATAATCATAGCCGCTAGTGTGGCACCAGAAAATAGCATTCCAATACCATATACACTAAAATATGCAGCACACCCAGCTATTAGTAGTGATGTAAATATGATTAGATGTTTAAATTGTATCATATATATAAATATTAATTAAATAAAAAACCCCGTTAATTTAATAACGGGGTTAACATAACCTAAATCAAATTAATTGATCTTTATCTTCTTTGTTTCAGGAATGGTGGGTTTAACCTTTGATAATGTGATGGATAACAAACCATTCTCAAATTTAGCCTGAGGAGAATTTTTATTAATTTGATCACCTAGAGTGAAGCTTCTCTTAAAGCTACTATGTTTTAATTCTCTACGAATATATTTTCCAGTAGATTCTTTATCTTCCACATTTTTGATCTTTTGACCACTAATGGTAAGTACATTTTCTTGTACTTCAACCGATACTTCGTCTTTACTTAGACCTGGAATTTCTGCTAGAATTTCGACGCGATCATTGTAATCGACTACATCTACACGGGGATAACTTTGTTTTTCGAAGAAACCCACTCCCAATTCTTTATTTAATTCTGGGAAATGAGCCGCAAATACTTCATCAAATACGCGGTCAAATGGAGTTAGAAATTCGTCACGATCAATGTGACGCAATGCAAACGGACTATTATATCTTACTACTGACATATATTTACCTTTCTTTTTTTTAATAATTCAGTTGAACTTATTAACCTAATAGCCTCACTCGAGCACTATAGTAGATAGTGTCTATAATATCACCATCTGATAATATATATTACACACCTTTCGAAAAATGTCAAGAACTATAATAAAAATTCTAACAATGTCATTGAAGAAGTTGCAGAATATCCTGAAGCAATAGAATAATGAGATCTATTTATATACCAACCTGAACTCGCAGTATCACCCTTTACTCTGACCAAATAGGTACGTGATGTTGTAGATCCAGCCGTATGTAAATATGTAGTAGATGATGGTTGTGCATCAAAGGTACTTCCATCAACACTGGTAAATTGTTCAATCAATGGCGTATATGTTCCACCTTCTAAAACCCATAACCCCGCTATAGCATTTCCGGGAGCATTACCATTTGCCAACACAATTGAAGCATTTATCAAAATTTTAGAAGTGGAAGAATTTGGTGTTATAGTAATCGCCAAAGCGGTGTCTGTCCACGTTACGCCGGCCCCGACAGCTTGAGTTGAAGATTGAACTGAGTTGGCGGATTTGATTAAACCAGCGGCACTACCACCTGCTATATAACTGGCAGTTTTTGCATAACTAGAAGATACAGCATGACTGCCTGTACCCCAGAAACTAACAGATTTGCCATTAAGTGTTTTAAATGGTGTTTTACCATAGAATGACCCTGTAATACCACCATTTACATTTAACTTACCATGAATATAAGTGTTACCACTACCAGAAACAAAAAATGTCTTTGTTAAATTTGGAAATGCAGCACTTGATGATCCATAATTAACCAATATTGCTGTGGATCTATGTTCTACAGTTGCTTGTGGAGTCCATGCTCCTTCTCCACTACCACTATACATATTAATTTGTAACTTAGCTCTTAAATATTCACTAAATGCACCAGTAGATGTGCTTGGAGGTTGTACACCTATACCGATTGCACCATCTCTACTTGGGGTATTAAGGGACATGTATGGCCAGAAATAGAATCCATTTCTTCGTTGAACCATACCATAACACTCGCCGGTTGTAGATTTAGCAACAATGCCGGATGATGAAAAGGCATTTGATCCAATTGGGGCGACAAATACTAAACTACCACTATCAGTGCTCAACAAGGTCCACGCTGAATAATTTGGATATGGTTTACTATTATTATAATTTGCTAACGCTATACCCGCTTGATTAAATCCAGAACTACCTCTGCTAGCAATAACTAGATAATTAAATGCAAGTGATGATGATATATTTAATGATTTAACTCCGCCGGAATTATTTTCAAATATTAATCCTGGAGCACTTGTTAATCTCGTACCATCAAAGTATCCGACGCCCTTTGATGTGTTCTGATTTGTTTGACGTAAATATGATGATGTTTGAGAAAATGTTGATGTACCATAAAAGCTTCCACTAAAGCTACCACTGGCTTTTCCTTTAAAACTTCCCGAAAACGATCCCGTAAATTTGGCATTTGGATTATTGCCAACATAATTCAATAGGTTTGCGAGAGTACTTTTACGAGAATATAAATTACCGCTCGTATTTTCTATTGTTAGAATTACATCACTATCTTTTAAAGCGCTATAGCTAGCTAATTTACTTACTTTGATAAGTTGAACATTTAGACTATTACAAGGTGTTGACATATATTATAAGTATAATCTCGATTATATAACTTGCGATATAATAAAGTCTATTTGAATATAAGATTCAAATGATGCATCATTATCTAAAAATTGTAGCTCCCCATCGGCAACTAAAGAATTATCTAAATCTTTTCTGATTTCAAATGTTACAATATTATGTCCTGTAGGAACTACAGGATTAGGAATTTTAGTTGGATATGTTAAATCATAATTAATTGTTGTTGTACCGTATGGCGCCCATGAATTCGTATTAGAAACATCTGTTACCGTTGTTAACCTATTAACGACAAATTGTAACACCTTTCTAGTATCAGCACCAATATTACTTAAACTTTGCGCTAATATTAAATTTCTAATCGTGGTTTTACCTGCAGAAAAACTACTATAATAATTGCTAAAACTATAGCTGGTTCCTCCACCAGATACAACTTGTTGCCAAAATGAAAAATTCTGAATCATATCAGCTAAAATTTTGTATCGCAGATGCAAATACATTATCATCTATATTAACAAATGTGAATACGTCCTTTCCAAATGCTGTTAATGTAGGTGCAATTCCATTTTTCCAATATATTGATGTGGTTGATGATCCACCATCTATACTAGCATTCCATGTCAACGTGAAAGCACCTGCATTATGCACATATACTGTACAGGTTTTACCCTTTCTTAAATTTATGGTGACAGTACCACCTGTACCATTTACAGTTAGTTTACTTGATGGATATAAATCGCCATTAATAGTAGCGGTAGCACTAGCTGCTAGTGTTACACTTGATGGTGGCGATGTTACTGCTCCATATAAAGATCCAGTAATACTAGAATTAGCAGTAATTATTCCAGTAGCAGTAAAATTGGTAACTTGAAAAGTATCGATACCATTAAAAAACGCCATATTTGACGCTGCCAATGTTTTACTATCAGTCCAATATGAAACATAATTTGCAGTTGGTACACCACTTCTTGTTATTGGAGTACTCCATGTTGCTCCACCACTACCATCCTTTATTACGACTTGATATTGACTACCACCACCAGGTAAAGCCCCAGTGCCCGAAGAAGCAAAAGCTGCAGTTAATGCTTGTGTAGCGTAAGATGATGTTCCGTAAAAGAATGCGTTCGGATATCCGCCATTTGCAGTTGCGGTTCCACTTCCATTTTCTAATATTTTATTTGAATTAGCATTTAAAACATCACCTGTTAAATTACCAACTGAATTACCCGTGACGTCGCCTGTTAAATTACCATTTACATTACCAGTTACGTTACCCGTCAAATTACCAGTTACGTTACCAATTATATTACCAGTTACATTGCCAGTCAATCTGCCTTTTAAACTACCGGTGAAACCTGTATTCGCACTACCTGTTATACCACCTATTGTATTTACAACTTTAGTTTGAAACGATGAACCATTTGCAGGAATAAATGTTAAATTTGTTGGACTAATAGTAGCAGTACTACCAGCACCCATAGTTAAATTTGAACGTATAGTAACTGTATGTAAGTTGGAAGTCTTTCCATTTGGATTGAAAAAAGATCCAGTAAAACGATTATCAGCATTTTGAAAATCAACCGCATCTGGAAATGAGCCAAATGTTGATAATACAAAATCTGACAACGTTGTTAAAGTTGTTTTTCTTGTTAAATTATTTGATGCGTTTAAAGATTGAATAACTAATAGATCATTTCCACTCAAAGTTGTTGCTGGAGTGAGATCCGATATCAATCTACCTCTATTTGATATTACTACTGCCATACTATATAATTATTAATTAATTTAACTTTTTTAGTTTTTTTAATATATATTTGACCAATCCGCTGCGAACAATGTCTTCTTCTGCAAATTTGAAGATATAAATTCCATTGCTTTTACTTTCTTCATCATCAAATATATTCATAACAGAAGAAAATCCACTTTTACCATTGATATCACTTTGGTCTGGATCACCACAAACATATAACTTACTAAACTCACCAACGCGGGTTATAAGAGTTACAAGCTCTTTTTTAGTCATATTTTGAGCTTCATCAGCTACTATAACTTTAGCATTCCAGTTCAAACCACGTAAAAAGTTTACTGGAAAACCATGTATACGTTCTTCCTTTTTAAGTTTTTCGATATCTGATCTTGGTAGTAATTCCTCTAGTTTATCAATAAGAGGTTGTACGTATGGACTCATTTTTTCATCCATTTCACCAGGTAAAAATCCCAATTTACTATCACTACTTTCTACAGCGCTGCGAACATATATAATTTCGCTAACTCTTTTATCATTAATTAGATTCAACCCAGATAATACTGAGGTATACGTTTTACTTGTACCTGCAGGACCGGATATAAATACGAGTTTTGAGTTTTTATTAGTTAATATGTTTATGAGCTCTTTTTGTTTTTCAGTTAACTCTACACTTTTTATTTGAATCGAGTCTTTAATTTTTGTGTTTTGGTGAACCTTTGGGCTTGTATCTTTTTTTTTGCTCATTTTTGGTATCTAATAATTTTTGTACTTTTTTTACACATTGACAATACTCATATTGTTCTGTCTCAATGTAGTATTTAAAAATAAACTCTAAGTTTTCTTTGAATGATAACGAATTGAGTAAAACGATATAATCACTATTCTTAAATTTAAAAACTTCTATATTAGTTAGTTTGTTGTTCAGTGCGTGTTCGATTGAATCAACAACCTTTTTTGTCAATATAGTTTTATTTTCAATGATGTATTTTTCCATCTCATCATACTCACATGGTAATATCATCGCGGAAAATTTTTTAGACATAATAACTGATTATATATATCAAAAATCAATACAATTAGACAAAAATAAAAGCGTCACTTTTCAGTGACGCTTTCAAATAATTCTAATTTATACTAAACTTTACTTACTCTTTTTACCAGTTTTGTTTTTCTTTTTCTCAACAGATTTCTCTGATGATTGTGTCGGATCAATGTTCAATAATTGTGTTAACCTAACTCTCGCAGTAGACTTCCACGATCTCTTGGTTCTATCTGAAACTAGATCAAATGTTTGACCCTTTAATAATAATGATGTAACATCCGATTCTGAAGCAGCTGTTTTAATTTGTTCTCTCAATCCCATATTACTTTACTCTCCTTGATAAGTTTACAATCTCCAACTTACTTCCATCTGGCCATCTTGTAATAATACGAGTCCAGTGATCATACTCAGACTTAGCTGCGTCTTTATTCGCATATTCTTCATCTGAGACTCTGGCTCCATTTCTCATAACTACGTACCTATCCGATGCATTTTCAATTACTACTTTCTTTTCTTTGGTTTGCATTATATAATATAATTTTGTGGTTAATATTTGATATGATCTAAACAATCTCAGATTATCAGCCTGAGAAATACTATTCATAGTATACAAAATATTCTGTGTTTGTCAATACTAATCTTTAAAGTTACTTATATAGGAAAAAAATAAAAGAAAAGTAAAAAAACATTTCTTGAAAGTAATTTAAATTAAAAAAAATTAGTATTAAAAATTAAGGATTACTAGTTGATGCTTCTTCCACAATTGCCTTAATTTCGTTTTCGATTTCTTTCATTTTTTCTTTATATCCAGAAGCTACATCCTTGAAATCTTTCTTTACATAAAGAAGTTTTTCAGTTAACTCATATACCTTTTGTTCTGCTTGTTGTTTTGTTAGTTTAATATTACTCATAACTTTTTCAAGTCTATAATTTGTTTTACTGCTTCTATTGGTATATAACTAGTAACATAATTGCCTGGATCTACATTTTTTAAATCAGGTAATTTAGTTTTGTCAATCACTACTATTATACCTTCACCCTTATCTCTATAATTGACTAAGGCAAATCTTGCTGCCAATTTAAAATCGCTAGCTAAATAACTACCAACAATGTCTCTGGTATTACCTTTACCTTTACTAGTAACTTTACCTTGTTTTTTAAGTATATTGTATTCTTTCTCAGACATTCCTCTATATAATACACCATCATCGTCTGGTACCAAATCAAGTTTATCCGCAATATATTTTAATTGACCTTTAGGTTCCCACACCAAGTAGTCATATATACTGGACTCGTATAATAAACTATATCTTTTCATCTTTGTATAAATATACTTATCTAGTATGGAAGAGGTTAATTTTCACGAAGTTAATATAAACAATCATAATATAACTATCTGGGCAAATAAATTTGTAGTATTGAGACATCCAGAAAAATGTGATGTATATGAAGATGATTGTTGTAGAGAACGAATTACAAAGTATTTGATTGAAGAAGGTTATATCAATGATAACGGAGTAATAATCATCGATAGCTACATTGACTTTGAATCTGAATAAAATGGTGGACGTAAAGGGAGTTGAACCCTTGTCTTTAATAGATAACTTATATCAGCCTACACGTTTATATATTTTAAATTGTTAGGAAGTAATAATAAAAAATATCTAAAAATATTACTCTTAAGATTTACTATTTTCTCAATCATTTGCGCAAACCAAACATTTGATCCAGTCCAATAATTTACACCCAACACAAATATCAGACTTCAATGTGAAGGATGGTGCGACAACTTAAGCCGCAACTGCTACAACATCATCATAAGAGAAGTCGTAGCTGATTACATTATCTTCAGCAGTTAATGTTATAATAGATGTTTTAAAGAGGCCAACTATCATCCTCTACGTGCCTAACATAGGTGTACTACTAAATCGAAACCAGTATACGCCCATAAAATTTTGGAGCGGGTAGCCGGAATTGAACCGGCACATCGACCTTGGCAAGGTTGCAGGCTACCACTACATCATACCCGCGCTCTCTTTGAACATTAATAAATAGTTGATTAACAACAAACATTAATTTCAAATGGTGGACCGTAAGAGAATCGAACTCTTCCCTAAAGCTTGCAAAGCTCCCGTGCTACCACTATCACTAACAGCCCATTAAAATCAACCCTATCCTATCTGGATCAGATTCGTCCGGGTCAGACTACAGGGGTGTATCGTCATCCCTCACGTTGTTGGGGTCACCCCCCAACACACACGTTTATTAAAATGATCAAAGTGTCACTCCGAATAAATTGGCAGGGGATGAAGGAATCGAACCTTCACTAAGAGATCCAAAGTCTCCTGCACTACCATTATGCAAATCCCCAGTTAAATGGAGCGGGTAGTGAGAATCGAACTCACATAATCAGTTTGGAAGACTGACACTCTACCATTGAGCTATACCCGCAATGGCGGTTGGAGAAGGATTTGAACCTTCGGAGGCTTTTTTAACCTCGGAGC
>Ga0194129_10000448_pt1 | contig 79555 bp, 66 predicted proteins | sample TA2KigCa35mmetaG_FD_150862 | JGI IMG/M metagenome (GOLD analysis project Ga0194129, IMG submission 150862) | Freshwater microbial communities from Lake Tanganyika, Tanzania - TA2015038 Kigoma Deep Cast 35m | ecosystem: Environmental > Aquatic > Freshwater > Lake | place: Tanzania: Lake... | reverse complement strand
CGCCGTCAGCATCCACCCGAGGCAGACATCGTGAGGGCGGTGCTCGTGGCACATGATCGACGTCAGCTGGAATGCCGCTTCGGCATCACCCGCACTGGCCGCCTTCTGCAGCCAGCCCTCTGCGTCGATGCGGTCGGCAGCCGACTCGGCCCGCGTCCACTGCAGACGCCCCCACTCCCGCTGGGCCACAGGAAGCCCGAGCTCCGCCGCTCGACGCAGCCAGTGGGTTCGCCACGTCTCGTCGCTGGGGACATCGTCAGCCATCCCGCTCAATCGCCACAGGTCGTAAAGCGACCACGCATGGTCGCGCCCGGCCCCCACCGTCAACCACGCGTACGCCTCGGCTCGATGGGACGCCGTCTGCGGCACTGCGGCGAGTTGCATCCGCGCCAGCATCAAGGCCGCGTCCGGCTGCAGGTTGACGGCCGCGCGATACAGGTAGTCCACCGGGCGCGTTTCGCCCTCAGGCACGTCATGGAACAGATGCTCCAGAGCCCACAGCGTCATCGCCTCCGGGTCTCCGAGGTCGGCCGCCTTCTTCATCCAAGCCCAACCGGCCACGGCGTCAGATGGCACGACATGGCCCGCAAGATACGCCCGGGCGACCATCCGACACGCCGCCGGATGGTTGGTCTCGGCCAGCGTCTGACACACCTCGAGCGTCTGGGCATCGGTGGGGGTGGCATCCGCCTGCACCCGCTGCAGCACGAGCAACTGAGCCGGCTCCACGCCGGCCAGCGCCAGCGCCGTCATCCAGGCGCGCTCGCGCTCGATGGTCCACGGCACACCCGACTGGCCATCAGGGTCGTGCGGTCCGTCCCCGGCATCGTTGCTTCCGCGCTCGTCCTCACCCGGCTGTTCATCATCTTCGTGTCGCATGGTCCCTCGCTTTCCGGTCGCGTCGTGATGTCGTGCGGCGTTGAGTGCGTCTGCGGTCAGTGTGACCCGCGGCCGTGACAGATCAGGTCAGAGCCTGCGGGGCTATCAGGTCAGGCACCGGGGCATTCCAGACACATGAGCGATCGAAGAAATGCTGCCCGCGGCCCAGCGAGAGTCGGCACTGGTCGCCCGTATAGCGCTGGCGCACGGCCGCGTGTGAAAACCAGTGTGCCGGCAACCGCTCGCCCCGGCGATCTATCTCGAAGACGATGTCGAGCGGTGTATCGATGTTGGGAGCGTAGGCCAGTATGACGCGGCACTCGCGCGCGCCGGTCGACACGGCATGCACCGCCGCGTGCCGTGCCGCATAGGCTGCCGCCCGGTCGATGTGGCTCAGATCCTTCCCCGCCAGCGCCCCGCCGCCAATCGCGACCCGCGGGCCGTAATAGTCGACCGCCAGCTTGCGCCCGGTCTGACCGTTGTCTCCGTCGCTGCCGCCGTTGATGAGCGGGCCGTTCGGATTGATCAGCAGCGTGACGTCACCGGCGCTGGCCAGCCATCGACGGTCTGCCACCCGCAGGGCCTCGTAGGCAGCTCGCACGTCTTCGCCGACGGCCGCGGCCATGTCGACAAAGCGCGTCTGCTCGCGCTGCTGCAGCGTCACCAGCACATGCTCGACCTGCCAGCCGTCACTGTGCTCGCGCAGGCGCACCAGCAGCTTGCCGTCCGGCCCTTCCCCTGCGAGTCGCCCCACGCGGCAGCTCTCGGCCAGTGCAGCGCCCAGCGTCTGCGCCAGGAAATGTTCGGGCGGCAGCCAGCCGACCTTCGCGTCATAGCCTGCCCAGCCCACGGTGATGCACTGGTCATTGACGCGGTCGGTCCAGGTGCGCGGATCACACCGTTCCTGGCACACGACATCGGTCACCACATACCGCGTCGCATCAATCGCACTGCCCGGCACATAGCCCACCTCGAGCCCGACCTGACGCACGATCTCCGGCAGTGCGCACGCCAGTGGCGTGCGCGTGACGATGCCGCCGGTGAGGAAGATGTGGTCAGACCATGCACTGACTTCCACCTGGCAGTAGGCACGCGGGTCGGCCTCATAGCACGCCCGCACAATCGCGTCGGCCACCTGATCGCAGAAGCGATCGGGATGCCCCGGCAAGACCACTTCACTCATCCGAATCATGACGGCACCTTTCCCAACTGCGTGTATGGAAGTCCGGCCCGCTCGACGGCGTCAGTGGAACCGTCGCGGGTCACCAGCACATGCAGCCGCGTGCGGCCAATGGCCCGCACCTGCGACCGCCTCAGGTCTTCGATGAAGCCATCCGTAATCACCACCGCGGCTCTCGGCTGCCGCTGTGCCACATGGTCGAGCACACAGGCCAGTGCGGTGCCTCCGGTCGTCGGCACCTCGAGCCGTCGACCGACCACGCGTGCCGGCTGCACGATCGTGCTGAAGGCCCAGAGCGGCCGGCTCACCAGATGCCCCAGCTGACCGAGCAGTGCCACCAGATGCGGAAGTTCGTCATCCATCGAGCCACTGGCGTCGAGGTACACCATGGCCCGGCCCACGGGCGTCGTCGCACTCGATGTCCACGCCGCCTCGGGCATGAACGGACTCCACAGCGACTTGAGTGCCGCGCGACGGTCGGAGAGCGACAGCAGGGGCAGCAGGGCCAGCCGCTCGCTCCGGTCGCCCGCGGGATCGCAGTCTGGCTGCAGGTGTCGGCGCAGCACCTGTGCCGTCTCACGCCGCCAGCGACGGAGTGCCAGTGCGCTGGGCGTGATCACCTCGCGCATCGGCGCGGCACCTGCGCCCGCGATCGGTGCCGGCGAGCGGAAGACACGCGTCGATGCCAGTGACCGCCGCGACTGCGCCACGGCCTCGGCGAGCGCCGACGTCGCCTCGGCGCTGTGTGTGGTGGACGACGGGTCGTGATTCCCGAGCAGCCGGGGCGGGGTGCGCGGTGCCGTGAGGTCTTGTGCAATAGCGAGGATGTCTTCGGCGACAAGATCGCCGTCGTACAAGGCCAGCCACAGCTTCACCAGACGACGTTCGCGGGAGCGGGCCGGTGGCAGATTCCACCAGTTGACCCGGCCGTCTTCTTCGGCCTCGGTGGGTCGGCGCAGCAGCCGGCAGACGCCCGTGGCCTCGGCATAATAGCGGCTCATGAATCCGCTGGCGACCTCGCCCAGCGTGCGGTGAATGATGGCGTTGATGACGGCGTCGGTTGCGATGTTCTCCTGGGGGGTGACGGGCGTGCGCTGCTGGGTGTGGCGCAGCAGCACATGCAGGAACTCGTGCATGATGACCGCGCGCACCTCGGCATCGCCACGGCAGTGCTGTGTGATGAAGGCCAGGTTCACCTTGAGCACCGGCCGGTCTTCGCACGTCACGGCCAGCGTCTCGACGCGGTCGGTGAATTCGACGTCGAGCAGCTTGAGCACGGCGCGGGCTGCCAGCGGGTTGTCGGTGATGAGTTCGCGGTAGATCGACAGAAATTCGTGACGTCTCATGCGTAGAACCCTCCGCCGTCGTAGAGCACCAGCGATCTCGACAGGCTCGTGCGTGTCCACAGCACCGGCCGTCGAGGGTCGTAGTAGGTCGACGTGCACAGGCCGAGCACCAACGCGAGATACAGCCCGTCGGCCGCACTGAGGGTGGCGGCCTCCACCGGCACGGGTGACCGATCGGGCTGACACAGGCACGGCCTCGGCGGCAGCACCACCCGGGCGCGTGCGTCTTGCTCGTCCGAACAGCCGCAGGCCCTGAGCCACTGCGCCACCCAGGTCAGCGGCGAGCGCCGACCGTAGGTCATCGAGACCCGCAGGATCCGGGGACACCGGATGGGTCCCTCGTCATGTCCCAGCACCGTCGCGCGTACCACTTCCGAACGGCTCCGGCTGCTCGGTCCCCCGGTGTTGCAGTCATAGAGCCACGGGGGCAGGCCGGCAGGGCCTGCCCCCTCAACGTGTCCCTCCAGGGCGGCGATCACAGAGCCTCCCCGGTGCGGAATATCTCGATGCAGCGGTGCAGTTCAGCCTCGCCGGCTGACGCATCCCCGACATCAAGCGACTGCACGGCGCAGTGAAACAGCCACTGCTGCGCACGCAGCCGTCTCGCCCCGGTCAACCTCTCGAGCACCTGCGCAAACTCGGCCAGTCGCGGGTGCGGCTGTTGCGGACGTCCCGGTGCGTCGGACCAGCGCACCACCCCATCCACGTCGAGCACCGGCTGCGCCACGCGGCCCAGGTCGTGCACTGCTTCGGCGCCAATCGGCAGTCGGCCGTCGACCGCCGCCGGAAAGGCGGCCAGAGCAAACGCCGCTGCACGCGCCGGCGTTTCGTTCGCGAGAACTTGTTCAACGGCCAGCGTGCCCAGATCGGGGTCGGGGGCCTGCAGTAGCAGCCGTGCCTTGCCATCAAGCGTCGTCTCGTGCTGCACCCGATACAGCCAGCGGTCTCGGCCCGTCAGCACGGCATAGCCCCACGCCGCCTGATGGGCCGCGAGAATCCGCTCGGAAGGCACCTGTTCCCCCCACGCCGGCTGAGGAAGGCTGCACGTCAGCACCTGCAGGGCCACGGTCGCCGCATCCTGAGGCAGGGGCCGCAACTGCCGGCCGAAGCGCACGATGAGCGCCGCCAGCAGCGTGCGAGCCAGCAGGCGCGCCCGACGCGGTGACACGCGCACCCCCGCGGACGTCAGCACCGTGGTGACTTCGTCAGCGTAGCCGATGATTGAGTCGGGGCACTGCTCCACTTCTTCCCGGAAGATGGCCTGCCACTCTGCCACCTGCACACGCAGCGCGCCTCCATCGTTGGCCACGCGCCCCTCGCCCGCCGGATCGGCCACCGCACGACGGTCAGCCTCGCCGAGGTCGGTCCAGTCACCGACCGGCACCAGCAGCGCAAAACGATCAGCAAGCGCGGGATCGAGCGGTTCGACGCCGGCATAGCTGTCGACGGCCGTGTCATCAAGCACGCACGGATTCATCGCCGCCCAGCGATACCGCAACGACGGCAGCGCCACGCCCTGAATGCGGCGCTCATGCACGAGCGAGAACAGCCGGTTCTGGTGCTCGGGCTTGCAGCGATTGATTTCGTCAATCAGCACCGACTCGGCCGACCACACCGTCGCCGGCGTTTCGAGGAAGCGCACGGTCGTGCGTGCCTCGTCTGGATAGGGAAAGCCCACCAAATCATCGAACGACAGCAGGCTCGCGTTGTAGTGGCGATGGTTGAGCTGCAGCGCTTCGCTGATCGAGTTGAGCAGGAACGTCTTGCCCGTGCCGCTGCGGCCAATCAGCAGCAGCGGATCCCCTGTGACGAGGGCCGCGAGAATGACAGGTTCCTGGGCCCCGAAGCCATAGGCGCCCAGGCGTGCGAGTACAGACGGCGAATTGGAATCAGACACGTTCTACCTCATCGATCGCAGCAGGACCACCCATCTGGCATGGGTTGGTGACCGTCGTCGGGCTGCGCCCCTCGGGTCGTCTGGATGAGATCACGCACACACACGTGTGCGTGACAGTGCGACTGGAACAACTGCGGGTGCAGCAGGTGAACTACTGCACGAACTGCTTCGGGGCTATGTTGGGATGGCCGTCACTGGTGTCCTCGTATCTCTCCCGGCTGCCCGGGCGGAAGTGAGCACCTTGCCTGATGGCTCGGGCAGGTTGCTGTGGCGTCGACGGGTCCGGTCCCTCAACCACTCTTGATGCGATCGCACAACGGCGATGGATGGATTATGATGAAATCGAACGACGCTGTCAAGCATCGCGGCAGCCGCACGCAGGGGATGCGTGCAGCTGCCGTGAGGGGGACTGCGTTATTGCTTGCGGTAGGTGGCCACCGGAGGCAGGCGCGCCCCTGTGCCGCCCTGAGGGGCTGACTCGCCCATCACCGGCATGCGCAGCGTGCCGATGCCGTCGATGCTGGCCTCGAGCACTTCACCGGGCTTGAGGAACCGGCTGCCGGTGCGGGTCTGCGCCGAGCCGGCCGCCGTACCGCCCGAGGTGCCGTTGTTGATCACATCGCCCGGATAGAGCGTGACGATCGACGAGCCGTACTCGATGAGTTCCCACAGCGAGTGAATCATGTCGCCGGCGCGTGCTTCCTGCAGCGTCGTGCCGCCCACACTGAGCGTCTGCCTGAGGTTCTTCATCGGATCGCCGTAGAACTCGGCCGGCACGATCCACGGCCCCTGGGGCGCGAACGTGTCGTGGCCCTTGCCGACGAACCAGTCTGAACCCGAGCCATATCCCCCGGGAGGACGGCCCCCGCGGTCAGACACGTCGATCGTCACCATGTAGCCGAACACATAGTTCGGAGCACTGTTGGCGTCGACATACTTCGCCGTGCGTCCGATCACTGCCCCCAGTTCCACTTCCCAGTCCGTCCGATCGCGGCCGTACGGAATGACGATGTTCTCGCCATTGCCGATGACGGCACCGCGCCCCGGCTTGAGGAAGAGATATGGCACCCCGCGCTGCTCGCGGCGCAGCCGGCGGGCGGCGGCCTGCTCTTCGGCCGTGCCGGCCTCGTTCACGTGGCTGTAGAAGTTCACGGCCGCGTTGAGGATCTTGCTGGGATACAGAATCGGCGCCAGCGTCTTCACCTTGGCGAGGTCATGCACATAGGCCGGCCGCGCCGCCCCGAGCCTGTCGCCGGCCACCAGATAGTTGGTGATGGCGACCAGACGCGCGCGCACGCCGCTGTCATAGCGCTCGATGAGATCAATCATGTCGCGCGGCGCTGCAAGCGCCCCGCCGTTCGGCACCGCCTTGTGCGCCGCTCCGATGTCGACCACGAACCGGTCGCGCAGCACCAGACCCACCGTCTGCGTGCCGCCAATCTCATACGTCCCGACCTTGTAGGGTTCCGCTGCCTTGGCTGTGCCCTGCGCCATGGCGGGGGCTGCCATCGCTGCCACGATCACCATCACCGCAAACAATCGCATGCTTCCTCCTAGAGGTGCGGTTGTACGTGGCCCGATGTCAATTGTCAAGAAACGCCGGCGGCGCGCCCGTTCGTCAGCACCACTGCCGCGCCAGCGCCACCAGCGCATCACGGCACTGGCACACGCTGCGGGCATCGACCCACTCGTCGAGGCCATGCAGCCCGGCTCCGGTCGGCCCGAAGAGCAGCGAGGGAATGCCCGCATCGCCCAGCACCGAGGCATCGGTCCAGAAGCTCATGCCGGTCAGGCCCGTGGTGACCCCAGCCGAAGCGGCCGCCTGCGCCATGGTGCGCACGAGCAGGTGGTCGTCAGCAATCTCATATGGCGACCGCGTGAACAGCTCGCGTGACGAGGCCCGGAGGTGCGGATGGGCAGCCGTCAGTTCCGCCAGGATGCGGGTGACCTCGTCGGCCGCACAGCCCCGCGCTTCTCCGGGAATGGTGCGCCGCTCGAACTGCAGCTGGCAGCGATCGGGATAGGAACTCAGCTCGCGACCACCGCTGATGAGCGACGCATGCAGTGACGCGGTGCCCAGCAGGCCGTGCGAGGCACCGCCCTGCAGCCGGGCATCGAGCGCATCGAGTGCCGTGAGCACATGCCCCATCATGCGGATGGCATCACGTCCATCGCGGGGGCGGCTGCCGTGCGCGGCGACCCCGTGCGTCTCGATCTCAACCCACTCGAAGCCTTTGTGCGCCACGGCAATCTGCAGGTCGGTCGGCTCGGTCACGACGGCCCCATCGGCGCGCCACTGCGTGACCAGCGCATCAGCGCCGATGCTCGCATGCTCTTCATCGACGACGCAGGCCACCACCAGCCGGCCTTCGGCGAGCCCGCCGGTCTGCTGCAGCACGCGCGCCGCATCAACCATGGCCGCCACACCGCTCTTCATGTCCTGCGAGCCACGACCGCTGATGCGTCCGTCGCGTGCGACCGGCACGAAGGGCTGCGCCATGCCCTCCACACCGACGGTATCGATGTGCCCACAGAACATCAGCGCCCGTCCCGGGACACGCCCCTCGAGCACGCCCACCACATTCGGCCGTCCTGGTGCGACCTCCTGCACGTGCACCGCGAGACCCGCAGCCTCCAGAGCCGCCACAAGCGCGCGCGCCACCTCGGCTTCCCCCCGTGCGCCGGGGACGAGCGAGGGATTCACCGAGTCGATGGCAATGAGATCGTTCAGCAACGTCAGGGCGGCATCCATGGGCGACAGCTTGCCACAAGGAGGCATCGCACGCGACCCCCTCCGCAGGCCCGTCGCGTCAGGCCCCCACGCGCGCCAACCGCAGCGCTCGCCACAGGTGCCTGCGCCGCCATGAAAGAATGCAGGACGTGACCCTGCCGCCCGCCATACCCAATCGCACCCCGGAGGCCGAGGCCCGCCGCATTGCTCTCGCCGTGGCCGAGGCCGGTGGCCGGGCGCTGGCGGTGGGCGGCTTTGTGCGCGATCGCCTGCGCGGCCACGCCGCCAAAGATCTCGACGTCGAGGTCTTCGGCCTCGAACAGGCCCGGCTCGCCGAGGTGCTGCACACCCTCGGCCGTGTCGAACCAGTGGGCCAGGCGTTTCCCGTCTACAAGCTCGGCACCGTCGATGTGGCCCTGCCCCGCCGCGAATCGAAGCAGGGCCGCGGACATCGTGGCTTTGTGGTGGAAGGCGATCCGCACATGCCGTATGTCGAGGCCGCACGGCGCCGCGACTTCACCATCAATGCCATCGCGTGGGATCCACTCACCGACGCGTACCTCGATCCGTTCAACGGCCGCGCCGATCTCGAGGCTCGACTGCTGCGCGTCGTCGATGCGCGCACATTCACCGATGACTCGCTGCGCCTGCTGCGCGCCGTGCAGTTTGCGGCGCGCTTTGCGCTGCGCGTTGACACGGACAGCGCCACGCTCATGCGCGGCATGCGCCTCGATGACCTGCCGGCCGAGCGCCTCTGGGGCGAGGTCGAAAAGCTGCTGCTGGTTGCCGAACGACCCTCGCTCGGGTTCCAGGTCGCGCGCGATCTCGGGGTCATTCCCCAGATCTTTCCAGAGATGGTGCCGCTCTTCGACTGCCCGCAGGATGCGGAATGGCATCCCGAAGGCGACGTGTGGACGCACACGCTGATGGTCATCGACGAAGCCCGCCGCCGCAACGCCGACCTGACGCGCGGACCGCTGGCCGTGCTGATGCTGTCGGCCGTGTGCCACGATCTCGGCAAGCGGCTGACGACCATCCATGTGGATGGCCGCATCAAGTCGCCCGGACACGAAGCCGCAGGCGTGCCGCTCGCCACCGCGCTGCTCGATCGCTTCGGCATCCACACACTCGACGGCATCGACGTGCGGCGCGAAGTGCTGGCCATCACGGCCGAGCATCTGCGTCCCTCGGCATTCTGGAAAGTGCGCGACACCGTGCGCGACGGCGCGTTCCGGCGACTGGCCCAGCGCGTCAATCTCGAATGGCTGACGCGCTTTTCAGTGGCCGACTGCCACGGCCGCGGCGGCACGTTCGACTGCAGTTTTGCCGACTGGTTCATCACCCGCGCGCGTTCGCTGGGCGTCGAGCATCAGCCGCCCGCCCCGTTGCTGCTGGGCCGGCATGTGCTCGCCCTCGGCGTGGCCCCGGGTCCGGCCGTCGGTCGCGTGCTGGCCACGGTCTACGAGTGGCAGCTCGACGGACGCGTGCGCACCACCGACGAGGCGGCCGAGGCAGCCGCGCAGTGGCTGCGCGACCCGTCCTTCGCGCCGCCGCCGGCCTCAGGCGACAGCGCCGGCGCCTAGGGCCACGTAGCGCGCGAATGCCTCGGGCGCCACATTGCCCCCGCTGACAATCGCCACCACATGGCGCGCATCAGCGGGAAGTCCCAGGCCCATCCGCACGGCTGCCGTCGCTGCGGCCCCGCTGGGTTCGGCCACAAGACGCGCGTACCGCGACAGCCACGCCACCGCGTCGGCAATGGCCGTGTCGGGCACGGTCACCACCTCGTCGAGAAACGCCTGCGCATGTGCAAAGGTGATGTCACCTGCGCGAATCGTCAGCAGGCCGTCGGCAATCGACGCCGTCGACGGCAGCGATACCGGCGCGCCGGCCGCCAGTGCGGTCTTCATGGTCGGCGCCCCTTCCGGCTCGACGCCCACCACTCGCACCGACGGACGCACCTGCTTGATGGCTGACGCCAGTCCCGTCGCCTGGCCGCCGCCGCCGATCGACACGTAGATCACGTCGGCCTCGGGGCACTGCTCGAGAATCTCGAGGCCCACCGTGCCCTGCCCCGTGATGATCGCGTGGTGGTCGAACGGAGGAATGATGGTGAGGCCACGCTCGGCTGCCAGTGCCTCAGCCGCCACCTTCCGGTCGGTCGACGTGGTGCCGGCAAAGATCACCTCGGCCCCGTAGCTGCGCGCCCCTTCCACCTTCACCAGCGGCGCCGTCGTCGGCATCACGATCACCGCCGGTGCCCCCAGCAGCTGCGCCGCCAGCGCCACGGCCTGCCCGTGATTCCCTGATGAATACGTGATCACGCCGCGCGCACGCGCGTCTGCATCGAGCTGCGCGACCATGTTGTAGGCCCCGCGAATCTTGAAGGCGCCCATCGGCTGCAGGCTCTCGCACTTCACAAAGAAACGCGCGGCCTCGCTGGTGCGCGGTGCACCTGACGGATAGGGCACTTCAAGCAGCGGCGTGACGCGGGCCGCCGGACGGATCCGCACGTGCGCGTCGCGAATCTCATCAATGGTCACCAGCGGCATCGGCTGAGGGGCGCTCATCGCTGCCCCGCCCGTGCGTTGGCGAACTGATCGCCGTCGTGATAGCGCGGCATCTCGGGCGCGGCGGCAATCTGCCAGCCGAGCCGCGCCAGCACCGTGAGATCGTTGAGGCCACCGGTGAAGTCCCACGTCGGGTCGTACTGGTCGGACGGCTGATGATATTCCTTGCCGTTGTAGGCCTCCTGCCGCTTGAGCAGTGCCTCGGCATTGGGACCGATGAACTGCTTCGGCTCGCTGATCGACAGCGCCGGCACACCAGCCTTCGCCAGCGGGAAGTGATCCGAACGGAAGAAGTAGCCGCGCTCGGGATGCGTGTCGGTGCCAGGCACACGTCCTTCGGCGGTAAGCAGCGCCTCGACCATCGGCCCCAGCGTCGAGCGGTCAGACCCGAGCTGCACCATGTCGGTCGTGGGCCCGAGATAGTTGAGGCCGTCGATGTTGAGGTTGGCAGCCATCTGCGCCGGCGGCAGCGGCGGATGCGCAATGAAATGCTCGGCGCCCAGCAGTCCCGACTCTTCGGCCGTCGTGAACACGAAATACATCGACCGCCCCGGCTTCGTCGTCGCACGCGCCATGGCCTTGGCCACTTCGAGCAGTCCGGCCACACCCGAGGCATTGTCGTAGGCCCCGTTGTAGATGCGATCCAGATCCTTCGGTTCGCCGGGCAGCGCCTCGCGTACGCCGAAGTGATCCCAGTGCGACGTCCACACGACGGCCTGCTGATCGTTGGCACCACGCAGCCTGGCGACGACGTTGTGTGCGGTTTTCCGTGCCGTGCGCTGCTGCAGCGTGGCAGCCGCCCTGATGCCGAGCGGTGCGGCCGTGAACCCGCGACGGGTGGCGGCGCGCCGCAGCGCATCGAGATCCTTGCCCGCGCGCTTCGCCAGGTCGATGGCGGCCTCTTCCGAAATCCAGGCTTTCACGCCAAGCGCGGGTGCGCCCTCACCCGGCGGCAACGAATACTGAGTACCGCTCCAGGACGACTGCACCACCTGCCAGGGATAGGTGGCCGATTCATACGTGTGAATCAGCAGCGCACCGGCGGCCCCCTGCCGCGCCGCTTCCTCAAACTTGTACGTCCAGCGGCCGTAGTACGTGAGCGCCTTGCCCCCGAACAGCGTCGGCTCATCGTCCGGGGCCGGCGGGTCGTTGACCATCATCAGCACCCACTTGCCCTTGACGTTGACGCCGTCGTAGTCATTCCACTTGAGCTCGGGGGCATTGATGCCGTAGCCGACAAACACCACATCGCCCTGCACCTGCACGCGCGCGTCTTCCTTCCCCGAAAACGCCAGCACGTCCTTCATGTAGCGATACGTGGCGCCGGGAATGCTCAGCGTGAAGCCGCGGTCGACCCTCGACTCGACAATCGGCACCGCCTGCAGGAAGGTGCCGTTGTCACCCGCGGGCTCGAGCCCGAGGGCCTCGAGCTGTGTGGCGATGTACTGCTCGGCCAGTTGACCTCCGCGCGTGGCCGGTGCGCGCCCTTCGAACAGATCGGACGACAGCATCTTGAGGTGCGCCGTCAGCGACGCGGTGGTCATGGCGTCGAGGGCCGGCCCCGGCGGTGGAGCCGGAGGCGGCGGCGGGGCAGAGCACGCCACCAGAGACAGCGTCAGCAGGAGGGCAGCAGGATGTCGCATGAGCGACAGCATACCAAGCCGGTCTGCCCCGGCCCATGCCCTGCCTGCCGGGCTGCGGGGTCAGCCGCTGTTCGTGTTCCGATACTCCTGGACCAGCCGTGCCACGTGCGTCGAGGCCCCCCGCACTGTCGGCTGCCAGCCCAGGGCGTGCGCGCGCGTGCTGAGCACCCGCTGATCGAGTGCCAGCGCATCGGCAAAGGGGCCCAGCTTGGTGCGCGCTTCCTCGAGCGGCATGTGCCTGATGTCAGGGCGCTGCGCCAGATGGTCGGCCAGTGCCTCGGCAATGTCGTTGACGGATTCCTCCGCACCATCAGTGCCGTGATACACGCCGTCGGCATCGGTCGTCTCGGCAATGCGCAGGTAGAGTTCGGCGAGGTCACGGTGGTGCACACCCGGCCAGTGGTTGGTACCGGGGCCGACGACCCTGATCAGGCCATTCAGCGCCTGCTTCACCAGATCACTGACGATGCCCTGCCCGCCGCCGAAGACGATGCCGGGACGGATGATGGCGGTGCGAAGGGCCCCGCCGTGGGCCGAGCGCACGAGCGCCTCATGCGGCGCACGCCAGGCCGAGATGGCGGCCGGTGCTAGCGGCGCGGATTCATCCACCGCCACCGGCGCCTGCCCGAGTACCCAGATGCCCGAGGTGTAGAGAAAGGCCCGGGGGGCGGTGGCCTGCTTCAGCGCGGGCAGCCACGCGTCGAGCAGCGCGCGCTCGAGTGCCGGTCCGCGTGCCGAGCCTTCGAAGGCGGTGTGCACCACCACATCGGCACCCGCTGCGGCCTCGATGAGGTCCGCCGGGTGTTCCATGTCACCGGGCACGGCCTCGGCACCGAGCGATTCGAGCAGGCGGAGCCGCTCCTGCGACCGCCCGATGGCCACCACCGAGTGGCCCGCCTTCAGAAATATCTCCACCACCGATGACCCGATATATCCGGTGCCACCGGTCACACACACACGCAACGCCATCAGCACATCTACCTTGCTTCGTGCGCCAGCGCAGGGACTAGATGTCCCACACGCGGCCCTGGTCGAAAAAGGTAATCATTCCGTCTTCGCTGACCTTCAGTACCGGGCCCGCCTGACTCGCGGCCAGGGCCGCCGTCGTGCGCGCGCCCTCGGTCTCGACCCGCGCATCAGCGGACGCGGGCACCGGGTGCCGCAGAATCGCGCCCACTGCCAGCAGCTGTCCATGCGGGTCGCACACTACCGCCCCGTCGAGCGTCGCCAGCGAGGCCAGCACACTTTCATCAAGGTCGGTCGCCGTGCGCCCGGCGAACAGGTGGAACAGGTGTCGCCGCTCGAGTCCGCTGTCGTTGCCCGAGGCAGGCACCGGCTCCATGTCGAGCCGATCACTCGGCGTCACCAGTGTGCCCAGACTCTCGAGGGGCCGCCGCAGCACCACAAACAGCGCGCCGTCCCGCGCATCGGACAGGTCGAGAGCCGTTTGGAAGAGGCGCCGTGCCAGCGCACGGTCGCCAACCGCGCGTTCCCACAGCTGATACTTGGCCGAGAGGTCAAGCAGGTGCCAGTGGGCGTTGCGGAACGCAAACACCTGCTCACCGCCCGCAAACACCTTGATCTCGCGCTGCGGACTCAGCACCACCGCAACATGTCCGCCGAGCAGCGTGGCCCGCGCATGCGCCCGATAGTCGGCGCCGCATGGCACGGCCAGCGTGGCCCCCTGCGCCACCTGCGTGGCCCAGCGGTCGACGTCGACAATGCTCAGGAGGCGTCCGTCGCGTCCGGTGAGAAACACGGTGTGTTGGCCGTCGGCCAGCCGGAAGAAGCTCTTGATCGACGTCAGTGCCTGAGAGTAGTAGGGGCCGGTCGCTGCCACTTCGGGAGGCGACACCGGGTCATAGTCGGTGCCCAGCAGCAGGACGCCAGTCGAGATGGGACGGTTCTCGTATGTGGACAACGCGGCCATGCGCAGCACGTCGATGACCTCGACCACACGGTCGACCATGGGTGCAGGCACCGGCAGTTCGTAGTGCGTGGGATCGAAGAAGGCCCCGATGTAGCAGTCTTCGATAGCCCCGCGGAACAGGTCTCCCTGCTCGATCATGCCGCCCGGGTTGAGGATGGCCTCGACTCTGGCCGACAGCACCGCCCCGATGGCACGCGCGGTGCGACGCTCGTTGTCGGTGAAGGGTCGGCCCTCGGGGACGCGCAGGCGATAGCGACGGCCATACCAGAGCGCCGACATCACCGACGGATCGGTGCCCGGTTCGATGGTCAGCCGCCCCTCGGCCGCCTCCGAGTCGACCGGTTCCGATTCGAAGATGGCGCGCTCGAAGAAGCGGCGCAGGGCCCGCTGGAGGAACCCGTCATAGCGCACCCCCACGGCACTGGCGGGTGGTAGCCGTGATGTTGGCACGAGGACTCCATGATACCCGATGGATACCTTCCCCTCCGCAGCCAGGTTTGCGTGGTTCCGCCTCACCGTGACACAATCAGTGGGATTTCATGAGTAAAGACGACCTGATAGACATGCAAGGCACCGTCATGGCCGTGCACAGCGGTGGCCTCTACCGCGTGCAGGTCGATGCCGGTCACGAAGTGCTGGCGCAGCTCAGTGGACGCATGCGGAGGTTCCGCATCAAGGTCGTCCCCGGCGACCGCGTCACGGTCGGCATCTCGCCCTACGACCCCCAGCGCGGCATCATCACCTTCCGCGCCCGCTAGCACGCACGTTGACCTCTTCATCAGGCGCTCCTCGTCGTCCCAGACGCCGCTCCGGCGGTGGCGGGAGCCGCGGTCCTCGCGGGCCGCGACGCCCCGTGACCATTCCCACGCCGGTGGCTCCGCCACCCGACCTGCCCTGGCAGGCCGTGGATGCGGCGGCGGCCCCCATCCCCTACGCCTCGCTGAACCTGGACCCGCGCCTGTCAGCCGGGCTCAATGACCTGGGCTTTGACGGCACACGACCGGTGCAGGGTGCCGTGATCCCACTCGCCCTCGCCGGCCACGATGTCGTGGCCTGCGCTGAAACCGGCACGGGCAAGACGCTGGCCTTTGCCGCCCCGCTGCTGCAGCGGTTGCTCCTCGAGCAGCCGCACTACGGCGATGCGGCCCGCGAGGCCTACACGCGCGCACTCATCCTGGCACCGACGCGCGAGCTCGCCGTGCAGATTGAAGACACGCTGGTGGGCCTGACCTATCACGCACCCGTCACCACCGCGGCCGTCTACGGCGGCGTCGACATGGGGCCGCAGGAACGCGCCCTCAAGGCCGGCGTCGACATCGTCGTCGCCACGCCGGGGCGACTGATGGACCACATGCGGCACGACGGCATCGATCTGGTGCGCGTGCACACGCTCGTGCTCGACGAAGCCGACCGCATGATGGACATGGGCTTCTGGCCCGATGTGCAGCGCATTCTGGCTGCGCTGCCGCCCGAACGGCAGACCCTGCTCTTCTCGGCCACGCTGCCCGGCGAGATTCTGCACCTGGCGACCGAGATGCTCAAGGCGCCGAAATTCGTGCAGGTGGGCCAGCGCGGTGCGGCCCGCACCATCCGGCACGAGATGAAGGCCATCGAGACCGACCAGAAAATCGACTGGCTGGCGCAGTTCATCAGGCGCGAGCGCACCGGCCCGGTGCTGGTCTTCGTCCGCATGAAGGTCGGTGCCGATCGCGTGGCGCGCCACCTGCAGGCCCGCGGCATCAGGGCCGCCGCCCTGCATGCCGATCGCTCACAGCAGGATCGCCTCGCCGCCGTCGAAGGCTTCCGCTCGGGCAAGCATCCCGTGCTCGTGGCCACCGACATCGCCGCACGCGGCCTCGACATCGAAGGCATCGCGCACGTCGTCAACTACGAGGTGCCGGACACCCCCGATACCTACGTGCACCGCGTGGGCCGCACGGGACGCGCAGGCGCCTCGGGGCACGCCGTGACGCTGGTGGCGCCCGTGGAAGAGCGCAACTGGCAGATTATTCAGCGGGCCGTCGGCATGACGGTCGAGCCGACCTCCGGTGAGCCCGTCTGAGCGCTTTGCCAGCTGCCGCTGGCACCAGGCCGCGGCCGATGGCCTGCCGGCGCACTGCACCCATCGTGATGTGCTGCCGGTGACCGGCGCCCAGGGCTTTTCGCCCGACGCCTGGTGCGGGGACTGCGCCTTCTACAAGGCGCGGCGCATCGTCCGGCGCCCCGATCGTCAGTCGACCGACGACTGGGCCAGATAGCCCCGCGCCCGGGCCGCCCACTCGCCCTCGGGCTCGAGCGCGAGGTAGGCCTTCCAGTGGGCCTGCGCCGCGCGAGCCCGTCCGACCTGCTGCCACAGCAGGGCCAGCCGCAGATGCGTATCCACATGATCGGGGTCGAGCGCCAGCGCCGCGGCGTACCACCGCTCGGCCTCGGACACGCGCCCGTCATCCGCATGCAGGTTGCCGAGGTTGTAATGCGCTTCGACCGACTCGGCGTCCAGGGCCGCAGCCCGCTCGTAGAGCGGCCGTGCCTGCGCGGCGTCACCCGCCTCGTAGTGCAGGTTAGCGAGGTTGATGAGCGCCGGCACGAGCGCCGGGTCATGCGACAGCGCGGTCTCGTAGGCCGTGCGCGCCGCCTCGCGCGCCTCGGGGCCCTCGTCCTCGTGCAGCGACGCGCGCAGGAACCACTGCTCGGCCAGCGACAGCGCCTGGTCGTCCGTCGCGGCATCTGGCAACGGCGGCACCTCAGGCGCGCGGCGCTGCGGCATTTCGACGACGCGCGACTGCGTGACCTGCGATGAAAAATCAAAGCTGAGCTGGCCGGCGCGCACCGCGCGCAGATCATCGAGCACCGCCCTGAACGACTGACCGCGCGCCAGCGCGTCATGCACGCGCCGCAGCAGCGAGGCCCCGTCAAAACGGACCCAGGCGTCGCGATCATTCTCGAAGACCACACGCAGCCAGCCGCCCGCGCGCAGCTGTCGCACGTGCGGGGCCTGCACCAGCGGATAGCGCGCGCGCAGCTCCGCCACACCGAAAATCTGTGCGCGCTCGTCGAGAAAGTCGGGGATGCCCAGCCAGCGGCAGAAGGTGCGCTCGTCGATGGCCCGCGCGTGGGATTCGCCTGCGGGCGCATCGCCGCCCTCCACAATCACCGTGGCCTCGTCTGGCGAGCCGACGAGCCGCGCACCGGCGCGGGTGAGGGCCGCCCCCGTCTCGCGTCGCGACAGCGACCACAGGCGCCCGACAATGGCGACCCGCGCACCGGCGAGCGGCGGGGCCTGCCCGTCGGGAAACGGAAGGCCCGCCATGACCGTGGTCTCAGGCATGGGTCAGCGCAGGGGCCGCCGACAGGACTCGATCGAGCCACAGGTTCGACAGCTTCTCCTGCACGCTGTTCTGACGCAGCCGGGCGTAGAGATTGTCAAAGTCGACGCGATCGAGTTCCTGGTCCTGGTTGTAGCACGAGAAGACAAACGCTTCCCGCCCGGTCACCGGATCCACATGCCGCTGCAGGCACTGCGCACACACTTCCTTGAGCATGCACTGCATCGGGGAGTTGATACTGCCGATGCCGACGTGCGTCGGCTGCAGATACGGCTGCAACACGCCGTGCCGCGCCTGCCGTACGGCGTTCATCATGCGGTCGGAGCCGATCGCAATGATACGCGTCACCGCTTCGATGGGCACCACCTGGGTGCCGAGCCGGCCTTCGGCATAGGCCACCATTGCCTGAACGATATTGCCCCGGAAGTGTGTGTCCTGCGGCCGCGCGGGTGCAATGACCGGGCCGGCATCGCTGGCCCAGATGACCTGATCCGTAGACGACTCGATGTCTTCGCGCTTGAAGACATCGGCGCCGTTCTTGTAGCCCGCAAAATAAATCACCCGGTTGCCACGGGCCTTGAGGGCCCGCGCGATCGAAAAGAGCACCGCATTGCCCAGTCCCCCACCGGCCAGCAGCACCGCCGACTGTTCGGGGATCTCGGTGGGGGCACCGGTCGGACCCATCACCACGACGGGTTCGCCAGGCTGCAGGTAGGCACACAACCGGCTCGAGACGCCCATCTCGAGTGTGATGAGTGACAGCAGACCCTGCTCGGCATCAACCCACGCACCGGTGAGGGCGATGCCCTCGAGGGTCATCGATGTGTCGTACCCGTCAACGTGCACGCGTCGGCTGTCGCGTTCGAAGTTCTGCAGACGATAGAACTGGCCGGGCTGGAAGTGCCGAGCCGCGGCCGGAGCGCGCACGATGACTTCGATGATCGTCGGCGTCAGCCGCACCACGCGTTCCACGCGCGCATCGAACTGGTCGGCACAGTACGTCGTCAGCTGCCGCCAGACCTGCTCGCGGGCCGGTTGCCCGGCAGGGTCCTGCCGCCTGATCTCGTCGGCAAAGAGCGCCACGACGTGCGGATAGCCATGCTTGGCCGAGGCCATGGCCTTGACCACGTTGCCGTTATAGCGCGGATGGTTGTCGCCGTAATACGACACGCAGCGGCCGTCGGCGGTCAGGTGCGATGTGAAGAAGCCCTCGGCATCGGGCTCGAGCGCCACCTGCCCGTCAGGCCGACGCGTCGCCCGATAGCCCTGAAAGAAGCGCTGGCGTCCATCGAGCTCGAACGTCCCCGGATATTCCTTTTCATACGTGACGTTGGGCGTCGTGCCTGCCGCCACGAGCACCGTGCGGGCCGGCAGTTCGATGGGGGTCTCGTCCTCGGCCCCGTCCGTCCGCGTGAAACGCATGGCGCGCACGTGGCCATACGCGTCGGGTACGGCTTCCACCGGTTTCATCTGCTCGGCAAACACAATGCCTTCCTCGAAGGCCTTCGTGACTTCCTCATGATTGAGCCGATACGCCGGCGAGTCGCTGAGCCGCTTGCGATAGGCCAGCGTGACGCCACCCCAGGCGCGCAGCAACGGCACGAAGTCGGCCGCCTCACCCGCCCCGAAGGCACGGGCACGCTCGGCGCGCACGGCGCGTCCGTGCACTAGGAACTGATCCAGAATCTGCTGCTCTTCTTCGTCGAGATGCGCCCGCACGACCGACTCGCCGAGGGCGGCAGACAGCGCCTCGTGCCGATCGAGAATCTTCTCGACCTGCAGCGGGTAGTAGGCCATCAGCTCGGTCGCTGTGTCGACGCCGGTGAGTCCGCCGCCGATGACCACCGCCGGCAGTCGCACCTGCAGGTTCGAGAGCGACTCGGGCTTGAAGGCACCCGACAGCTGCAGGCCCATGAGAAAATCACTGGCCTTGCGGATGCCGCGCAGCAGGTTGTTGCGGATGTCGATGATGGTAGGCCGACCCGCGCCTGCCGCGATGGCCACATGATCAAATCCCCACGCCCACGCATCGTCAATCGGCATCGACCCGCCGAAGCGCACGCCCCCGTGGATGGCGCACTTGCTCCGCCGGGCCAGCGTGAGGTGAATGAGGCTGAGGAAGTTCTTGTCCCACCGCACCGTGATGCCGTATTCGGATACGCCCCCAAAGCCTTCGAGAATGCGCTGATCCAGCGGCGCATACAACTCGGCCCAGTCGCGCACCGGGCGAGGCGGCTCGCCATTCCCACCGGTGAGCGCACGCGGCAGCGGCTCAATCTTGAGACCGTCGATGGCCACGACGCCGAAACCCTCGTTGAGCAGGTAGTGCGTCAGCGTGTAACCGGCTGGGCCCAGGCCCACCACGAGCACGTTCTTCCCGTTGTAGGGCAAGGCGTAGGGGCGCGCGATGTTCAGGGGATTCCAGCGCGTCAGCAGCCCGTAGATTTCCACTCCGAATGGCAGCGCCAGCACATCGGTCAGCACACCGGTTTCCACCTGGGGAATGTTCACCGGCTCCTGCTTCTGGTAGATGCAGGCTTTCATGCAGTCGTTGCAGATGCGGTGGCCAGTACCGGGGCACATCGGGTTGTCGATGGCGACAATGGCCAGCGCCCCGATGGCATCGCCGTGCTTGCGCACGGTATGCATCTCGGAGATCTTTTCGTCGAGCGGACAGCCTGCCAGCGGAATACCCAGCGCATTGCGCGACACGGTGCCGGCCTTGTCTCGAATGCCCTTCGAACAGCTGTCTTTCTCGCGCTCGTGGCACAGCACGCAGTAATGAAGTTCGCTGAGCACTTCGCGCGGGCTGTATCGCCCGTCGGTCAGCGCAAAACCCTGCCGGCGCCGCAGCGTGGCATCCGGCCCCGTCATCAGCTCGGGCACGTCGGCCCGGGGTCGCTGCACACGCACCAGCTGGTCAGCGTTGATGGTCTCTGGGAAGCGGAACACGACCCACTCGCGCAGCTGCGGCGCGTGCACGTGCGCGGCCACCCAGCGTCGCAGCGCGTCAATGTCGGCGGCAACGGAGGCCTTCTCTTCGGCCGATCCGTCCGCACCCGCAGCCGTCAGCGCCGCCTCGCGGTCGAGCAGCGCGCAGCCCGCCCGGGCCAGGGCCAGTTCCGACGCTGCACGATCAGTCCACAGGTCGGCGATGCCCTCTGCGCGCAGCAGCGCCTCGATGCGGGTATGGTCGTCGGCCGAGGCTTCGACGTGTGCCCCCGCCTTCAGCAGCGGCAGCACCCGTCGGCGCACCAGATCGATCTTGAAGCGGAACAGCTGATCGTAGGCGGCCGTCGAGGCCTTCAGCGCCTGGGCTGCGTCACCCACCCCGAAGAGATGCGCAATGAAGCGCGACACGTGCGGGGCCATCTGCACCAGCAGGTGACCCCGGGCCGATGCCGTCAGCATCTCGGGTACCTCGGCGTACTGCGTCCAGGCCTGCCACAGCTCAGGCTCTGCGGCCGCCACCTCGCGCGTGAACGCCTGATACAGGTCGCGCAGCCGATCCGGGTCGTGCAGATCGGCGAAGGTGAATCCGTCGAGGCCCAGCGGATCGGACGCGCGCACAGCAGCTGCCATAGCCTTCCAATTATACGTTCGCACTCAGACCACAGGGGTGGCACCGGGCAGCACTCAGAGTCGAGTCCCCCCTGATGCCTGTCGGTCCCTTTAGACGCGGCTTGACCCCCGGTCGGTGCGGTCACTACGCTCATAGGCACCGTGACGCTGCAGATCAATGGCGACCCGCATCAGGTGCCGGCGGGACTCACCGTGGCCAGCCTGCTGGCCCACCTCGGCATTGACGCCCGCCGCGTCGCCGTCGAGTGCAACGAGGCCGTCGTCAAGCGTGCGCGCTATGACGAGACCGCCCTGCACGATGGTGACCGTATCGAAATCGTCAATTTCGTGGGCGGCGGGTAATACAATTCCCCGATGGCCGATCCGTTTGTCATTGCCGGCCGCGAGTTCCGCTCGCGTCTCATTGTCGGCACCGGAAAGTACCCGTCACACGCCATCATGCGCGCCGCCCACGAAGCCTCGGGCGCCGACATGGCCACCGTCGCGGTGCGGCGGGTCGACATCACGCGACAGACCGAGTCGCTGCTCGACTACATCGATACCTCGCAGATCTTCCTGCTGCCCAACACCGCCGCCTGCTACACCGCCGACGAGGCCATCCGCACGGCGCGGCTGGGGCGGGAAGCCGGCATGTCGCACTGGGTCAAACTCGAGGTCATTGGCGACGAACGCACGCTGTATCCCGACACGGCGGCCCTCGTCGAGGCGACGCGTGTGCTCGTCAAGGAAGGCTTCGTCGTGCTCCCCTACACCAACGACGACCCGGTCGTCTGCCGCCGCCTCGAGGACGCCGGCGCGGCGGCCGTGATGCCGCTCGGCGCACCCATCGGATCGGGGCTCGGCATCCAGAACCCGAACAACATCGCCATCATTCTCGAGTTCTCGCGCGTGCCGGTCATCGTCGATGCCGGTGTCGGCACCGCCTCCGACGCCGCGATCGCGATGGAACTCGGTGTGGATGCCGTACTCATGAACACCGCCATTGCCGGCGCCGCCGACCCGGTCGCGATGGCGCGGGCCATGAAGCTGGCCGTCGACGCCGGCCGACTGGCACACCTGGCGGGCCGTATTCCCCGGCGCCGCTACGCGACGGCCAGCAGTCCGCTCGACGGAGTCATTGGCCGATGAGCATCGTCGAGCGGCCGGTAATGCCCGAAGAGCTGGCGCGGCTCAAGCACCAGCGTGAAGAGGCGGATACCCGCTACAACGACGCCCTGACCGCCTTGGACGAGGCCATTGCCGCCCTCCAGGCTCCGGTGCTGCCCGAGGCCCCGCCACCACCGGACGAGGCTCAAATCACGCCCCTCAACGAACGCTTCGCGATTACGGCCCATCCTCCCTCGCTGCCCGAGGGCTGGCGCGGACGTGCCGCGGCGTTTGTGATGAGCCTGATGCGTCCCTACCTCGAGCGGCAGGAAGCGTTCAATGCCACGCTGGTCGACCACGTCAACCGCAGCGTGCTGCCGGCCCGGGCGCACGCCGAAGCCGCACGCGCGTCACTCGTGGCCCTGCAGGCGCAACACCAGCACATCGAGCGGCTGCAGTCGAAGCTCATCCTGCTGCTGCAGCAGGTCACGCCCTTCGTCGACTCGAAAGATTACGAGTTTTACGCCATCTCGCAGCAGATTGCCGACTCGGTGCAGGGGGTCGCGGCCGCCCTGAGCGATGTGTCTGACGACATGCTGAAGCGCTGGGAACGCTACGAAAGTCTGAGGGGGTCGGTCAGTACTCTGCAGGTGGCCGTGCAGGCGTTGCGGCGGGAACTGCAGCAGCGTGGCCCGGTGCCCTCGCCTCACGCGACCGTGACACCGACGACAGTTGAGGTGGCGCGTGCGGACGTGCCGCACGCGCCCGTAGGCGCGACCCCTCTCTCACCCTCAACGACCGCGTCCGTGCACCTGTCGTCCGACCCGCTGGCCGCGCATACCTACGTGGCCTTCGAAAACGTGTTTCGGGGCGACCCCCAGCTGATTGCCGAACGACAGCAATCGTATGTCGACCTGTTCCGCGGACGGCAGGATGTGCTCGACATCGGGTGCGGTCGCGGCGAATTCCTCAAGCTGCTGCACACCCATGGCACCTGGGCCCGCGGCATCGACCTCAACCACGAGATGGTGGCCCTCTGTCGCGCCGACGGCCTCGACGTCACCGAGGCAGACGCCCTGACGTACTTGCGGCACTGCCGCGACGGAGAGCTTGGCGGCCTGATCGCGCTGCAGGTCGTCGAACATCTGCCCCCCGATTACCTGCTCGAGCTGATCGACGAAGCCCATCGCGTGCTGTCGCCGGGCTCGCCGATGCTGCTCGAGACCATCAACGTGGCCTCGTGGTCGGCATTCTTCTCCAGCTATCTGCGCGACATCACGCATGTGCGTCCGCTCCACCCTGACACACTGCGCTTCCTCGTCGATGCTGCGGGGTTCGCCGACATCGACGTACAGCTGCGGGCGCCGATTCCTGCGGCCCAGCAGCTGGCCCGCACGCCCGAACGCACGCGCCTGACGACCACACCTGGCGAAAGCGGTCAGGGCCTGGCCGCGCTGTACGACAGCATCGACCGCAACGTGAACCTGCTGAACGATCTGATCTTCGCCCCGCAGGACTATGCCGTCGTTGGCTGGAAGCGCTGAGCCAGCAGCGCGCGGAACGCGTCGGCCTCGGGCAGAGCCGTGAGCGTGAGCCACGGCTGGTGCGCGTCGAGTTCCTCGACCGTGTGGGTATTGGTCGCCAGCGCCAGCGTCGGAATGCCTGCGAGGCGCGCACCTTCAATGTCGTGCGGCGTGTCGCCCACCACCAGCATCTCAGACAGCTGCAGGGACGGATCGAGACGACGGGCGGCGTCAGCGGCGCGGGCGACGATGGCGTGTCGCGGTTCGACGCGCGTCGAGAAGGCCCCGCGCAACGGCTGGCCCGGCACCGACGCGAAGAAGTGCGCCAGCCCGTAGTGCTGCAGCTTGGCCACGGCTCCGGCCTCGACGTTACCGGTCACCACCCATGACGTGAGCGTCGCCTCGCGGTCGATGCACGCGAGCGCCTCCAGCACGTTCGCCAGCACACGCCCCTGCCGCTGCGGCAGTACCTGCGGCAACCGGGAGGCATACCCAGACACCAGCACCTCGGCCTGCTGTTGCAGCGACTCACTGACCTCGCCGAACGGCCCGGGATGCCCGAGCAGCAGCCACGCGGCAATCTGATGATCGGTCATGCCGTCGGGCCGCACTGGCGGAAACACGCGGTCGTCGCCTGACGCACTGTAGGCGTCTTCCCACGCGATCATGCCGGCGCGGGCGGTCAGTAGCAGCGTGCCGTCAATATCCCAGAACACCGCGCGCGTCGGTGCCTTTTCCATCCGCGTGGTCATGCCCGGTCCGGCGCTGGCGACATCATGAGGTGGCACCGTAGAACGCCGCGATCTGCTCGACGACATGCGTCTGCTGCTCCACCGTCAGTTCGGGGTAGATCGGCAGTGCCAGCACCTCGGCGGCCGCCCGCTCGGCGTTCGGAAAGTCACCGGACTTGTAGCCCAGCGAGGCAAAGCATGCCTGCTGATGGAATGGGACCGGATAGTAGATTTCCGTCCCGATGCCCGCGACCTCGAGGTGCGCCTTCAGCGCATCGCGCTTCGGAGCGCGAATCACGAACTGGTTGTAGATGTGATAGCGGTCGGGCCATTCCTTCGGCAGCCCGATCGTGCCGACCAGGCCCGCCTCGGTGAAGAGCGTGCGGTAGCGCGCGGCATTCCGTCGCCGCCCTTCCGTCCAGGCCGGCAGATGGGGCAGCTTGACGCGCAGCACCGCGGCCTGAATGGCATCGATGCGGAAGTTACCGCCGATCACCGAGTGGTAGTACTTGGGCTCCATGCCGTGGTTCCTGATGAGCCGCACCTTGTGCGCCAGCGCATCATCGTTGGTCGTCACCAGTCCGGCATCGCCGAAGCCACCAAGATTCTTGCTGGGGAAGAACGAAAAGCAGCCCAGGTTCCCGATGCCGCCGACCTTGCCCCCGTGGTCACCGGCACCAATCGCCTGCGCGGCATCTTCGATGACCTGCAGGCCGTACTCGTCGGCAAGCGCCAGCACCGCGCTCATGTCAGCGGCCTGTCCGAAGAGGTGCACTGGCATCAGCGCGCGCGTTCGCGTCGTGCACACACGAGCGGCACCGACGACATCGATGTTGTAAGTGTCGGGGTCGATGTCGACCAGCACCGGCCGCGCACCGACGCGGGCAATCGACCCGGCGGTGGCGAAGAACGAGAACGTGCTGGTCACAACCTCATCGCCAGGTCCGATGCCCAGCGCCATCAGGGCCGCCAGCAGGGCGTCGGTACCCGAGGAGACGCCGATGGCGTGTTGCACGTCGACCGCGGCAGCCACGTCCTGCTCGAACTGGTCGACTTCCGGGCCCATGATGAAGCGGCCGCTGTCGGCCACCCGCGTGAGGGCGTCGATGAACTGATCGCGCAGCGGACGATACTGCGCCTGAAGGTCGAGGAGGGGGACGTTCACAGACTTTCGATGGTAGTCTGGAGCGTTTCCCGGACGCAATTGATGGCCGACACTGAGATTGATGTTGCCGTAGTGGGTGGCGGGGTCATCGGCCTCGCCTGTGCGCTGGCGCTCGCCGAACAGGGCCACGCCGTCTGCCTGCTCGAACAGCACCCGCGCATGGGGCACGAAACCAGCACCCGGAACAGCGGTGTCATCCATGCCGGCATCTACTATCCCGCGCAGACGCTCAAGGCCGCCCTGTGCGTCGAGGGGCGCGAACGCCTCTATGCATTCGCGGCGCAGCACGGCGTGCCGCATGACCGCTGCGGCAAGCTGATCGTGGCCGCTACGGCTCAGGAAATTCCAGCCCTCGAGCGCCTGGCCGAACGCGCCGGCGTGAACGGTGCCCCGGTCGACCTGGTCGACCGCGCATTCATCGCGGCGCACGAACCACACGTGGCTGGCGTCGCCGCCCTGTGGTCGCACACCACGGGCCGCATCGAACCCGAGGCGTATGTGCGCACCCTGCAGCGGCTGGCCTCAGCCGCGGGCGTGCATGTGCTGCCGGCCTCACCGCTGATCGGTGCCGATCCCCACCCGTCAGGCATCGCGCTGCGCACCCCCCACGAGTCGATCGCCGCGCGGCTGGTCATCAATGCGGCAGGCCTGTGGGCCGACGCTGTCAGCGCGACGCTGGGAGGCGAGGCCTTCACCATCTATCCGTGCCGCGGCGACTATGCGGAACTGGCACCGTCACGCCGAGACATGGTCAACGGCCTCGTCTACCCGGTGCCGCACGCGCCGGGCCATGGCCTCGGGGTCCATCTCACCAGGACCACGTGGGGTAGCGTGCTGCTGGGGCCGACGATCCAGTATCAGGATCGGAAAGACGACTACGAGTCGAATCGCCTGCCGCTCGAGGCATTTGTCGACGAAACGCGGGCGCTGCTGCCCGAGGTCACGCTCGCCGACCTGCAGCCGGCCAGCTCAGGCATCCGCGCCAAGCTCTGCCCGCCGACTGAGGCCTTCGCTGATTTCCTGATTCAACGCGACACGGCGAATGCGCACATCGTGCAGGTGGCAGGCATCGACTCGCCAGGCCTCACCTCGTCACTGGCCATTGCCGCTCGGGTGGCGGCGATCGTCAGCGACGCAGCGTAACGCTGCCGGGCGCCTTCACGATCTCTGTCGGGCTCGTGTACGGAAGGCCAGCGTGCCGCGCGGCGCGTGCGCCCGCTGACGCCCTGCGGGGCAATCCGAGGCGATCCGAGCTGGTTCGCACTCGAAGGGCCCCGAAGGCTGCGGCCCGCACCGATGACTGATACGGAAGCCTCTGCCCCCGTGAGGGATCCGCGTGGAACGCGCGGTCAGAGCGCGGCGATCTTCGCCTCGCGCGAGTGGCGCGCGAGGTCGGCATCGACCATCATCTGCACGAGCCGCGTGAAATCGACCGAGGGCTGCCAACCCAGCTGACGATGGGCCTTGGTCGGGTCACCGATGAGGTGATCGACCTCCGCCGGTCTCAGGAACCGCGGGTCGGTGCGGACATACTGCTGCCAGTCGAGACCCGCATGCGCGAATGCCGCTTCGACTAGTTCCTGGACCGAATGGGCCACGCCCATCGACACCACATAGTCGTCGGGTTGGTCCTGCTGCAGCATCAGCCACATGGCCCGCACGTAATCGCCGGCAAAGCCCCAGTCGCGGCACGCGTCGAGGTTGCCGAGCCCCAGGTGATCGGCGAGGCCCAGCTTGATGCGGGCGACGCCGTCAGTCACCTTGCGGGTCACGAACTCGAGGCCTCGCCGCGGCGATTCATGGTTGAACAGGATGCCCGAGCAGGCAAACAGGCCATAGCTCTCGCGATAATTCACCGTGATGTAGTGCCCGTAGACCTTCGACACGCCGTAAGGGCTGCGCGGATAGAACGGCGTCAGCTCGGTCTGCGGCACTTCCCGCACCCGCCCGTACATCTCGCTCGACGATGCCTGATAGAAGCGGATCTTCGTATTGACGCGGCGGATGGCTTCGAGTGCACGCGTGACGCCCTGCGAATTGAACTCGCCGGTCAGCATCGGCTCGTCCCACGACGTCGGCACGAACGACATGGCCGCCAGGTTATAGAACTCGTGCGGGTCTGCCTGTTCCACCGCCTTGATCAGCGACAGCTGGTCGAGCAGGTCGGCCTGAATGATGGTGATGCGGTCACGCAAGTGCGCAATCCGCCAGCCGTTGGGGGCACTGAGCCGTCGGGCGACGCCGTAGACGGTGTAACCCTGTTCGAGGAGCAGTTCGGCCAGATACGACCCGTCCTGCCCCGTGATGCCGGTAATCAGTGCACGCTTTGACATGGCAATCCAATAACGTAACTCGCCAGCGTGTCTGGCGGCAACCCCTTGAGCCGCTTCTGGCTCCCGCTACCGCGCGCCGGCCCCCTCAACACCACGCCGCCTCAGGTACCGACCCAGCGCATCATGCCAGTCGGGCAGGGCCCCGGCGACAGCCTCGAGGCGCGCCGCCGACAGCGCCGCGTACTGCGGGCGTGCGGCCTTCATCACCACCTGGCGCACACTCGAGGGCCGCAAAAGCGCCTCATCGAAACCGCCCGCGCGGGCAATGGCGGCCCCCACGCCGTACCAGGTCGTAACGCCGGCGTTGACACAGTGATAGAGACCCGGCGGCCCCTGCACATCAAGCAGCCGCCACGCCGCCTCGGCCACATCGTCGACAAAGCTCGGCGTGACGGTGCGGTCCGCGAACAGGGTCACGGGCTCGCCGCGCAACAGCGCGTCGGTGATGCGGTCGATGCTGCTGCGTCTCCGCTCGCCACCAAACAGGCTTTCGACGCGCAGCACATAGTGCGCCGGACACTCGGCGGCCTGCCACTCACCCACCAGCTTCGACTGGGCATACACACTCTGGGGCTCGGGCGCGTCGGCCTCGGTCCAAACCCCGGGGCACCGGCCGGCAAACACGAAGTCGGTGCTGAAGTGCACGAACGTCGCATTGACCGTGGCCGCTGCGCGCGCCAGCACCCCGACACCGATGCCGTTGACGTCGATGGCCTCGGCCTGCCGCGATTCCGCGCCATCAACGTCGTTGAACGCGGCCGCATTGACGATGACCGAGGGCCGCACATCGGCGACCATGGCCGCGACGGCCGGCGCATCACACAGATCGAGGCGATCGCGCGTAAACCGGTGCACCTCGGCGCGATCGGCCCACAGGGCACTGAGCGCATGGCCCAGCTGGCCACCGGCTCCGATGACGGCCACCACCGGCCGGTCTATCGCCATGAGCGCTCCTCCGTCGTAGACATCACGGCATCGATGACGCGCTGCTGGTCGGCATCGGACAGCTGGAAGAAGAGCGGCAGCCGCACCAGGCGATCAGACACGGCCTCAGTCACCGGGCACTGGCCCTCGTGGCCGCCAAAGCGACGACCCATAGCAGACAGGTGCAGGGGCAGGTAATGGAAGACCGCCAGCACCTGCTGGGCACGCAGCGACGCCAGCAGACGTGTGCGAGCGTCGAGCGACGGCAGCAGCAGGTAGAACAGGTGCGCCGGATGCACGCATTCGGCTGGAACTGTCGGCAGGCCGATCTCATGGTGCGCGGCCCAGTCAGCCAGTGCCGACTGATAGCGCGCCCAGATCTGCTGCCGCCGGGCCTGAATCTGCTCGCGGGCTTCGAGTTGCGCCAGCAGATAGGCCGCCAGGATGTCGGAGGGCAGGTAGCTCGACCCGATGTCGCACCACGTGTACTTGTCGACCTGTCCGCGGTAGAAGCGGGTGCGGTTGGTGCCCTTCTCACGAATGATTTCGGCGCGATCGCCGAGGGCGGAATCGTTGATCACCAGCGCGCCCCCCTCGCCGCACGACAGGTTCTTGGTGTCGTGGAAACTCAGCGTCGACAGCACCCCGAAGCTGCCCAGCGGCAGCCCCCGGTAGGTGCCGAACAGGCCGTGCGCGTTGTCCTCGACAACGGGGAGGCCGTGGGCCTCTGCCACGGCCATGATGGTCCCCATCTCGCAGGCCACCCCGGCGTAGTGGACGACCACGATGGCGCGGGTGCGCGGAGTGATGGCCGCCTCGATGCGCGCCTCGTCGAGGTTGAGCGTGTCGGGTCGGATGTCGACAAACACGGGATGCGCCCCGCGTAGTACGAAGGCATTCACCGTGGACACGAATGTGAACGACGGCATGATCACTTCGTCGCCAGGCCCGATGCCAAGCAGCAGCGCGCTCATCTCGAGGGCGTGTGTGCACGAGGTGGTCAGCAGCACCTTCGCCGCCCCGGTGATAGAGGTCAGGTGCGTGTGGCAGGCCTGCGTGAATGGACCGTCGCCGTGAATCGGCCCGTCCGCGATGGCACGCTGCACATACGCGAATTCCTTACCGGTGACGGCCGCCCGGTTGAAGGGCACCGGTGTCATCGTGAACGCTCCTTGATGGCGGCGCGCGTCTCGCGGTCAGCCTCGCGCCGCTTGATACTCTCGCGCTTGTCGTGGGCCTGCTTGCCGCGCGCCAGGGCCAGCGCCACCTTCACGCGGCCACGCTTGAAATAGAGCCGCGTCGGTACCAGCGTCAGGCCTTTCTCCACCGTCTTGCCAATCAGCTTCCTGATCTCCTGACGGTGCAGCAGCAGCCGGCGCCGACGCTTGGGATCATGGTCGACATATCCGCGATGCGAATAGGGATTGATGTGAACGTTGTAGAGCCACACCTCGCCGCGCTCGACCTTGGCGAAGGCATCGCGCAGGTTGGCGCGCCCCTCGCGAATCCCCTTGACCTCGGTGCCGAGCAGGGCGATGCCCGCTTCGAACGTCTCGAGAATGTGAAAATCGTGGAACGCCTTCCGGTTGTCGGCGATGAGCACCTCGTCCTCTGTGCTGGCGCCGTGCGTCGAAGCCTTGGCCATCAGCGGCGCTCCTGCGCCAGCGCAGCGGCCAGCTGAATGGCGGCCACAAGGCTGCCAGGGTCAGCGACGCCGCGCCCGGCGATATCGAACGCCGTCCCGTGGTCGACCGACGTGCGGATGATCGGCAGGCCGATCGTCACGTTCACCGCGTCACCGAAGGCAAGCAGTTTCACGGGAATCAGCCCCTGGTCGTGATAACACGCCACCACGGCATCGCACTCGTCTCGCAGCGCACGGAGGAAGACCGTGTCAGCCGGAAACGGGCCGCTGGCATCAACGCCGGCGGCGCGCGCGGCCGCAACAGCCGGGCGCAGGATGTCATCGTCTTCGTGTCCCATCAGGCCGTGCTCGCCGGCATGCGGATTGAGGGCAGCCAGTGCCACGCGCGGTGCTGCGAGACCGCGTCCCCTAAGCCAGTCGGCCGTCATCGACAGCGTGCGCGCCACATCGGTCACGGTCAGCAGCGACGGCACCTCGGCCAGCGGCACATGCACCGTGGCGAGCGCCACGCACAGGGGGCGCCGCGGCGCTGCCGCACGGGTACCAGCCATCCCCTCGGCGCGCCCGCCGGCGTAGAACAGCATCCGCACCTGCTCAACACCGCACAGATGGGCCAGCAGATCGGTGTGCCCCTTCCATGGCAATCCGGCGAGCGCAAACGCCTGCTTGCTGACGGGCGCCGTGGCCACAGCATCCACGTCACCCCGGCGGGCCGCCTCGACCGCGCGCACGATGGCATCGTAGGCCGCCTGTCCGCTCTCCGCAGATGCCGAGCCGGGGGTAATCGGGCGGGAAGACGGCGAGGGGAACACCACCGGATCGCAAACCGCCAGCACCCGACTGTCGGTGCAGGCCTTCCGCACGATTTCCGGACCGATGCCCGCCGGGTCGCCCTCGGTCACCGCGATGCGCACACGCCGCATGTGATCAGTATCGCGCATGCGGCCCTCACAGATTGAGGGCCAGCCACTCGGTGACGACCTTCGACCCGGCATTGCGCTCGAGGGCATACAACGCACGATCAACGCTGGCGAAGGCGCTACGCGCACGGTCGCCGCCGAAGCGTGAGGCCAGGGCCGCCAGCGTGGGTTCGAGGCTCGGGTGCGCCAGCACGCGGCGGTCGACCCCGGCGTTGATCGCCTCAAGATCGCGCAGCAGCGCGGCCGCGCAGCGAAGCACCACGCCCAGCTCGTCGCGCGACCGCTCCTTCTTGCCTCCGCCTGCCATCGTCAGCAGGGCATCGCCCGCCTGCACACGCGCCGGGGCATCGGTTCGCACGGCGACCTCGCTCAGCAGGCGAAGTGCCGCGTCACGAAGCGCCACCACATCGGCATCCGCCAGGCCGAGCGCCTGACCGACGCTGCCATCGGCGAGGGCGGCTGCTGCACGTGCTGGCCCCGCATCGTGCCCATGGTCGCGCTCGAGCACCTGCGTGACCTCGTCGACCGTCAGGGGCGCAAACCGCACGCGCATGGTGCGCGATCGCACGGTGGGCAGCAGGGCGCCGGGCACCGAGGTCACCAGCACGAACATCGTCGCGTCGGGAGGTTCCTCGAGCGACTTGAGCAGTGCATTCTGTGCGGACAGTTCGAGGGTCTCGGCGTCACGAATCAGGACGACCCGTCGACGACCCTCGAACGGCCGATAGGATGTGCGCGCCAGCACGTCGCGGATTACATCGATCTTGATCGACGCCTTGTCATCGGGTGCGATCGGCAGCACGTCGACATGCATGCCGCGCGCCACCCGGTCGCAGCTGCGACAGGTGCCACACGCATCGCCGGCCGCACGAGCGTCGTCGTCAAGGCAGTTGACGGCCTGGGCGGTCGCCACGGCCGTATGCCACTTGCCGATGCCCGGAGCGCCAGTGAAGAGCAGGGTCGGGGGCAGAGAGCCACGCGCGATGGCCCGCATCAGCCGGTCGACCGTCTGGCGATGGCCGATGAGCGCGCGGAAAGACATGTGCGATCGATGATACCCGAGGGGTTGGCCGCCGGGGCCATCAGAGCCCCCGCGTAGCCATCCGGAGCAGGATGGCGGGGTGGACGGGACTCGAACCCGCGGCCTCCGGCGTGACAGGCCGGCGTTCTAACCAGCTGAACTACCACCCCTCGCGAAAGGGCATGAGGTCGAGGCGACCTCGCGGCACTGGCGGACGCCTGAGTCGACGCGTTGTCAGCGCGCCTTGCGACCGGCAGAGCAGACGGAGTATACCATCACCGACCGAATCCGCGACGGCCTCTCGCACCCGTCTGGTGACGATGTGGTGGGCGGTACAGGACTCGAACCTGTGACAGCCGGCGTGTAAAGCCGGTGCTCTACCAACTGAGCTAACCGCCCTCACGTCCGACGAAGAACCCAAGTGTAGCCACCGCTCGTCAAAACCGTCAAGAGAGGGACATGCCTGAATCGAACCGCCTCATTGTGGCCATTACTGGCGCCTCTGGAAGCATCTATGGCATTCGAGCCCTCGAACTGCTGCGTCAGGCCGGCATTGAGGCACACCTCGTCATGAGCAAGTGGGGAGCCCGTACCCTGCTGCACGAGACCCCGTACACCGTGAAGGAGGTGCAGGCCCTCGCCCACACCGTCTACCACGCAGGCGACGAGGGCGCGGCCATCTCGAGCGGGTCGTTCCGCACCCGTGGCATGCTCATCGCCCCTTGCAGTGCGCGGTCACTCGCATCGATCGCCCACGGCCTCGGCGATTCGCTGGTGCATCGGGCGGCCGATGTCATCCTGAAGGAGCGCCGCCGGCTGGTGCTCGCCGTGCGCGAAACGCCGTTCAGCGAGATTCACCTAGACAACATGCTGCGCCTGTCGCGCATGGGCGTCGTCATTGCCCCGCCGGTGCCGGCCTTCTATGCCAGGCCCAAGACGCTCGACGATCTGGTCACCTACACCGTCGCCCGCCTGCTCGACCAGTTCGACATTCACGTCGACGTCCCCCGGTGGGACGGCGTGATGGACGTGTCTAGCGGATTATGAAGGCGAGCACGGCAAACCCGGCCGCCAGTCCCGCCATCGTGTGATGCTCGCGGTTGTACCGCGCTCGCGTCCACGAAAATCGGCGCGCCATCGGCACCGCCCGGCGTTCTGCGTAGGCGTCGTAGGCATCGCCGAACTTTTCTCGCAGGTGGGCTTCCTCGCTGCGCCTCGCTGCCGTGAGCGTCGTGGCTAGATAGCCCAGGACGATGAGCGCCACGCCCCAGTGGAACGACGCAATCGCCAGCCCGATGCCGATCAGCGTCGACCCGAGATACAGCGGATGCCGGGTGTAGCGGTAGGGACCCGACGTCGTGACCTCGCGGCTCTTCTCGAGGTGCCCGGCCGCCCATACCCGGAGTGCCTCGCCGGCCAGCGCCACCGCCAGCCCGATCTGCCAGCTCATCCACGTCGGCTGCGCCAGCAGCAGCACCAGGCCCGCCAGGGCGAAACCCATGCCCACCCGGAATCTCGTCAGCCATTGCCTCATCACGACACAGGCTCCCGCGCCAGACGCAGGTCAACCGCCGTCGTGACCTCATCCACGGAAATGCGCTCGATGCAGGGCGATCCACTCTGGCACTGCCGCTTGTGGTGGCACTGGCACAGCTCGGCCCGTGAGACCACGACATCAGCCGGATTCCACGGCCCGTTGCGTGCCGGCCAGGTGGGCCCGAACAGTGCCACAAGCGGCGCGTCCATCGCCGCCGCGATGTGCATCGGCCCCGTGTCACCGGATACCACCAGCCGGGCTCCCTGCATCAGGGCGACCATCTCGCCAATGCGCGTCGGCGGAGCCAGGGCGGCGGCACCACCGGAGGCATCGACCACGGCCCCTGCCAGCGCCTGCTCGCCAGGGCCGTAGGTCACCAGCGTGCGCAGCTGATGCCGGGCCTGCAGGTGGCCCGCCACCGCCGCAAACTGCGCCGCTGGCCAACGCTTGTTGGGCCAGGCCGCGCCGGGATTGATGACAGCGTAGGGCGCTCCCGCACGCGCGGCCTCGATCGCAGGCGAGCACTCGGCCTGAAGCTTCACCTCAATCGATGATCCCGATGCACCGAGGGCCTCGGCCATTGCCAGATTCTTCCGCACCACATGCACACCAGGGGGCGGCGTCACTGCCTCGGAATAGAACCATGCCGCCTGACGCTCGCGCAGGTGGCCGGCGCTGAAGCCGATGACGCGGCGGGCCCCTGACAGCCTCGCCCACAGGGCCGACTTGATCAGTCCCTGCAGGTCGAGCGCCACGTCATAGCGCTGCCGCCGTAGGTGCGCCACGGCCTGCACATAGCCTGAGGGCGACGCATCAAAGACGCACGCCCCGGTCGGGGTCGCGCTTCGCCGACGCACGATGATGCGTTGATGCACACTAGGCACACACGCGAGCATGGGTGCATACGCCGCATCGACCAGCCAGTCGATCTGCAGGGCGGGATCGTGCCGGTGCAGTGCCGTCAGCACCGGCACCGCATGCACAATGTCGCCCAGTGCGCCGAGGCGCACGATCAGCAGCCGGGAAGCCACGCGCGTAAGCTTACCGGAGCCGGGCGACCAGGCTCGACGTCGAATGGTCCTTGGGGTCGCCCACAATGGCCACGCGCCCTCCATACGCGCGCACCGTGTCCCGCTCGGGTACCGTGTCGATGGTGTAGTCGGTGCCCTTGCAGTGCACCTCGGGCCTCAGCGCCTGCAGCAGCGGCGTCACCGTGGCGTCACCGAAGACCACCACGTGATCGACAACCCTCAGCGCGGCGACCAGCTCCGCACGATCGGCCTCGGGCATCACCGGCCGGTCGGGCCCCTTGAGCCCTCGAATCGAGGCGTCGCTGTTCACGGCCACGATGAGCCGGTCGGCCTCACGAGCCGCCGCTTCTAGGTAGCGCACGTGCCCCACGTGGAGCAGGTCGAATGCGCCGTTGGCGAAGGCATACGTCACCCCCCGCTGCCGCCCCTCGCGTACCCAAGTGGCCAGGATGGGCAGCGTCACGACCTTTGCCGCAGCGCCGCTGCCGCGGTGAGCTGACGGCGATGGTGACTCGGTCTGCACCCGCCACAGCACGACGGCCAGCAGGCTGAGTGCCAGCAGCAGGGCGACCACCGCAAGCCGCGCGAGGGGAAGCCCTGACTGATACAGCAGGAACGCACAGGCCCCTGACGCTGCCGACACCGTCCACAGCAGTACCACGGCCCCCGTTTCACCGAAGCCGAGCGCCACCAGCCGGTGCGACGTGTGGTCGCGACCGCCCTGACTGATGGCACGTCCTGAGAGAATGCGGGCCAGCGAGACAAACGTTGTGTCGAAAATCGGCAGCAACAGCACCAGCACCGGAAACACGAAGATGGCGGCAGCGCTCCTCGTGTACGCCGCCTCGCTGCTCAGGTTCAGGGCCGCCAGGGCGAAGCCCAGCGTGAAGCTGCCGCTGTCTCCCATGAAGATGGACGCCCGGGGAAAGTTGAACACCAGAAAGCCCAGGGCCGCGCCGACGAACACCGCGCTCGCTTCGGCCACAACCCCGTCGCCGCTCTGATGAGACAAGGCGAGCCGGGACAGGCCGGCGATGATCGCCGTGCCGGCGGCCAGGCCGTTCATGTTGTCGAGCAGGTTGAGGGCATTGGTGATGCCCACGGCCCACACCACGACCACCCCGAGGTCAATCCACCACGGCAAGGCGTCGTTGAAGTGAAAGTCTGCCGCGTACAGCAGCAGACCCCCGAGCACCTGGACCAGCACTTTCATCCTGGGCGGCAGGTCAAGGGCATCGTCGACCAGCCCCGCGAGGAACAGGAGCGCCGTCAGGCCGACAAGGGCCAGCGTGTAGGGTGTCTGGGGCAGCAGCCAGAGGACGCCTGAGGCAAAGGCGCTGAAGATGGCCACACCACCGTGGAGTGCTGCAGGCGTCCGATGCCATCGGTCATGCCGGACGGGAGCCAGCCACCCACGCGCACGCGCCAACCGACGCACCAGCCATGTCAGCACGCCCGCCCCGACGGCCGTCTGTGCCGCCAGACTCGCGTAGCCGCCGAGGCCCGTCAACGCCTCAGCCATTCGCCAGCGCCCGCGACAGCTCGGCCGCCGACACCGTGGCCGTGCCCCGCTTCATGACGACGAGCCCGCCGGCCACGTTGGCCATGCGCGCAGCATCGGCCGCCGAGGCCCCCGCAGCCATGGCCAGCGTCAGGGCGGCCATCACCGTGTCACCGGCCCCGGTGACGTCGGCGATCTCGTCACTGCCGTAGATGGAGAGATGCACGGTGGGTTGATCAGGCTCGAACACCGCCATGCCCCGGCTGCCGCGGGTGATGATGACGGCCCGCATGCGGGTCTGCGCCAGCAGTGCGCGCCCGGCTGCCTCGAGGGTACGGAGCGAGTCGCTCAGGTCGACGCCGAGGGCGGCTTCCACTTCCGACTCGTTCGGCGCACACGCCGTCAGCCCCCGGAACTTCGTCAGCGCATAGCGCGAGTCGACCAGCACGGGAATGCCGCGTCGCCGTGCCGCCGAGCCGACGGCACGCCCCAGCGCCGGCGTGACGATCCCCGAGCCGTAGTCGGACATCAGCACGGCATCGGCCGAGGGAATCGCCGCGAGGGCGGCCTTCCCGATGGCCGCGCGGTCGGCCGCGGTGATGCGCGACGGCGACATGCGGTCAATCCGCACGACCTGCTGCTTGGCCGAGTGCACACCACCCGCCAGGATGCGCGTCTTCACCGGTGTCTGAAAGCCGGCCGGTGTCAGCAGGCCACGACGCGAGACGCCAGACGGCAGCGCCTCCCGCACCCGCCTGCCCGCATCGTCTCGCCCCACCAGAGTGACGAGCGTCACCCGACCGCCCAGCGCCGCGACATTCGCCGCGGCGTTGCCTGCGCCGCCCGGCACGACCTGCGTCGCACTGTATTCGAGGATGAGCACGGGGGCTTCGCGCGACACGCGCGCGACGCGGCCCAGGATGTATTCGTCGGCGATCAGGTCGCCGATCACGACGACCCGCAGGCCGGCTGCTGTTCTGGGAAGATCAGTCATGACTGCAGCACCACGCGTACGGCGGCCATCAGGTTATCGCAGATAGCCTCGACCTGCTGCCCGTCGGGGCGGGCACCCTCTTGGTCGCGGCCGTGGCCCGTGCGCACCAGGATGGTGCGCGCGCCGACCGCCTGCCCCATCTGCACGTCACGCCAGTGATCGCCGATCACCCACGAGCGGGACAGGTCGAGTCCCAGAGCCGAGGCCGCATCGGTCGCCATCCCGGTGCCGGGTTTCCGGCAGACGCACGGCGTTGACAGGCCCTCGATAACCGATGCCGGATGGTGCGGGCAGTAGTACCAGGCCTCGATGTGCGCGCCTCCCCGAGCCAGCGTCGCGGCCATGCGCGCATGCGTCGCCTCGACAAACTCCCGCGTCATCAGGCCGCGGGCGATGCCGCCCTGATTGGTCACCACCACGACGGCGAAGCCGGCCCGTCGCAGCAGACGGATGGCGTCCGTGGCAAACGGGTAGATCCGCAGGACGGCAACATCAGTCAGGTAGCCGACCTCCTCGTTGATCGTGCCGTCGCGATCGAGAAACACCGCCGGGCGCAACACCCTCATGCCCCGATCCGCCTTCCGCCCTCGCGCCGCGTCGCTACCGTACGCACGGCCTCGGCCACCCGCATCGCCGTGATGCCGGTCATGCACCGATGATCGATCGGACACTCACGCAGCAGGCACGGGCGGCACCACGCCTCCGCGGTCAGCACCATCGCCTCGGGATGGTCCAGCGACGCTCGTACCGGGGCCGTGCGCGTCTCATCCGTGGCGCCGAACACGGCGACCACTCGCGCACCCGTCGCAGCGGCCAGGTGCATCGCACCCGAATCATTCGAGACGACGCCATCGGCGGATGCCAGGACCGCCGTGAGATCCGCCAGTGATGTCTCGCCTGTAAGGTCCATCACCCGGGCCTGCTGAGAGTGAGGCACCAGGCGCCGAACAGCCGCACATGTCGCGCGGTCACCGGCACTACCCACCAGCACGATCTGCCATCCCTCGTCCGCGAGCAGGGCGGCCAGTATCGCCCACTGCGATACGGGCCATTGCTTGGCGCTGCCGTATGCCGCCCCAGGCGCCAGCACGACATAGCGTCCGTCCGGTATCAGCCCGTCCCGAGGTACTGGAGGCACGACCCGAGCCAGCTGCGGACCGGCAGGCACACCGAGTGCCGTGGTCAATGCCTGATAGTAGGCGGCCTGATGCCGATGCCCACGCGGTCGCGGCACGGCACGCGTCAGCAGCCGGCTCCGGCCGTCTGTCGCCAGTCCCCAGCGCTCTGCGATGCCCGCCCGCAGGGCGACCACTGCCGAGGCCAGCGAATTTGGCAGCAGGATGGCCACGTCGCCGGCGGCGTCTCGCAGCGCAGCCACGTCTTCCCGCCACGTGCCGAGCGCCGCGACTCCGCCCTTCCCTGGCAGAGACACGACACCGTCCACGCCCGGCACGAGGGGAAACAGCGCCGAGACAGACCGCCGCGCGGCGACCACAAGTCGTGCGTCAGCGAAGTGCCTGCGGAGATCGGCGAGCGCCGGCAGGGCCATCACCGCATCGCCCAGCCAGTTGGGGGCCACGACGACAATAGTCACGGCTGCGCCGCCGGAAACATGCCCGAGTCACCAGAGGGCGCCGGCACCTGAGCATCACGCCAGCGGCGATGCATCCAGAGCCAGAGCTCGGGATGGCGCCGGACGTACATTTCCAGCACGTCGGTGCAGCGCTGCGTGAACTCGTCAATCGCCTCGGGACCATCGCCCTCGGGAGGGGTCACCGGTGCCTCGTAGACCAAGCGATACCGTCCACCGGGTGCCGGCAGCGCAAACGCCGGAATGACCGGTGCGCCGGTGCGCAGCGCCAGAGCCGCCAGTGTCGAGGTCGTGGCGGCGGGTCGCTCGAAGAACTGCACCCAGATGGCGTCGGGGCTGTGCATGTGCTGGTCGATCAGCATGGCCACGCCCCGCCCCTCCGCCAGCGTCTTGAGCACCCGGCGCACGGCGCCCTGGCGGTAGATGCTGTGGTTGCCGGTGGCCCCGCGCGTCCTCTCGAGCAACCGGTGCAGCCACGGGTTGTCGAGGGGACGGGCCAGCACGCCCATGGGGGTGAAGTATTCGCCGTGATGGAGGGCCTGCAGTTCCCAGAACCCCACGTGTCCCGTGAACAGCAGCACCCCGCGTCCGCGCGCATATGCCGCACGCACATGCTCGGCGCCCTCGACATCCACCAGGGCCGCGCGGGTCTGCGGTGTCAGCTGGGAAAACCGCAGCAGCTCGAACAGCAGGTGCCCGAAATGCCGGAAGGTGGCACGCACCAGCGCCTCCCGCTCGACAGCACGCTTGGACGGAAAGCACATCGCCACGTTCGCCAGAGCCACGCGCCGATGCCGCGCATCGATGGCGTAGAACAGCCAGCCCAGGCCCGAGCCCATGGCTCGCACCCCGTGCGCCGGAAGAACCGCTACCAGGCCGCGCACGGCCATGACCGCCCCGTACTCGACGAGGTGCCTTACGACGCGCACACCGATTCCTGTTCGGCCGAGGCTGCCAGCAGGGCGCGCACCCGTTCGTGCAGACGGTCGGGGAGGACCCACTCGAGATGCACCGGCACGCGGAATAACGGCACGTCGGCAGGCCACAGCGGTTCCAGCCGCACCGCATCCTTGTCGGTGGTCAGCACGGACAACCGCGCCGCCGCCGCGCGTGATGCCAGCGAGGCCACCGCGCGCGGCGTGAAGCGGTAATGGTCGGGATACCAGTGGTGTTCAGCCACCGCGTATCCGGCGGCCGCAAGATCGCCGGCAAACCGGCCGGGATTCGCGACGCCCGCTACCGCCATGACGCGCGGCCCGGGCCGCACGTCGGCATCGTGCGCTGACATCGAGGCATGCGAGGTCGTCACCCTCTCAGGATACCCAAGGCGGCGCAGGGCCCCGCACGATTCGCCGATGCCCAGCATCCACGCCTCCTCGTGCGCCTCGTCGGCTGTGGCATCCATCACCACCGCGATGTGGGCACGTGCCGCCGCATCACGCGGTTCGCGCAGGCGCCCGCGCGGCAGGACATGCCCCTGCGGAATCTCGCCCACGCGCGTCACGAGCACGTCGAGGTCGCGCCACAGGTGCACGTGCTGAAATCCGTCGTCGAGCACGTGCACCGTCGCCCCGAGCGTGCGCTCGGCGAGCACACCGGCGAGGTATCGGTCCTCCGACACACAGACGCAGGCCCCGGGCACCGCGCGCGCCAGCATGAGCGGCTCGTCGCCCGACACCTCCAGGCCGGCGCGCACACCGCCGGCATCCGCCACGACCACGACGCCCGGAGGCGCGACTCGCCGTCCATAGCCACGACTGAGAATGGCCGGTCGATGCCCGTCTGCGAGCAGCCACCTCGCCACATCGGCCACCACAGGGGTTTTCCCGGTGCCCCCCACCGACAGGTTGCCGATGCTGATGACGGGCCGACGCAGTCGACGTTGCACGCCGGCCGCCGTCAGCGCCCGATAGCGCCAGCGCGTCACCTGAGCGTACAGATGATCAGGCAATGGGACGGAAGGGCACCACGTTGGATGTGCCCGTGGGAGGCACCAGGGCCTCAACGACCGCCATGGTCCTGTCGTTCGCGCCGCGGTTGGCGTCCACAAGCGCCCGGGCTGCGGCGCCGAGGCTCGCCCGCTTCACCGGGTCGGTCAGCAGCCGAAGCACCTCGCCTTCCAGTTGCCCGGCCACCTCAAGGCGGATGGCCGCCTCTGCCGCCACACACGCGTCGGCGGTCTCCCGGAAGTTGTCCATGTAGGGACCAAAAATAATGGGTTTGCCGAACACGGCGGGCTCGAGGACGTTATGGCCGCCCGTCGGTACCAGGCTGCCGCCCACAAACACCACCGTCGCCAACTGATAAAGCGTCGCCAGTTCGCCAATGGTGTCGAGCACGACGACGTCGGCTGAGGGCTCGGCGTCGATGGCCAATGTCGACCGCCGCTGCGTCTTCCAGCCCTCGTCACGGCACAGGTGCTCGACCTCATCGAAGCGCTCGGGGTGCCTCGGCGCGATCAGCAGCATCGTGGCCGGCACACTGGCCCGCACGCGACGGAAGGCCCGCAGCACCGCAGCCTCCTCGCCGCGCATCGTGCTACCCGCCACCAGCACCGGCCGCGTCGACGGGAGGCGGAAGTATCGCAGCACGCGGTCGCGTCCCCGGACGCCCGCATTGGCATCCACCGCATCAAACTTCAGCGAGCCAGTCACCGTGATGCGCGACGGGTCAGCCCCGATCTCCGCGAATCGCCGCGCGGCCTCGTCACCCTGTACGCAGAGACGATCGACGTGCTGCAGCACCCGGCGCATCAACGGCCGCACGAGGCGATAGCGGGGAAACGACCGCGACGACAGCCGTCCGTTAACCACCAGGGTCTTCACCCCTCGCCGGTGGCACTCGCGCAGTAGCACGGGCCAGAGCTCGGTCTCGACCGTCACAAACAGCCGGGGCTTCACGACATCGAGCGTGCGGCGCACGATGGGCCCGAGGTCGATCGGAAAGAAAAACACCTCGTCGGCCTCGCGCACCGAACGGCGTGCCAGTTGCTGTCCCGCCATGGTCGTGGTCGAGAGCACCAGCCGCAGCTCGGGATACCGCGCGCGCAGGGCCGCCAGCAGTGGACGCACGCTCAGCACCTCGCCCACCGAAACAGCATGCACCCAGATCGACCGGTCACCATCGATGTTGAGCGACACCGGCAGCAGGCCCAGACGCTGAGGCAGGCTGGCCACATACTTGCGATAGCGAAGGGCCTGATAGAGCAGCCACGGCGACGCCAGGAGCAGCGCGACGACCGCAACAATGCTGTAAAGGGTATACATTAAAGGACTTACGTCGCCAAGAGTATACTCCGAGCTCGGAGGTCACGCAACCGCGCAAGCTGGTAGAATAAATCGTTTGTCCGGAGGACTTCTGACATGGCGCTTCGAGTAGGCATCAACGGCTTCGGACGCATCGGCCGCAACATCATGCGCGCGGCCTTGACGCGCGGTGAGATCGAGATGGTCGCGGTCAACGACCTGACCGATGCGGCCACCCTGGCACACCTGCTCAAATACGACTCGGTGCTGGGCAACCTCTCCGCCACCGTCGATGCCGAGGGGGACAGCATCCGCGTCAACGGGCGCCCGTTCCGTGTGCTCTCGGTCAAGGACCCGGCCCAGCTGCCCTGGCAAGACCTCGGCGTCGACGTGGTCTTCGAGTCGACCGGCCGGTTCACCAAGCGCGACGAGGCCGCGCGCCACCTCGGGGCGGGAGCGAAGAAGGTCGTGGTGACGGCACCGGCGACCCAACCTGACATCACGGTCGTGCTTGGGGTCAACGACGCCGAGTATCGTGCGGCGGATCACCACATCATCAGCAACGCCTCCTGCACCACCAACTGCCTGGCCCCCGTCGCGAAGGTCATCGACGACCAGTTCGGGCTGCAGCACGGCTGGATGACCACCGTCCACGCCTACACCAACGACCAGAACCTGCTCGACCTGCCACACAAGGATCTGCGCCGCGCCCGTGCGGCTGCCATGTCAATCATTCCCACAACCACCGGGGCCGCCAAGGCGGTGGGTGAGGTGCTGCCGCGCCTGAAGGGGAAGCTCGACGGTATCGCCATGCGGGTGCCGACCCCGAACGTGTCAGTCGTCGACCTTAACGTGCTCGTCGATCGCGACGTGACCGCCGACGAAGTCAACGCCGCCCTGAAAGCCGCCGCCGAGGGCCCGATGCGCGGTGTCCTCGAGTTCTGCACCGCACCGCTCGTCTCCATCGATTTCAGGGGCAATCCCCATTCGTCCATCGTCGATGCGGCCTACACCAAGGTCATGGGCGGTAATTTCCTCAAGGTCATGGCCTGGTATGACAACGAGTGGGGCTACTCGAACCGCTGCGTCGATCTGCTGAACCGGCTGTTCTAGGACACCCGGCCATGGCCAGATACTCGATTCGCGACCTGCCGCTGCAAGGCGCACGCGCCTTCATCCGCGTCGACTTCAACGTCCCCATCAAGGACGGGGTCATCACTGACGATACGCGAATCACTGCGGCCCTGCCGACGATCCGCTTCGCCCTCGATGCTGGGGCGACGGTGGTGCTGGCCTCCCATCTGGGGAGACCGAAGGGCACCGTCGTCCCCAGGTGCAGTCTGGCCCCTGTCGCTGCGCACCTGTCGACCCTGCTATCGCGGCCGGTGACCTTCGCCGCTGACTGTATCGGCGCGCCGGCCATCCAGGCCGTCGCCGCCGCCCATGCGCCGGGCGGCAGCCGTCTCGTGCTCCTCGAAAACCTGCGGTTCCATCCCGAAGAGGAAGCCAACGCGCCGGACTTCGCCGCAGCGCTGGGCGACCTCGCGGATGTGTATGTCAATGACGCCTTTGGTACGGCGCACCGCGCACACGCGTCGGTCACCGGCATCGTCGCACACGTGTCGGCCGCCGGTGCCGGCCTGCTGATGGAGAAGGAACTCACCTATCTCAGCCTGGTGATGGATGCGCCGGCGCAGCCGTTTGTGGCCGTGATCGGCGGCGCCAAGGTCTCCGACAAGATCGAAATCATCGAGAGCATGCTCGGCCGCGTCGACCGGCTGATCATCGGCGGCGCCATGGCCTACACCTTCTTCAAGGCCCTGGGCATGCCGGTCGGCCGGTCGCTGGTCGAACTCGACAAGATCGACGAGGCCCGACGCATCATGAGCCTGGCGCAGGCGCGCGGCGTGCAGTTGCAACTGCCCGTCGATCACGTCGTCGCGGACCGCATCAGCGCAGACGCGGCCACGGCCGTGCTGACCGTCGCCGACCCGGCTATCGGTGACCGCATGGGACTCGACATCGGCCCGGCCTCGGCCCACGTGTTTGCCGACATGCTGGCCGACGCGCAGACCGTACTCTGGAACGGCCCGATGGGCGTCTTTGAAATGCCCCCGTTTGCCGCGGGCACGATGGCCGTCGCTCTGGCCTGCGCCCGCGTGCACGGCACCACGATTATCGGGGGGGGCGACTCGGTGGCGGCGATCAGGAAGGCCGGGGTTGCCGACCGCATCACCCACATTTCCACCGGCGGTGGCGCCGCCCTCGAGTTCCTCGGCGGTCAGACGCTGCCCGGGGTCGCCATTCTTCCCGTTCGCCCCTGACCCTCGGGCCTTGCCGATGCGCACCCCTCTCATCGCCGGCAACTGGAAAATGCACAAGACGCTGCGGGAATCCGTCGCCTTTGCGACGGCGCTCGCCGCGCGTGCCGGCGCCCTGACCAGCGTCGACCTGCTCATTGCACCCACGGCCCCGGCGCTGGCAGCCGTCGCGGCCGCCGTCGAGGGCCACCGCATCGGCGTGGCCGCGCAGAACATTCACTGGGAACGCGAGGGCGCGTTCACGGGAGAGATGTCGGCACCCATGATCTGCGACACCGGGGCCACCTGGGTCATCGTCGGGCACTCGGAGCGGCGACAGCTGTTCGGCGAGACCGACGAGACCGTCGCGCGCAAGGTGCGCGCCGCACTCACCGCGCGGCTCACCCCCATCGTCTGCATCGGTGAGACGCTTTCGGAACGCGATGCGAATGAGACGCTTGCCGTGCTCGATCGCCAGGTGCAACGGGCGCTCGACGGTGTGACCGGCAGCGAACTGGCCGGGCTCGTGATCGCCTACGAACCTGTCTGGGCCATCGGCACAGGCCGCACGGCCTCGCCTGCGCAGGCTCAGGCGGCGCACGCGCACATCAGGCAGCGGCTGACGCAGTGGTTCGGTGTCGAGGCCTCGGCGGCGTGCCGCATCCTCTACGGCGGCAGTGTCAAGCCCGACAACGCGCGCACGCTGCTCGGCCAACCGGATATTGATGGCGCCCTGGTGGGCGGTGCCAGCCTCGACCTCGACGCGTTCCTCGCCATTGCCGGCGCGGCGACCCGCACCGCCTAGTCGTCGCCCCCCGGCACGAGCCCCTCGCGCCCGGCGTCGGCACTCGTGACGGTCGCCAGGCCGGTCTGCACCATCCAGCCATACAGCACGACGCCAGGTACGGCCACCAGCGTGGTGAACACGTAGAACTGCACGTAGCCCATCGCATCGATGAGCCCGCCCGCTGTAGTCCCCGTCAGCACGCGACCGGCGATGCTGGCCAGGGCCGACAGTAACGCATACTGCGTGGCCGTGAACCGCAGGTGGCAGAGGGCCGACAGGTAGGCCACCACTGCCACACCGCCCAGGCCGCTTGAGAAATTTTCAAAGCCGATGGCCGCGGCCATGCCCGCATTGGAATGCCCCGCCGCCGCCAGGGCGGCGAAGCTCAGGTTCGACGCCGCCATCAGCACAAGACTGATGAACACGGCACGGGTCATCCCCAGCGCCGTATACACCACCCCACCGCTGAACACACCCGCGAGCAGTGCGACAAACCCGATGCCCACGTCGTAGAACGCCACTTCGTCGTTGGTGAAGCCGAGGTCGGCAAACAGGAGTCGCAGCGTGAGGTTGGCGAGCGTATCGCCCACCTTGTGAATCAGCACGAAGGCCAGCACCACCAGCGCACCACGACGCCGCAGGAATTCCGCGAGCGGACTCACAAATCCCCTCAGCGCCTCGACGGCGCCTGTTGCAGGAGCCACAGCTGACCGGCGCAGCGGTTCGCCCATCACGACGCCTGTCAGCATCGCGGGTACCGCAAACACGGTGCATACCGCATAGGCCACCGACCACCCTGCGCGAGCCGCGACGATCAACGCCACCGCTCCGGCGCCGGCGGCGCCGATGCGCCAGCCGTACTGCGACATGCCCGAGCCCACACCCAGCTGGTGCGGGGCGAGCAGCTCGATCCGATAGGCGTCAATGACGATGTCGAAGGTGGCGCCCGCGATGCCGACGAGCAGCGCCGCCGTGGCCAGTTGCGGCAGTGCACTTGCGGGATCGAGGCTTCCCAGATAGGCCACCGCCAGCATCACCGCGAGCCCTGTGGCCCAGAGCCACGAGCGCCGCTGTCCGAATCGGGCCAGGCCGGGAATCGCCACCGCGTCCACGAGCGGCGCCCACAGAAACTTGATGTTGTAGGCGAGGAAGGTCAGGGCAAACGCCGTGACGGCCCCTTTCCTGATGCCGTACTGCGCGAGCCGCGTCGTCAGGGTCGCTCCGATCATGGCGAACGCTAACCCCGACGATACGCCCAGGGCGGCTGCAGCCAGTGGGGCCGGTTCGACGTAGGGCCGCACACCCGCGGGCAGGCGGTCGGTCCACGAGACGCCTGGAACCCGAGGCGGTGGATGTGCGGGTGAGGACATCGCGTGGAATCGATCAGGCCGATGCCGGGGCGAGGGCCGCCAGAGCGGCGGTGACTTCGCGGGCGTTCACGTGGAAGTGCGAGGCGTGCCAGACGACCGCGCCGCGATCCACCAGCATCACCTGGGGCGACTCGTGCCTGATGCCGAAGCGCTCGGCTACCGCCAGTGACAGCGGTCGATGGGCGCGGACGTCGATTACATAGACCGGCGCCGGGTCGTGCTGACCGGCGAGCCACTCGACCAGCGACTCGTGCGCCTGCGCGCTGATGCCGCAGGTCGCGCTGTGCTTGAACAGCAGCATCGGCCGTTGCTGCGAGGCCAGCAGCGCCGCGTCGAGCGCTGCTTCTGACACCAGAGGTTCCATGTGCGCATTGTGCGTCAGCGGCGACGAGCCGTGCAAAAGCGCCTTCGCTATACTGCGCGCATGGGACGAGCGTTCTTTGCCGTGGCCCTCGGGGGGGCCATCGGGTCGATGCTGCGGTATGCCGTCGGCCTCCTGCTCTCGCAGGAGGGCGCCCCCGGGCGCCTGCCCACGTCGACGTTGCTCGTCAACGTGGTCGGCTCCCTAGCGATTGGCCTCGTCAGCGGATGGGTGACGCGCATGCCCGACTCCTCCGGTCCGGAACTGCGGGCCTTCATCGTCACAGGGGTCCTGGGTGGATTCACAACCTATTCGGCCTTCGCGATGGACGCGGTGACCGTCGCGCAGGCAGAGGCCCCCGTGCTGGCCCTGATGTATGTGGGGGCCCATGTCACGCTCGGCATCGGGGCGGCGTGGCTGGGCGCGTGGCTGGCCTCATGACGCGAACCGGCGTGTGGATGCCGTTCCGCGACGCGGCCCGCGTCATCCGGACCGCGGCCCTGCCGAGCCGAGCCGCGTTTCGCCAGTGGCGTCGGTCGGGCGCACGCCCCGAGGGCTTCCCGTCCAATCCAGACCGCGTGTATGCCGACCGATGGAAGGGCTGGGCGCACTTTCTCGGCACGCAATCCGTGCGCGCCCCTGCGCAGGCCCGCCTGTGGCCAGACACCCGAAAGCCGTTTGTGTCGCACCGTGCGTTTGTGCACATCTGCCGCTACGACCTGCGCATTGCCTCGGCGCGTCAGTGGCGCGCCTGGTGCCGCACGCACCGCCGTGAACGCGAGCGCCGCAGGCTGCCGGCCAATCCGGTTGAGATCTATCCCGGGTTCCGCTGGGCCACCGTCACCGGCTTTGTCGTCGCCTACGTCGGCGAGGCGCTGCCATTTTGAGACACCAGTTGACGTCCCGGGACATTCTGCGTTTCACTCGCGCCATGACATGTCGAGCCCTGGCAGCATGTGCAGTTGTCACTGTCGGCCTTGCCGCGGCGGTCACCCAGCCTCTGGCGCAGTCGATGACCACGCAGACACCCGGGCCCAGTCCCTACACGGTGGTGCGCGGCTGGCACCAGCCCTTCGCCGAGCCGGGCTTCGCCTTCGGGGGAAACTCCGGAGTGTTCGCCGAATCTCCGGACCGCATCTTCATCGCCCAGCGCGGCGAAACCCGCCTGCCCGACCCGCTGCCGTCGGGCTTCGCCGGCTTTGCGGGATCGATCGGCATCAACGTCCTGAACGCCGTCGACCGTCGCGTGTGGCGCAACTGCCTCTACACGCTCGACAGCCAGGGGCGCGTGCGCGAGCGCTGGACGCAGTGGGATCATCTGTGTCAGGGCGCCAGCGGGCCGGGGCCGCACCGCATCCGCATCAGCCCCTACGACCCGGACCGCCGCGTCTGGGTGATCAACGAGTCGACGCATCAGATCTACGTCTTCTCGAACGATGGCGCACGGTTGCTGCTGACGCTCGGCGAGCGTAATGTGCCGGGGTCCGATGCCACTCATTTTGCCAAGCCGCAGGACGTGGCGTTCCTGCCTGATGGCCGTATTCTGGTCGCCGATGGCCTCGACAACCATCGTGTGATCATTCTCGACAAGGACGCCCGATACCTGGGCGAGTTCGGGGGCTTCGGCAAGGGCCCGGGCCAGTTCAACGGCGTGCATGCGCTGGGCATCGGCCCTCAGGGCCGCATTTTCGCTCTCGATCGGTCCGGCGGGCGCGTCAACGTCTTCCGCACGACCGCTGACCCGGCCAAAGTCGAGGTCGTCGCCAGCTATCCCGGCTTCAGCCTGCCCCTCGACCTCATCGTCAATGACACGGCGATCTGGATGACCGACCTTAAACCGCTGCGCTTCATCAAGCTCGACTTCGAGGGCCGACACCTGTACACCTGGCACGTGCCCTCGGACCTGCCGGACGGCTATCTGGAAGTGCACACGTTCTCAGTCGATTCGGCCGGCAACCTGTACGGCGGCGACAACCAGTACGGCCGCACTCAGAAGTTTGTGCCCCGTCCAGGGGTCGATCCGGCGCTGCTCATCAGCGCTCCCTGGAGAGCCCGCTAATGATCACATCCCCGGGCCGACCGACCCGCGCGTTGATCTGGCTGGGGGCCACGGTGCTCGTGGGCACGCTGGCCCTGGCCACGCGCACGGTCGAGACCCATCCCCGCATTTCCACCACGCTCGTGTGGAACAAGGACATCGCACCAATTCTTCAGCGCAAGTGCTTCACCTGCCACACCCCGTTCAATGTGGCGTTCTCGCTGGCCTCGTTCGCAGATGCCCGTCCCTGGGCGGCGGCTATCCGCGAGGAAGCGCTGGAGCGGCACATGCCCGTCTGGGCTGCGGCGCCGGGCTACGGGCGCTTCGCGAATGATCCGAGCCTGACGCAGAACGAACTCGACCTGATCGTCGCGTGGGCGGATGGGGGTGCCCCGAGTGGCCAGACCCTCGACGAAGAGCAAACACCATCGGTGCCCGTCGCGGTCGAGGCCATGTGGGATGCCGGGCAGCCGTCCTCGACCACCGCACTGGCGGCGTATCAGGTGGCGGCCGGCGCCCCCGCCGCCGCGCATCGCACGGAAGTGACGGCCCCGTTCACGGCCCCGACCCGAGTGCACGGCATCGCGTTCCGCCCCGGCAACCGCAGCGTGGTCCGGTACGCGACGGTGCGCGACGCCCGCACGAACAGGTGGCTGTTCACCTGGACGCCCTGGTCGACGGCGCTGCACCTGCCTGAGAGCGCCGCATTCGTGATGCCCGCGCAGGCGAGACTGGTGGTTGAGGTGGGCTACGTGGGCAGCGAGGCCGCCGTGACCGACGAAAGTCAAGTGGGCTTCTACACCGGCACCGACGGTGGCACAGGCGTGGCGACGGCCGATTCGTTTGCCGCGCCTGCCGTCACCGTGGCCCCGGGCGCAGCCCACGCGCGCACACGCGGCGAGTGGCTGTGGCCAGAGACCTCGGCGCTCCAGGCCCTGTGGATTGACCCGATCGAGGGACTGGTCTCAGTGGACGTGTCGGCGTATCTGCCGGACGGCTCGGTGCGGCCGCTGCTGTGGCTGAGGGAACCCTCGGCCGTCTGGCCGTCGCCGTATGTCTACGAAGATCCGGTGCCGCTCCCGAAGGGCGCCACGCTGCGCGTCACGGCCTACGTGGCCAGCGACGCAACCACCCCGCGTACGGCCACTCCCGCGGTGCATCTCATTCGGATCCCGACCACGGCCAGTACGTTCTGAGTTCCGGAGTTGAGCAGCGCCCCCGGACGGGCGCTAATGACCGCCCGTGACGATTTCGCCCTGCCGCAGCACGCGGAACGTGAAGGAGACGGTCGACAGTTTGCCACCCCGCTGGAACTGGACCCACGCCTTGTAGCGCCCGGCCTTCGGAAACAGGGTGTGGAAGGTGACGTCCGGCCCGCCCCCTTCCTTGATGTCCGTGCCCTCCAGCGTTTCCTCCGGGTGAGCGTGAATGTATTCGGTCAGTTCCTCGTTGACGATGAGCGCATGGCCGAAGGCCCCCAGGTAGCGCTGCAGGTCTCTGACAGGCTGGCCGGTGGCTTCGTCGACAAAATGCAGGGGCAGGTCAAGGTCTTCGGAGGCGACCAGCGACGTCGGGGAGGTGCGCAATTCGGCGATGACGCCGCCCTCGCGCTTGGTCCAGGATGTGTCGAGCGTCAGGGTGGGCACCTGTGCCTGCACGTCGCCGTCGAAGCCGGCGGTGACCACCGGCGTCAGCAGCACCTGTCCGCTGCCGCCCACCGGAAAAAAGTCGGAGATCAGCACATAGTGCCCGGGCTTGGGCAGGGTCACCGTCAGCGCAAACACCCCGTCGGGCTGGCGCACCGGGTGCTCGTGCATGAAGACGGATGTGTCGCGGCTCAGGACGAAGACGTGGTAGGGCATGTCATGCACCACGGCATAGTCGGTCACTGGCGAGCGCGACACGGGGTCTTCCACATGGAACCGGAACGTGGTGGGCTGGCCGGCCCTCACGACCCACGGAACAGTCTCGACGCGCAGGTGATAGTTGGCTGTCCCGAGCGGATTGCCCGGCACGAGGGTCATGCCGCACCGCGGACAGGCGCCGGGGGCCGACTCGATCACATCGGGATGCATGGGGCAGACATAGCGGACGTCCTGCACCGAGGCCGTCCCCATGGTCGAGGCGGTGGGCGCCGGCGGCATCGGCGACCGGGGGGGCTGGGCCTGCGCGGCCAGCAGCAGCGAACCCATCCAGAGCGAGCCAGCCAGGCCCCCAAGCAGCACCGACCACGGAAGCGGTGAATGCATGACCGGAGAATACCGCACCTGCCCGTCCCGTGAACGTCGGGAATCAGCCTGGACCGGGTCGAAGATTTCCGCGTGACAAGCGCCGCCGGGGCGGGCTACACTCCGAGTCCATTCGGAGGGTTGCTGGTCCGGTCAGATTCCGGTCGGTCACTATCACTGAGGGAGTAGAGCTTATGGCAGATGCTCGTTTCCGCTGGGCCGCATGGCTCGGCGCCATGGGACTGGCGCTCGTCGCCGCTCCTGCTGCGGCGCAGAACCAGCCCGCGCAGGTGACGTTCACCAAGGACGTCGCGCCGATCTTCCAGAAGGCATGCGAGTCATGCCACCGCAAGGATTCGATTGGCCCCATGTCGCTGGTGACCTACGAGGAATCGCGTCCCTGGGCGCGGTCGATCAAGTCACGCGTGGCGGCCCGTCAGATGCCGCCCTGGCACATTGACAAGAACGTCGGCATCCAGCACTTCGCCAACGACCGCTCCATCTCGGACGCCGAAATCGCCACGATCGTCAAGTGGGTCGACGCCGGTGCGCCGAAGGGCGACATGAAGGACATGCCGGCCCCGGTGCAGTGGCCGAGCGACCAGGACTGGAACTTCGCCAAGAACTACGGCAAGCCCGACCTGATCATCAAGTCTCCCAAGTACACGATGCCCGCGCAGGCGCAGGATGCCTGGTACAAGCCCGTTGTGCCGACGGGCATCACCGAACCGCGTTACGTGCGTGCGATCGAAATGCGTCCGGGCTCGGTGCGTGGCCGCAAGATCACCCACCATGCGCTGGCGCGTCTGCAGCAGACCGAGGCCTCGTCACTCGCCGCGACCCCGAACAACGGCGACGACCCGGGTCCGGGTCTCTTCATGGAATGGGCCGTCGGCAAGCAGGGCGAAGTGGCCCGCGAGAACAGCGGCAAGCTGATGCTGCCCGGTTCGTCCATCGTGTGGGACATCCACTACCACGCCGTGGGTGAGGAAATCACCGACGACGTCGAGATGGCGATCTACTTCTACCCGAAGGGCCAGGAACCCAAGTTCCGTCAGATGCTGTCGCTCTACAGCGGCATCGCCGGCGGCAACCGCAACCTCGACATCGCGCCCAACTCGATGTCGGTCACGCAGAACTTCCACGTGATGCGCAAGGCGGGCCGCATCGAGAACTTCCAGCCGCACATGCACCTGCGCGGCAAGGCCATGTCGATGGAAGCCATCCTCCCGAACGGCCAGACGCAGATGCTGAGCATGGTGAGCAACTACAACTTCAACTGGCACACCAACTACGTGTATGCCGACGACTACGCGCCCCTGCTGCCCAAGGGCACGGTGCTGCGCATCACGTCGTGGCACGACAACACCAAGAACAACCCCAACAATCCTGACCCGAATCAGTGGGTGGGCTGGGGCGACCGCACCGTCGACGAGATGGCCCATGCCTGGGTGAACATCACCTACATGGATGACGCCGACTTCAAGGTCGAGGTAGACAAGCGCAAGGCCAAGCTGGCCGGCACAACCAGCGACCGCCAGCAGTAACCGGCGGGGCAATTCTCAAAGGGGTGTCCCGCCCGGGGCACCCCTTTTTTCTTCATGCGTGTTTTATTGTCGGGAGTATTCCGGATGGCGTATCGAACCATGGCGACGCGCGTCTGTCAGGCACTGGTTCTTACCGGCGCGGTGCTGACGGCCGTGCATACGGTGTCGGCTCAGTTGCCCCTGCAGGTCATCAGAGAGTCAGGCGAGAGCCTGACCCCGGCCTACGAAGGCTGGTATTACCTGCCCGACGGCCGCCGCGCGGCCCTGATGGGCTACTTCAATCGCAACACCAGGCAGACCCTCGACATTCCCGTCGGCCCAAACAATCGCGTCGAACCCGGAGGGCCTGACATGGGCCAGCCGACGCACTTCAACCAGCGCCGCGGCTGGGGCGTGTTCGCCGTCATCGTGCCGCAGGACATGAAGGGTACCTACACCTGGACCATCGTGTCGAACGGAAAGACCGAGTCGATTCCGATGAACATGGGGGCCGACTACGTGGTGGAACCCTTCAAGGACGCCGCCATGGGCAACAAGCCACCGGTGCTGGCATTCGACCAGGGCGGCAAGACCTTCACGGGCCCCCCGCTGGGCATCGCGAAGGAACTGACCGGCACGGTCGGCAGCCCCGTGGCTCTCGACCTCTTTGTGTCGGACGATGCCCACGAAGAGCCAGGATCGCTGCGGAAGCCGGCAGCCCCGGCGACGCTGCAGTGGCACCTGCACCGCGGCCCGGCAAGCGTCAAATTCGCACAGGAGCGCCCGAAGATCGACTTTGCCGCCAACGGCAAGGCGAGCACCACGGCCACCTTCAGCACCCCGGGGGAATACGTCCTCCGCGCCCAGTCGAACGACGCCACCGGTGAGGGTGGCGGCGGCTTCCAGTGCTGCTGGACGAACGTGCACGTCAAGGTCACCGTCAAGTAGCCATCATCCGACCGGCCGCGGCGCCCCATCCGAAGGGGGCCGCGGCAGGTCACCCCCTGCCCCGACGCGCGGCCCCTGTTGCTGCCGCCCCGTCGATCGCGTTCTCCCTGCACCTCTCCCCCGCACGACGGCTGTGCCGAGGCTCGACGCGCGCGTTCTGACGCTGCCACGCCACACGCCACACGCCGCGCGACACGTCGCAGCCTGCGCCGCAGCGTGTCTTCCGATGCAATTTGTCAATTGACTCTCGCAGACATCCTGCGTAGTCTAACGCGGTTCCGCTGCGACGGTGTGACGCAGGCCCGTGGCCTGCCGATGCCCGCTGTCGTTGCATGTTGTGTACTTCAGGAGGGGACGAATGTCGTTCAGACAGACCATCAAGGCTGCCCTGGTCGCACTGGTGCTGGTCGCCGGGCTACCTGCCGCAGCCTGGGCGCAGAGTGCGTTTGCAGGTGTGGTGCGAGATACCTCCGGGGCGGTCATGCCCGGGGTCACCGTGGAAGCCGCCAGCCCGGTCCTCATTGAAAAAGTCCGTTCAGCCGTCACCGACGAAAACGGGGCCTACCGCATCGTCGACCTGCGCCCCGGCACCTACACCCTGACCTACTCGCTGCCGGGCTTCAACACCCAGGTGCGCGACAAGGTGGAACTCGGTGCCAACTTCGTGGCCACGATCAACGTCGAGTTGACCGTCGGCGCGCTGCAGGAAAGCGTCACCGTGTCGGGTGCCGCGCCCATCGTCGACGTGCAGACCAACGTCAAGCAGGTGCAGTTGTCGCGCGAAGTCATGACGCTCGTGCCTACGGCCGGCACCATTCAGGGCCTCGGCCAGCTCGTCGTCGGCGTCACGCTCAACGTGCCTGACGTGGGCGGCTCGCGCGCCATGCAGCAGACCTACTTTGCCGTGCGCGGTCAGGGCGGCGCCCAGACCGTCGTGCTCGTCGACGGCCTCATGACCAACGGGCTGATGGGCGACGGCGCCGTGCAGGCGTACCACAACGAAGCCATGACGCAGGAAGCGGTGTATCAGACGGCCGGCGGCAACGCCGAGACGCTGACTGGCGGCGTCAATATGAATCTGATTCCGAAGGACGGCGGCAACACGTTCCGCGGTGGCCTGCGCGCCTTCAAGTCGCCCAACTCGTGGCAGGGCAAGAACCTCACCGACAATCTGAGGAGCCTCGGGGTGGCCCGCGTCGACCAAATCTCGAACTTCTACGAAGCCAATCTCGAACTGGGCGGTCCGCTCATGAAGAACAAACTGTGGTTCTTCGGCGCCTACCGCAAGGCCCGCTACGACCGTCCGATCGCCAACACGTTCACCATCGCCTCAGGTGCCAACGTGCCGCAGGCCTTCGCCAACTGCCTGGCCGGGGCCTCTGGCTGCGAACAGGGCATCTCCGACGAGAAGATGGACAACCCGGTGGTGCGCTTCACCTGGCAGGTCAGCGAGAAGAACAAGCTGGCCATCTATGCCGACCGCGCGCTGCGCCTCCGCGGCCACGCCATGGGGTCGCTGACCGATGCCCGCACGGCGTCGGTGATCTGGAACACGCCGATCTTCGGCACCGGCTCGGTCAAGTGGACCTCGACGCTGTCGTCGCGCCTGCTGCTCGAGCAGGGTGCGTCGTTCAACATGGAACGCTACGACAACCTCTATCAGCCCGGCGTCTTTGCAGAACGCAACACGCCAGCCTGGTATCAGAACGTGCGCAAGAACGACGTGGCCACGGGCCTGCTGTGGAATGCCTCGTCGGCGCAGCTCGGCAACTACCCCGACCGCTACAACGTGCAGGGCTCGATTTCGTCGGTCACCGGCACCCACAACATCAAGGTCGGCTACCAGTTCCAGTGGGGCGAGTATCGCCGCTGGAACAATGCCAACGCCGACCTCTATCAGTCGTACAACCGCGGCGTGCCCTTCCAGGTCACCGTGCTCAACACGCCCCTCGAAGTCCGCGAGGACCTCGACGCCAACCTCGGCATCTACGCGCAGGATTCGTGGACGCTGAACCGGCTGACCGTCAACTACGGATTGCGCTGGGACCTCAACAAGCAGACCATCGTCGGCCAGAGCCGCCAGGTCGGGCGCTTCGCTGATGTGCCGGCCTACGGCGACATCGCCTTCCCCACGTGGAAGGATTTCTCGCCGCGCTTCTCAATCGTCTACGATCTGTCAGGCGATGGACGCACGGCTGTTCGCTTTGGCCTGAACCGGTTCATGACGGCGCAGACGACCGGGTTTGCCCAGCTCTATAACCCCACGACCCTGACGAGCGCCAACCTGCCGTGGACCGACGTCAACGGCGACGATATCGCCCAGGGTGAACGCGGCTGCGTCTATCTGACGGCCGGCTGCGAAATCAACTTCGCCAACCTGCCCTCGAACTTCGGCCGCCGCTCGCTCGCGCAGTTCGATCCGGAGATTCAGCGTCCCTACTCGCTGCCGATCAACGTGGGCGTCAGCCACGAACTCTTCCGCGGCTTCTCGCTGGCGGCCGAGTACTACCGCATCTCGTTCCGCGACCTCACGCTCCGCGTGAACACCGAGACGAACGCGAACAGCTGGACGCGCTTCGAGACCGCCAATCCGCTCGGCGGCACAGTGCCGGTGTGGGTGCTGAGGCCCGAGTTCCGTGGCCGCGTCGAGCGAGTCGACAGCACCAGCGCAGACATGAAGCGCACTTATAACGGTGTCGATATCAACTACCAGGCCCGCATCAAGGGTGTCCGGGCCTTCGGTGGCTTCAACATCGAACGGTCGCTCAACAACACCTGTGCGGCGGCCAGCTACAACCCGAACCTGAGCCTGTTCTGCGACCAGAGCCAGAGCGGCCTGCCGTGGCTCAAGCAGTTCAAGAGCACCGTGGTCTATCCGCTGCCCTACGGCGTCTCGCTCAGCGTCGCCTACCAGGACCTCAACGGCTACCTGATGGGCTCGGCGGCTCAGGCCTACGGCGGCTTCACCGCCGGTACCGGCTTTGACAATCCCCGCGGCCAGGGCACCTTCCGCCTGCTGACGCCGGCCAACGCCGACACTCCGGCGCTGGCCCAGGCCATGCGCGACGCCGGCGTGGCCTCGCTGAACGTGCCGCTGCGTGCGCCGGAAACGGAATACACCCCGCGCCTGCGCCAGCTGGACGTCTCGTTCAACAAGCGCGTGACCTTCAAGGGCATCACCGCCAACCCGCGCCTCGATTTCTTCAACGCGCTCAACTCGGACGACTATTCGTCCGTCGCGTCGATGCAGTTCGGCGCCGCCAACTACCTGCAGCCCTCCATCATCCTGCAGGGCCGCATCATCCGTGTCGGCCTCGACATGACCTGGTAAACACGCTGGACCGGGCGACGCCTCGTCTGAGGGGTCGCCCGGCCTATACTGTCCCCATGGGCCCCGCCATGGGTGTTCGCCGAAGACACTTCCTCGCCAGCCTCGCCCTGCCCATCACAGCAGCCTTCGTCCCTGTCACCGCGGTGGAAGGCGTCATCGGGCTCGACGGCACTCCGGTTGACCCGCTGGCCGTGCCTCAGGGCATACGGGCCCGCGTGCTCGTCTTCACCACCACCGACTGTCCCATCTCGAATCGCTACGCGCCGGAACTGACGCGGCTCTCCACGCACTATGTGCCGAAGGGTGTCCAGTTCTGGGTGGTGTATCCCGTCGCGTCCGACACACCGGCCGTCATTCGCACGCATGTCGGACGCTTCGGCCTGCAGCTTCCGGTCGCCCGCGATACTCGCGGCGCGCTGGTCAAGCACACGGGGGTTACTGTCACGCCGGAAGTCGCGGTCGTCAGCGCCTCGGGTCAGGTGGTCTATCGCGGGCGAATCGACGATCGGTACACCGACTTCGGCATCGACCGACCTGCGCCCCGCTCGCGCGACCTCAATCAGGCGCTGACGCAGCTCCTCGCAGGGCAGCCGGTGGTGCCTGCGTCCACACGAGCCGTCGGATGCTTCCTGCCAGACCTGCTCAAGTGATGATGCCGCGCTGGTCTCTGGTCGGCCTGTTCGCCCTGCTTACGGCGATGTGGTCACCAGCCGACGTGCGGGCCGCCCAGGCGGGTGCCGAGCCGCCGACATGGGTTGAGGTCGCCCCGATAGTTTTCGAGGCCTGTACGCCCTGCCATCGCCCTGGAGGCCCTGGGCCCTTCAGCCTGACGACCTATCGCGAGGTTCGGCAGCGCGCCCGGCAGGTCGTTCAGGTCACCCGGTCGCGATTCATGCCGCCATGGAAGGTCGACCCGGCCATCGGTCACTTTGCCGATCAGCGGCCTCTGAGCGCCGGCGAACTCGATCGGCTTGAGGCGTGGGTCACCGCTGGCACCCCCGAAGGTGACCCGGCCGCGGCCCCGCGCCCCCCGACCTTTGCCGACGGCTGGCTGCTGGGCACGCCCGACCTGATCGTCACACTGCCCGAGGCGTTCGTGCTGAACGCCGACCCCTCCGATACGTTCCGGATCTTTGCGCTGCCGGTCCCCATCCGCGAGCGCCGCTACGTGCGGGGCATCGAGTTCCATCCGGGCAATCCCCGCGTGGTGCACCACGCCAATATCAGGGTCGACCGCACACCCACGTCACGGCGCCTCGACGCTGCCGACCCGCTGCCCGGCTACGACGGCCTCATGCCGCGCACGGCTGAATATCCCGACGGCCACTTCCTCGGATGGACGCCCGGGCAGGTGGCCCCGCTCGTTTCACCAGACCTGGCGTGGACGCTCGAGCCCGGGAGCGATCTCGTCGTGCAGCTGCACATGCAGCCCTCTGGCGCGATCGAAGACGTGCGTCCCGCCATCGGGCTCTATTTCAGCGAGACACCGCCCACGCGCACGCCGACCATTCTGCGGCTGGGCTCGCAGGGCATCGACATGGCGCCCGGGGATGCGGTCTACACCATTCGCGACACCTATACCCTTCCCGTGGATGCCGACATCCTCGCCATTCAGCCGCACGCGCACTATCGCGCCACCGAAATCATCGGCGAGGCCACGTTTCCCGACGGACGCACCCAGCGTGTCATGCACATCACCGACTGGGACTTCCGCTGGCAGCATGTCTACCGCCTGATCACGCCGCTGTCGCTGCCCCGCGGCACGCGTCTCTCGATGGCCTTCACCTACAACAACTCCAGCGGGAATCCCCGCAACCCCGACCTCACGCCCACCCGCGTGCTGTGGGGCCAGCGCTCCCGCGATGAAATGGGCGACCTGTGGTTCCAGCTGCTGGCGCGCTCCGACACCGATCGGGCACGCCTCACCAGCGAGATCACCACAAAGATGGTGGCCGAGGACATCATCGGCTACGAGACCATGCTCACCGTCACCCCGGACGACGTGGAGCTGCACGACGATGTGGCGGTGCTCTATCTGGACATGGGCAGGCCGCTCGATGCGGTGCGGCATTTCCGTGCGTCGGTGGCACGCCGGCCTGCGGCAGCACCGGCGCACTACAACCTCGGCACCGCCCTCACCATGGCCGGGCAGGTGGATGAGGGGGTGCGGGAACTCGAGCGCGCCGTGGAACTCGACCCGCAATACGGCGTCGCCTACGGAAACCTCGGCAGTGTGCTGCTGCAGCAGGGACGCATTCCGCAGGCCATCGCCCGGCTCGAGAAAGCCGTCGCGCTGTCGCCGGGGAATGTCGAGGCCCTCAACTCACTCTCTGCGGCCTATGCCGTTGCGGGTGACACACCGCGCGCGCTCGACGCCATCGACAAGGCGCTCACTCTCAAGCCTCCTGCGGCTATGCAGCGCGTGCTGCGGCAGCGCCGCGACCTGCTGACGCGGCAGCGCTGATCGTGCCCGCGGCCTCAGCCCACGCGCCGCGCCACGCTTCCCAGAGGGTCACGCCCTGTCTCAGCGTGCCCCCTTGACGGCGACAGCGACGACTTCGATCTCGGCAGCGCCCCGGTTGTGCAGGCGGTGTGCAGACGTGCCGTCGATGCGCGCGAAATCTCCGGACCCGTTGAGCGGATGCCACGAGGCTCCGTCAATCGCGGCAGTCCCCGGCGTCTGCATCACGAGGACGATCGGGCCGGCGTGGGTGGCGATGGGCATCGACATGCCGGGGGCCACAACGAGGCGATCGGCGCGGTAGTAGCGGTTCTCAAGTTCCGGCGCGGCACCGCCGGTGACAGGGGCCGAGGCATCACCGGCCGTGCGGTTGGCGATGCCAATCAGGCGGAAAAGTGACGAGCCGACGTTGTGCACCCGGTGGGTGTAGGGCGTGTCGACATAGGTCGTGACGCTGTTGACCCGCTGGGGACGTGCGGGCCCCGGAGCGGGCAGCGGCGCAGCGGCGGCAGGCGCCACCGGTGCGGCAGCGGCCCCTCCCCCACTCCACGCGCCGCCCCAGTCCTGTCCGCGTGTCTGGCTGCGTGCGATCGGCACATACAGGATGGCGGTGTCGTGCGTGTGAAACAGGGTCTGGTCCCCGGGAGGAATCTGGATGTCGAGGATGCGCAGCGTCGGCGTGTCGAGCATCAGGTGATGCCGCGGTTCCTCGTGCACCGGCACGCGGGTCTCGGTGCCGGCAGCAGGCTGCGCCGACGCCGAAACGGCGAGCGGAAGCAGGAACAGGACCAGCACGCGCACACGGGAAGCAGACAGCGACATCGGTATCTCCAGTCGGATCGGGCAGGGGAAGGCTATCAGAACCCGTCAGGGCCACGACAGGAATTCCTCGGCACGGGCGGTCAACCTGCTAGAATCGGCGCGGTTCGTCCTGCGGCGAGATGGGCTTGCGGCTGAGGTGCCGCCCCTTGTAGCGCAAGGTGGAGGTTTCCGCGGCAGCGGTCTGCGGTGGCGGTCGAGAGGGCACCAGTCATCAGGATGGTCGGATACGGCACACGGGCAGGACGGACAGTTCGACGCAGCGTCATCTTCACCTTCGGACTCGTGGCCTGCGTGGCGCTGGCCGTACCTTCGCGGGTGGCCGCACAGGGCGGTGGCCGCACGGCGCCGTCGGCTGAGGGGCCCGATCGCAACGCCTTGCGCTCGTTCAATCTGCCCGGTGCTCCGGATCCGCCGGCCCCGACCGCACCCGAGGTCATCGTTCGTGGCGAGAACGGGCGGGTGGTCATTCGCGCCACCAAGCTCACCGAACCGCTCGTCATCGACGGCACGCTCGATGAAGCGTTCTACCGGGAGACGCCGCCCATCACCGGATTCATTCAGACCGTGCCCCGCGAAGGCGCCCAGTCGACCGAGAAGACCGAGGCGTGGGTCAGCTACGACGACAAGTTTTTCTACGTGACGTGCCGCTGCTGGGAGTCGGCCCCTCCCGAGCAGTGGACCGCCAACGAGTACCGACGCGACACCGCCCAACTGCGTCAGAACGACATCTTCGGCGCACTGCTCGACACCTTCCACGACCGCCGGAACGGGTTTCACTTCTACGCCAATCCTCTCGGAGCCCGTGCCGATCAGGTGGTCAGCAACGAGGGCAACCCGAACAGCGATTGGAACCCCGTGTGGTTTGTCCGCACCGGACGCTTCGAGGGGGGCTGGACATCCGAGATCGCCATCCCCTTCCGGTCCATCCGCTACATCTCCGGCCCGAATCAGGAATGGGGTATTCAGATCCGTCGTTCCATCCGCCGGAAGAATGAATGGACGCACATCACGTTCATTCCCGCCGCGACAGGCGGCGTCAGCAGCATCTTCCGCGTGTCCGCGGCCGCCACGCTTGTCGGGCTCGACCTGCCTCCGGCGGCCCGGAATATCGAACTCAAGCCGTACGCGATTTCGCGCGTGACGTCAGATCTGACCAAGACACCAGCGGTCAACAACAGCCTGATCGGCACCGGCGGCCTCGACGCGAAGTACGGCATCAGTGCGAACCTCACCGCCGATCTCACCGTCAACACCGACTTTGCCCAGGTGGAAGTAGACGAGCAGCAGGTCAATCTCACCCGCTTTCCCATTGTCTTTCCCGAGAAGCGCGACTTCTTTCTGGAAGGCCGCGGCACCTTCGAGTTCGCCCGTCCGACGACCCAGGGCGGATTCAGCGGGCAGACGACGGCCAGCAACAATGCGCCGCAGGTGTTCTTCACGAGGCGTATCGGGCTCAACAACGGGCGCCAGGTGCCGATCATGGCCGGCGGTCGCGTCACCGGCACGGTCGGCCGCACCGCCATCGGCCTGATGAACATGGAAACCGGCTACGAAACGACGACCGGCGTCGATGCCGACGCGTGCCGCCCGCCCTACAGTACCTGCACCCCGCGCACCAACTACTCAGTGGTGCGCGTGCGCCGAGATATCCTCCGTCGCAGCAACATCGGTGTGCTGTTCACCAACCGCTCGATCTCGCCGACGGTCGCCGGCGCCAACCAGTCGTATGGCATCGACGGGGCCTTCTCGTTCTTCCAGAATATCTCCGCCAACGCCTATTACGCCCGCAGCGAATCACCCAACCGCTCAGGCGATGAGGACAGTTATCAGGCCCGCTTCGAATACGGGGCCGACCGCTACGGATTCCGCGCCGACTACCTCGACGTCGGCACCAACTTCTATCCCGAAGTGGGCTTTGTGCAACGCCGGGGATTCGGCCGCGGCTTCATGTCGGGCCGCTTCAGCCCGCGCATGCCACGCGGGCGTCGCGTACGCCGCTATCTGTTCGAGGCCTCCGGCGAGTATGTCGTCAACCGCAGCCGGCAGATCGAGTCGAGCAGCAACAGCGTGCGCTTCCTGACCGAATACAACAGCAGCGACCAGATCATCATCGATGCCTCGAACGACCAGGAACTGCTGGTGCGGCCCTTCACGGTGGCACGCGGCGTGAGCATCCAGCCGGGCGACTACCGCTTCAGCTCCATGACCGCCAGCTATGCCTTCGGCCAGCAGCGGCGTGCCTCGGGCACTGTGGCTCTGCGCCTCGGGCAGTTCTACGACGGCCTGCTCAGCAGTCTTACGGTCAGCGGCGCCCGCGTCGCCCTGACCAAGCAGTTTTCGGTCGAACCCTCGGTCACCCTGAACCGCGGCACCCTGACGGCCGGCGACTTCACCACGGCCCTGCTGCGCGCGCGCGTGGACTATGCGTTCACACCGCTGCGCTTCCTCAGTGCCCTGGTCCAGTACAGCTCGAACGACCGCACCTTCTCGAGCAACGTGCGCTTCCGCTGGGAGTATCGGCCCGGCAGCGAGGTCTTTGTCGTCTACACGGACGAGCGCGACACGACGGTCCGGGGATACCCGGGGCTCCGCAACCGGGCCTTTGTCGTCAAGGTCAACCGGCTGTTTCAGTTCTGAACAACATCCCGCGCCGGTTGTTTCAAGTATCATTTTCTCTCATGGGCGTATCGCCCAGGGAGAAGCCATGATCCGCAACCGTGCCGGCCTCGCGCTCGTTCTCGTCTCATGTTGGGCCACAACCGCCCTCGCACAGACACCCGCTGTCAACGCCACTGACCCGGGCCCGGTGCCCAAGTATGTGGCCGAGCCCATCGCCCTGATGCCCGCCGCTCTCGGGCCATTCCACCGTCCCATTTCCTCCAAGGTGCCCGAAGCCCAGCAGTTCTTCGACCAGGGCTTCCAGATGATGTATGCCTTCGCCAGGCTCGATGCCGTGCGCTCGTTCCGCGAAGCCTGGAAGCGCGACCCGTCGTGCGCGATCTGCTACTGGGGTGAGGCGTGGGCCTGGGGGTCGTACCTGAACGGCCCGATGCCGGCCGAGCAGTCGCCCTTCGCCTACTACGCGCTGCAGAAGGCCATCAGCCTCAAGGCCCAGGCGTCGCCCATTGAACGTGATTTCATCGACGCGCTCAGCCCGCGCTATGTGCCGAACTTCGACCCGAAGACGCGGCGCGTCCAGGATGAGGCCTATGCCGAGTCGATGCGCAAGCTGGCCGAGAAGCACCCGAACGACCTTGACGCCGTCACCCTCTACGGCGACGCCCTCTTCCTGCTGGAACCACGCCGCGGTCGTCGCGACGTGAACGCTCCGAACATCAAGCGCCTGCACGGCGTGCTCGAGTCGGTGCTGGCGAAAGACAACAAGCACACCGGCGCCTGCCATCTGTATGTGCACGCCACCGAATCGACCCAGCGCCCCAGCCTCGCCGAGGCCTGCGCCGAGTACCTCGGCGACAGCATCCCCGGGGCGAGCCACATCCAGCACATGCCCTCGCACACCTGGAACGAGGTGGGCCGCTGGTCAGATTCCGTGCGCTCGAACCTTGAGGCGTGGCACTCGGACCTCAAGGCCGACTACGGCGAAGGTTTCGCCATCTATCCCGAACACAACCTGCATATGCTGCTCTACGCCGCCTCGATGGATGGACAGGGAGCCATCGCCGTGCAGGCCGGACGCGACTACGCGAAGCGCACGAGCGACCCCGTCTATCACGTCCTGACCCTCATCCGGTTCGGCCGCTTCGACGAGGTGCTTGCCGTGACAAACAAGCAGGAACGCCACTTTCCGCAGGGCGCCTGGGAGTTTGCGCAGGGCTACGCCCGCCTCAAGCTCGGTGAGCCCGACTATGCGCGGCTGCATCTCGACCGCGTGAAGAAGCTCGAGTCGACCACGTCGCAGGACTTCCGCTCGAACCCGGCCAAGCGCCTGCTGGGCGTGCTGACGAATCTGCTGGAAGGCGAAATGCTGGTCGCGAACAAGCAGACCGAGGCCGCCATTCCCTTCTTCGAGAAGGCCGTGCAGCTTGACGACGAGCTTGAGTACGACGAACCTGAGCCCATCCCCTTCCCGGCGCGGCACTGGCTCGGCGCCGCCCTCATCGAGCTGAAGCGTTTCGCAGAGGCCGAAAAGGTTTACCGCGACGACCTCGATCAGCATCCGCACAACGGCTGGTCGCTGCTCGGGCTCAAGCAGGCCCTCGCCGGACAGGGCACGAAGGACGCCGCCGTCGACGCTGACTTCGAGAAGAGCTGGGCCCGCGCCGATCACTGGGTGCGGTCCTCGCGCTTCTAGCGGGCACGCCTGTCGGGGCGTGGTAGCATCCGCAGCATCTGCGGAGGCTGCCATGTCCCGACGTCTGTCTGCTGCTGCCAGTTGTGTCCTGATCGCGGCCTCGCTCGTTACTGCCCGAGCGCAGGCACCGCAACACCCCTCGGGTGCGCCCCCTGCGCCTTCTGCTGATCCCTACGCCACCAACGCGGCGCCGGGCACCTCGACATTTCCGCTGGCGGCCCCGGCGGGCACCGACAGCCGCGCACGGGACGCCGCCCCGGCCGGCGCGACCAACACCGGTCCCTTCAATCCCGCCACCTGGAAGTTCGGCACGGCATTCGACGGCCCCGCAGGCGCGGCCGTCTGGAATCCGGTCAAGCTCAAGATGATGGCCGGGGGCAAGGTGACCGGCGGCACCCTGTTCGGGGCGACAGACCCGAGCATCTACTGCGCGATGGCGCAGGCCGGCTACGACTTCATCTGGACCGAAATGCAGCACGACCAGCGCGACTGGCAGGCGGTGGCCCGCATGTGGCGCACATGCCCGCATGCCCCCGCCGTGCCGGGCGTGCGCGTGGCCTACACCGATGAGCGCGAAATTCAGCATGCCCTCGACGCCGGTGCCCTCGTGCTGGTCGTCCCCACGGTCGACACCGTCGAGGAAGCTCGCGCCGTCGTCGACTGGACGTACTTCCCGCCCCTCGGGCGTCGCAGCAACGGCGGCGGGCAGGCGTTCGACGCGGCGATGTACGGAGCCGTGCCCGGGGGCTATCGCGCCACCGCCAACGACAACATCGTGCTCATCCTGATGATCGAAACACTCGAGGGGCTGAAGAACGCCGAGGCCATCGCGCGCGTGCCCGGTGTCACCGCCATCTTCGCCGCCAGCGGCGACCTGGCCAATTTCACCGGCTACCGGCAGGGGCAGCCCGATTATGAACGCGCCATCAACATCGTGCACGACGCCGCGCTCGCCGCCGGTGTGCGGCTGTGCGGACCGCTGGCATGGCGTGACCGGCCCGATTTCACCTGCTTCCAGGCCGGCAGCGAGACGGCCGCCATCGCCAGGGGCGTGGCCGCCGAGCTCGGGTCACTCGCCAACACACAGGGTCGGCCCACCGCCGGCCCCTTTGCCGCCAGGCCCAAACCCTGAGGGCCACCGCTGTCCTCACGGGGGGTCACCAGCGGCTGACACCATCACGTCCGGCTCTCACGCGCTGGAGGCGACGGGCAGGCACGCAGCTCTGGCGCCCGGCCTGAATTCATGCCGGACAGGGCTGGTGGCGCGGAACGACGGGCTCAGGCCACCGCCGCTGCGACCGCCTCGACCGTCTCGCCGACGATGTTCACGATGCGGTCGAGGTCGTCATCGGACGTGATGAGCGGCGGAGCAATGCAGACGCAGTCAAGGACGGCACGCGAATAGAGCCCGCGGTCGAGCATGCCGTCAATCAGCTTCTGCGTCACGCCGAGGCTCGGCGCGTGCAGTTGCCGTGTCGACTTATCGGCCACCACTTCCACCGCAGCCATCATCCCAAGGCCACGCACGTGGCCCACATGCGGCAGCGACTCGAGCGTCCGGAGCCCGGCCAGCAGGCGGCGGCCACTGGCAGCGGCGCGTTCCACTATGCCCTCGCGGTCGATGATGTCGATGTTGGCCAGGGCCACGGCGCAGCAGGTGGGATGTCCGGAATAGGTGAACGCATGCATCCAGCGCTGCGCAGGGGCAGCGCCGTTGATGACGTCGCGGATGCGGTCCGACACACCAATGCCGCCCAGCGGGATGTAGCCGCTCGTGATGCCTTTGGCAAACTGCATGATGTCGGGCTCGATGCCGTAGTGGTGCAGCCCGAACCAGCGCCCGGTGCGTCCGAACCCCGTAATGACTTCATCGGCAATCAGCAGCACGTCATAGGCATCACAGATCTGGCGGATGCGCGGAAAGTAATCGTCGGGCGGCACAATCACGCCGCCAGCCCCCTGCACGGGCTCGGCGATGAACGCCGCCACCGTCTCGGGCCCTTCACGCAGAATGGCCTGTTCGAGTTCGTTGGCCATGGCGACGCCGGGGCTCACCGACGTGTCCTTCTGTTCGTAGCGATACGGATCGGGCGCCGCGATGTGGAGGAAGCCGGGCGTGCGCGGCTCGAACATCGGCCAGAACGCCTGCAGGCCCGTCGCACTCATCGCGGCCAGGGTCAGCCCGTGATACGCGCGGTTCCGTGAGATGACCTTGATCTTGTCAGGCTTGCCCTGCGCCTTCCAGAAATAGCGCGCCGTCTTGAACGACGTTTCAGACGACTCGGCACCGCCACTGGTGAAGAAGAACGTATTGATCGACGGATAGGTCAGGGCACACAGGCGCTCGGCGAGCCGAATCGCCTGTTCGTTGCTGCCTCCCGCATAGGCCGAGTGGAAGGCCAGCATCGACATCTGCCGTGCCGCCGCCTCGCCGAGCTCACAGCGGCCATGGCCGATGTTCACGTTCCAGAGGCCCGACAGTCCATCGATGTAGTCGCGCCCGTGCGAGTCGTAAATGTGTGCGCCCTGCCCCTTCACCCAGATGCGGGTGCCGGCGTAGGCCGACGGGTGGTGCAGCGGGTGCATGAGGTGCGCCTGATCAACGGCAAGGGTCGGAGTCGACATGGCCCCTCATGCTATGACGCCTGCCCGGGCAGGGCAACCCTCGCCAGAGCCGGAGGGGCTCTGGTGAGGGAGGCCGAGTGACGGGATCCGCGCCTACTTCGGCGCGACGACGATGGTGACCATGCCGTCGGTGGTGAGGGCGCCATCATCGGCGCGCACGCGAATCTGATATTCGCCGGCCTGATGGAACGTGGCACGCACGCCGACACGACCGTCGCCCATGTCGGGCGGGGTCCACAGCGGGGCCCAGGGCGAGTTACCACCCGTACGGGTGTCTTCCCACGGGGCGATCTGCGGGGGATCAAAGGTCACGCTGCCAGGACCGCGATAGACCGACCAGCTGGCATGCAGGCCGACGATCTTGCCCACCGTGATGCGGGAGGGCGGCAGCATGACGCGACGCGCGCGGAGCGCCTCGAGCTGGGCCCGATTGGCTGCCGACAGGTTGGTCGACGAGCCCGTGTTGCTGACGGCGGCACCTGCGCCGATGGCGCGGGTCTTCGGAATGCCATCATCGGCGACGACGGCCACCAGCGTCACAGGCTCGCCCACGCGCGCGGTCAGGCGCTTGGCCCCCTGCACCTCAAGGGTGGGGGCCTTGTTCGCGCGCACCTCGGGACTGCTGCTGCCGGCACCGAGCGCCCCTGTTTCCGAGGCGCGGACGACTCCGTCGATTTTGTAGTCGAGCGCCAGGCTCGCGTACGCCCGCTCGGTCTTGCCGCGGGTCGTCAGCGTCCAGATGAGTTCGTCTTTCTCGGTGAAGCCCTTCGGCACCGCCACGCGGAAGATAAAGCGATTGCGCCGCGGCAGGAAGCGCGTCGGCTGCCCCTGATCGGCGCCGCCGAGATTGAAGCCGTTGTCGGGTCCCACCGGCACATCGAGCTCTTCTTCCCAGTTGCGGTTCATGTAGCCGAACACGAACCACCGCGAGCCGTCGGCATCTTCCTCCCAGCCCTCGAAGGCCGGGGAGACCGTCTGGCCTCGGGAATAGGTCAGGCCCTGCGCACCGGCAGCCGGAATGGCCACCGGTGTGAGGGACACCAGCACCAGTAACAGCCGCGCGGAGGCGGCGCTCAGCATACGTGCCATCGGCATCATCGTCACTGCTGCTGGCGAGGCGCAGCCGTCGGCGGCGGTGCGGGAATGTCGATGTTGCAGAGCGGACAGCCGATCATGACCGTACTGCGGTTGAGTTTGAGCGACTCGCGCCGCGCTTTCATCTCGGCGGTGAACTGCTCGTCGGTCAGCGACACGCGGTTGCCGAGATCGATGAACATGTTCGCCACCGACCGGTTGCCTGAACCCTGCCAGTTGCGCGAATCGGGCACGTTCTTGTTCCTCGGCGAATTGTCCATGTAGCCGATGATGTGCAGGATAGTGCCCCTCGGCAGCAGCGGAGCATGCGTGTCGTCATAGTCATAGCCGCGCACCCAGTTATGGTCGTAGCCGACGCAGTTGATCGTCTGGGCACTGTAGCCCCAGATGGCTTCGAGGCACATGCGCGCCCCCGGTGCGTGCAGGTGTGGTTCGAACGATAGAATCTTGGTGTGCTCGGTCAGCACCGTGTAGGCGTGCAGTTCCTGGTTGGCCTGGTTACCCATGATGTCGATGTCGACGCCATTGCCCAGTGCGACGCGTGACGGACGATACTCGGGCTTGTAGCCCTTCGGCATGAACTTGAAGCCGATTTCCAGGCGGGCCTTCGTATTACGGCCGTTCGAGTGCAGGTGCACCGAGTCGGACACAACGGACGAACCGGCCTTGAGCAGGCGGGCCGACTTCGGGTCAAAGAAATCGGGTTCGCGGCCCACTTCGTGTACCGGCCACGTCGTAGTGCCCGGGGTACTGCCGGTGAGCGAGGCCAGATCGAACGGGTCGGTCGGGTCCGTCTGATCCTGTGAGTTGAGCGGGCGGGTCTGCCAGATCATGTGATGGAAGACATAGCGGCCACCGACCGTGTGGCGTCCGGTGCCCGAGGTCGCGACGTCGTTGACCTCACGCACCTCGACCGCCGACACATAGCGATCTTCGGTCAGGCCTGTCGCCACCGGGGGAATCTCGCCCCACCAGTCAGGCGATCCGGCCTTCACGGTGAGCTCTTCGGTGCGCACTACAAGATCGGGTTCGCCAATCTGCCACGACGTCGTGTCGTTCCAGACGCGGGCGGTGGGCAGGTCGGTCATGTTGCCGCGCGGGGCGCCGCTGTCAGCCCACTTGGCGATCAGGGCGATTTCGGCTTCGCTCAACGACGGGTCGTTCTTGAAGTGCTGAATGCCGATTTCACGCTCGACATACCAGGGCGGCATCACACCGGCCCGCGGGCCCATGCCCGTGCGCTGCTTGATCGACCGTGCCCAGGGGCGCACCTGCTCGTAGGTTGACAGCGCCATCGGGGCGACGCCATTGACGCGGTGACAGTTCTCGCAGCTGCGCTGCAGAATCGGCGCGATGTGCTTCGCGTAGGTCACCTCAGGGGCAGGCGCCTGCCCGGCCGACGCGGCCGGTGCGCTGCCCTGCGCCGCCATCCCGGCTGCAGCCACCCAGACCAACACCGCCGACCCCGCCACACGCTGCCACGTGTTCCGTGCACGACCCGTCATGCTGCCGCTCCTTCCTGACTTGCGCGTTGAGAGACCCTGCGCCGCACCCGTGGAGGGTGGGCTTGACCGTCATCAGAGTTCTTTTACGATACCAAAACGGCGGACGCATGGCGTCACAATCTGCGCGGCGTCGCCGACCGTTGCCCCCGAGCGGATACCGTCCCCCGAGGCTATCCGGGGCGGCGGCGGAAGCCACCGCGACAGCGGGGCGCCGCAGACCAGCCGCATCAGGAGTCAGCGTGCCGCCGAGCGAAGCAGCGGGGCCAGCGACCGTTCGAAGAAGGCCTGCACACCCTCGCGGTTCAGGTGATCCGTGTCGTAGAACAACGCATCGTCGTAGTGATCGCCGCTGAAATCGTGCAGGGGCACCTGATGCGGGGCCAGCACCGCCTGCAAGGCTCGGGTGAACCCGTCCTCGTCAGGCAGGGCGGCCGCGATTCTCCCCGGCAGGGGCGGCTTCAGCACCAGCACCTGCTGCCCCAGCCCCCGGGCCTCTCGCACAAGGGCATCGAGGTCAGCGAGGTATCTCGCGCGAGCCCCCAGATCGATGCCCCGGGGATACAGGTAGGCCAGGCGCTGCTCATCAAGCTGCGCCACCGGTCGATAGCGCCGGGTGAATCGGGTCTGTTCGTCCTCGGATACGTCGGGAACCCATCGCTCGTGATTGTTGATTTTCGGAAATCCGGACGCGTAGGCCAGGCCGGCGGTCCACGTCGAGGGCTCGCGAAGCAGCCGGACCAGCAGGGCCCGATCAAAGGGTGTCCGGACGAACAGGCTGCGGTCCTGCAGCCGTGCTTCATTCCATGCCGCGGCATGGAAGGTGAACGCGTCGGCCACATACACGACGCCGCGCGTCCGATGCTTCGTCAGAAAGTAGTCGTACACCAGGCGACTGACATGAATACCTCCGCCTGCCACTCCGAGGTTCATCACACGCAGACCTGTGACCTCGTCAAGCCGCGCCCCCATGTCCTGATAGCCAAGAGCCGCCGCATGTGACGCCCCGAGCAGAATCCAGTCATGCGCGGCAGGCGGCGTCGACTGAATCACAAAGAAGCGATTGGTCTGCGCGAACCGGTAGACCATCCATTCCGACAGCCCGTAGAGAACCCCGTAGCTGAGCAGCGCCCCGGCGACGAAACGCCGGGCCGCACGGCGGAAGCGCTGCCACGCCTGACCGGACGCCATGAGCTCTGGCGCGTCGCTGTGGGGTGGGTGCTGATGAGGTGTCTCCATCCAGGGCGCCGCACTCAGAACTGCATGTAGACGAACCGCGTGAGGTTCCACTGCCCGGCTACCAGAAGCATCGCCAGGAGGCCATATGCCACGGTCCACTGCACGGCCACGGGCCACTGATGCGTGCGTTCCCGCAGTGCCTGACGCTCGTCGAGGATATCCGTCGCCATGACCACGCCAATCAGGGCCACAGCCACGAGCCAGGCGGGCTCGGTCATCCGCAGCCAGACCTGCGTCGGAAGGCTGGCACCTGCGGCCGCGATGCGGGTCAGGATCGTGACCGCAGCGTCCACCGTGTCCGCCCGGAAGAAGATCCACGAGAGGAGGATGAGATGGAACGTCACAAGCCGACGGGCATGCCGAACCCACGGGGCCCCGTCGGCGCCGACGGTCCGCCGCGACGTGCCTCCCAACAGGTCCTCCACCCAGACGTAGAGGCCGTTCAAGCCTCCCCACACCAGAAACGTCCAGTGCGCACCATGCCACAGCCCGCTCAAGGCGAACACCGCCATCAGATTCCACCTCGTGCGCCACGCGCCACGCCGGTTGCCCCCGAGCGGTCGATACAGATAGTCGGCAAACCATGCGGAGAGGGTGCGATGCCAGCGATGTGCCCAGAATTCCCGGACGCTGACCGCCAGGTACGGGCGCTGAAAGTTCTCGGGCAAGGTCAGCCCCAGCATCCGCGAACACCCCACCGCCATGTCAGAGTAGGCGGAGAAATCGCAGTAAATCTGGAAGGCAAACAGATAGGATGCGAGCAGCAGATCAGCCGGGGCACTCAGCGCAGGCAAGCGGTAGGCCGCGTCGACCATCGGGGCCAGACGGTCGGCGACGACGACCTTCTTGAACAGCCCCCAGAGCAGCAGCTGAGCTCCGCTGGTGAGGTCCGCTGGCGAGAGATGCCCGGCCCGATCCAAGCTGGCCCGCCAGGCCTCCATCCGGACGATCGGCCCCGCCAGCACCTTCGGGAAATACGACAGGTACAACAGCAGCGCCTCCGGCCGATGTTCAGCTGGCGTGGTCCGTCGGTAGACATCGATCACATAGCTCAGACACGTGAAGATGTAGAACGACACGCCTGCGGCGGCCACCACCTGCGGCACCGGCAGCACGTCGCGGCCGACCAGCTGATTGGCAGCCGTGACCAGGAAGGCTGCCGAGGTATTCACGGCGAGGCCGGTGACCAGCAGGCCCACCGCCAGCGTCACCACCGCGCGCCGATGCAGCGGCGGACGGTCCTGATCCAGCCGTATTCCCGCGACATACCCCACCAGGGCCGTCCCGAGCAGCAGCAGCACGGCATCCCACCGAAACGTCGCGTAATACGCAAGGCTCAGCAGCAACAGCAGGCGTCCGCGCTGCTCGGCCGGCACCTGGAGATAGATCGGCAGCCCCGCTGCAAGCAGCAGCAGGAACGTCAGTGAATGCAGCGGCATCGGCCCCTCAGAAGACGGGCCACCGATTCCGCCGACCGGGTGTCAGTAGGACGTCCACGATTCCAGCAGCTCGGGCGGCAGGCGAGGCACCGGACGCTGCGGATTGAAGTTGGCCTTGAGATACGTGTAGATCCGCTCGAATTCTGCGTCAGACAGGCTCGAGACGCGCGCCCGGTGATCCACACTGCTGCGGGTCCAACCCGCCGCATCCATCTGCAGCACCACGATGGGAACAAACGTGTGGCAGTTCTGGCAGTTGTTCAGGACCAGATCGCGACCATCGCCCTGCGGAAATATCGCGTTCATGTCGACACGGGTCACTCCACCGGCGTCGGCCGTACTGGCCCCCGAGGCGGCCGCAGGAGTGGTGGACGCCGCGGAGGCCCCTTCCGGTGTGTCACTGCCGCACCCCGTCAGACCCAGTGCAAGCACCAGCGGCAGCAGACACGCATACGGTCGTCTCATCGGCCATCGTCCTGTCATCATCACGTCCCTCTGCAGAGAAGACGGGCGCACCTCATACGGCAGGCCACACCCGTTCCCATCGTCGGTTCAATCGAAAGTGGTGTCGTCGGGCAAGCGGATACGTCGACGAATGCGGCCCTGCAGACTGAAGACCGGTACCTGCACCACCCGGGCCGCCTCTGCCGCAGGAAAGCCCGACTCGGCCAGCACACGGAGAGCATCGGCCGCATCCTCGTCGTAGTACTGCTCGAGGCATTCGCCGCAGATGCGTGCCGGAATGTCCTCCACCACCGCCAGAGCCCCGTCGGCCAGCCACATGGCCGTCCTGACCGTCGATGCCCCCGCCGCCCCACCGCATTTCGGGCAGCGCACGGGGGCATCGTGGCCACCCGGCTGAGCCGCAGTGTCCACTTACAGCCTCATCATCTGCCGGGCGGCATCCACGATCTTGGGCGCATCGGGGCGGAGCCACGTCATCATCTCGGCCGCGCCGGGACCCGGCACGTCGGGGAAGGCGATCTTCTTCACCCGCACGCCTGGCACCATCTGGGCAATCTCGGAGATGACATGCGAACCGAAGCTGGCCGTGTAGTGGCCGTGCTCGACGACGAGCACCCGACCGGTCTTGCGGGCCGATGCGGCCAGCGTCTCGACATCCAGCGGCTTCAGCGACCGCGGATCGATGAACTCGACCGAAATGCCCTGGGCAGCCAGTTCCGGCAATGCCTTTCTGACATCAACCGTCGCCGGAGCCCAGGCCACGATGGTCAGATCCCGGCCCGCCTGCCGGACAATCGCCTTGCCGAGCGGAACCTCGTACGCGTCATCGGGCACATCGGGCTGCTCGCCCGCCTTGACCTCGCCGTAATCGAGGTAGATCACCGGGTCGGGATCGCGCAGCGCGGCGATCAGCAGTCCCTTGGCATCGTACGCATCGCTCGGGCAAACCACTTTCAGGCCCGGCAGCTGCGCGTAGAGCGCCTCATGGCCGACGTCGGTATGCTGCCCGGCGTTGCCGCGGGTGCGCCCCGCGCCGTCCTGCCACAGGACAAACGGCATACTGGCCTGACCGCCCGTCATCGACCGAATCTTTCCGGCCTGGTTCTGGACGTATTCGATGACGTAGATGGGGGCCATCGACGGAATGCGGGCGATCGACGGAGAGCCCGCGCAGGCAGCACCGATGGCAGCACCGGCGATCCAGTGCTCATCAATGGGCCAGCCGCGCCCTGAGGTTCGCAGCGTGCCAAACTCCTTGACGAGGTCCAGCACCTCGCCCGTCGGCAGCGCCGCGGTCGGCGCCTGGTACTCGTAGAAGAAGACCATTTCGGGTCGCGCTCGCATTTCCTGCGCGACACCTTCCAGCTGAGCGTAGTGGTAGGGTTTTTTCGGCATGATCCGGTCTCCGTCCCGCGCTACGTGGTCGGGGTAGCCAGCCCCGTCCGGTTGAAGAACTGCGTGGCCGGCACCGCACCGGACGCGTAAGTATTCAGGACACCGGCTTCCGGCCTGGTACGCGGACTCCGGCGGGCGAACTCGACCGACGCATCGACGCGCGCCTGCATCTCACGGTCAATCGCATCGAGCTCGCCGGCCGTGGCGACCGACCGGGCGACAAGCCACGTCCGATAGCGAAGAATCGGGTCGCGCGTCATCCACTGACGCACCTCCTCGTCGGTCCGATACGGCAGGCCCAGGGCCCCGTCTTCTCCAGGACGACCACCGGCAAATCCGGCGTGGTCGTACCAGCGGAAGGTGATGCCCTCGATGACCGACGGTCCCTTGCCGGCCCTGGCCCATTCGACCGCCTCGCGCGTGGCGGCATGCACGGCCGCGATATCGTTGCCATCGACGAGGAACGTCGGGATGCCCAGCCCCTTGGTGTACTCGGACACATACTTGGTCGGCACCGTGAGCGCCATCGGAACGCCCATGTACTGCAGATTGTTCTCGTTGACGAAGATGACCGGTACCTTCTGATTGGCGCAGCTTCTGACGGCGCTGAAATAGTAGGGCGACGCGGCGGCGCCGTCGCCGAAGAAAGCGACGCTGACCTGACGGGTGCCCTTGACCATGGCATGCAGGGCCGCCCCGGCGGCCATGTAGTAGCTCGCCCCGACAATGCCGTTCATCCCCATGATGCCCCGGGACATGTCGGTGATATGCATCGACCCGCCGTAGCCCTGGTTGTATCCCGTGTCCCGGAAGAAAATCTCAGCCGTCATCCGGTTGAGGTCGCCCCCCTTCGCGATGAGATGTCCATGGCCCCGGTGTGTCGACGCGATGTAGTCGTCGTCGTTGAGCACGCTCATCACGCCCACGGCGATCGCTTCCTCGCCGACATACGTGTGGAACTGCCCATACAGGCCGTCATCCCCGCCGAGGAAGAGGTCCTTCATGGTCGTTTCCCACTTGCGGCTGGCCTGCATGAGCCCATACAGGGTCAGCAGGCGCTCCTTGCCCAAGCTGGCCAGCGCCTCGGCAGCCGAGCCCGACGTCGGGATGTCTGTCGGCGGCAGGAACTTCACCGAGTCCCCCGCCTTCCACTGCGGATTGCCTCCGGGGCCTTCCGTCGCCAGGCTCACCTGGCGGCCGAACCCGCTGCCGGTCAGCCCCTGCGCACTGACGGTGCGCCCCAGCGACGTGCCACACGCCGACAGCACCGTCGTGCTGGCACCGGCCGCCCCCATCAGCTTCAAAAGACTGCGACGATCCATGGGTCGCTGCTGCTCGGACATGTCTGCCTCCTCGGGGACCGACACGCACCGGCCCCTTGTGCGAGGCCCGCCGGATCCGGAGATCCGGCGGGCATCCCGTCTGTTAGAACTTCATCTGCATCGCCAGACGCAGGGTGCGCGGCTGCAGCACGTCCAGCGGCTGGCCAAGGCTCGACCCCACGGTGATGTTCTGGCTCTTCACATACGCCACGTTGGCGAGGTTGAACACATCGATTTGCGCCGACACCTGATACCGGTTGACGTTGAAGATGCGGCGCAGCCCCATGTCAATCTGGTTCTGCCGCGGATAGTAATTGGCGCCCGGGGGCACCAGGTCGAGCGTGTACTGCGCGAGCGTCAGGTTGGGCACCACCAGCTCGCCGGGCCGGCACGGTCCCACGCAGTTGGCCGCGTAGCGGGTCGTCGGCCCGATAATCCAGCGCGTGAACAGCGGCTGGCCGTTGTAGCTCTGCAGCGCCAGATTGGTCTGCACCTTGATGCGCGGAATGGTGTAGCTGCCCGACAGCTTCACCTCGTGGAGCCAGGGCATGTCCAGCTTGCTCTGGTCGCAGAAGTGGAAATCGGGCTGGGGGAAGTTGTTGGCGGAAATCACCGCCGTCCCCGAGTAGCGGCCCTGGCTGCTTTCGATCGCATCACAGCGCACATCGATGATGCGGTCCACCGTGTATCCACCGAAGAAGGAGGCCCCGCCGAGTCGCGCATTCACCCCCAGCTGCACGCCGTTGTAGGTGCGGCGCCGCAGGTCGGTATCGGTCGACGTGAAGTCGGTGCGGTCGACGTTCGCCCGCAGCGCCGGATTCAGGTTGTAGACCGGCAGGACGCGGCCATCGAGCGGACTCACAACATTGACAATGGTGTAGTCCGAGGGCTTCCAGCCATTGTTCTGGGTGCGGCGCTGGTCGTAGGTGCCGCGACGGTAATAGCCCAGGCTCATCGACAGGCCGCGGGTGACCTCATGCTGCACCGACGCCGAGTACTCGATGTCGTATTCCCGCTGGATGTCCGGGTCGGGACGAATCGTGAACACCGGTCGGCCGAAGTTGGCGTTGTTGCTGGGACCAATCTCGTTGTCCTGCGCCAGGTTGTCGCCGTTGAGGTCGCGCCACGAGCGGACGTCGCTCTGCAGTTGCAGCGGGTTGTAGCGTGCCGGGAACCCGGTCGTCTGACCAGCCATGTAGCGACCCACGGTGGCCTTCACGGCCGTTCTGCCCGTACCGAACACATCCCAGGCCACACCGAAGCGGGGCGCCAGGTCGAGCCAGTCGGGGAAGCCCTTGACGGCCGCGAACTCGCGGGCCGGTGCGAACCGGCCGGCTTCGGCACGCTGCGGCTGGATGGTGCCGTAGAACCGCTCGAGGCGCAGCCCCGAGTTGATTGTCACCCGGCCGAGGTTCCACGAATCCATCACGAACAGGCCGAGGTCGGCATTCATGAACTCGTTCGCACGAATCGGCGTGTTGTAGACACGCACCGAGTCGGGCACGCCGTTCCGGTACAGCTGCACGAGGTCGCCGTTGATATCGTACTCGAGCACATAGTCGCCGAAGCCCCACTGCGCGCCGGCCTTTACAGTGTGCGCACCCGAGACATACGACAGAATCGACGACACGTTGTATTTCTTCGGATCGATACCGACGGCCGGTGAGATGCGGCCGTCGTACGCCGTCAGCTGCAGCAGGTCTTCCTTGCCGATCGTGCGGAACCAGTCCGGCGAGTTGCGGTCCTTCTGCACGCCCGGCTGGTAGCCGATGTAGAGATACTCGACGTTCGACGAATACCCCGTTTCCAGCAGCCACTTGCTCGACAGCGTCGCAGTCCACTTGGCCTGCGCCGTGTAGTACAGCGCGTTGTTGGCGTTGCGGCGCCCGGCGGCAGTGTCCCACTCGGTGATGCGGTTTGCGATGGCCTCGTTCCCCTTGAACTTCGGATAACGATCGTGCACGACGCTGATCCGGTGCTTGTCGTTGAGCTGCCAGGTCAGACGCACCAGCTGGTTCTGAATCCACTGTTCCTCGATGCCGGTGCCCACTTCGCCGTTCTTCGCGAAGAAGCTGCTCGGAATCACCGAGTCGGTGGCAATGCGGCGATAGCTGGTGAAGAACCACAGGCGGTTCCGCTTGATGGGGCCACCCACGCCGATATTGAGATCGCTGATGTGCGCCACCCGGGCCCCCGACCGCAGTCCGCGCCGCCGCAGCTCGTCCGTCACGTTGTCGGCCTGCCACGCTCCGTCGGTGCCTCCCGCGAAGAGCTGGCCGGAGAAGATGTTGCCGCCGTCCTTCGGGACCATGTTGATGCGCACGCCGCCGCCCGACACGTCCGCCGCCACACCACTGGTCTGATAGCTGATTTCCGACATGGCCGCGTCACTGAAGTAGGCCTGCACCTGCCCGTCATTCATCAGGCTGTTGAGGCTCATACCGTCCACCTGCACGGTCGTGTCGGTCTGACGCGACCCGTTGACGGTCATGTAAATCTGCTCCATCTGCTGGTTGCCGCCGACGTCGGTGTTGCTCATGCGGACGCCGGGCATCAGCGCGGCCATCCCCGTGTAGTTCCGCGCCGTGGGCACCGCGTCCATCAGCTCACGGGTCATCACCTGAGCGCGCTGTGTGTTCTGCGTGTCCACCACCGGCGCCAGGCCGCTGACCGTGATCGATTCCTCAAGGCCCCCCACGCGCATCTCCGCGTCCACGCGCGCCGCGAAGTTCGCCGGCAGTGTCAGCTCTTCCTGCTTGTAGGTGTTGAACCCCGGCAGCACAAAGGTCACGCTGTAGACGCCGGGACGGAGATCAATGATGTTGTACCGGCCCTGATCGTCCGAGATCACCGATCGCACCTTCTCGATCAGTACCGGACTGGCGACTTCCACGGTCACGCCGGGCAGCACGGCGCCGCTCGAATCGCGGACCGTGCCGAGGATCGAACTCTGGGCCGAGGCCAGGCCGGCACTGGCCAGCCAGAGCGTCAGCCCCAGAATCACATACCGACTGCAGATTCGAAACATCGCGCCTCCCTGTCAACGCAGCGCTCACGCGCCGCTGTCATTCACCATCGTCGTTCCACGCCCACCGACCGTGCCGCGCTGGCACGCCCCGTGACGCCTTGCTCGTCTTACTCCCGTAACAGCACCGTCCGGTCATCCCGCCGCCGAAGCAGCGCCAGGAAAGCCGGGATGTTCAACGACCCGTCGCCCTGCAGCAGCACGGCCTGCCGGCGCGCCGGACTCCACGCCTCACTCCCCACCACGCGTCCCGCGCGATCCCATTGGCGCATCACCGCCACCTGCGTCTTCCGTCGCTCGGCGGCAGGTGCCGTCAGGACATCCGTGACCGCCCCCTGAGACGGTAACTGCCTCAGGGAGCGCTGCGCGACAAACCGCACCGCATCGTATGGATCGTCCAGCAGTTGCGCCAGCACCGGCACCATCCACGCCGTCCCCGATGCCTCCTGCGCTGGAACCCACCCCATCGCCGCCGCAGTCACCGCGCGTGACCCGGCATCACCGGTGAGCGCCCAGACCGCGCCCGCCGCGAGTGATTCGCGGTCGTCGTCGAGCGAGGCCGGGCGCGCAACCTGCCACGCCGACAACTGCTCGGCCGCCCACCGCTCGGTCCGATCGAGGTGGCACAGATTG